>FWWL01001958.1_pt1 | contig 45714 bp, 32 predicted proteins | sample 2228331 | NCBI WGS metagenome assembly FWWL01 (sample SAMEA103939775, study PRJEB20133) | metagenome | reverse complement strand
GGGCAACCTGTTCGCCCAGCGCTACGAGCGCAGCGGCGAGGAGGCCCACGCCCAGGCCGCCCAAGAACACTACCAGAACGCTCTGGGCAACATCCTGCGCGCCGCTGAATCCGCTCCGCGCGCGCGTTACGGGCTGGACGCGGTGGCTTGCTGGCCGCACCTGTGGCTGCTCTTGCCGTAGGAGGCCCGTCAGGCCCTGAGCGACTCCCCCCGTGCCCTGGATGCGCAGGTCGAGTTGTGGACCTGGGGCCTGCTCTTCCTGCTCTGGGCCTCCCTCTGGCCCTGGGCGGCGCTCATCGCCCTGGCCTGGATGGCGCTGGCTTACAGCTTGGCCCTGGATGCGGCCTGCGTCTACGCTGACCTGCTCCAGGCGGCTTTTGATCTGTACCGCTGGGACCTGTACAAAGCCGTCGCCTGGGAGCTGCCGGGCGCCTCTGGGGAGGAAGAGATTGCGCTGGGGCAGCGCCTGAGCGAGTTCCTCTGGCGTGGCACAAGCGCGAAGCCGATCACCTATCGGAGGTGAGGCGCCGGGCGCCGATTGACAAGTTTCCCATTTTGCAGTAAGCTATAACCGTACATTTTTTAAGTCGGGAGGAGATTTCGATGTCCCAACAGCGCAAGATGCTCTTGATTCTCTTGGTGGTTCAATTTGTCGCCCTTATCCTGTATCCGCCCAGCTTCTTTGCCAATGCCAGCCAGGCGATCGTGCTGCCGCCCGCCATGGTGATCCTTTACCTCCTCGCCCTGATTGGCCTGAATACCGGCGCTTTGAGCCCCGAAGCAGGGCGCACCGCGCTGGATTCCGTGCAGGGCCTCAACGTCGTTGGCCGTTTGATGATGATTTTCCCGAACCTCAAGTTTGGCGGCTCCATCAACTGGCTCTTCATCGTACTCCAGCTCGTGGCCATCGCTTTGTCCTGGTTCGCCATGGTGCAGAACTCCAAACTGCGCCCGAACGAGTTGCTGCTCAAGAACAGGTAAGCCAGCACTGCGTGACGCTGCTCTGGCCTGACAGGCCTGCTGCCTCAAAGCAGCGACTTTGGCGCTCACGTAGCGCGTAACAGCATCAGGGTGGATGAGGGCATGCCCTTCATCCACCCTGAGTTTTTAACCCCACACCGGCCCTCGCAGCTTAGCCTGGGCCGCAGGCTCCACCTGGAGCGGCAGCCGCACCGTGAACGTGGTGCCGCGTCCCAGCGCGCTTTCGACCTCGACCCGTCCTCCGTGGGCCTGGACCACCTCCTTGACCAGCGCCAGTCCCAGCCCGCTGCCGCTGGGCTTGACGTTGGCCTCGCTCACCTGGTAGAAGCGCTCAAAAATGCGCTCCTGCGCATCCCTGGGAATGCCGACCCCGGTATCCGCGACCTGCAGCACCGCCTCCCGATCCACCACCACCAGGCGCACCGTGACCTGGCCTCCTTCCGGCGTGAACTTGAGCGCGTTGTTCAGCAAGTTTTCCAGCATGCGCTGCAAATGCCCCGCGTGGCCGTTGATGTAGACATCGGTGAGCATCACCTCCTTGACCAGCTTGAGCCGCGCTGCCCGGCATTCCGCCTCAAAGGTGAGCAGCGTGTCCTCCACCAGCTTGCGCAGGTCCACCTGGCCTAAGGGCAGATGCGGATCCGCCGCCTCCAACAGGGTCTCCAGGTCCTCGATGACGCTGATCAATTGCCGCGAGCGCCGTTGGATGATGCGGATCGGGTACTGCTGCGACGTGGCCAGCTCACCCAGATCCCCCGCGTCCAGCATCTCGGCGTAGCCGCGGATCAAGGCCAGGGTATTGCGCAGGCGCGCGACGAGATGGCGCTCCAGCATCTCCTGCTGGCGCAGGGCCTTGCGCTCCTGCTCACAGGCGGCGCGCGCCTCCTCCAGCGCCCGCTGCTCCCTGGCCATGCGCTGCTGCCAGCGCCGTTCATCCGCGTGCAGGCGCAAGGGCGGGCGCGGGCGGCCCGGCAGATTGCGCACCCGGCGCCGGGGCGGCGCCGGCGCGGGCGTGACGGGCGGCTCCGCAACCACCGGCGCGACCTCTACCGCATCCACCACCTCTGCCCCTTTCTCCTCAGTGGGCGCGGACTTTTTCTGCCGCGCGGGCTTCAAAAAGGACAACGCCAGCCCCGTGGACAGGGCCATCGCCCCGCCGCGCAGCAGCGTCAGCTCCTTAACGACCCCAACCAACCCTCTCCATGCCTCCTGATGCGTCAGCATACCCCCTCCTGAGCCTGGCTCTATGATTGCACCATCCCTCTGCCCTGTAGTTTAGCACAATCCATTGAGGCGGTAAAGTGGGAATAAACACCTTTCCAAAACCCTTTGCGTTCTTTGCGTCTTTGCGGTAAGCTTTTAAAACCGCAAAGGCGCGAAGAGCGCTAAGCTTTTTTAACCCCTTTGCGTTCTTTGCGTCTTTGCGGTGAGCTTTTAAAACCGCCAGGACGCGAAGGACGCTAAGCTTTTTGATTTGCAGATTTTTCTGATTTGCCCCATTTGCCCCATTCCCGATTCTCGGTTACAATCCCCCTTCAGGAGGAACCATGCCCATACACCTGTTACCCGAAGCCGTCGCCGTGCGCATCGCCGCCGGCGAAGTTGTCGAAAGACCCGCCTCCGTCGTCAAGGAACTGGTCGAAAACAGCCTTGACGCCGGCGCCACGCGCCTGGAGATCGAAACCCAGGAGGGAGGCCTGCGCCTCATCCGCGTGCGTGACAACGGCCACGGCATCCCCGCCGACGAAGTCGAACTCGCCTTCCGGCGCCACGCCACCAGCAAAATCACCGTCGCCGAGGACCTGGATCACATCGCCACCCTGGGCTTTCGTGGCGAGGCCCTGGCCAGCATCGCCGCCGTCGCGCGCGTCACCTGCACCACCCGGCACCGCGACGCGGAAAGCGGCCTACGCCTGCGCATCGAAGGCGGCGAAGTCATCAGCAGCACCCCCATCGGCTACCCCGTCGGCACCGAAATGCGCATCGAGGACCTCTTCTACAACGTACCGGCGCGGCGCAAATTCCTCTCCAGCGCGCGCAGCGAGCGCAAACACTGCGACGCCTTCCTCACGCGCTACGCCATCGCCTACCCGCACATCGCCTTCACCGTCATCCACGACGGGCGCACCGTGCTCAACACCCCCGGCAACGGGCGCGCGGACGAGGCCCTCGTGCAGGTCTACGGCCTCGACCTGGCGCGCTCCCTGCTGCCCATCATCCCGCAGGCCGGGCCGGATGGGCTGGTGCGCGTGCGTGGCTACGTTGGCGACACCAACACCCACCGCGCCGATCGCGGCTACATCACCCTCTTCGTCAACGGGCGCTGGATTCACGACCTGCGCCTCACCTACGCCGTCATCCAGGCCTATCACACCCTTTTGCCCATCAACCGTTACCCGGTCGCCTTCCTCATGCTCGACCTGGCGCCGGAGGACGTGGACGTCAACGTCCACCCGGCCAAAACCGAAATCCGTCTACGCGACCCGGACGCCGTTTTTCGCATGGTCCTGCACGCCGTGCGCAGCACCATCCTGGACGTAGCGCCTTTGGCGGCCACCTGGTCCAGCGAGGACGTACGTGCGCGGCAGGCCTTACGTGCGCAGTTAGCGGCGCTCACGCCGGCGCGTCCGGTGCCTCAAGAGGATGAAGAGGGCCGCACGCGCGCGCAGGCGCCCACGTTATGGGACGCCACCGAGGACGCCACCTCCCAGACCGCCCAGCGCGTCCACCCGTTGTTGTCTGCCGGACTTCCTCCGCGGGAAGAAACGCCAGGCGCGCTTTCCCAGGGCGTGGGCGGGTTGGCTTCCGAGGCGTTGAGCGGGCCAGGCGGCGCGCTTTCCCAGGGCGCGGGCGAAGCGCTTTCCCAGGGGCCGGAAGGCGCGGTGGCGTCACGGCACGGAGGCGCTGCTCGTCCTGGTGACGCGAGCGCATGGGCCTGGCCGCAGGCGACACCCGACACGAGCGCGGGCCCACTTTCCCCTAAACCAGCGTTTGCTGCGCCAGGTGCCGCTGCCGTGGAGCAGGAATCCGGCGAGCGGCTCCCCCCGTTGCGCGTGCTGGGTCAGGTCGCCACGATGTATATCGTCGCCGAGGGGCCGGATGGGCTGTATTTGATTGATCAGCACGCCGCCCATGAGCGCATCCTGTACGAGGCGCTGCTGGAGGGGGGGCTTGCGGGACGCGGCGAAAGCCAGGCGCTTTTGCAACCGGTCGCGGTGAGCCTGCCCCTCGACGCGGCAACGCAACTGGAGGCGCTGCTGCCGTCCCTGCCCGCCCTGGGGTTCGAGGTGGAGCCGTTCGGGCCGATGACGTTCCTGGTGCGCGCGGTGCCCGCGCAGTTCCAACACGTCCCGCCGGCGGAGCTGCTCGCGGATCTCACCGCTGATGAGGATCGCCCGCTGGCGGCCCTGCAGGGGCGTCAGGAGGAGGCGCTGGCACGGCGCATCTGTAAGCGCGCGGCTATCAAGGCCGGCCAGACTCTCTCCCGCGCCGAAATGGAGGCGCTTGTCCAGGCGCTGGCGCGCACGCGCAGCCCGCGTACCTGCCCGCATGGACGCCCTATCCTCATCCGCCTGGGGCTGGATCAGCTCGCGCGTCAGTTCTGGCGGTAGGAAAATCTGCAAATCGGCAAATCTGCAAGTCAAAAATCTTGGCGTCCTTGGCGTCTTGGCGGTTTTAAAGGTATGCCGCAAAGGCGCAAAGAACGCAAAGGTTTTTTAGAAAAGCCCTGCGTCCTTTGCGTTCTTGCGGCTGAGCAACCCTTGCGTTTGTCCTTTACCCTCGTGAAGTTTTGTATGTTTTGCGCTTCGTGGTAAGATAGATTGTAGACCATGCGGTCGTTTCAGCTCCTGTTCAACCTGATGAAAGGGGGTTCGCGATGGCTACGTTTATCATGTTGTCCAAGCTGTCCTTGCACTATCCAGGCGAGATCAAATCTTTGTCCGAGCTCGATAGCGAATTGGATAAGCGCATCGAGAAGGAATGCCCCGGCGTGAAGCGGGTCGCCAGCTACGTTCTCCTGGGCGAGTACGACTTCCTGCACATTTTTGAGGCGCCGGATGCCACGACTGCGGCACGCATTGCGCTCATCATCCATTCCCTGGGCATGGGGGCCACCCAAACCCTCACCGCGATCCCGTTTGACGAGTTCCGCTATCTTGTTGAAGAGGTGTAGGCTTTGGCTCCCGTTTTGACCGATGAAGACCGCGAGAAAATTGAAACCCTGGCCGAACGCATTCTGGAAGCTTACGGCCTGAAGGAGCCGCCGGTGCCGGTCGAGCAAATCGCCGCGCGTCCACCCCAGGGCCTGAAGAGCCTGGAGCTGGAGAATATGTCCTATGTCTTTGGCTTTGGGGAGCATCAACACGAGTTCCGCATGGCCCTGACGCGCCTGCTTTACCGGCAGATTTGCGATTCCGGCTGGGCCGGGGTGGAGTTGCCGTACACGCGGGATGCGGCGCGCTATTTCGCCTCCTGCCTGATGATGCCCCGCTCATGGGTGCTCAAAGCTGCTCGCAATCCCTTCATTGACCTGGCTAAATTGAGCGAGAAGTTCCAGGTGCCAGAATACGAGATGGGCACACGCCTGGCTCAGCTTAAAAAGAAAGTGCGAGGGATGCAATGAGAAACTGGTTCCGGGTTGTGCTGCTGGCGCTGGCCGTGGTGATGCTGGTGGCTTGCCTGGGAGGCAGTTACATCACGCCATCAGGCAGCACCCCCGGCAACAGCGCGGATGTGACCGGGTTTTATCGCGTGCGCGGAAAAGGAGTGAACGGCTCCTACAGCGGGGAGGTGACCATTACCCGCGAGAAGGAGGTCTACAGCGTGGTCTGGTCGCTGGATGACGGCAGCCAGATCGTCGGGGTGGGCTTGCTGGAGGGGAACGTCTTCAGTGTGGCCTGGCAGGCGGGGGACATGTTGCCGGGCGTGGTCGTGTACCGCGTCGAAGGCGATAAACTGGTGGGCCGCTGGACGGTTGCGGGCGAAACGTCCGTGTGGACGGAGACGCTCACGCGCAAGTAGCCTGGCCTGGATATGCGAAGCGGGGCGCCTGAGAGGGCGCCCCGCTTTATTTGGGATAGAGGGGTGGGCTACTTCTTCTTGGGGAAGCGGCTGAGCACCACGATGGACACGGGCAGTTGGATCTTGTCGCCCATCTTCAGCTCCTGCTGCGGCTTGGGCGCGCGGCGCGGCGTGACCAGCACCGCCAGTTGCGTGTTCTCCGCCGTGTAGCGCTGGTCAACGTAGGCCTGGCCCAGTAAATAACCCTCGGCGTCCACCGCGCAGCTCGTAACGTAGCCGATCACCTTGCCGCTGGCGTCAATCACGCGATCCAGATTCTCCGGCTTGGGCTGGCCCTTTTCCGGCACGCGGAAGCGGATCACCTCGGCCTTGCGCTTCTGTTCGCGCGCGATGAAGGCCTCGCGCCCCACGAAGAAGGGCTTGTAGAGCTTGATGTAGGAACCAAAGCCGGCGTCGGCCATGGTCAGGGTAAGCGGCCCGGCCATTTCGTGACCGTAGAGCGGCAGCCCGGCCTCGGTGCGCAGGCTGTCTCGCGATGCCAGGCCGCACGGCTTGAGGCCGAACGGCGCGCCGACGTTCAACAGGGCCTGCCAGAACTCCACCAGGCGATCCGGATGGACGAACAGCTCGTAGGCCACGCGCTCACCGGTGTAGCCCGTGCGGCTGACGATCACATCAAAGCCGCCCAGCGTGACCTGGCAGATGCCGGCCCAGGGCAGGGCCTTGACGCGCGCCAGGTCCTCCGCGCTGCCACCCAGCGCCAGCAGAATGTCGCGCGACTTGGGGCCCTGCAGCGCCAGCTCCGCGCGGCGATCCGCGCCGCTTTCGGGCGCGCGCAGGTCGCGCAGGCGCACGTCCCCACCTTCCCACTTGACCCACGGGCGGTTGGGGTCAATCTGCACCTCGCCGCGCAGCACGGCGTTGACCCAGGCCCAGTCCTTGTCGTTGTTGGAGGCGTTCACCACCACCAGGTAGCGCTCCGCTTCCAGGCGGTACACCAGCAGGTCATCCAGGGGGATGCCGTTAATGTCGAAGAAGGCCGAATACTGCGATTCGCCCACCTCCAGAGCGGTGACATCATTCACCATCACCAGGTTGAGGAACGCCGCCGCCTGTTTGCCGGAGACATCCCAACAACCCATGTGACTCACATCGAACAGGCCCGCCGCTTCGCGTACCGCGCGGTGCTCCTCCAGGTTGGAAGTGTACCACACCGGCATCTCCCAGCCGCCAAAGGGCACCATGCGCGCGCCCATGGCCTTGTGGGTCTCGTAGAGGTAGGTGCGCTTGAGCGGCGCCTCCGCCGGCTCCTGCCAGGTGAAGACGGGTAGAGCGTCACCCGCTGCCTCGCGCCGCTTCCACGCGCCGATGAAGTAGGGCTTGGTGTACGGGCCGTTATCCACTTGGGGCGCGGTCTCCGGGGTTGGTGCTGCGCCCAGGTCACGCACCGCCGTCAGGAAGGGCAGGCGCCCGTACACATCATCGGTCGCCACGTAGCCATCCACCAGTTGCCGCAGCCAGGTGAGCACGCGCACCGCCTGGGCCTGGGGCACGTCGAGCCAGTACTGCTCCGCGCTGACGCGGGTGAGCAGGCCTGCGGCCATGGGCGTGCCGTTTGCCTCCAGCAACGTGATGGGGCGCGCCTCACCATCGCTCATATCCAACACGCGCGAGGGTGTGAGCCAATCCACAAAGGTGCTGGCCTGGCGCCCCACCAGCTCGATGCGTTCGTAGGGGGCATCGCTGGCCAGCTTGTCCTGCAGGCTGTAGAAATGCGGATAGCCGCTCGTTTTCTCCACGTTGTATGGATCGGCGGCCTTGTCGGCCAGGGTGGCGACGGTCGCCTTGACCTCTTCCAGCACGTCGAAATCCACGCGCGCGGCGTAATCCAGCTTGCGCCGCCAGGTCACGGTGTAAGGCTGTGTGGCTTTGAGCAGGCGCGCAATGGCGTTGGCCAGCACCACCATATCCTCTTCCTTCAGGCCGCGCTGCGTGATCCAGGGAGTGCCAAAGCGCACGCCGGAGGGATAGGCGGCGGTGTCATCGCCGGGCAGGGTGTTGCGATTGGCGACGATGCCCGCCAGGTCAAGGATGCGCGCCGCGGGGTCACCCATGAGCGGCGTGCCGTCCGGCCCCTTGATGGGGCGGCAGTCAATCAACACCATGTGCGTATCCGTGCCGTCGTAAGCCACGCGGATCCCCGCGGCCTTGAGGGCGTCGGCCAGCGCGCGCGCGTTGCGCACCGTCTGATGCTGCAGCTCGCGGAACTGCTCCGTCCGCGCCAGCTTCGCCGCCACCGCGATGCCGGCGATCGTCTCCATGTGCGGGCCACCCTGGAAGCCGGGGAACACGGCGCGATCGAATTTGCGCGCCAGCAGGGGCTTGTGCGTGATGATGACCGCGCCGCGCGGCCCGTCCAGCGTCTTGTGCGTCGTAAAGGTCACCACATCCGCGATGCCGATGGGCGAGGGGTAGGCACCGGCGATGACCAGGCCGGAGACGTGGGCGATATCCGCCAGCAGGTACGCGCCCACCTCATCCGCGATGGCGCGGAACGCCTGCCAATCCGGCGCCCAGGGGTAGGAGGTGTAGCCGCCGATGATGAGCTTGGGGCGCGTCTCCAGCGCCAGCTTGCGGATCGCCTCGTAATCCAGGCGCTCGGTCTGCGGGTCCACGGAGTAGTACACCACATTGTAGGTCTTGCCGGAGTAGGCGACCTTGCTGCCATGGCTCAGGTGCCCGCCGACGTGCAGCGCCATCGCCAGCATGGTATCGCCAGGAGCGAGCAGCGCGTACTGCACCGCCGTGTTCGCCGGCGCGCCGGAAAGCGCCTGCACGTTCACGTAAAGCTGATCCGCGCTCACCTTGGGGGTGGCGAAGGCCTCGGCCACGCGGCGGCGCGCCAGAGCCTCCAGAATGTCGGCGTACTCCACGCCCTTGTAGTAACGCGGATCGGAGTAGCGGCGGTAATGGCCCAGCCGCGCTTCGTAATCCAGGATTTCCTCCTCACTCATCTGGCGGGTATCCTCATCCGGGTAGCCTTCCGCGTAAATGTGGGAGAAGGCCGAAGCCACCGCCTCATGCACGGCCAGGGGCGAGAGCGACTCCGAGGGCACCATGATGAGTTTGCGCGCCTGCCGTTCCGTCTCGTAGCCGATCAACGCGGCCAGGTCGGGATCCAGTTCACGCAATGGTTCACGAAACAAAAAATCTGTCATGCACGCCTCCTTTGCTGGAATTGAAGTGCTTTGGTTTGAGCTTCAGACGTATGTGCGGAGACATTCGGTCTACAGCCGGGTAGAAAGGATCTGGGAACAACAGACCTGCTGGGCCGAAAGCCCCGACGTGTCGAAAACGCGCGCTTACTCGCGCGCGTTTTCCCTTCTAACTATACGCCGGCATGGCAAAAGGACAAGCGCTAGTTGTTCGTTTTTTGCACGTCATTCATCCCTGGACGGGGAGCCTGCGCGCGTGGCGGCGCTTTCGCCAGCCACGTAGCCCGTGCTGAAAGCGGCCTGCAGGTTGAAACCGCCGGTATCCGCGGCGATGTCCAGCACCTCGCCGGCCAGATAGAGGCCCGGCACCAGGCGCGAAGCCAGCGTGCGCGGCTCCACCTCTTTCAGCGCCACCCCGCCCGCGGTGACCATGCCCGCTTCCAGGGGCAGGCTGCCGGTGATGCGCCAGCGCCAGTCCTTGATGAGCGCCGCCAGGGCGTCGCGCTCCGTGGCGCGTAGCGTGTGCACCTCACGCGCATCGCCGATCCCGCTCCAGGCCGTCAACACCTCCCCGACGCGCCGCGGGCCCCAGTTGGCCAGCAGGGCAGGGAGATGCTTGTGAGGCGACGCTTCAAACTCGCGTTGCAGGCGCGCGCGCACCTCATCCAGGCTCATGCCCGGTTTGAGGTCAATGCTCAGCCAGACCTCGCGCCCGGCGCGGAGCGCATCCACCGCCGCCAGGGAAAGCGAGAGCACGAGCGGCCCGGAAACGCCGAAATGTGTGAACAACATCTCACCCGTGTCTGGCAGGGGGTAGGGTGGGGGAAGGGGTACCTCGCGGCCAGAGGCGTCGCGCGTGAGCAGGCGGCAGCGCACCTTGCGCAGGCTGACGCCTTGCAGCGCCTGCGCGTGCGCCTTCTCCGCTGTGCGCAGCGGCACCAGGGAGGGACGCAGCGGCACGATCGTGTGGCCCACGTCCGCTGCCATGCGGTAGCCGTCGCCGGTGGAGCCGGTTCCGGTCCACGACGCCCCGCCGGTGGTCAGGATGACGGCGTCCGCGGGGATGGTCTCGCCATTGTGCAGGTGCACCCCGCTGATGCGGCCCGCATCCACCAGCAGATCGGCGACCGGGCTGTGGTAGCGGAGGGTGGCGCCCTGCGTGGTGGCGTAGCGCACCAGCGCGTCGCGCACGTCCTCGGCGTGGCCGGAGGCGGGGAAGATGCGTCCGCCGCGCTCGGTCTGCGTCTTCACGCCGTAGCGGGCCAGCAGGTCGAGCAGCGCCTCGCGGAAAAAGCGCGCAAAGGCATTGCGCAAGAAGCGCCCATCGGGATAGTAGTTCTGCAGGAAGGTTTCGAGCGGCGCGCTGTTGGTGATGTTGCAGCGCTGCTGGCCGGAAATGAGGATCTTTTTGCCGGCCTCCTCCATCTTCTCCAGCACCAGCACCTGAGCGCCACATTCAGCCGCGCGGCCCGCCGCGATCAGGCCGGCGGCACCGGCGCCAATTACGATGACCCGTGGTTTCATGCGCGCTTCAGCCCAATCACGATGAGATGCAGGGGCTCGTGGCCGATGTTGGCGATGGCGTGGTACTCGCCGGCGTAGACCAGCGCCGCGTCGCCCGCGCGCAACGCGCGCGAGACGATGGGACTGCCGGTGTTCATGCGGTGGTAGAGCTGGCCGGTGCCGCTGATCACGTAGAATACTTCGTCACTATCGGGATGCGCGCGCATGCCCGTGCTGGCGCCGGGGTCGAGGAAGGTGTCATGCATGAATTCAAAGGTGCGTCCGACGAGCAGCTTTTCCTCGCTGCCGTCCTGCTCGCTGAAGAGCCAGCGCACATCCGTATGGCCGGTGCCTTTCCACGGGTCGGGCATGTCAGGCGCGGGATCCGCCGGGCTGTAGCGCACGCGCACAATGTGCGCCGCGCGCTTGTAGACAACGCCGCCAATGCGGTCGTAGGGCGCGCGGTTGATGTTGGCATGCTCCCCCTCGCGATGAAAGTCCTCCGCAGGGATCGGGTCTGGCTCCCACGGTTTTTCCAGGTCCATGCTGTGTGTGCCTCCTCTTCTTGGTGCCCCTATTATACACGAGGTTGATGAAAGGGAAACGGCCGGCCAGAGAACGGACCTGGGCAGGCTAAAGCCTGTCCCACGATGTTTTGTAGGACAGACTCCAGTCTGTCGCTAAAGCCTGTCCCACAATGTTTGTGGACAGACTTCAGGCTGTTGGTTTGGACAGGCTAAAGCCTGTCCCACAATGTTTGTGGACAGACTTCAGGCTGTCGGTCTGGACAGGCTAAAGCCTGTCCTACAGACCAATTTCAGTCATTTCAAAAAATTGGTGCCGCCAACCTATTGACAAGCCCAAAAATGGATGTATAATGTTATAAGATTATAACATTTGAACTTAGCGCATGAGGCGAACAGGGGCGCGCGGATGATTGATAAGCACTCGCCGGTTCCTATCTACTACCAGATCAAGCAGCTCATCAAGCGGCAGATCGAGGAAGGTGCCCTGCCGCCCGGTGAAAAATTGCCGACGGAGCAGATGTTGTGCGATCGTTACGGGGTGAGCCGCGCGCCGGTCCGTCAGGCCCTGCTCGAGCTGGTGCAGGAAGGCTACATTTACCGCCGCGCCGGTGCCGGCACGTTTGTGTCAGGAGTCCCCAGACCGACCTCTCCCGCCGTGAAGACGATTCGCCTGCTGGCCTATGATGTGCGTTGGGTGGCGCTGCTTCAGCAGGCGGTGCATCTCTGGAACGCCCAGCATCCCGAACAACAGGTGGCCCTGGATGTGCACATGCCCCCGCAAAGCGAGTTTCATCGTCTATTGTGCGCTGAGGTAGGCGAGGGCAACGCCCATGACCTGTTCTCCATGGATTACGTCTGGTTAACGCGCTATGCGCGCATGGGCTTTCTCATGGCACTGGACGATGTAGATGCCGAGTACGCAACCTGGCTCCGTTCGCAGATCGAGGCGCCGGTTTTGCAGAGTAATCAGGTGGATGGCAAACTTTACGGCCTGCCCGTGCAGACGGATGTGACGGGCGTGTGGTATCGGCGCGATTGGTTTGCCGCGGAGGGATTGAGGCCGCCTGAAACCTGGGATGAGCTGCTGGCGGTCCTGGCCCATCTGGCCCGGCCTGAGGTGCGCGCGCGCTATGGTTACGCTTATCCGCTGGCTTTCCCGACCAGTACTGCGGCGGGCGAAGCGACGTTCAACGTGTTGCTGGCCTTCCTCTGCCCCGATGGGAACGGGATCACGGCTACCGATGAGGCGGTGCTGCTCAATATGCCTTGCCTGAGCAAGGGGCTCGCCTTCCTGCAGCGCCTGACGCAGGCTGCGGCCCTCATCCCCCCAGACCATGCGACACAACCCTGGTGGGGGCCGCCCGGCGCTTTGGCGGAGGGCCGCGTGGCGATGACTTTTGGCGGGACGTATGAGTGGCCCACGATCGCCGAGACCAGCGGCTGGGAAGGGGAGGCGGAGTTGCTGGAGCACCTGGCTTTCATCCCCGCGCCGCGCCCGACGCGCACCGGCAAGCCCATCGCTTCTTTGGGCGGTACAACCCTGGGCTTTTCCCGTCAGTCGGAGCATCTGGACCTGGTGCTGGCGGTTCTGCGCCTGGCGCTTGAGCCGGCCATCGCGCTGCCGTTTTTCCTGCGCGAGTTGCAGATCGCCCCGCTGCGCCCGCTCAACACTTTGTTGTTGGACGGCACTCATCCCTGGCTGGAGACGATCATCCCCTTGTTGCGCATTGCGCGTTCGCGGCCTCAGCTCACGGATTACATTCAGTTTTCGCGCCTGTTCCAATTGATGATCGAAGAGGTGTTGTGCCAGGGGGTGGAGCCTGAGGTGGCGCTGCGTCAGCTTTCCAAGACGCTTAATATTCTGTTCACGAAGTAAGGGCGGCTATGTATCTGGCTTTTTTGAATCCACAGGGTAATTTTGACGCGAAGGATAGCTACTGGACCGAGCATCCGGATTTCGGCGGGCAGCTCGTGTACGTCAAGCAGGTGGCGCTGGCGCTGGGAGCGCTGGGTCATCAAGTGGATATTGTCACGCGGCAGATTGTGGATCCGCAGTGGCCAGAGTTCGCCGCGCCGTTTGACGCTTATCCCGACGCGCCGAACGTGCGCATCGTGCGCCTGCCGGCGGGACCGGCGCATTTTCTGCCCAAGGAGCAGCTCTGGCCGCATCTGGTGCGCGATTGGGTGCCAGCAATAGTGCGTTTTTGGGCGGATCAGGGCCGTCGGCCTGAGGTGGTGACGACGCATTACGGGGATGGCGGCCTGGCGGGGGTGCTCCTGGAGGAGGCGCTGGGCATTCCGTTCACGTTCACGGGGCATTCCCTGGGGGCGCAGAAGATGGATAAGCTCCACGTGACGCCGGCATCCCTGGCCGAAGTGGACGCGCGCTATCATTTCCGCGAGCGGATTTTCGCCGAGCGCCTGAGCATGAACCGCTCGGCGGTCAATATCACCAGTACCCGCCAGGAGCGCTACGAGCAGTACGGGCATCGGGCGTACCGTGGGGCGGTGGATGTGGCGGATGATGGGCGTTTTGCCGTGATTCCTCCTGGGGTGGCGCTGCACATTTTCGATGCGCATGCGCGCAGCGCGCAGGAGGAGGCGGTGGTGGCGCACGTCGAGGCGATGTTGGCGCGCGATCTGGCGCCCGAACGCCGCGCGCTGCCGGTGATTGTGGCGTCAAGTCGGCTCGACCCCAAGAAGAATCATGTGGGCTTGCTGGAGGCGTTCGCCGCTTCCCCAAGCTTGCAAGCCCAGGCCAATCTGGTCATCATTACCGGCGCTTTGACGGATCCGCTGCGTGACGATGGCCAGGCGGGCGAGGTGGAGCGCGGTGTGCTGCGTCAATTGCGCGCGGTGGTGGAGCGGGCGCAGCTCTGGGGCAAGGTGAGCGCGTTTGCGTTGCAGGGCCAGGCGGCGCTGGCGGCGGCGTATCGCTATTTTGCGCGTCGCGTCGGCTCGGTGTTCGCGCTCACGGCTTTGTATGAGCCGTTCGGCCTGGCGCCGTTGGAGGCGGCGGCAGCGGGCTTGCCGCTGGTGGTGACGCGCAACGGCGGGCCAAGCGAGAGTTTGTATGAGAACGGTGTGGCTTACGGCGTGCTGGTGGATCCGGCAGACGCGGCGGATGTAGCGCGCGGCCTGGAGTCCGTGGTGACGCAGCCGCAGGCCTGGGCGGAGTTCGCGCAGCGGGGACGCCAGCGTGTGCTGGATCGTTACACCTGGGAGCGCACGGCGGAGGGGTATCTGGCGTGTGCCGAAGCGGCGCTGGCACGTCCGGCGGGGCAGCCGCGGGAGCGCTTGCCCATACCGGCGTTTTTCCGCGACCCTGTACCGGATAACGCGATCTCGCTGGCGGAGCTGGCGGCCCTGTACTTTGGCGATGACGGAGCAGCGGACAGAGCGGCGCGGGGCGATTTCGCGTAGCCATAAAAGATCGGGACCTGAAACGAGGGGTGGTGTATGCAGCGGTGGCCTGTTCCAGAAGGTGAATTGGACGCGCTGATTGTGGGGGAGGCGCTGGTGGATTTGATTTCAGTCGAACCGGCGGAGTCGCTCCAGGCGGCGCACACCTTCCGGCGTTATGTGGGCGGGTCACCGGCCAATATTGCCAACACGCTGGCGCGTTTGGGGAAGCGCGTCGCGCTGGCCGCCAGGGTGGGGGTTGATGCGCCGGGGCGCCTGGTGCTGGACTGGTTACGGGCGGCAGGGGTGGATGATACGTATCTGCGCGCGGATCGGCGTTTTCACACCAGTCTGGTGATGGTGACGCGCACGGCTGGTACGCCGGATTTTGATGTGTTCCGCGAGGCGGATTATCAGCTCACGCTGGATGAGGTGCCGATGGCAGCCGTGGATCGCGCGCGCCTGGTGCACGCTTCGAGCTGGCCGCTTTCGCGTGAGCCGGCGCGGTCGCTGGTGGAGGCGCTCTTCGCGCGCGCCCAGGCCGCGGGCAAGTGGATTTCGCTGGATCCGAATTACAGTCCTAAAGTGTGGCCGCGCCCGGAGGAGGCGCAGGAGGTGATGCGCCATGTGATGCGCTATGTGACGCTTTCCAAGCCCTCACTGGATGATGCGGAGCGCCTTTTTGGTGAAGGGCTACGTCCAGAAGCGTATCTGGAGCGTTTTCACGCCATGGGGCCGCGCGCCGTGGTGTTGACGATGGGGGCGCAGGGGATGTGGCTTTCCGTGGATGGGGAGCGCCTGTTCATGCCAGCGCAACGGGTCGAGGTGCGGGATGCGACGGGCGCAGGGGATGCTTTTTGGGCCGGCTTCCTGACGGCTCTGCTGGATGGGGCGGCCTGGGATGTGTGCATGCGTTTTGCGCGCGAAGTGGTGGGTTTGAAGTTGGGCACGATCGGGCCTTTTGCGGAGCCGCTCGACACGTCAGCCCTGTATGCTCGCGCACAAACTTTGACAGTCTAAGCGATTTTCGCTATAATTTTGTAGAAAGGAGGTGGTGTCTGAGGCCAATTCAAACACGGGGAAAAGTGCTGCTCATGGACGTTTCTCAGTTTAACCTTTCACATTCTTTTGAAGGAGGATTGCGATGAAACGCTTTAAGCTTGCAGTTGCTTTGCTGCTCGTTGTGGCCATGCTGCTGACCGCTTGCGGGCCCAAGGCTACCGCGACCCCGACGTCTCAGCCCAGCGGTGGGAGCTACCTGGAGCGCGCCTACGCGGGCGAGTTCAAGGGCAAGGTCGTCACCATGACCGGTCCCTTCACGGACGAAGATGCGGTCAAGTTCAACAACTCCATCGCCGAGTTTGAGCAGAAGACCGGCATTGACATCCAGTACGAGGGGAGCAAGGAATTCGAGGCCTCGATCGCCATCCGCGTTGAGGCGGGCGACGCCCCCGACATCGTGGACTTCCCGCAGCCTGGTCTGCTGGGCACCTTCGTGAAGCAGGGCAAGGTCATTGACGTGCTGAGCTTCCTGAGCATGGATTACCTGCAGAAGCAGTACGCTCAGAGCTGGCTGGACATGGCGATGATGCCCGGTCCGGATGGCAAGATGATCATGGCAGGTGTCTGGCAGCGCTTCAATGGCAAGAGCCAGGTCTGGTACCCCAAGAAGGCCTTCGATGCGGCCGGGTACAAGATCCCCACGACCTGGGACGAGCTGATCGCGCTCTCGGATGAGATCGTGGCGGATGGCGACGCGCCCTGGTGCGTGGGTATTGAAAGCGGCGCGGCGACCGGTTGGCCGGCGACCGACTGGATGGAAGAGATCATGCTGCGCACCACCAGCCTGGAGAACTACGACAAGTGGACGCGCGGCGAGCTGAAGTTCGATTCGCCCGAAGTGCGCAAGGCCCTGCAGGTCCTCTCCGATCTGTGGCTGAAGCCCGGGTACGTCTATGGCGGGCGCGAGGCCATCGTCACCACCTTCTTCGGGAAGGCCCCCCTGCCGATGTTCGAGAATCCGCCCAAGTGCTGGCTGCACAAGCAGGGTAACTTCATCACCAGCTTCTTCCCGGCGGGCGTGAAGGCGGGCGAGGACTACGACTTCTTCTACCTGCCCCCGATTGATCCGCAGTATGGCAAGCCCTACCTGGTGGCGGGCGACATTATGGCGGCCTTCAGCAATCGCCCCGAAGTCCTGGCGGTGATGGAGTACTTCACCAAGGGTGAGTCGGTCAAGGCGTGGCTGGCGGCGGGTGGCGCGCTCTCCCCGCACAAGGATGCCCAGTTCGACTGGTACGGTGACCCCGTGGAGCGCAAGATCGCTGAGCTGGTCAGCCAGTCCACCAGCGTGCGCTTCGATGGTTCGGACCTGATGCCGGGTGAGGTGGGTGCCGGTTCCTTCTGGAAGGGCATGACCGACTACTTCAGCGGCGCGGCCACCATGGACACCGTGCTCAAGGAAATTGACGCGGCCTGGCCGAAGAAGTAGTATGGGTTTAACACGGGGAGGGGCGAGCCTGTCGCCCCTCCCCATTAGCCGACAAAGGGCACGTTTCCAAGACAAGTAGGGCTTTCTGTTGTGCACCTGGCAGTCTAAGGCCCCAGGCTGCGGGGTGCCGTGCTGGTGCTGTGGGGCCTGCAAGGGGTGCAAAGTCCCGGAAGGATGTTGTTTGTGGAAGCTGATTGAATCCACTGAGGAGGTGGCCATGCAAGAGTTATACGAGGAAAAAGAACGGCCCAAAACTATTCTGGAATGGCTGGCCAGCAACGTGGGGCGCATCGTGTTATCGGTGGTGATTCCCCTGATCACTTTTGCGGTTTTGATCCTGGTTTTCCAGTGGTTGCGGGACTCCAAGGCTCCAAAAGGACTGATTACCCTGGTGGCTATCCTGTGGGGTGTCGGTGGCGTCGCATCCCTGTACGTCGTCTTTAACTGGCTGGTCGAGCAACTTCCGACTGAGTGGGTGCGGCGGTTGCAGTCCTTCGTTTTTGTTGGTCCGGCCACCGCCATTCTGGCCTGGTATCTGGCCATCCCAACCATTCGTACCTTCTGGTACAGCCTTCTGGATCGGGATAGCAAGAACTTTGTGGGCCTGGCCAACTACAAAGCTGTGTTCACCGAGCGCATCATGCTGGAAGCGTTCCGCAACAACCTGTTGTGGATTGTCTTTGGCGCCACATCCTGCGTGATCCTGGGCCTGCTCATCGCGGTGCTGGCCGATCGCAGCAAATTTGAGACGCTGGCCAAATCTCTGATCTTCATGCCTATGGCCATCTCGATGGTGGGTGCCGGTGTTATCTGGAACTTCATCTACGAAGTCAAAGACATCAACTCCCCACAAATCGGGCTTTTGAATGCGATCTGGGTGGCGCTGGGCGGTCAACCTCAGGCCTGGACGGCGCTGGTTCAGCCATGGAACAACCTGTTCCTGATTGTCATCCTTATCTGGATGCAGACCGGCTACGCCATGGTGCTGTTCTCCGCTGCCATCAAGGGTATCCCCGCTGAGCTGCTGGAGGCGGCACGGGTGGATGGCGCCAATGAAATCCAGATTTTCTTCAACGTGATCATTCCCTACATCATGGGGACTATCATCACCGTTTCTACGACCATCTTGATTTTCACGCTGAAGATCTTTGATGTGGTCATCGTCATGACGGGGGGGCAGTTTGGCACGCACGTGATCGCTACGCAGTTCTATCGCCAGTACTTTACCAACCGCAACGCTGGCTTTGGCTCGGCCATTGCGATCGTGCTCTTAATCCTGGTCATCCCCATCATGATCTACAACCTGAAGGAATTTTCCAAGCAGGAGGGGTTTAAATGAACGCGCAACCAAAAACCAAGTCCCGCAAACGTGTGGCCTGGGGATCCGTGCTGGTCAATGTTATCCTCCTGCTCATTGTAAGCTGCTGGACCATTCCCACCCTGGGCGTGTTCATCTCGTCTTTTCGTGACCGCATGGATATTGCCACCAGCGGTTGGTGGACGATTTTCCCACATTACGAATGGGTTAAAGTCGAGGAGTATCCGGTCCCGGAGGGGCTGAACCGTGATGGCGTGATGGAAATTGAGGGCGTGCAGGGCACGTTCGAGCAGTTCCGCGCGGGGCTGATTACGGCGGATGGCAAACACAAAGTGATTTGGGTGGGTAACAAGCGCGTTGGGACCATTCAAGTTCAGGAATACAAGCTAACCACCCGTACCAAATTCACCCTGGAAAACTACGCCAACGTTTTGACCGGGAAGCAGTACGAGATTGTCAATCCGGATGGCAGCCGCAAAATCGTGCAGGGCGATAACTTTGTCGGAGCCTTTTTGAACAGCCTGACGGTGACCGTGCCGGCGACGGTGATCCCCATCCTGATCGCTGCTTTTGCGGCGTACGGCTTTGCCTGGATGCGCTTCCCTGGGCGGCGTGCGCTCTTCACCATGGTGGTGGCGCTTTTGGTGGTGCCGTTGCAGATCGCCCTGGTCCCCATCCTGCGCGACTACGTGAAGCTGCAACTGAATGGCACCTTCCTGGCTATCTGGTTGGCGCACACCGGCTTTGGTTTGCCCTTGGCAACTTACTTGCTTTACAACTATATCAGCAGCCTGCCGCGTGACATTTTGGAGTCGGCCTTCATTGATGGCGCTTCGCACTTCACCATCTTCACGCGCCTGATCCTGCCGCTTTCCGTGCCGGCGCTGGCCTCGTTCGCCATTTTCCAGTTCCTGTGGGTCTGGAACGACTACCTGGTCGCGCTGGTCTTCATCGGCTCCAAGCCGGATGTCCAGGTGCTGACGATGCGCCTGGCGGAAATCGTCGGTTCGCGCGGGTCCGATTGGCATCTGTTGACGGCGGGGGCTTTCATCTCGATGATTTTGCCCTTGACGGTCTTCTTCTCGCTGCAACGCTACTTCGTGCGCGGCCTGCTGGCGGGGTCCGTCAAAGGTTAAACGAGTTCACCTTAGCGGGGGGACAGGGGCGGCGCGCGTCGCCCCTGTCTTTCTGCGTCATTGACGAGTCGAGGTTTTGGGCATGTCTGTTCCTCAGGAGCATCGCGCGAATTTCTGGCATTTGTATTGGGACGTTGTCGGTTTCGGCATTCTGGCCGGTACCAGCCTGGCGTTTGTGGCGGTTTTTGCCACCCGGCAGGGGGCAACGCCTTTTGAAGTGGGCCTGCTCAGTGCTGCGCCCGCGGTCATCAACCTGCTCATGACCCTGCCCTCAGGGCGTTGGATCGCCGCGCGACCGCTGGGCGCGGTGACTTTTTGGACATCCATCCTTTACCGCATCTGGTACCTGCTGTGGGCCTTCTTCCCTCTCTTCCTGGCTCCCCGTGCGCAGGTCTGGGCGATCATTATCACAACCCTCATCATGAGCCTGAGCGGGCCGGCGCTCTCCATCGGTTTCAACGCCTTGTATGCCGCCGTCGTGCCGCCGGAGTGGCGTAGTTTGGTGACGGGGCGCCGCAACGCGCTCTACGCCGTCACGTTGGTGGTGGTTAGCCTGCTCGCCGGGCAGATCCTGCAGCGCCTGCCCTTCCCGGTGGGCTACCAGGTGGTATTCGGCCTGGGTTTTATGGGGGCGATGCTCAGCTCGTATCACCTGTGGCACATCCGCGCTGAAGGGGAACCGCGCCTGGCGCTGCGCAGCCTGCGCGAGCTGGCGCAGCCGGCGGCGGGCGCCACCCTGCAACCGCGCACGCAGGTTGCGCTCCACGTCTTTCGCCGTTTGCGTTCGCTGCGTCTGCAAGGGGGTTGGAACTGTCTCCCCTTCCTGCAGGTGCTGTTGGGCCTGTTTGCCTTTCACATCGCCCAGTATGCCGTGGCGCCCGTCATCCCCCTGTGGCAGGTGCGCGGCCTGCGCCTTACGGACGAGGTGATCAGTTACGGCATGGCGGTGCAGCAACTGATCCTGGCCCTGGGCTCGACGCAGATCTACGTCCTGGAGCGCAAGCTGCATCACCAGGGCCTGACGGTGGCGGGTAGCCTGCTGATGGCCGTGTATCCGGCTCTGCTGGCCCTTAGCCGAGGCGTGCCGCTGTATCTGGCTGCTTCTGCGCTGAGCGGGCTGGCGTGGGCCCTGGTGGGGGGCGGTTTTGCCAACTATTTGCTGGAGCGTATCCCCGAAGCGCAGCGCGCCACTTACCTGGCCTGGTACAATCTGGCTTTGAACGCAGCCATCTTGTTGGGATCCCTGGTGGGGCCCGCCATGGTGCGCGCCCTCGACCTGGTGCCCGCTTTATGGCTCTGCGCCGTCTTGTTCCTCGTCGCGGGGGCGTTGATTTATGCAGAAGGACATCTCTATGGAGGTAAACGATGCGCAAATTCATGATGGTGTTGGCAACCTTGTTTATCCTGCTGAGCGCCTGCAGCCCCGCCACACGGACGCTGCCCGATGCGGAAGCCCAGGCTTACGCTCAGGAAGTGGCGGAGATCAGCGAGAATCTCCTGGTCAGCCTGAGCAACAACGATGAAGCGGGCTTTACGCGCGACATGGAGCCGATCATGAAGGAGGCCAGCAGCGGGGAGAAGTTCACCCAGATTTACCAGGGCGTTATCGGCAAGCTGGGGCCGTACGTCCCCGGCTCGCTGGTCATGGTGAAAGTGGTGGACGCGGACAAGTACCGCAATGTGGTGTACAGAGCCGATTTCGCGAACGAGCTGGGGGTGACGGTGCGCGTGGTGTTCACGACGCTGGATGTCACGCCGCGCGTGACGGGCCTGTGGTTCGACTCAGCGTTACTGCGGGCGAAGTAAGCAGGTGTTTCTGTGGGACGAACGTGTCTAGGGGCTACCCCGCTGTGCCCTTATGCCAGGCGGTCAACCCCGTTTACGGAATGTTGCTTTGTAGCCCGGACGTTTAGGGTGGACGGATCAGGTCACAACATGCGTGCGGTTCATGCGGGCGCCGGGATAGAGGTATCGTAAGAACGCCGTGCTGCTGCGGACCCACTCCCACACCAGGCGTTTATCTGGTGCTTTTTCGTTTCAGGAGGAAACCTGTTATGGCTGCTTTACCGGTTATCCGCTGGGGAATTCTCAGCACGGGCAAGATCGCCCGTGCTTTTGCAGAAGGCCTGCGCGCTTTGCCGGATGCGCGTCTGGTGGCGGTGGCTTCGCGTCAGCAGGAGACGGCGGAGCGTTTCGGACGGGAGTTCAATGTCCCCCGCTGCTACGGTAGCTACGAAGCGCTCGCGCAGGACCCCGAGGTGGACGTGGTTTACATTGGGACACCGCACACGTTCCACAAGGAGAATACGCTGCTCTGCCTGGAGGCAGGCAAGGCGGTCTTGTGCGAAAAGCCTTTCGCCATCAATGTGCGCGAGGCCGAGGAGATGATCCGGGTGGCGCGTGCGCGCGGTTTGTTCCTCATGGAGGCAATGTGGACGCGCTTCCTGCCCGCCTTCGCCAAACTCCGTGCCCTGCTGGATGCTGGGGCCATCGGCGAGGTGCGCATGCTGACGGCGGATTTTGGCTTCCGCGCGCCGTTTGACCCGCAAAGCCGGCTGTTCAATCCCACCCTGGGCGGTGGCGCACTGCTCGATATTGGCATCTATCCGGTTGCCCTGGCTGCGGCGATTTTCGGGCCGCCCGAGCAGATTGTGAGCCAGGCGTATCTGGGCGAAACCGGCGTGGATGAACAAAACGCTATCGTTTTGAGCTATGCCGGAGGACGGCAGGCGCTGCTCGCCTCCTCGTTCCGCGTCACGCTGCCCACCGAGGCGCAGGTGATCGGCACACGTGGACGGATCCACATCCACAGCCCCATGTTCCGCCCGGAGCAACTGACGCTCTACCCGGAAGGCCCCTGGCCGCCGCCGCTTTCACGCCTGCCCGCGCGCCTGAAGCGCCTGGGGCGCACGTTGAGGCTGGATCGCTGGTGGGCGCGCTTGCGTAAAGGCCCATCCAGGACGTGGTATCTGCCGCTGGAGGGGAATGGCTACAATTACGAAGCGGCTGAGGTGATGCGCTGCCTGCGCGCCGGCGCCCTGGAAAGCCCTATCATGCCCCTGGACGAGACGCTGCAGATTATGCGCACGCTGGACGCAATCCGTGCGCAATGGGGGCTGGTGTACCCGATGGAGGCGTAAGCTGGAACGCAAGTTACACCCTTCATTTCGCGTAAACTTTAAAATGACTTTCGCGGTAACTATCTACCTTAGCTTGTTGTAGGACAAACTTCAGTTTGTCCAGGACTGGCCAGAGCTTGCCGCGTATTGTAGGGCTGGACAAGCTAAAGCTTGTCCCACATTGATAAACCTAATATTGGGCAGATATAGGGTGTAATGCGTTACACATCTAATGCTACAGTAATTAGTTAATTTGTAACTGCCTACTCATAGCGATTGAAATCGCCTCTGATGGGGTTATAGCCGGGCTCTCTACCCCCCCTGTAGTCCCCCCTAAAAAGGGGGGACGGTGGCCCGCTAAGGCGAGCGGATACCCGAAGCGCAGCGAAGGGTACGGTCGCCCGGCGCGTAGCGCCCTACAAGGGCGGTTTTAACCGCTAGCCGATGAGACAAGGTAGGTAGTTACGTTAATTTTCAATATCGCCTGGCGGGGCAGGCAAAAAAATGACGTTCTGTAAGCAGATGGGCGCAGCAGCGCTGCGTATCGGGCGCGGCCTACGATGCCGATTCGCCTACCTCTGCGCGTAGGGCGCGCACTTCGGGTTTACGGTATCGTGGAAGCCCAAAACGTACTCTTTAGGCCGATTTTTACCGCCAGCCAACAGAGCAGGGCACGTTAACTTGATGTCCATGGGGGCCCGTCCCCCTTGAGGGGGGACGACAGGGGGCATAAAGACGTTGCAATCACCGGACGTATAAGGAACGCATGGGCGTATACGTGGAAAGGGCGAGCAATCCTCGCCCTTTCCTTGTTCACGCCCAGAGGGCAGGGATGCGAGCGCCTCCGCTTGCGCCTACAGGCCCTCGCGATAGGCGCGCAGGGCCGCGCGCAGGAAGGCTTCGTCGAACGGGCCGGCGGGCGAGGGCGTCTCCCAGATGCGCGCGGGCAGGGGTTGGGTGGTAACGTCGAACCCGGCGCGTTCTTTGAAGGCGTATTTGCGGCGCAGGATGTCCGCGCCCAGCTCGCGGAGCTGTTCCTCCGTGCGGGGGAAGCCAACCGCGGCCAGGGCCTGGCGCACCGTGGACATGTCGTACACGCCGCGCGCGAACAGGCAGAGCACCAGGCTGGTCAGGACCTGGCGCCAGCGCTCCTCCTCAAGGAGGGCGTGCGCTACGCCGTCCGGCGTGAGGCGCTCTCCCTTCCGCGCCGCTTGTTGATCGAGCGCATAGCCCGCGCTGTCCAGATGGCTGTGGCGGGCCCCCGTCAAATACCCCACATGACAGCCCGGGCCTGTGTGATAGCCGGGCATTTCGTTGCCGCCAAACGCCAGCGCGAAGTCCATGCCGCCGTAGCGCTGCGCTGCGGCCATGACGCCGCGCGCCAGGAGGCGATAAAAGTCGGTCGGCTGCGTGACCAGGCGCTCGATGGCCTGGCGGTAGACCTCGACGTTGCCGAAGGCCAGGGGCAGGCCGTCTGTCTCCGCCGTGCTGATGAGGCCGCGCGCGAGGGCCTCCGTGGCCCAGGCCAGACAGACGCCGCTGCTCATCACGTCCAGGCCCTGCACTTCGACCTCGTCCAGCAGGGCGAGGAGACCTGCGGTGTCGCCTACACCCAACATGCTGCCGACGGCGTAGATGGGTTCGTGATCGTAGCCGATCCACGTGGTTTTGTAGAAGTACGGGTCGTGCGGGTAGGGGGTGCGGAGCGCCGCCAGGTGGATGCAGGCGACGGGACAGTGGGCGCAGGCGACGCGCCGCCCCAGGTAGTGCGCGGCCAGGTGTTCACCGGAGATGGCCTCGGCCTGCTCAAAGCGTCCGCTTTGCAGGTTGCGCGTCGGCAGGGCGCCGATGGCGTCCAGGGGGAGGACGTTCATCGGGGTGCCCAGCTCGTGGTATTTTTGCATCAGGGGGGACTGGGTGGCCGCGCGGAAGATGGCGTCGTACACGTCGCGGTAGGCCTTGCGCTCAGCTACCGGCAGGGAGGCGCGCCCGCCCACGACGATGGCCTTGAGTCTTTTACTGCCGAAGACGGCGCCCAGGCCCAGCCGTCCGAAGTGGCGGTAGGTCTCGGTGATGACGCTGGCGTAGGTGACGCCGCGCTCGCCCGCGCGTCCGATGCGCATGATGGAGCGCAGGCCGGCCTCCCCTTCGCGTTGACGCAGCACGGCGCCCACGGTGTAGGCGCTGCGCGTCCCCCACAGGGCCGAGGCGTCACGGAACAGGACGCCGTCTTCCTGGATGACCAGGTACACGGGGCGCGGGGCCGCGCCACGGATGACGACGGCGCCGTAACCGGCGGAACGCAGGGCGATGGCGCTCCGCCCGCCGGCGTGACTTTCGCCCAGGTTCCCCGTGTGCGGGGATTTGAACATGGCCACGGTTTTGGAGGCGAGCGGGAAGTGGCCAACCAATGGCCCGACGGTCAGGATGATGGGATTGCCGGGCGCGAAGGGGTCGGTATCAGGTGGGCACTCTTCTTCCAGCAGGCGGATGCCGACGCCGCTGCCCCCCAGGCCCGCTTCAAAGAGGTCGGGGCGTTCGTCCACCCAGAAGCGCAGGCGGCTCAGGTCAATGTACAACACCCGGCGCAGGGGATCATTCGGCAGCATGGGGCACCTCCTCGGCGATAGTTTCAAGCGCGATGACTTCGTAGGGACAGTAGGCGGCGCAGTAGCCACAGTAGACGCAGATTTGTGGCTTGTTGGTGGTGTGATTCCAGAAGACGGCGCCAAAGGGACAGGCTGTGACGCAGTTGCCGCAGCCGATGCACAGGGCGGGGTTAAGGCGCACGCCGCCCCCGTCGCGCGGGGTGAGCGCGTCGGTGGGGCAGACGCGCGCGCAGGGGGGATCGGCGCAGGCGCGGCAGACGATGACGACGAAGCCCTTGCGGATGCCACCGGCGGAACGCACGCCGATGCAGGAGGCAGCGATGCCACCTTCACCGAGACGCCGGGCGCAGGCGAACATGCAGGCCTGGCAGCCTACACAGCGATCTACATCTACTACCGCCAGTCTTTTGGCCATGGTGTCCTCCTGGACGGGATGGTGGGTCTTGCGGGCTTGAGTCCCGCCTGGATTAAAGTATAGTCGAAAGGGGGCTTGAGGCAAGGGGGCCTCCCTGCGTCCGCCCCATGACGGGGTATGCCCAGGCGCGGTTGCAATTTTTAGCCGAAGAATCGGGGCAGGTTGTTTTTTTGTGTTATAATTTCTCCGATGGCTAAATACAAGGGAATTCTGAAGGGTACGCAACAGGGCCTGGTGTTACGTCCACTGCCGGAGGCGTGGACGGTGACCCTATCTGCGCTGGAGGAGACGCTGTGCGAGGCGCAGGGCTTCTTCCAGGGCGGGCGGGTGATCGTGGAAGCCGGTGCGCGTGCGCTGAGCGAGGACGATTTGCTGGCGCTGCGCAAGCTGCTGGAAGAGCACGGGCTGGAGTTGTGGGTTGTGCTCGCGGAGGATGAGGGTACGCAGCGCGCCACGCGCCGCCTGAACGTGCTCACCCGTCTGCCCGGCGAGGGCGCTTCGACGCCAGCCGCGGCGCCGCTGCTCGTCCCACCCCCCGCGCCGGCGACACCCCCGCCCTGCGAAACCTTGTTCGTCAAGCGTACCCTCCGATCCGGCCAAAAAATTGAAGCCCAGGGGGATGTAACGCTGCTGGGCGACGTGAACCCCGGTGCGGAGTTGATCGCCGCTGGGAATATCGTGGTGTGGGGCCGGCTGCGCGGTATCGTTCATGCCGGCGCGCTTGGCGATGAGTCGTGCGTGATTTGCGCGCTCGATCTGGACCCGCAACAGTTGCGCATCGCTTCCGTGATTGCTATCGCGCCGCAGGGCAAGCGTCGGCGCGTGCAGCCGGAGATGGCGCATCTGGAGCAGGGTAAAATTGTGGTGGAGCCCTGGGGCGGAAAGTAGCTATGGCTGGGAGGGTGATTACGGTTACGTCCGGTAAGGGCGGTGTGGGCAAGAGCACGACGACCGCTAATCTGGCGATGGGGCTGGCGCTGGCGGGCTCGAGCGTGATTTGTATTGATGGGGATGTCGGGCTGCGCAATCTGGATGTGATTTTGGGGTTGGAGAACCGCATCGTGTACGACATCACCCACGTAATTGACGGGCGTTGCAAGTTGCGGCAGGCGCTGGTGCGCGACCGGCGCTGTGCTGAGCTGCACCTGTTGCCCGCGGCGCAGACGCGCGACAAGAGCGCCGTTTCCCCCGAAGCGATGGTCTGGATTGCACAACAGGCCGCGGAGCTGGTGGATTATGTGCTGATTGATTGCCCGGCAGGCATCGAGCAGGGCTTCTGGTACTCGGTCGCCCCGGCGGATGAGTTGATTGTGGTCACGAACCCGGAGCTGCCCGCCGTGCGCGATGCGGATCGCGTGATTGGTTTGTTGGAAAGCGACGGCCACAAGAACGTGCGGCTCATCATCAACCGCATGCGCAGCGGCGCGCGTGGCCAGGACCAGTTGGACCGGGTGACGATTGTGGAGATGTTGGGGGTGGATTTGCTGGGCGTGGTGCCAGAGGATAGCGGCGTGACCGCGTCCAGCAATCGTGGTGAGCCGGTGGTGCTCGATCCCAAATCGGCAGCCGGCCAGAGTTTCCGCGCGATTGCGCGGCGTCTGCGCGGGGAAGATGCCCCCGAAGCGGCTCCTCAGGCGCTTCCGCTGTGGAAGCGCTTGTTTGCACGTTCGCGGTGAGGAGGGCGCATGTGCTGGTCGAGCTTGCAGCGTTTGTTTTGTCGGGTCCCCTCCAGCCAGGAGGTGGCGCGTGAGCGGTTACGCCTGGTGCTGGCCCACGATCGGGCCGATATTTCGCCCGGTATGCTGGCCTTGATGAAGGACGATATTATCGCCGTGCTGCGCAAGTACGTTGAGCTGGACCCGGAGCAGGTGGTTGTGAGCATCATGCAGGATGGGCGGGCGACGCGCCTGGTGGCGGATATCCCCCTGGGCAAGGCGCGTGCCGGGCAGGAGGAGCCGCAAGCTTAAATGCGTCGTTCGATTTGGCGGAACTTTGACTGGACGATTTTGCTCCTGGCCGTCTTGTTGACGGCTTTTGGGGTGATGATGATTTACAGTGCAACCCTGGGCTCCGAGTCGCTGGCGGATGCCTGGCGCAAGCAGGCCATTTACGCGGCGATCGGGGTGGTCTTTTTCTTCGTCACCGCCAGCATCAACTACCGCCTGCTGGAAAATTTCCTCTGGCCGCTGTATGTCCTGGTCATTTTCATCCTGCTTTTTACCCTGGCCTTTGGCACCAGCGAAATCGGGGCGGTGCGGCGTTTCATCTTCATCGGCGGGGTCTCGATTCAGCCGGCTTTTCCGGCCCTGATTCTGCTGGTCATTACCCAGGCCGCCCTGCTGGCGCGGCGTGACCCGGCGCCTCCTGCTTTTGCGGACCTGGTGCTTTCCCTGGGGCTGACGGGCATCGCTGCCTTTCTGGTGTTTCGGCAGCCCAACCTGAGCACGGCTACGCTCTACATGGCGACCTGGCTGGCGATGACCTTTGCGGCCGGCGTCAATCTGGCGTACTACGTCGCCATGGCGGTGGGGGCGGCGGCGCTTGCGCCCATCGTCTGGCTCAATTTACAGGGCTACATGCGGCAGCGCATCTTGAACTTCCTCAATCCGGAGCAGACCAACCCCGGCGACAACTACAACCTGATTCAGGCGCTCATCAGCATTGGCTCTGGCGGCGTGTGGGGTAAGGGCTGGGCTTCGGGGTCCCAAAGCCAGTTGCACTTTTTGCGCGTGCGCCACACGGACTTCATTTTTTCGGTCATTGCGGAGGAGTGGGGCTTTGTGGGGGCGATGGTCCTGTTCGCCATTTATGCCCTGCTGCTGTGGCGCATGATCCTCATCGCCGTGCGCGCTGGCGACATGACCGGCCGGCTCATCGTTGTCGGCATAATCGTGTACGTGTTTTACCAGCTTATCATTAACCTGGGCATGAACCTCAGCCTCATCCCGGTGGCGGGCCTGCCCCTGCCGTTTGTCAGCAGCGGCGGCAGCTCCCTGGTCATTGCTTTTATGGGATTGGGGTTAATCGAAAGCGTGGCGATGTATCGTGAGCGAATGGAGTTATAATAAGGGGCGTTGACGGGGCCAGCGCCGCGTCGCGTTACTTTGTATCGTGTGAACAAGCAAGGAGGAGTTATGACCGTTCGCGTTCGTTTTGCACCGAGTCCAACAGGTCATCCGCACATTGGCAACATTCGGACGGTGGTGTTCAACTGGTTATTTGCACGTCATCATGGCGGCCAGTTTGTGTTGCGCATCGAAGATACCGACCGCACGCGCTACATGCCGGAAGCGATTGATGAAATCATGGGCGCGTTGCGCTGGTTGGGCATGGATTGGGATGAAGGGCCGGATATCGGCGGGCCCTATGGCCCGTACATTCAATCGCAGCGCCTGCCCATCTACAAAGAGAAGGCGGAGGAGCTGATTGCGAAGGGCGTGGCGTATCGCTGCAACTGCACGCCGGAGCGCCTGGAAGAGGTGCGCGAGGCGCAGCGCCTGCGCGGCCAGCCGCCCATGTACGACCGTCACTGCCGCGACCTGCCGCCGGATGCCATCTCCCCGGATGAGCCGCACGTCATCCGCCTCAAGGTCCCCCTGGAGGGGCAGACCGTGGTGCATGACATGCTCAAGGGCGATGTGATTTTTGAGAACGCGCTCATTGATGATCAGGTCTTGTTGAAGAGTGACGGCTTCCCCACGTACCACCTGGCCGTGGTGGTGGATGATCACCTCATGAACATTACCCATGTGATCCGCGCGGCGGAGTGGTTGCCGAGTACCCCCAAGCACGTTCTGTTGTACCAGGCTTTTGGCTGGGAGCTGCCGACCTACATCCACGTGCCGCTGGTCAACGGGCCGGATGGCAAGAAGCTCTCCAAGCGCCATGGCGCGGTGGCAGTCAGTGAGTTCCGTTACCAGGGCTATTTGCCGGAGGCGCTGTTTAACTTCCTGGCGCTGTTGGGATGGGCGCCGGGCAGTGGCATTGAGCAGGAAATCTTTTCGCGTGAGGAGCTGATCCGCTTGTTTGATGCTGCTCACATCAACGATGCGCCAGCAGTCTTCTCCTACGACAAGCTCGATTGGATGAACGGCGTTTACATTCGCGCGCTCTCGCCGCAGGACTTGTTGCAGCGGCTCGTGCCGGTGTGGCAGGAGGCAGGCCTGGTGCCCAATCCAGTGCCGCGCGAATTGTTGCCGACGCTGGAGAAAATTGTACCGCTGGTGCAGGAGCGCATCAAGACGCTGCGGGATGTGATTGACCTGACGGACTGCATCTTTAAGGACATTGAGACGCCGCCGGCAGAGCAGCTCATCGGCAAGAAGATGACGGCGCAGGAAAGCCTGAAAGCCCTGAAGATCGCGCGTGCTCGTCTGGCGGGGCTGCTCAGCTTTGACGCGGAGACGATGGAGCACGCCATGCGTGCCCTGTGCGAGGAGCTCAACCTCAAGCCAGCGCAGCTCTTCACGATCCTGCGCGTGGCGGGGACGGGGAAGAGCGTCACGCCGCCGCTGTTCGGAACCTTCGAGGCCATCGGGCGCGAGCAGGTGTTGCAGCGCCTGGTCGCTGCCGAAGCGGCCCTGGAGGCCCACATCGCCGCGCAAGGCGCTTAGGCCCCCTGCGAGGAATGTTTGCGCGGAACACAACGCCCCCCGCTGACCGGCGGGGGGCGTTGTCGCTTGACCTTACGGCGCGAGCATGAGCCAGGTATCGGCGCGGATGTAGTTGAAGGGGGCAGGGATGCCGTTCAAGGCGGCGACGTCCACCACGCGCAGGTTGAGGCCACGGCAGATGCTGTAGAGCGTATCCCCGCGGCGGATGTAGTAGGCGCTGCTGCCCACGGGCGCTTCGACGGGAATGTACAGGATCATGCCCGCCGGCACGAAGCGCGGGTCGCGGATGCCGTTCACGGCGGCGATCTGCTCCCAGGAGATGCCAAAGCGCAGGCCGATGCGGAACAGGTTCTCCCCAGGCAGGATGCGGTAGTAGACGCCTTCCTGCAAGACAGCAGGGACGATCACCGGCAAGCCGCCGCTGCCCGGTTCACCACTCACCACGGTAGGCGGCGGCGCTACGGGGGTGGGCTGCGTCACCACGGGGGGCTGTGGCGTTGTCAGGTCCTCGATGCGTGTCAGGGCAGAGTTATCGTAATTGATCGGGATCGGATTGCCGTCGGTATCCTCGGCTTCTGCAGAATAGACGTAAATCTCCATTTCGCCAGGGTAGGGAGCGCCCCGCACCGTCAGGGTGAACAGCGGCTGCTCGATAAGCCCGCTCAGGTTCAGGCCGCTCACCGTGAAGGCGATGACTCCCATCTCGGTTATATAATTTACAATCACCTGGGCCGTTGGGGGTAACTGTGCTGGTTTTACCTGCGTGCCTGGGGTTTCTGGCTGAGCATCCAGAAGGGTAACGGCCATCATGGTGACGGGTGCCATGATGTTGATTTTGTCGAGCGTTGTCGGCAGCTCCCCGTACAGGCTAAAGGTGACCTCGGCAACCTGATTGACCTGGATTGTATCCGGGGCCTCGATGATGAGGTGGAGCATCCCCCCCATGTTCGCAAGTTCTGTAGGGGCAAAGATTGGGTTGTCCGTTACCGGCGTAGGAATGTCCGATGGCAAGGCGGTTGATTCACTGGTTGCCTGCTGGACCGGCACCATACTTCGGGCATATGTCGTGGCGGGTACATCAATTCCCGGTCGGGGTGGTTCCATGCCGCCGCAGGCGGTCAGAAGCAGGCTTACAAGCATGAGCAAAAGTCCTGGCAAACGTGTTTTCATCTCACCCTCCGCTGAACAGGCTTTAATGAAGTGTAACGACTTACCGTGCTTATCGGCTAGCGGTTAAAACCGCCCCCACAGTGTCCCCCGTCCCTCTTTGAGGAGGGACCACAGGGGGTGGGCGATTTCCTTACAGTGAACTTAAATTCATCTTAATCCAGTTGGGAAAATATGCAAACCTCATTTCGCGGTACCTGCTCAGGGGGCGTCTATTTCACCGCCGAGCACGCGGAGAACGCAGAGATTTGGGAAACAACAACTCGTCAAATCATCGTGATTTGTTCATCTCCGCGGTCTCGGCGTCCTCTGCGATGCGAAATCTCTCACGCACTGAGCAATTACATTTCGCGTAAATTTAAAAGTGTCTTTCGCGAATTTTTCATAACGTCAGGGACACGGCAACCACCTCAAGAACAGTTTAAAAGTCCGGTTTACCGGACGTATTTTGTGTAGCCATGCGATTTATCGCATGGCGGGCATCGTAAGGGCGATGCGCTGCGTCGCCCCTGCTATGCTCTGCAAGCACGAAATGGCGGATGCAAATCCCCGCATCGGTGACTTTGCATCCCTAATCAGCTCACCCTGTGGCTGGTGTCACCTTGCCAAAAACGTACAAACCAGGATAATCATGCCGTGAAGGGTAACTGGCTTACTCCATAGCGATTGAAATCGCCTTTGGCGGGATTTATCCTGTCCAGGTGTAGGGGCGGGATTTATCCCGCCCAGAGGGGCAGGATGAGGGCGGGCAGTTACACAAATACTTAATTCACGCGGAGGGTAGCCCTATGTCAAGCAAATATTATCCCTACCAGTCCCTGGCCGGCATCAGCCTGGCCGACTACTCTGTGGACGAGCTAAAAGTGCTGGTGCGCAGCCTGCTGGAAAGAAAAATCCACGGTATCTGCTTTAGCCCCTACGTTGAGGGGCAAGGGCCGGGCACGCAGCTTGAAGAGGCGCAGATTCGCGAGCGCCTGGCGATTATCCAGCCGTACGTGCGTTGGGTGCGCACCTTTTCCTGCACAGAGGGGAATGAGCTTATCCCCCGCGTGGCCAAAGAAATGGGCCTGAAAACCCTCGTTGGGGTTTGGATCAGTGACGATCGGGAGACCAATGAAGTTGAGCTGCAAAACGGCATCGAGGTAGCCAGAGCCGGTTACGCGGACCTGCTGGCGATCGGCAATGAAGTGCTCCTGCGCGGCGAACTGCCCGAAGATGAGCTGATCGGCATGATTAACCACGCCAGGCAAGCGGCTCCCGGTGTGCCGGTGGGCTATGTGGACGCCTATTTCCTGTTTGAGAGGCATCCACGGGTCGCGGAGGCCTGTGATGTGATCTTCGCGAACTGCTACCCGTTCTGGGAGGGCTACCCCGCCGAACATGCCCTGGTCTACATGAAGGAAATGTATCGCCGCGCCGTTCGGGCTGCCAGGGGCAAGAAGGTCATCATCAGCGAGACCGGCTGGCCCAATAAGGGGCCGGTCACGCGGGGCAATGCCGTGCCTTCCTACGAAAACGCCATCCGCTACTTCATCAACGCCTACCAGTGGGCGGAAGAAGAAGGGGTCGAAATCTTCTACTTCTCGGCGTTCGATGAGGCCTGGAAAGTGGCCGATGAAGGCGATGTGGGGGCCTATTGGGGACTCTGGGATAAGGATGGGATTTTGAAGTATGCCTGATGGAGCTACCAAACGCAACGCCATCGCGCAGCTCCTAGACCAGAGCTACGGGAACGCCATCTGCTATTCCGGTTACCGCGAGGGCCAGGACCCAAGACAGGGCATTTATCCAGGTTACGCCGAAATCAAAGAAGACCTTTTGCTTCTGGCAAAGCACTGGTCTTACATCCGGCTCTATGATTGCAGCCCGCATGCCGAAACCGTCCTGCAGGTCATCCGCGATGCCGCCTTGCCTTTGCGGGTGATGTTAGGCGTGGACCTGGCCGCGGAAGTGAGCAACCCCGCCTGTCCGTGGGGGGCAATGTACGACGCAGCCACGCTGCGCGCCAATCGTCAGGCCAATCAGCGGCAGATCGAACGCCTGATCGCCTTGGCCCACCAATACCCGGACATTATCTTCGCCGTGTCCATCGGTAATGAAGCCAGCGTGGATTGGACGGATCACCTTGTGCCTGTCTCCAACCTCATCGCGTATGCGCGCCGCGTCAGGCAGGCCGTCCCCCAGCCGGTGACTTTTTGCGACAACTACGTTCCCTGGCTCACGAAACTGCAGCCGCTGGCCGCAGAGCTGGACTTCATCTCGATGCACACCTATCCCCAATGGGAATATCGATCTATTGACGAGGCGCTGGCCTACAGCCAGCAAAACTACGCCGCCGTCGCTCAGGCCTATCCTGACAAAACAGTCGTCATCACCGAGGCGGGCTGGACCACCGCGTCCAACGGGCGGGGCATCGAACCCGACAATGCGTCGGAAGAGCTGCAGGCCCGCTATTACCAGGAGCTGATGGCCTGGACCCAGGCGCAAAAAATCCTGACCTTTGTTTTTGAGGCATTCGATGAACCGTGGAAGGGATCGCCCGATCCTCTGGAGCCGGAAAAACACTGGGGACTGTTCTACGTGGATCGTACCCCCAAAGCGGTGATGCGTCCTCTGTTTGGCTGATAGGGGCGGGGTTTACCCCACAGGCATCACGTCAAGCCCTCTGGTTTATCGGCTGACAATAAAAACTGGTCTGAAGGGCGCGGCAACGCCGCGTATCGGGCGCGGCAACCCGCGTATCGGGCGCGGCAACCCGCGTATCGGGCGCGGCAACGCCGCGTATCGGGCGCGGCAACGCCGCGTATCGGGCGCGGCAACGCCGCGCCCCTACGGGGGCAGGGACGCCAGGCTATAAGCCCATCAGAGGCGATTTCAATCGCCACGCCTGAGCTGTTACCAATGGATTAAGTGACTCAAGAGGTGAACGTCATGCCACAGATCCAGCTTTTTTCCACCGTCAAAGACACCCCTCTGCGCCTGAGCAGCCAGGCGCTGTCGTCCGTTGCGGCGCGCCCTGGCCCGGTCATTGCGCTTGCTCCGCAGGAATCCTACCAGGAGATCATCGGCTTTGGGGGCGCTTTTACCGAGGCCGCGGCGGTGACGTTCTACAAGCTGCCGCCAGACAAGCAGGCCGAGCTCTTGCACGCCTATTTCGACCCTGTGACCGGGCACGGGTACACGCTTTGCCGCACCCATATCAACAGTTGCGATTTTTCGCTGGGCAACTACGCCTACGATGAGGTCCCTGGTGATGTGACCCTGCAGCATTTCTCCATCGCGCGCGACCGGCAGGCCTTGCTGCCCATGATCAAAGCCGCGCGCGCCATCGCCGGGGACGCGCTCAAGCTGCTCGCCTCACCGTGGAGTCCGCCCGCGTGGATGAAGACCAACGGCGAAATGAATCACGGGGGCAAGCTCAAGCCGGAGTACCGCGCGCTCTGGGCCGACTACTACTGCCGCTACATCGAGGCGTACGCCGCCGAGGGCGTTCCCATCTGGGCGCTGACGGTTCAGAACGAGCCGGAGGCTGTGCAGGTATGGGATTCCTGCTGCTACACCGCCGAGGAGGAGCGCGACTTCGTGCGTGACCACCTTGGCCCGGCCCTGCAGCGCCATGGGCTGGAGCATGTCCATCTGCTCATCTGGGATCACAACCGCGACCGGCTGTTCGAGCGCGCCAGCGTCGTGTACGACGATCCGCGCGCCGCGCAGTACGTCTGGGGCGCGGCCTTCCACTGGTACGAGCACCCCCAGCGCTTCGATAACGTCCAGCGCGTGCATGATGCTTATCCCGATAAGCACCTGATTTTCACCGAGGGCTGCCAGGAAGGGGGGCCACATCTGGGCGAATGGGGCTTGGGCGAGCGCTACGCGCACGCCATGATCAACGACCTCAACGCCTGGACGGAAGGCTGGATGGATTGGAACATGCTCCTGGATGAGACCGGCGGGCCAAATCACGTGGGCAACTACTGCAGCGCGCCCATCATCGCCGACACGCGCACGGGCGAGCTGCTCTATCAGAGCTCCTACTATTACATCGGTCACTTCGCCCGCTTCATCCGCCCCGGCGCGCGGCGCATCGACTGCCGGGTGAGCGCGGGCGACCTGGAAGCCACGGCCTTCCGCAATCGCGATGGTAGCCTTGCCCTTGTCGTCCTCAATCGCAGCGACGCGGAGGTGGCTTTCACCCTCTCTTTGGATGGACAGGGCTATGCCTGCGCAAGCCCCGCGCGTTCGATTCAGACGTATGTGATACGGTAGCGAGGCAGCGCGTCGCCCCTGTTGTGGACGGGCACGTGAACGTAGGCGCCCGTGATGATGGATCTGTAGGGGTTTTTAAAAAATCTTAGCGCCTTTGTGGCCTGGTGTGAGGTCCTTAACCTGATGCCCAGGGGGCAGGGACAAGCCCTGCCCCCTGGATGTTCCCCGCTAACGCCGGGCCAGCACGACATCCACGCGGTGCGGATGGGTCGCGTCCAGCCCTTCGATGGCAGCGCGGGCGATGCGGATGCCGCGCCCGTGCTCCAGTGCCTCGAAGGGGCACGCCTCACCGTCCAGCGTGACGCTCTGGATGCGGTACTCGTTCCAGTCGAGGGCGTCGGGGTTGTGGTAGGTGATCTCCAGACGGCGCCCGGCGAAGAGAGTGCTGACGCCCGCCTGCCCGGCGGCGTCGAATTGGGCGCGCACCAGCTTGGGCTCCAGCACCAGCGCGCCCAGGTTGCCCTTGACGCCAAAGGCCTGGGTGAGGAGGGTGAGCAGGTACCAGCTCGCGGCGCCCGTCAGGTAGGGGTAGAGGCCCCGCCCCTGGTTGTTGACGTACTCCGGAATGCCCGGATACATGCGGCTGATAGCGAATTGCTGGCAGTGCTGGTAGAGCAGCGTCAGCGCCTCGTAGCCTTCCGCCACGAAGCCGCGCTGGTAGAGCGCGTTGGCGTACATGACGGCCATGTGACTGAACATGGCGCCGTTTTCCTTCTCGCCAAAGGCGAAACCAAAGCAGCGCCCCAGGTTCATCAGCACCTCGCCGAAATCCGTGTTCAGGCGGTACCCGCCGACCGTCGGATCGAAGAGGTAGCGCCGGACAGCGCGCACCATCTCCTGCGCCTGCCCGTCGGTGGCGATGCCGCACATCAGCGTGAAGACCTGGCCCGTCAGGGTCATGCGCACGCCCAGCGGGTGGTCACCCTCGACGCGCCGCCCATCGTTGTCGTAGTAGCCGTTGAACCAGCCGTAGCCTTCGCTATTGCGTAGCCATTCCTGCGCGCGCAGATGCTCGTAAAGCCAGTCCGCCTTGGCCGCCAGGTCGCGGGATAAATCCTGCACACGCACACGCACCTTGCGCCCGCTGGGGTGGGGTTGACTGGTGGCAAAGTAGGCAGCCAGGCGCTGCTGTTTGGCCTCCGCCGAGGCGTAAGCCACAGGATCTCCCAGCGTGTCCAGCAGCAGCAGGAGCGCCTCGTGCAACTCGACCTCCTGCACGCCCAGGCGTTCCAGCTCCAGCACCAGGCGGCTCAGGTCGCGCAGGTTGCCGGCGTAGAGGGTCGTGAAGGCCACACTCTCGCCGCGCGCCGCGGCCATATCCAGCCCGTCGTTCCAGTCGGCCCCCTCCAGGCGGAAGGTGTTGCCCGCCGTGCCCACGTTGAAGAAGGATACCAGATGTTGTACCAGGATGTGCTCCAGGATCGTGCCCTCGTACACTTCACCGGTGGCGGTGCGTAGCAGCGTCCCCTGCTCCGGCTTCCAGTCCAGGTCGCGCCCCTGGGCACGGTGGATGAGCGCATCCTGGAAGTAGACCTGCGGACGCAGCAGGAAGGCCAGGTCGCCGCTCTGGTCAATGTAGAAGCGCGTCGTCAGGTAGGGCCACGCCCCGTGATCCATCCAGACGCGCGGGATGTTGTTGCGGTCGGCCTTGAACTCGCCGGGCTGCGTGCCGATGATCGTCGCGTTGCTGCCATCAATGCGCACGCCGCCGTAGAAGCTGGCCAGCAGCTCGCCCACGTGCTCCGGCTCCAGCAGCAGCAGCGCCAGGCTATCCTGCCACAAATCGCGCCAGCCGCGTCCGCCGCGCCCGTAATCATGGTAAGGCAGGAAAGAGTTCCCGAACAGGCGACGAAGTACCGGCTGAATGGACACCCACTTCAGCCAGAGATTGTAACGCGCGTCGCCGCTTCGGAACGTGAGGCGCTCACTCTGCGCCTGCCAGTGGCGGCGCGTTGCCTCGAACTGCGCCGCGAAGCGCTCCGCCGAGCCGGAGGCGGCGCTGAGCGCCTCCGGCATCTTCCCTTCGGGCAGCACGGCCAGCACCAGAATGTAGCTGCAGCTCTGGCCCGCTTCCAGCACCACATCCGCGAAGCGCAGCGCCCCCATGGCCTCGAAGCCGTCCACGCGCACCCCCGCGGGCCGCGCGGGCGTGTCGTGATGGACGACCGCGGCCGGCCAATCCAGGGTGCCGCCCTCGCCGACGAACTCCAGCACCGTCGGGAAGAAGCCGCGGGGCGCCTCGCCCTGCGCCGTGAAACCGAGCACGCCGTAGGTGAGCGTGTTGGGTTTGTGGCCCCTTTCATCAAACGAAAGGGTGGGGCGCACCAACACGCCATACGGGTGGGTGTGGATGCGATGCAGCAGCGAGGTGACATGCCGATGGTCGCGCAAATTGTCCGCGGAGCGGCCGTAGATGGGGATCGCCGCCGTCGGCGTGAGCTTGAGCGGACGCTCCGACACGTTGGTCAGGGTGACCTGCATGAGCTCGACCGTGTCCTCGCTCATCGGCACGAAGCTGATCGCCTCGGCGCGCAGGCCCAGGGCGGCGTTGACGCGCGTCACCTTGTGCCAGAGCAGGCCCGCTTCCAGCGTCACCTCTTCCGCGCCCGATGCGCCGGCGATCTGCGCCGCGGAGTGGCCGCTGACCGACCAGGGTGTGGTGTCGTTCACCAGGACCCAGAAATTGCGCGCCGCGCGCGAGGCGTGTAAATCTTCAACCGATACCGGCGGCAGCAGGAAACTGTGCTGCCCGGTCTTGCTATCCCCGTGCAGAGTGGGGGTGATGCAGGACATCATCCCGGCCCCGTTCACCAGCGGGAAGTAAAGGTAACTGGTCTGCTGCGGCTGCTCCAGGCGGAAGGTGGCCGCATCGTCAATGAAAGTCCAGGTTTTCGTTTCGGTCATGGTACCCCCTCAGGTTTTGAGAAATCAGGATGCCGCTTTCGTGCTGAGCACGACATCAATGGCGGGGATGAGCCCCGCGCGCACCATGGCGGCGTAGGGCGCGCCAATGACATCGCCGGCAATGTCAAGCTTCTGTCCGTTCTGCGTGTGCAGGATGATCTTGCGCACCTCGATCCCCTCGGCGCAGGTGTCCAGCCGTTCCAGGTTGTGATAGGTGACCTTGCACCGTCCGAGGAAGGTGAAGCTGATGGAGCGCTCCCCATTGAAGAGCCAGCCGGGGAGCACCGGCGCAAAGCGCAGGCACAGCTCCCCGTCGCGCAGGAAGAAGGGACGGCGTCCGGCCATCATCACCTGCCAGATGTTGAGGAACTCCGCCGCGGCGCCGGTCAGGCGCGCCACAAAGCCCGCGCCGTGCAGCGACGCATCCGGATGGGCGCTGCTAACCAGAAAGGAACAGTTCTCCAGATGACTGCGTCCGTAGCGCATCGGATCCTGGAAGGGGATCAAGGCGTGCTTGAAATCCTCCAGAAATTCAGGGGCCAGGCCGGCCTTGAGCACTTCCAGCAAGTACTTGTACTCCATGTGGAGCCAGATGGATTCATTCTCAAGCCAGCCGGGCGTGAAGGCGTGGGCCCGTCCGATCTCCTGCGACTGGCCCTGCAAGGGGGCGTTGAGCCGGTACATGCCCAACGCGCGGTCGTAAAGCACGCTGGAGCGTACCCGCTGGTACAACTCACGCGCGGCGCTCACGTCCTGCTGCAGCTTCAGCGCGTGCACCGGGCCTTCCAGATAATCCGGGATGAGCACAGGGTCGAACTTCAGCGCCTTGACAAAGGTCTTGCCCCCCTCCTGCCCGATGACCTCGTACGCCGTGACGGTATAGGCAAAGTAGGTTGGGGGGAAGCCTGCGTTGAGCGCCAGGGCGCGCTGCAAGCCCGCTTCCACCTTGTCGCGCATGGCCTGGAGGATGGGGAGCAGCTCGGCGGCGCTGCAGGTCCACTCCGGCCCGGCGAACCCCAGGCGCGTCTGGGCGCGGAAGGCCTCACGCGCCGTGGCCACCTTATCCCAGTACACAAAATCGCGTTCATTTTCTGGGGAAAGGAGCCACTCGCGGAGCGCTGCGAGCATGCGCTCCAGCAACTCCCCGTATTCAGCCGGCAGGCTGAGCCGCGCCGTGCCGTCTTCGGCGCAGGCCTCGCTCAAGACATCGAGCAGGCGAGCCAACTCGTAAGTTTCGGGCATGGAGGAGCCGAACAGGCCCGGCAGGCCATTGAGCGCATCGCACCAGCTCGGCTTGTCGGCCTCCATCTCGATGCCCATGCCCAGGGGGTCGAGGGTGGCGAATTTGATGAGCGCCAGAGCGAACAGCTTGCTCGCCACGGTGGTGCGGTACACCTCGCCGTGGCCGTGGGCGGTGCGCATCAGGTTGGGATCGGTGGACCGCGCGGCGATGAGGGCCGCCTTTTCCGCGTCCTCGATGACCGCGCCGTACTGGCGCACCTTGCCATCTACCAGGCGATACTTGCGCGCGCGCGGCTGGACGATGGCCGGGCTGTCGAAGAACGGGACCACGGGCTTGCCGAACAGAAGCTCGGCCTTCTTATCCGGGAACACGGTGAGGTAAGTTTCCAGGAGATCGAGGTTGTAGAACCAGTGATCCGTCCAGTAGCCCTCGCCGAAGGTGGCCACGAAGTGCTGGTCGGCGTTCGCCAGCAGGGTGTTGACGAAGCTGGGGATGGGGACGCGCAGCTCGACTCCCGGCTCGTTGAGTACCCGCAGGAGCTGGCCCGGCGTGAAGCTCTGGTGCAAGAGGGGGGCGATCACCTCCGGGCGCTCCACCAGCGCAAGCACGTCCGCGTGGTGTTGCGGCGCGAGCGTGAAGCGGAGCCCGTTCACCACCAGGGGGTTATAACCATCGGCCTGGATGAGGCTCAGGAAGCTGATGACGTTGAAATCGCCGATTTCGGGCGCGAAGAAGACATCGCAGCGACGGTTCTGATTCACGTCGCGATAGTTTCCGTTGCCCTGGGAGTAGAACTCCGGCGCCAGGTAGAAAGCGTTGTAATCCCGCTCCAGATCGCCGTGCTTGCGCGAGTAGACGTGGTACACCACCGGCTTATCGGGAGCACCGAGCAGCAGTGGCCATCCGCCCCGCACGACGTTATCCAGGAAGCTCTGGCGGCAATACGCATCGAACGGCGGCGAGCCGGTTCGGGTCGCGATGGGAGCGGTCAGAGCGTCGGTCAGGGCTTTTGCTTCGGCGTATTTTTGCTCCAGGAAGCTGGCCTGAAGGTGGCGCGCCTGTTGCTGTTGCAGGTGCTCAAGCGTGTGGGCGTGACCGATGAGCGAGTGGATCGTCAGGCTAGCACCGGGGGCCAGCGTGTGGCTCAGGCCGGAGAAGGCGCAGAACGTTCTGCCGGTCGTGATCTGGCGCTGGGCGAACAGGGCCTCCAGCGTCTCCTGGCGGAAGCTTTCGGGCGAGCTCAGGGCGGTGTTCTGCCCAAACACGAGAATCGGATCTACGATGACCGGCAAGAGATGGCCGCCTGTCCCCTCATCCACAAAGCTCAGGTAGAAGTTCCCCGCCTGAATCTGGCTCACTTCTGCCGTATCGGCGGCGCTGGCCTTGAGGCGATAGAAGGGGATGCCGTTTTCCAGGTTGGAGACTTGCATCCAGGCCTCGATGGTGCGGTGGATGTTCTTAAGCTGGCCATCGTCCACGCCGTAGGGGATGAGCTGCGGTACCCCGTCCAGCACGTCCAGGGTGAGGGTGTGCGCGCTCATGTTGGTCAGCGTGACCTGGCGGACTAAAGCGGCGACGGGCTCACCTGGCAGGGTAAAGTAGCGCACGCGTGTGTGCAGGCCGTAGCCGGAACTGTACGCTTCCAGCTCCAGCTCGTTCATGCCGATGATCATGCGGGTGCTCTCATCCCGAACCCAGGGCGAGAAGGGCTCGTAGAAGGATGCCCCTGTCTGGGTCTGCAGCTTGATGAACGTGCGGAACCCGGTCCAGGGGGTGAGCTGATAGGCCTTGTTGGCGGGCTGGAACTCCATGATGGGATGGTCCTTGCTGCCGATGCCCATGCTGGCGATCGCCTGTCCGCGGTTGACGTAAAAAACCCACAACGGAATGCCCAACGGGCCGGCAATGCCAGGTAAAAAGCTGGCAAAGGGCCGTAGGGTGCTGTAATTTTCGATCACAAATCTGCCTGATGGGTCCACATGGTAGCGTTCTGTGTCGTCCATAAAAAATTCCCCTTATCTGAATCACACGGCTGGGGGAGAGGGGGATGTTGGCATCGCCCCTCTCCTCCGCCATGTCGGATTAATGTTTGCTGAGGAGCGGCAGGAAAATGGTCCTGATCGGCGTTACTTTTATGCTGTCCAGGTAGAGATCCACATGATCGTTCGCCGGGACTTCAATCCCATAGCCCCATACTTCAGTCAAAGTCAAGCCATCATCGGGAGCATCTTCAGGCTGCTGTGCGCTGCGCGTGAAGCGCTCGAAAGGCAGCAGCACGTAACGCCAGCCGCTGAAGTTGTCCATGATAGTGGTTTCAAAGCGCTCGGCGGTATCCGGCGTCTGGTAGACGCGCACGTAATCCACCAGCATCCGCTGCGGGAACTCAGTCGTGTCATCCGGATAACCCGGCCAGTTGCCGCCCACCGCCACGTTGAGCAAGAAGTAGAAGGGGTGATCGAATACCCACTTTGCACCGGATGGCAGGTCATTAACGCCGGCGGTGAAGTAGTTCACCCCATCCACGTACCAGCGGATTTCCGTCGGCTCCCACTCGATGGCAAAAATGTGGAAATCGTTGGAGACGGGTTCGGGCAGCACGTAGGGCCCACTGCCGATGCCGCCACCGCCGGAGTAGCCTGGTCCGTGGATCGTGCCGTAGATGATGTTTTGCTCGGACGGCTTGCCGATGTTCTCCATGATGTCAATCTCGCCTGCCTGTGGCCATCCGACGATGGGCATATCGTTCCCCAGCATCCAGAAGGCCGGCCAGATGCCCTGTCCTTTGGGGATCTTGATGCGCGCTTCCATGCGTCCGTACTGGAATTCCTGCTTACCGGCGGTGACCAGCCTGGCGGAGGTGACGAAGCACTTGCCGTTGGGGCCGGTTGGGCTGTTTGCGCACGTCAGGGAGGAGTCTGTGTTGAGCGTGGCGGTGATCACCAAGTTGCCCTCTCCATCCAGCGCGGAATTGGCGCGGCTATCGGTGTAGTACTGCCATTCATTGTTACCCCAGCCCCAACCGCCGACCTCGTATCCCCAGTTGGCGGGGTTGGGGGCCGCGCCGGCTTCGCCCTCGAACTCATCGCTCCAGACCAGGGTCCAGCCTTCCGGACCGTTTTCGGGCAGGCGATTGTCCAGCAGTTTCACTGTGATGGGCGTCCCGCTGTTGGTGCCGTACAACCACAGGCCCAGCCCTTCGTAGGCGCCCCAGTCCTGGGCGGTGGAGAAGGTGCGGATAAAGCCCGCACTCGAAGGTTCGACGTGGGTCCGTGTGGGCTGGTAGAGGTGCAACACAGTGTTCACCCGCTCTTGTCCGGGTAGGGCCAGCTCCGTGCCCGATATGATTTCGGTGAGCTCGACCTGCATGCCGCCGAAGGGCTTAAGCGAGGACGGCAGGCCGTACTCGAAATCATCAAGCATGCGCGGATCGGGGACGCTGGTGTCTATGATGACCAGGGGAGCCATGGCACGGTAGCCGATGAGCGCGCCCTCGGCCTCCGTCAGCGTGAGTTTCAGGCTGCGCCGCGGCGCCACCCGATTGTTAGCAAAGGTTTCCACCACAAAAGTCTGTGCCGTTTCTCCAGGGGCGAAGACCAGGGTGCGGGTGATGGGGCCTGCGTAATCCACGTCCAGGCGCGCAATGTCATCGTTCAGCACGCAGGTCACGGTCACCGGCGTGCTTGCGCTGGTGTTCAGGGTCACCTTGATCTCAGCAGCTTCCCCTTCATTGACGCCGTAAGCGTAAGCTGCGAAGCCCGCGCGCACCTGTGCCGGATGGCTGGCCAGGTTGCCGTACAATTCCACATCGTCAAGGTAGTAGACAGTCGTGCTGGTGACCACCGGCAGGTTGAAGGCGAAGCCGCTCACATCGGTCAGGTTCAACCCATCAGCGGGTGCACCGGACGGCTGATAATCTGTGCGGCGCTGGAACAGGGAGAAGGGCATGGAAATGCGTCGCCAGCCGTAGAAGTTATCCGTGAAGCGCTGGTAGTAACGTTCCGCGGAATCGCCGGGGTTACCCAGTTCGCGGTTGTCGAAGATCTCAACCTGGATCTGCGCCCCGCTGTTGGTGCCGTAGAACCAGAAGCGCAAGCCATCGTATCGGCTCCAATCCTGGCTTCCCCAGGCATTCCCATCCTTGAAGGCGTAGGTGAATCCGCCCCAGCTTTCCACATTGCTCGTGATTTTCAGCGTCGCGTTGCTCTCTCCGAGCATGCGTCGCAGGAGCGCGGGCTCATTGGCGATCTCGATGCTCACGTTGCCATGGGTTGAACCCCAGGTGGAAAAGCCCAGGGGATTGCCGAAGGCATCGCGCCCGGTAACCAGGCCGCTTTCAAAATCCTCCAGCAGCAGGACATCCGGCGGCGGGGTAGTGTTGACGATGGTCAGCCGGGCGGGGTTGTTCAGGCTGCCTAATTTGGCCCCGTTCGCATTGCTCAGCTCAAGCACCACGGTCTTATCGGGCGCGTAATATTTGTGCCCGATGGTGGAAACCGTGAAGCTTTGTTCCGTGACGCCCGGCGCAAAGGTGAGGGTGCCGGTGGTGGGCATGTAATCGGTCCCCGCCACGGCCGTTCCATCCAGGGTGGCATAGTCCACCGTGACAGGGGTATCGGTCGCTGCGCTCAGGGCGACGACGATGATGGCCGTTTCGCCCTGGTTCACGCTGTAGAAAGCCTGTTTGAAATCTACGGTGACAGGAGCCGCTGCTGGTGTTCCTCCCATGAGGCGGATGGCATCCATGAAGTAGACGCCTTCAACCGCACCCAGCGGCGCAAAAGCGAAGGCCTCGACCGCGGTCAGCGTAGGGCCATCGCTGGGAGCTCCGCCGGGCTGCCAATCGGGATCGTGGTAGAAGACCGGCCAGGGGAAGGCCAACTCGCGCCAGCCGGTGAAATCATCGGTGAATTTGGTGGCGAGGCGCTCGCCGCCGTTATCGGTAAGGATGAGCTTGAAGGTGGTTCCGCTGTTGGTACCGTAGAACCAGAAGCTCAGGCCATCGTAGGCACTCCAGTCCTGAGGTGGGAGGGTATCCTTGCCGACGCCCACGCCCCAGCCGCGGGAGACGTACTCAACTTTCATGACGGCGTTCTCCGCCGCGCCGAGGGTAGAGAGGGTATTGGTCATGACGACGGATTTGACGAGGATTGCCCCCGCGCCCCAGTCGCCGTAGGTGAACCAGACGTCAACATTGCCATCCTCAAAGTCGGCGATGGTCGGGCCGGTGTGCTTGAAAAGCTTGATGGCGTCCATGAAGTAGACGCCCTCAACCGCACCCAGCGGCGCAAAAGCGAAGGCCTCGACCGCGGTCAACGTAGGGCCATCGCTGGGAGCTCCGCCGGGCTGCCAATCGGAATCGTGGTAGAAGACCGGCCAGGGGAAGGCCAACTCGCGCCAGCCGGTGAAGTTGTCGGTGAACTTGGTGGCGAGGCGTTCGCCGCCGTTATCGGTGAGGATGAGCTTGAAGGTGGTTCCGCTGTTGGTACCGTAGAACCAGAAGCTCAGGCCATCGTAAGCGCTCCAGTCCTGGGGTGGGAGGGTATCCTTGCCGACGCCCACGCCCCAGCCGCGGGAGACGTACTCAACTTTCATGACGGCGTTCTCCGCCGCGTCGAGGGTAGAGAGGGTATTGGTCATGACGACGGATTTGACGAGGCTTGCCCCCGCGCCCCAGTCGCTGTAGGTGAACCAGGCGTCAACATTGCCATCCTCAAAGTCGGCGATGGTCGGGCCGGTGTGCTTGAAAAGCTTGATGGCGTCCATGAAGTAGACGCCCTCAACCG
>FWWL01001957.1_pt1 | contig 45761 bp, 45 predicted proteins | sample 2228331 | NCBI WGS metagenome assembly FWWL01 (sample SAMEA103939775, study PRJEB20133) | metagenome | reverse complement strand
CCACTGTTGGTCGGTGAGACAGAACTCGTAGGTGTTGTGTGCTGTGTTCATAGGGAGTTTTTTCCACATTTTTACTTCCCGTATACGCTCTGAGGGCATCTAGCTCAGGATTTGGACGAATGCGTCTGGGCGTTCTGAGTTTCCAGCGTGGTCAGAGCATTCCTCTCTGGGCGATACCGACAGTATTATAGCACACTTTTTCGCAAAGTGGTAGGGACAAAAGTCCTGATTTGTCTTTTTGTAAGGAGCTCTCAGGGAATTTCGGGGGAATCCAGACGGGTGAACCTGAGACCCCTTCCTTCAGGTTCCCCCAGCAAGCGAGGGGAACCGGGGCGAGGGCTTCCGTGTGCCTGTATCGGTCAGCACGAGGCAGGGTTCGGTTCCCCTTGCGAAGCAGGGGGAACCTCACGGAGGGGGTCTGGGAAGGCTTACGCTCCTATCCTTGCAACAGAGCAGGTTGAGCGCATGCGTTGCAGGTATACTCTTTAAGGTAGCCCATGGGAGAGAGGCATGGAAAAGCACTACTTCACGGTTATTCTGGAGCGTGAGGAAGAGGGTGGATACCACGCATTCTGCCCTGCCTTGAAGGGCTGTCATTCCCAGGGTGAGACTCTGGAGGAGGCGCTTGCGAACATTCGCGAGGCGATAGAAGCCTATCTTGAGAGTCTTCAAGCGCGGGGTGAACCGCTCCCAGTGGAGGACATCCTTATCAAGCCAGTTGAGGTCTCAGTTTGAGCGAAAGACTGCCCCGTGTTACGGCAAAAGAGGTTATTCGCGTAGCGGTCAAAGTAGGGTTTACCTTCGACCGTCAAAAAGGAAGCCATGCCGTCTACTATCGTGAACGCGACGGAGCGCGGATTGTTATTCCAGTGCATTCTGGGCAGATTCTCAAACCCAAAACCCTGAAAGGCATCATAGAGGATATGGGGCTGACCGTAGAAGAGTTTCGCGAGCTCTTATGAGGATTCGAAGGCGACCTATCCCAACGCCGAGAGTTCTTTTCTCCAGTCAAAGACTGCTCCCCACTATGGAATAACCCCATGGCGATGAAAACGCTGGTCAAGGTTCTGGTTGTGGCGTTGGTGGGAGCAGGTATTGGCGTGGGCGTGGGGCGCATGATGGCGCCTGTCAAGGAAACACCCCCCACCACACCGCTGGGCAAACTGGACTGGGGCAATCGGCACTTCGCGCAGGGCAAGCTATCGCACCCGCGCACCGACCCCGAAACACGCCAGAAACTGGCATATGAGGGGCAACACCCGTTTGCGGTGGTGCTGACCTGCGCCGACTCACGCGTGCCGCCTGAGATTATCTTTGATCAGGGGCTGGGTGATTTGTTTGTGGTGCGTGTCGCAGGCAATGTGCCCGATGCGCTCCAGATTGCCTCGGTGGAGTACGCGGTGGAGCATCTGGAAGCGCCGCTCGTTGTGGTGCTGGGGCACACCGAGTGCGGGGCGGTCAAAGCGACCGTCGAATCGCAGGGGAAGCATCTGCCCGGTAGCCTACCCGCGCTGGTTGCCGAGATTGAACCCGCTTATCGCAAGGTTCGGGCAAACTATCCCCACCTTAAAGACAAGGCGCAGGTGGAGCGCGTGATTCGCCAGAATGTGCTGGAGAGCCTTATGAAGCTCTGGGAGCGCAGCCCGATGGTGCAGCACCTCGCACGCGAGGGCAAGCTCACCTTCGCAGGGGGCGTGTACGACCTCAAAGAGGGCACGGTAGAGTGGCTGGAACTGCCTGAAGAACTTGCGCCCTACGCCGCGCCGCTAAAGGAGAAGGCAGGCAGCCACAGTGAGAGCGAGGGACACGGGCACTAAAGCGTCCCCTCCCGAATGCGCTGGCGAATCTGCGCCATCAGGCGGGCATAAAAGGCGAGGTTATGATACGAGGCGAGCCGATAGCCCAGCATCTCGCCCGCGCGGAACAGGTGGTGCAGGTATGCCAGGGTGTAGCGCTGACATACCCAGCAATCGCAGGTGGGGTCTATCGGCTCCATGCACTCTGCGAAGCGGGCGTTGCGCAGGTTGTGACGCCCATTTTGCGTGAACACCGCCCCATGCCTGCCCAGTCGGGTTGGCAGCACGCAATCAAACATGTCCACTCCTGCCTGCACCGCGTGCAGAATATCGTCGGGTGTGCCGACACCCATCAGGTAGCGTGGTTTCTCTGCAGGCAGGCGCGGCGCCACCAGAGCGGTGATGCGGCGCATCTCTTCCACAGGCTCGCCGACCGACACACCCCCAATCGCGTAGCCGGGCAGGTTCAGCTCCGTAATCTGCTGAAGGCTCATCAGGCGTAAATCCTCATAAACGCCCCCCTGCACGATTCCGAACAGTGCGCCAGCGGGTTGAGCCTCCTCCCACGCCGCGCGAGAGCGAATTGCCCAGCGATAGGTGCGCTCCACCGCCAGCGCCACCTCCTCCCGCGAGGCGGGATAAGGCGGGCACTCGTCAAACGCCATCATAATGTCGCTTCCCAGTAACGACTGCACCCGGATGGAAAGCTCCGGCGTGAACCGATGCTCCGAGCCGTCCAGATGGGAACGGAAAGTGACGCCCTCCATATCAATCTGGCGCAGGCTGGTGAGGCTGAACACCTGAAACCCGCCGCTGTCGGTCAGAATCGCGCCCGACCAGCTCATGAAGCGATGTAGCCCGCCCATGCGTGCAATCCGCTCCGCGCCGGGGCGCAGGTACAGGTGATAGGTGTTGCCCAGAATCAGGCGGTAGCCCAGCTGCTCCAGCTCGTCCTGACTGAGCGTCTTGACCGTCGCCTGCGTGCCAACGGGCATAAACACGGGGGTCTCAATCACCCCGTGCGGGGTCGTCAGGCGTCCCAGGCGGGCGTGCGAGCGTGTGGAGGTCTGAACTATCTCAAACTGGATTCCCATCGCCCGTTCAGGATTCGTAGACCCCCGCGTAGACCGCCTGAATCACCTCGTGGGGTGTGGTGAGACCGCGCAGGATTTTGTCGCGCCCGTCGTCCAGCATCGTGCGGAAGCCCTCTTTACGGGCAATTTCGGCAATCGCGTCGCCCGAGGCGCGGCTCACGATCGCCTCGCGGATGGCGGGGCTGATACGCAACAGCTCAAAGATGCCCGTGCGCCCCCGATAGCCCGTGCCCCGACAGTTGTTGCACCCCCTGCCGATGAAGAACTGGCTCTGGCTGGCGACTTCACGGGGAATCTTGAGCGCGCTCAGTTCGTCCGCAGTCGGCTGATAAGGCACACGGCAATCGGGACAGATAAGGCGCACCAGTCGCTGTGCCATTGCGCACTGTAGAGTGGCGGCAATCAGATAATCTTCTGCGCCCATATCGATCATGCGGCTGATGGTCTCGATGGCATTATTCGTGTGAAGGGTGGAAAGCACCAGATGCCCCGTGAGCGCCGCCTGAATGCCGATTTGAAGCGATTCTTTATCGCGAATCTCGCCAATCATAATCACATCGGGGTCGTGGCGGAGCATTGCCCGCAGGGCGCGCGGGAAGGTAATCTTTTCCGTGACCTGCACCTGCATCACATTATCGGGGAATTCATACTCCACAGGGTCTTCCACGGTAACGATGTTCCGGTGGACGCGATCCAGGGTATGGAGCGAGGCATAGAGCGTGGAGGTCTTTCCAGAGCCAGTGGGACCCGTTACGACCAGCATGCCGTAGGCGACCTGCAGCGCACGACGCCAGTTGGCTAACACATCCTGCGGCATGCCGAGCGCGTCCAGTTTGACCTGCGTTTTGGCAGGGTCCAGAATGCGCATCACGATACGCTCTCCGTTCAGAGTCGGGATGCAGGAGACGCGCGCGCTCAAACGCCGATCCATATACTCCATATCGATGCGCCCATCCTGGGTATCGCGCTTCTCGTCCAGATGCATGTTCGCGGCGAGCTTGATGCGCGCAATCATCGCCTGTGCCAGATCCATCTGCGAAATCACTTCCTGCTCGTGCAGGACGCCGTCGATGCGGAAGCGAATTCGGAGCGCGTTATGTTCGGGATGCATATGAATATCCGAGGCGCCCATCTCCAGCGCCTGAATGAACATCTGATCCACGCGCTGCACGGCGAGCGAGAGTTCCTCGCCGCCCATTTCGCGTGCCACGCCCGCATGACGCATCAGCAACCGAAACATTCGCCCAGAGCCACGCATGCCATACATAGAGCCATTCACACCTCGTCGCTCTATTTAGACGGCTCAGAACCGATTCCTGCACGCCCCTTTTACAGGAACACGCCGAGCATGCCGAGAATCATAGAGGTATGAAAGTCGTGACTCTGGACGATGTGCGCAACAACGAGACCGTGCGCACCTACATTCAGATGGCGAACCAGATGCTCTATGCGATGGGCTACACCGAGCATGGCTTGCGCCATGCGGGGCTGGTCGCCAACAACGCCCGACGCCTGTGCTTGAAACTGGGCTACACCGAGCGTCAGGCAGAGCTCGCCGCGATTGCAGGCTTCCTGCACGATATTGGGAATGTGATTAACCGCGACCACCATGCGCAAACGGGCGCGATGCTGGCGTATCACCTGCTGACCCAGATGGGCATGCCCGCTGAAGAGATTGCTATCATCATCAGCGCGATTGGCAACCACGAAGAAGCCACAGGCTACCCCGTCAACTACGCGGCAGCGACGGTGATTCTGGCGGATAAATCTGATGTGCATTTCTCGCGCGTTCAGAACCCCCACCGCGATCAGTTCGATATCCATGACCGCGTGAACTTCGCCACCCAGCGCTCCCGACTGCGCGTGCTGGCGAAAGAAAGGGTCATCGAGCTCAATCTGGAGATTGACACCAGCGTCGCCAGCCTGATGGAATACTTTGAGATTTTTCTGGACCGCATGGTGATGTGCCGTAAAGCCGCCGAGGCGCTGGAGTGTCAGTTCCACCTGATGATTAATCAGTCGCCGATTGGGTAAGCAAGTCCCCCTCTAAAGAAGGGACGCACCCCTGCCGATAATAACCCCCAGCAAATTTGCGGAGTAACCCAAACACAAGGGGGTTCATGGAATGAGTCTGCGAATCAATACGAACATACAGGCGCAAAACGCTTTGCGGAATGTCAGTTTGACTTCCGACGCGCTGGGGCGTACCATCGAGCGGCTGGCTTCGGGACTGCGGGTCAATCGCGCTGCCGATGACCCTGCGGGATTGATTATCTCCGAGAACCTGCGCGCCCAGATTACAGGACTCCAGCAAGCCATCAATAACGCGCAGGACGCCACCAACATGATCAAAACCGCCGAAGCCGCCTTGGACGAGGTGCATAATGCCCTGCGCACGATGCGCCAGCTGGTGTTGCACGCCGCCAACACAGGCGTCAACGACTACGCCGCGCTGATGGCGGACCAGACTCAAATCCGCGCCCTCGTCGACAGCATCAACCGCATCGCCGAACAGACCGCTTTCGGCACCAAAAAACTGCTGGACGGCACCTCGGGCATCACCGCACAGGTAACCGACCCGAACCTGATTTCAGGGGTGTTTATTGGGGGACTCTTCAACGGCTTGGCAACCGCCAGTGGCTATGTCACCATTAATGTAACGACGCAAGCCACCCGCGCGATGTATACCACCACACGCACCTTCTCCACCACAGAGACCTTTCTGCCCGTCGGGGGCAGTATCGTGATTAACGGGCTGTCGATTCAGGCGGACACGACAGACACCCTGCGCTCGTTTGTGGATAAGATCAATGCAGTTTCCAATCAGACGGGGGTGGTGGCGGAGATTGTGGCGGTGGGCGCGAACTACAGTGTGCGCCTGCGCCAGAAAGAGTATGGCTCCCAGTACCGAATCACTTTCCACGACGCCACGGGGGTGCTTTCTGCGGCGGCAGGCACCAACTTTTCAGGTGCAGGCACCGACGCCGTAGCGCAGGTAACGGTCAACACGGTACAGGGACCCACAACGGTTACCTTCACCGGGGGGCGCGGCACGGGCGACTCGGGCTTGCGACTCACCGATGGCTACGGCAACACGATTTTGCTCACCGAGAACGGCAACCTGTTTGACTATACAGGCAGCGGCGCTCAGCGCGTCGCGCTGGTCAACGCTGGAATGCTCCAGTTCCAGGTCGGCGCGAACGCGGGGCAGTTCGTGCGCTTCTCCCTGATGGATGTGCATGCGACCAAGCTGGGCACGACCGTCGTGCCGGGCAAAAGCCTCGCCACCATCGATGTAACCCAGCAGAATTCCACCGATGAAGCGTTGCGCATTATTGACGCCGCCATCTCTGAAATCTCCAAAATGCGCGGCGATATGGGGTCGTTCCAGCGCTATGTGCTGGAAAGCAACATCCGCTCACTGAATGTCGCCAAAGAGAATGTTACCGCCAGCGAGTCCACCATTCGCGACGCCGACTTCGCTGCCGAAATCACCATGTTCACCAAGCAGCAGATTCTGATGCAGTCGGGGATGTCGGTGCTGGCGCAGGCGAACAACATCCCGCAGACGGTGCTGTCCCTCTTGCGCGGCTAAAGCGCCTTGCCGTGCCGTTCATCGCGCTGGGGCAGGAACCTTTCCTGCCCCTTTTTGCGCTCGAATCGCCCGAATCGCCTGCCGATGCTCCTCGTAGGTGCGTGAAAAATGATGGTAGCCGTCGCCGCGCGCCACATAAAACAGGTAATCGGTCTGCGCAGGCGCCAGCACCGCCCGAATGCTCGCCATCCCGGGGTTGCAAATCGGTCCGGGCGGCAACCCCCGACGGCGATAGGTGTTGTAAGGCGAGTCATGCTCCAGATCGCGATAGAGTACACGCTCTTTCCATATGCCCATCCCGTATAGCACGGTGGCGTCTATCTGGAGGGGCATGTTACGCCTGAGCCGATTGAAAATCACCGATGCCACTTTGGGGCGCTCGTCGTCCATCATCACCTCTTTTTCGACCATCGAGGCGAGGGTGAGCAGTTCATGCAAGTTCAGTCCCTGACGCGCCATCTCGTCCTTGTGCGGTAGATAGACGGACTGATAGGTGGCGCGGAGCATCGTTTTGAGTGCGGTCTCGGCGCCACTGCCAGGGGGTAGGCGGTAAGTGCTGGGGAACAGATACCCCTCCAGCCAGTTGATGGGCGGTTCCGGTAAGCCAACCTCTTTGCAAAGTTGAGGTTGTCGGCAGAGGTTGAGAAAACTCTCAGCGTCGGCAATCCCCCGCTCTTCAAGGCGCTCTGCAATGCGCTGGATGGTCCATCCTTCGGGGATGGTCACCCAGTTTTGGGTAAACCGCTCGTGGAGGAGAATATCCGCAATCTCCAGCATGGACTGATTCGGGCTGAACTCGTAGTCGCCTGGGGTGAGAAGGGGTTTCCCGCGCACCCGGAGCCACCATGCGAGCAGGCTGGGGTTGCGCACGAGCCGTCGGCGAGCCAGTCGTTCGGCGAGCGCTTCCGCAGGCGTCGGCTCCCGCAGTCGGATCAGTTGGGGAGCGAAACGCTGGCTCACCGGGCGCGCCTGCCAGTAGAACCAGCCCACTGCCGCGCCCAGCATCAGCCCCAGCAGCAACAGCGCCCCCCACAACCAGCGTGCTTTGCCCATCGGCTAACTCGCCAGACGCTGGCGTGAACGGTTGACCGCGAACGCAATCAACCGCGCCCCGCCCGTCATCAAGCCGATAAACAGGGTGGAAAGCACCCAGAACGGCACGCTGATGCTCCACCACGCTACAGGACGCGCCATCGAAACCCAGGAGTAGAGCATCACGCCCACGGCGCACCCCGCCAGCCATGTGAGCCAGAACGCGCCCCCCCATGACCGAGCGCGATACAACCCCGTGAGCAGCCCCAGCCCATACCAGCCTGCCGCGAAGGGCCAGAACACGCCCCAGAAATGCTCCACCGAGGGCAAACGCTGATGGTGCGAATAGATGCCTATCAGCGTGAACGCCACCAGCGACGCCAGATCATACAACGCCCAACCCAGTCGCATCGGGAATTAGTGTACCCCTTCCCGCAGAGAGGGAACCGTTTTCTGAGCGGTTCGTTAATGAAAGCACGCAGCCCACAAAGCGGCGACAACAAAGGAGGTGGCAGCGATGCGGTTTCTGGGAATTCTGATGGTGTGCCTTGCGATCGCAGGCGTCGGGTACGCAGACACGCGCGATGTGGAAGTCGCTCCTGACTACCGGATGATTTTCCGCGATACCTATACGGGCACCAGCGAGACGATTATCGATGTGGGCGACAGCGTGCGCTGGGTCTGGAGGAGCGGTTTTCACACCACGACCTCTTATGACGGTCTCTGGGATGCGCCCATCGACTCCGTTCACCGCACCTTCACCTACACCTTCAACGAGCCTGGCGCGTATGAGTATTATTGCATTCCCCACGAACTGGTCGGAATGACGGGCGTCGTGCGGGTGCGTCTGCCGGGTGATGTGGACTTCAGCGGCTGTATTGACGACGCCGACCTGCTGAGCGTGCTGTTCAACTTCGGCGCGACAGGCGCCCGCCCCGAAGATGTGAACTACGACCGGGTGGTGGACGACGCCGACCTGCTGATAGTATTGTTCGACTTCGGGAATGGGTGTTAGGGGTTCAAGAGGCTCGGCAATCTCCGAGACGCCCCTCCAGCACGCGAACTGGCTTAGCCTCGGTTCCCCTTGCAGAGCAGGGGGAACCGGGCGAAATAAGTTCACGACTCAGTGTTTGAAAAGCGTTGTATAATTCAAGGCGTATGCTGTTTCGCAGGAAGCCAGAGCAGCTGATGGATTCTTTGACTAACCCTTCGTTCGACGACAAACGAGAAGACGATACACCACAGATAGCGCGCTGAGGGTGTTCGAAAAATCCTCTTTTGTGCCTGACGGCTGAAGCCGTTCCTATAAGACGAAGCCGACCTTCGTCGGCTAAATGCCATCGCGATACCATTTCGGCACAGGGAGTCTATGGACTGCGGAAGCTGCGCTTCCGCACTGTCTTCCACACGCTGAAGCTGCGCTTCAGCACTCCATACTCGCGGTGCTGAAAATAAAATGCAAAGGCACTTAAAACAGCCAGCGCAGGCTGGCTTTGTTTAGTAGGAACGGCTTTAGCCGTCGCTCCTTCGGGGGCATCGTGGGTTCCAGAAGGTATCTTTGCAACAGAGCAGCTGAAGCCGTTTCCATAAGACGAAGCCGACCTTCGTCGGCTGGAAGCGCCCGTTTGTCTTGCGCTGGAACGGGAAGCCCTCGAAAGCCAGCGGAGGCTGGCTTCGTTTTATAGGAACGGGTTCACCCGTCGGGATTCAAACACGAAATTCCGAGACAGTCTCTGAGGGATTGAAACGACGAGGCGCTGGACTATATTCGCCCGTTCGAGCCACGTGTGTAGCCTACCTGTGAGGGATTGAAACGAAGCTGTTTGCAACGGCGAGTGAGGTCTGCGAGGCGCCGCTGGGACGGGTATACTTTGGGAGCAGGAGGCGTTCGATATGGAGGTCAGGCTCATCCCGATTCATCAGATTGTAGAAGACCCCGACCAGCCCCGCAAGGGCTACGATGAGGAAGGTCTGCACGGACTGGCAGAAAGCATTCGCCGCTATGGTCTGCTCAACCCGATTACAGTGCGCCCGCTTCCGGATGGCAAAACCTATCAGATTGTAACAGGCGAGCGACGCTGGCGCGCCGCCGAACTGGCAGGACTCACCGAAATCCCCTGTATCGTGAAACCGATTGAACACGAGACCGCCCTCACCGAGCAGTTGATTGAGAACCTTCAGCGCGAGGACCTCGCGCCGATTGACAAGGCGCGCGCGCTGAAACAGCTCAAAGACTCCCGCAAGCTCGCAAACCGCGAGCTGGCGCAGATGCTGGGGCTGAGCGAGCGCACCATCAGCATCTGGCTGGGGCTGCTGGAACTGCCAGAGGAGATTGGCGAACAGGTGATTTCTGCCTCCGGGCGCCCGCCCGCAGGGAGCATCACCGAAAGCCACGCCCGAAGCCTGATGGACCTGGAAGACCCCGAACTGCAAACGCGCGTCGCCGAGAAGATTCGCGAAGAGGAACTCACCAGCGACGAGACCGCCGCACTGGTGCGCACGCTCCGCGAAGCGCCCGAACGCGCCGAAGAGATTCTGGAGCAACCCGCCGAGCAGGTGCTGGCGGCGATGGAGGTGCGCGGTCCCGCCATCGAAGTGCGCAAATTCCGACGCTATCTTGAAGGGCTGGATGTGAGCGCCATGCACCCCAGCCATCTTGAACCCCTCGAGGAAGAGCTGGAACTGCTGATTGAGATTATCGCCGAGAAACTTCAGGAGATTCGGGCAGAGATTCAATGATTGTAATCGCGATTGACGGTCCAGCAGGGTCGGGCAAAAGCACGCTGGCGAAAAACCTCGCGCAGGCGCTGGGGTTTGTTTATTTAGACACGGGCGCGATGTATCGGGCGCTGGCGCTGAAGGCACAGCGGCTGGGCATCCGCCCCGACGATGCCGAACGCCTTGCGCAGCTGGCGGAGAGCCTCGCCGTCGAGTTCCGACGCGACGCCAGCGGCGAGCAACGGGTCTATCTGGATGGCGAAGATGTTTCCGAAGCGATTCGCACGCCCGAAGTGAGCAATCTGGCGTCGCAGATTTCGGTTCACAAAGGTGTGCGTCAGGCGATGGTCGCCAGACAGCGCGCGATCGGGGCGCAGGTGTCAGGGCTGGTTGCTGAAGGGCGCGACACCACCACCGTCGTGTTCCCCAACGCGACGCTCAAAATTTTCCTGACCGCCTCGCCCGAAGAGCGCGCCCGCCGACGCCAGCACCAGCTGCAGATGCAGGGAATCGAAGTGCCCTACGAGCAGGTGCTTCAGGAGATTCTGGAGCGCGACCAGCGCGACAGCACCCGCGCCGAATCGCCCCTGACGGAAGCGCCCGACGCGGTTCGCATCGTCAACGACGGCTGGACCAAAGAGCAGACCTTAGCCTACGCACTGCAAATCTGTCGGGAGCGACTTGGCTTGCCTGCGGAGGCGCCTCATGGATGAGCGATTGTTGTGGATTCCCAGTCGGGGCAAGCGCATGGCGGGGGTTCTGCACCTGCCCACGGGGCGTCGGCGTGCGCCCGGTGTGCTGATGCTCCATGGCTTCACGGGGCATAAGGCAGAGACCCACCGCCTGTTCGTGCATACTGCCCGACGCCTTGCCAGCGAGGGGTTCGCCGTGTTGCGGTTTGACTTCCTCGGCTCTGGGGATAGCGAAGGGCTTTTTGAGGAGATGACCATCTCTGGCGAAGTGGAGGACGCGCTGAACGCGCTCCAGTTCTTCCGCGCCCAGTCGCGCGTGGACACGGCGCGGATGGCGATGCTGGGCTTCTCGCTGGGTGGGTGTGTGGCGGCGTTGAGCCAGCCGCGTGCGGGCGCGCTCAAAGCGCTCGTGCTGTGGGCGCCTGTCTCCAATCCCCTGCGCTGGATGCCCCCGCAGGGCGTGCCCGAAAAGCCTGTCAATATCGGGGGCAATCTGGTGGGACCCGCCTTCTATCGGGAGTTGCCCGAGCTCAAGCCCCTGGAGGCGGTACGCGCCTTCAAGGGGGCGGTGCTGATCCTGCACGGCGCGAACGATCAGGCGGTGCGACCCGATGAAGGACGCGCCTATGAATCAGCCTTCCAGAACGCCAGCCGCTGCGAGTTCCGCCTCATCCCCGACGCTGACCACATCTTCAGCCAGCCTCAGTGGGAGCAGAGCCTGATGGAGCAAAGCTTGCGGTGGTTCAGAGAGCATCTCTGAGAGGCTTTAGAGGAGCTTCGTGTTTGAATCCAGACGGCTTCAGCTGCCCGATTGTAAGGAGCAGGAGTATCAGGAAGCGGGACGCGCAGACCGCCCTCACGAGGTGAAATTACCTGCCTCCAAGCAGAACAAGAATCCTGGCAACGCAGCAAGAGAACTCGATTCGAAGGGGCGCAGCTAAAAACAGGGGATCTCTTGCAGTTCGTATTGCTCGGAGCACAGCTCACGAGGACAAGGCAGGTCGCTGAAAAGGCTCCAGAAACTTCGCATTCTCAAAATTCCCCCTGTAGGTTGGCGGTAGCATCTTACGGGAACTTGCCTTTGGACCACACTTCCTGTGTGCAGCGCACGGAATATGCGCCCTGTCCAATCGCTTGGATTGTGAATGAAAGCGGGCAGGTTTGAAACTCGACTACCATGCAAAATACAAACAATCACCCCGTGATTCGGGTCCTCGCGAAGTTTCATACGAAACTGTTGGTCGTCATCTAAATTAAAATAGCTAACGGGAAACCCAGTTTCTTGTGTCAGGATGGCATTCAAACCACTCGTTGGGTCGCTAGGACATTTGTAGATCTCCCGCGACTTCGTGTAAGTCTGAAGGAGCGTCATCTTTGCAGGATATTCTTTGTAGTCTTCTGCATATAGCCCCCAAGCTATGACCAGTTGGCGAAGGTTGCTGATACAGTGCGATTCATAACCCCGCTTCCGCACATAAGACACTACAGGCAGCAGCAGGGCAACCAGAAGAGCAATTATCGCCAGCACCACAAGGAGTTCCACAAGAGTTAAGCCGATTCGCCTAACAGATGGGTTTTGAGATACCATAGTCCACCTCCTGTAATCAGGGTGCAAGAGCCCATGTAGAGTATACTCATTACTAAAAAGGCGGGAGAAAACAGCTGGGCAAAGCCATGCTGAAAACCCAGAACAACGGCGCTTACACAAGCGGCAGCTACCCCTAACAAGAATAGATACCAAAGTCTCTGACGCTTACCCATACGATCCCACAAATAGTACATAGGAAGCGACACACCAAACCCCCAAAGCACCGAATACCATAAGGGGGGTGTCACGATTCGCCCCAGATATCCCTGAACGGTTCCCACAGAAACGCCTAAATGCGCCGCAATCTCCTGGTAGCTATACCCCGACTCGTACATTTCCGCTACCGCACGCAAATAGTCAGGCAAACTTGCAATAAACTGTTCGATGGCTATCTGCTGAATCCGTTCCTGCGAGTCGTCTACGACTTCCAGCCGTTCTCCTGTTTCACTATCCACCAGTAATTTTTCGTACCGTTTGTAAGCGCAACTGTGCTTATTGAGCGTCAGCGAGCGTACTTTCAGGCAGCACCATCTCCATGCTTGTCTGTAGGTATCTGACTCTTCAAGATGTTCCCATGGTAAGGTGCCAGAGCGCTGCCAGTAGGCGATCAGGGTCTCCTGCACAATATCCTGCGCCTCTTCGGTACACGCAGCATATCTTGCCGCTTTCCTTTCTAACGCCTTGCGCCACGCAGTCTCGTTAGCCTTCGGGAGATTCACTTTGTTTCACCCCCCTGATTTGCAACACCGATATTATACTTTATCAGGAAGCGGATGACTCCTTCTGTTTCGGCTTTGTTCTGGGGTGTGGCTCAGAGACTGTGCAGGAATTTCGTGTTTGAATCCAGACGGGTGAACCTGCTCTGTTGCAAGGATAGGGCGTGAGCGTTCCGAGCCCCTTCCTTCAGGTCTTAGGGGGAGGCTTTTTGACAGGCGTGCCGTCTTTGAACCTGTGCCCTGACGACTGGGGTTCCGTTCCTATAAGACGAAGCCGACCTGCGTCGGCTCAGCCCCCCAACCCCCCGTAAACAGGCGGAGGCTGGCTTTGTTTATTAGGAACGGCTTTAGCCGTCGCTCTTTTGGGGGCATCGTGGGTTCCAGAAGGTATCTTTGCAACAGAGCAGCTGAAGCCGTCGTGGCACGAAGTCTGGATTCGTGCATCTGCTCATTCACTTTCCCAAACAGCCTCTAAACGGGTACAATTCTCCCGCCTATGAATTTGGAGTGGCTACGCACACTTCGTGATGTCCTGCCTCCCGTTCAGGATACCACACGCTACCGCTGGCTCGAAGTGTGCAACGAATCGAAGCCCGTGCTGACGGCGACTCTGGTGGCAGAACGCCCGTCGCCGACGCTGATTGTCGTGCCCACGCTGGAACGCGCCGAGCAGTGGTTCGCGATTCTGTTCCGTCTGGGCATCCCCGAAGAGCGACTGGTTCGCGCTCCCCTGGGACTAACCCCTCTGATGGAGCCGACAGGCGTGGAGCTGGAGGTGTTGCATGAGCGCATTCGCGCTCTGCATACGCTCCGTCTGGGCGAGCCAGTGGTGGTGATTGCGCCCGTTGGCTCCGCGCTCCAGCGCACGATGCCGCCCGCGCTCTTTGAGCAGGAGTGGCTGCGCCTGACCGTTTCCGAAAACCCCGTGCCCGCGCCTTACCAGTACGCAATAGACCCCGAAACGCTGATTCAGCGCCTTGTGGAAGACGGCTACGAGTATCAGGAACCCGTGCGCCTGCCAGGGCACTTCGCGCGGCGCGGTGGGATTGTGGATGTGTTCCCGATGGGGGCGGTGTTGCCCCTGCGAATCGAGTTCTGGGGCGATGAGATTATCAGCCTGCGCAAGTTTGACCCCGCCGCGCAACGCTCACTGATTCGGGAAGTGCGCCATGCCGAGATTCCGCCCGCCCGCGAGACCCCGATGGGCAACCCCGAAGTTGCTGAGCGCATCCGCCACGACTGGGAACGCGCGATTGCCCAGCAACCGCCCGCGCTCCAGCCCACCCTCAGGCAGAATCTGGAAGACGATTTGCGCCCCCTTGCGATGGGCGCGCCGTTTGACCGACTGGAGCTCTACCTGCCGTGGCTGGCGCAGGAGCGCGCCTGCATGCTGGACTACCTGCCCGAAAACGCCCTGCTGATTTTAGACGAGCCGCTGCTGCTGGAGTCGGCATTCCAGCGCATGCAGGATGAGATTCAGCAGGCGCTCAACTCCCGTGCCGAACGGGGCGACACGATTCCGCTTCAAGTTGCCGACTATGTGGAGCCGATAGAACGACTTTATGCCTCGCGCCCCCATCCTGTGCTGACGCTGGAAGCGATGCCCAAGCCCGACCTGACAGGCGTGGCGCACGAGCTGGGTACGCGCTCCACCGAAACGACGCGCGGACGCCTGCCCGACCTGTGGAATTCTATCCGCCGCTGGCTGGAGGGGGGCTATCAGATTGTGGTGGCGACCGACCGCCCCAATCAGGTGGCGCGCGCGTTTCAGGACGCCGACCTGCCCGCCCCCAGCGAGAGCGCTGAGAGCCGCGCCGCGCCCCTGCTGCTTCGGGGCAACCTTGGGGGCGGGTTCATCTGGGACGCCCAGCGGTTCGCCCTGCTGACCGACGCGGAGTTCTTTGAGCGCCACCGCCTGCGCATGCCCCCGCGCCGCTTCAACGAAGGCGTGCCCATCACCTCCATCATGGATCTCAAGCCGGGCGATTATGTGGTGCATATCCATCACGGCGTGGGCATCTTTCGCGGGCTGACCACGCTGGAGCGCGAGGGCGTCACGCGCGAATACCTGCTGATTGAGTACGCCCACCCCGACCGAATCTTCGTGCCCGTAGATCAGCTGGATCGCATTCAGAAATACATCGGTCCCGACGACAAACCGCCCGAAATTCGGCGGCTCAGCAGCAGCCTGTGGGTCAAGTCCGTGGCGCAGGCGCGGCAGAAAGCCAAAGAGGTGGCGCAGGAGCTGATTCGAATCTACGCCCTGCGCGAAAAAGCCACACGCCCGCCCACGGGACCCGACACCCCCTGGCAAGCGGAAATGGAGGCGATGTTCCCCTATATTGAAACACCGGGGCAGCTGAAGGCGATTGAAGAGGTCAAACGCGACTTAGAATCGCCCCACCCGATGGATCGCTTGCTGGTGGGCGATGTCGGCTTTGGGAAGACCGAGGTGGCAATTCGCGCCGCGTTCAAAGTGATTATGGCGGAGCGGCAGGTGGCGCTCATGTGCCCCACGACCGTGTTAGCCTATCAGCACTGGCAGAACTTCAAGGAGCGGTTTGAGCCGTTCGGGGTGCAGGTGGCACTGCTGAGTCGGCTCATTTCCCCTGCCGAGCAGAAACGCATTCTGCACGGGCTGAAAACGGGCGCGATTGATATGGTGATTGGCACGCACCGCCTGCTCTCCGACGATGTGCAGTTCAAAAATCTGGGGCTGGTGATTATTGATGAGGAGCAGCGCTTCGGCGTGATGCAAAAAGAGCGGTTCAAGCAACTGCGCGGCACCGTGGATGTGCTGACGATGACCGCCACGCCCATCCCGCGCACGCTCTATATGGCGCTCACCGAAATTCGCGACATGAGTCTCATCACCGACCCGCCGCCCGGACGGCTGCCCATTCGTACCAGCGTGATGCCCTATACCGACTGGGCAGTACGCGAGGCGATTCTGCGCGAACTGCAGCGCGACGGGCAGGTGTTCTATGTCGTGCCGCGCATTCAGGGGATTGAGCATGTCGCCGAGCGCCTCAAGCAGTTAGTGCCCCACGCCCGAATTGCAATTGCGCACGGGCAGATGCCCCCCGCCACGATGGAAGCGATTGTGCTGGACTTCTATCAGCACGCCTACGATATTCTGGTCTGCACCACGATTATTGAGAACGGGCTGGACATGCCGAATGTGAACACGCTGATTGTGGAGAACGCCGAGCGGTTTGGCTTGGGGCAGCTCTATCAGCTACGCGGGCGCGTGGGGCGCTCGGACCGTCAGGCGTATGCCTACTTCCTGTTCAAAGCAGGCAAATTGAACGATAAGGCGGAGGAACGCCTGCAGGCGCTCAAGGAGTTTTCGCATCTCGGTTCGGGTTTCGCACTGGCGATGCGCGATTTAGAAATCCGCGGCGCGGGCAACCTGCTGGGCACGGAACAGCATGGCGCGATGCGCGCCGTCGGACTGGAACTCTATCAGGCGATGTTGCGCGACGCCATCCGCCACCTGCGCAAGGGCGAAACCCACTGGGCGCTCGACAGCCCCCTGCAGGACGAACTGCCGCCCATCCAGATTCCCATAGACGCCTACATCCCTGCCAGTTATATTCCCGATGTAGCGCAACGGCTGGGCTACTACAAGCGCATCGCGGGCAGCCGCACCCGCGACGAGCTGAAAGACCTCGTGCGCGAGCTGCGTGATCGCTACGGGCAACTCCCCACGCCTGTGCGACACCTGCTGCGCCTGATGGAGGTGCGAATCGTGGCGCACGCCGTGGGCGCAGAAAGTATTGAGATGGAGGGCAAGCGCGTGCTGGTGAAGTTCCACACGAACCGACGGCTCAAAGCGCAATGGCAGGTCGCGCTCCAGAAACAGTTCGCTGGGGTTGCCACGCGCCCTGAACACATCAGCCTACCACTCACAGCGCAACCGCTGGAAACCCTGTTGATGGTGCTGAAGGCGCTACAGGCGCTTCAGAATCCCGAGGCGGCGTGAACACTTGCCTCCGAGGAGGGTATCTACCGCCGATTCTCCGATTCGGGTACGCCCCACTCCGGCACAAGGCGCTGCTCAATCCCCAGATGCTGGAGCACACGGGCAATCACGGTGTCCACCACCGCCTCCACAGTTTGGGGGCGGTTATAAAACGACGGATTGGCAGGCAAAATCGTCGCGCCTGCCTCACACGCCTGCACCATGTTGCGCAGATGTACCAGATTGAAGGGTGTTTCACGCACCACCAGAATCAGCGGGCGCCGCTCTTTGAGGCACACATCGGCGCTGCGGGTCATCAGGTCGTCGGAGATGCCCTGCGCAATTCGTCCCAGCGTGCCCATCGAACAGGGGATAATCACCATCCCATCGTGGCGGAAGCTGCCGCTGGCAGGGGGTGAAAAGTAATCGCGCGGCTGAAGCACCTGCAAGCCTTCAAACGGCACGCCCAGCAGACGCTCCGCGCTCAGTGTTTCCCGATTGATGTCCAGCCCCAGCTCGGTCTGGAACACCTGAAACGCCTGATCGGTCGCGATTAAATAGATTTCCTGAAAATGCTCTATGGCGTAGCGCAGGAATCGCAGGGCGTAAATCCCACCGCTCGCGCCTGTAATTCCCACCACTAATCGTCCCGTGCGTGCCATGACGCTATTGAGTGTACCCGTGTGTAGGGGAGGAGTCTGTGTTTTGTATCACATATACGCCCTGCAGGGCGACGAGACCCAGTAGGGTATACTGAAGCAAGCCGTTGCCTCAGAACGCCATCGGGAGGTTGGAGAGTGGAGTTGCTGGCTATTGAACCGAATGTGTATTACACTGTGGAGGAAGCCGCGGCGAAGCTGCGGGTTCCCCCACGCACGGTGCTACGCCTACTACGTACTGGAGCTATCAGAGGGGTGAAGATTGGCAACCGATGGCGCATCTTAGGGGCGTCGCTTCTGGAGATGGGACAAGCACCAGTGTCCCCGAAGCAGTCCCTGACTGAAGTGCTGGAGAGGATTCATGCGCGTCAACGCGAGCGCGGGCATGTGCCGCCAACTCCTGAAGAGGTGGACGCTTACCTGCGAGCAGAGCGAGCCAGCTGGGACGAATAGCGATGCGAATCTACCTGGATACCGCTCCTGTTATTTACCTCGTGGAACGGATTAGCCCCTATCACTCGCTTCTGAATCAACAGCTGGCAGGTTCTGGAAACATCCTGATAGTAAGCGACCTGACGCGCATGGAGTGCCGTGTCAAACCGCTGCGAATTGGGAACCTCAATCTGATACAAGATTATAATGAATTTTTCGCTCGCGGAGTCGATGAAGTTGTGCCCCTATCAAGGGCGGTTATAGACATCGCAACTGAAATCAGAGCCAAGTATGGTTTCAAGACCCCTGACTCCATTCGTCTGGCTGCGGCGCAACACGCTTTTTGCGATGTGTTTCTAACCAACGATATTCAGCTGACGCGCTACACGGAGATACAGGTACAACTCATCTAAGAAACTATTCGGAGTGTCCGTGTTCTATATTAATCTGACCCCGCATAAAATCGCGCAGGAGGGTGGGCACATCAGTGCCGATGAAATCAACCCCACTTTTCCAGAGCAGCTGCCACATAGTGGGCAAATCGGCGGTGTTCCAGAAACGCAGTTTGTAGCCCTTGCTGTGAACCTGTTGCACAATCTGCTTTAATTTGTCCGCTTCGCTCTGGGGGCAGTCGCCGCGCCCGTTCCACTTGAAGTGCGCCAGCCAGTTATCGCTGACCAGCGGCATGAGAGCAGGGGGATAGCCTGCCTCTAACTCGTTCAGGCGCCCATCATAACTGGCGAAGCGGATGCGTTCGCGCCTCAACACGGAAACAGGCGGACGACTGCCCGACAACACCACCTCCACCGCCCGCCGATGCACCCGTGCGCCTTCATAGTGCGTAATCAGGTCGGCGTACTGCTCCAGCACTTTGCGCAGCACAGGATAGGTCGCCTGCCAGTCGGTTTTGAGGTCTATCAGCAGCTGGAAGAAGGGCGCCTCGGGATAAATCGCGCCGCGGTACTGGCGGGCGCGCTGGCGCAACGGCTCCAGGTAGAGCGCTTGCAGGGTACGCTCGGCACGCAACTCATGCCACTCGTGCCCCACCTTCAGCGCACCCTCGTGCAGAAAGATATCCACCTCCACACTGCAGAAGCCACACTCCAGCGCATCCCACAGCGGGCGCGAACGCCAGTAATCGTTATGCGAATGGGCGCGTGTCAGCAGCAAAAACGCTACTCCACCTCCTTCAGCTTGCCCTGCTTGTAGAGCTCCCACACACGAAACACGCTATTCTTGTGTGGGCGAATGCGACAGTGTTCGTCCTCGTTGCGCTTTTCGTCGCAATAGCCAAGCGGCACACATTTGGGCACCAGCAACTTGCCGAAGTAGGGGTCTGCCTGCATGACCTCTTTGCGGATGAGTTTGAACAGTTGCCGAATCTCCCACTGGGCTAAAGTGCAGAGCCGTAAGCCTGCCATGTGAATCAGCTGGCGCAGGTTGACGGTCATAATCAGGTTCGTGGCGACGGCGTTGGGAAACACGAACCGCGCGTCTTCAGCGGGAATGCCCATCTCCAGCAGGCGGTGATAGACGGTTTCCGATTCGTCGCGCAGGCGTTCAAACTCAGCGAGCGCCTCCGGGTTTTCGCTGATGGTCGGGGGCGTAACATAGGGCGGCTCTTTATATTTCACATAGCGCTGGCTCTGCTGGTCAAACGCGACCCCAATCCGATGACGCACCAGCTGATGCGACAGCGCACGGCTCACCCCGGAAATCGCGAAAGTGAAACTGATATGCTCTATCGTGCTGTGGTGCCCCGATTCCACCACATGCTCAATCAGCTTCATCACCCGTTCGGGGGGCACTTTGTCGGACACGAACTCGTCCCAGATTTGCTGGGGCGTTTTTTCGCTGTAGCAGGTTCGCGCCGCCAGATAGATCAGCCCGCGATAGTAGCGGCGAATCACCTCCGCCTCGGGAAAAATTAAACTCACTTCCATCACGCCACGCTTTGCCATAGCAATCTCCCACAATCAGTAGTGTACCTTCGCATGGGGCAGAATTTGAAGCAGTGCGCGCAGGAACGACTCGTTGACCTGAACGCGGTGGGGGGTCTCAAGCCGCTGGAGTCTGCCGCCCAGAGGAATGCAGAAGCGCACTACACCCTCCCCCGTGTATTGCTGGAACAGGGATTTGAGCCACTGGAGGGCGTCTTTGGGGCATCGTTCCAGAATAATCTCCACAGTGGGTGCTTCCTGAACCTGATCGGGTTCGGGGGCAGGCTCGAACGCTTCGGCACGGAACTCGACGGCGCCATCCCCTTCCCCGTTGCCGTTTTTGCCCCGAAAGTCGCGCGACTGAATCTTGCCCCGCACCAGCACCACTTTGTCTTTCTGAATCAGCTCGCGATACTGCTCGTAGGTCTGGGGGAAGACCGTGATGGGGATGGAACCTGTCATATCTTCCAGCACCAGCGACGCCATTCGCGAGCCTTTGTTTTTGGTGGTGATAACCCGCACAGAGGAGAGGATACCGCCCAGAGTCAGGGTCGCGCCCGGTTCGGCTTCCAGCGCCTGAGCGATCGGGGTGGTACGCCCGCGCAGGGCGCGCGCATAGGGGCGCACAGGATGGTCCGAAAGGTAGACACCGAGCAGTTCGCGCTCCAGCGCCAGTTTTTCGGGGGTGGGCAGGTCGGAAACAGGGGGCAGGATGGGTTTCATGATGGCAGGCTCTGGCTCGGTAGTGCCGCCATCAAATAGCGAGTTCTGCCCTGCCGAACGCGCCCGTGCCACCGACTGGGCGTACTGCAAAATCTGGTCTAACCCCTTTACCAGCTGGGCACGATTGGGGTGCAGACTCTCAAACGCGCCTGCCTGAATGAGGGCTTCCAGAGTGGAGCGGTTGACACTGCCCGTGTCGTACAGGCGTGCCATGAAGTCAAAGACATCCTCAAAGGGACCGTTTTCGTTGCGCTCTTTGAGGATGGCTTCCACGGCTGCCTCGCCGACGCCTTTGATGGCGCCCAGCCCGAATCGGATGGCGTGGCGATACTGGGGCGTCGCTTGGCGCTGTTTGCGCCGTGTGCGCGAGGGCGTCGCCGCCTCCTGAACCGGCTCCAGCGTGAAACCGAGGTCGCTCCGATTGATGTCGGGCGGCAGCACCGTAATCCCCAGCGTGTGGCACTCATCGATGAAGTTCGCTATCTTGTCGGTTTTATCTTTGTAGACCGCCATCAGTGCCGCCATATACTCCACAGGGTAGTTGGCTTTGAGGTAGGCGGTCTGATAGGCGACATGGGCGTAGCAGACGGCGTGCGCCTTGTTGAAGGCGTAGCCCGCGAACGGCTCGATCAGGTCAAACAGGCGGTTGGCTTCCTGCTCGTCGATGCCGTTTTGCGCCGCGCCTTCCACGAACTCGGCGCGCATGCGTTTCATCTCTTCGGGCTTCTTCTTGCCCATTGCACGGCGCAGGATGTCCGCCTTGCCCAGCGAGAACCCCGCCAGCGCCTGCACAATTTTGAGCACCTGATCCTGATACACAATTACGCCGTAGGTCTCCTTCAGAATCGGTTCCAGCAAGGGGTGGGGATACTCAATCGGCTCGCGCCCGTGTTTGCGGTTGATGTAGGTCGGGATATGATCCATCGGTCCAGGGCGGTAGAGGGCGACCATCGCCGCCAGCTCGCGCACATTCTGGGGCTTGAGCTGCTGGATGTTGCGTCGCATGCCCGTGCTTTCTAACTGGAACACGCCCGTGGTCTCGCCACGCCCCAGCATCTCATAGGTTTTGGCGTCGTCAAGGGGCAGGTTGCGCACATCGATCGTTTGCCCGGTGGTGCGGCGGATGTTTTCCACCGTTTGCGCCAGCACTGAGAGGTTGGAAAGCCCCAGAAAGTCCATCTTGAGCAGCCCAATCTTTTCGAGGGCGCCCATGTGGTACTGGGTTACGGGTTCGCCGTCGGCGCTTCGAGCAAGGGGCACATGTTCCACCAGCGGGTCTTTGGAAATCACCACCCCGGCGGCATGCACGCTGGCGTTGCGCGTGATGCCTTCCAGTCGGCGTGCAGTATCCACCAGTCGGCGTACCTGCGGGTCTTGCTCATATTCGCGTTTGAACTCAGGGATTGTCTGGAGCGCTTTGTCGATGGTCATGCCGGGCGCGGTGGGGAGCATTTTGGCGAGTCGGTCTATCTGGGCGGGGGGATAGTTGAGGGCGCGCCCGACATCGCGCAGAGCCGCTTTTGCCGCCAGCGTGCCGAAGGTGATAATCTGGGCGACGCGCTCCTCGCCATACTTCTGGCGGACATACTGAATCACCAGATCGCGGCGGGCATCCTCAAAGTCCATATCAATATCGGGCATCTGCACGCGCTCCGGGTTGAGGAACCGCTCGAAGGTGAGGTCGTACTCAATCGGGTCTATGTCCGTGATGCCAATGCAGAAGGAGACGAAGCTGCCCGCCGCCGAGCCGCGCACGCCGAAGTAGATTCCCTGCTGGCGGGCGAACTGGGCGAAATCGCGTACAATCAAAAAGTACGGCGCGAAGCCCGTCTGGTCTATCACCGAAAGCTCATACTCCAGCCGCTGGAGGTGGGTCTCGTTATAGTTCGGCACGAGTTTCGGGAGCGCCTCATAGGCGAGGTCGCGAAGATGCTCTATCGCGGTCTTGCCGGGAGGCAGGTCGGGCGTGGGCAGCTGCACCCTTCCGAACTCCAGCTTCAGGTTGCACCGATCGGCGACCACGAGCGTGTTGGCGAGCGCTTCGGGATGGTCACGAAAGAGGGTTGCCATCTCCTGCGGCGATTTGACATAAAACTCCTGAGTCTCAAACCGCAGGCGTTTCGGGTCGCCGATATGCGTGTTGGTCTGCACGCAGAGCAATACATCGTGAATCTCGGCGTCTTCGCGGGTCAGGTAGTGCGCGTCGTTGGTAACCAGCAGGGGGAGCTTGAACTCCTGCGCCAGTTTCAGCAGCCCTTCGTTGACCCGTTTCTGTTCCGCCAGCCCGTGGTCTTGAAGTTCAATATAAAAGTTCTCGTGCCCGAAAATCTCAATATATTCCTGCGTGAGCTGGCGCGCGCGTTCGTAGTCGCCTTGCAGCAGCGCCTGAGGGATTTCGCCTGCGAGGCACGAGGAGGTGGCAATCAGCCCTTCTGCATACTGGCGCAGAATCGTTTTATCAACGCGTGGCTTGTAGTAAAACCCTTCCAGATGGGCAATCGTGCTGAGTTTGAGCAGGTTGCGATAGCCCGTTTCGTCTTTGGCGAGGGTCAGCAGGTGGAAGCTGTTCTGATCCTGCTTGGTGCGCTGATCGATAGAACGCGGCGCCACATAGAGCTCGCAACCGATGATGGGCTTAATGCCCGCCTCCTGACACTCGTTGTAGAAGTCTATCGCCCCATAAAGCACGCCGTGGTCAGTGAGGGCAACCGCTGGCATTTCATATTCAGCAACTCGGCGTACCAGTTCGGGTATGCGTGTCGCGCCGTCCAGAAGACTGTATTCGGTGTGCAGGTGCAGATGCACAAAGCCCGCTTCCATGCAAGAACCTCCCTTCACCGCAGGGGATTCGACACGGGAAGGGAGGCTCCTGCCGCTCTATGGACCGAGTTGGGGAGTTCAGGGGGCAGGATCGCGAATGATCCCCATCACCAGCACGATCCCTGTCTCCTCGTGGACAATCGCGAACAGGAAAGGACGATTCACAACGAGATGGAATGGGACGCTGGCGGCGGCTGCTCCGGATGAATCTCCTGTCGCCACCACAACGCGCGTGCCGTATTCGTTCAGATTTATCGCCGCCTTTTGAACCACTTTCGCGATTCGTATCCGATATTCCCGGTATTCAGGAATATCAGGGATGTCTGCCAATCGGCTGAAGTCGGCAAGATGGGGATCGAAAGCAACTTCCAAGCCCATCGCCTTGAGAGCGTCCTGAAGGTTGGCGTCGTGGTGTTGCTCTATCTGGAAGCGCGGCATAACAATCGTTCCGGGCGATTTATGGAACTGCTGACGCCATTTAGCCCAGTTCTCTGCTGTCCACTGCTCACGCATCCAGCCCACAGTGCGGTGTTCATAGGGCAGGAACAGGTAGAAGGTGAAGCGTTCGCCCATGCTACGGTAGGAAAGTCCAACCGCCTGAAAATCTTCCGTCATCATATACAGGGCGCCACCTTCAGAGCGCATCATGGGGACTTCCCTGGACTCCCCGTTTTCCAGAAAGAATTTGCCGGGTCTGGTGTTCTCGGCAGGGAAAGGCGTCTCCCAGGTGCCGTCGAAGAAGAGGGCGTTCACCAGCACAGCTGCCATCACTTCATCCGCAAAGTCGTTCGGTTGAAAGAGCTCACGAATGGTAGACCGTGTTTGATAGGCAACCCAGTCATTAATCTGGCGCGCGGCAAGCCCCGAATTTCGAAAATCAGTTCCCCAGAGCTGGACTTCGTAGTAGCTCACAAGCGTGCGCAGAAAATCGGTCTTCGGCTTAATCTGTTGATCCACCCATACCCCATTAACAGTATACAGGGTGACCCCTGACGATTGGCGCAGTTTCTGGAGCAGGCTATACATTTGCTGGTTAAACACCGTCTCCTCCATCTTCTCGACGCCCAGTGCCCGCGCCATCGCCTCGCGCGTGTTGCCAGAAGCGCCGTTGACCATCATCGCCAGATTGAGAGTCAGGGAAATCGGGGAGAAAAGCAGGTTTTCGCCCGGTTTGTCAAGTCTCTGAAGCAGCTCGGACGCGAACTGGTTGCAGGCGCGCTGTGTCTCTTCAGAAATCGGTACAGCCTGTACCTGTATCGGAGTAATCCCGGTGTAAAGGGACTCGAACGGGTTCACCACTGGGGCGCGGCTACTGCACCCGCTCAGGCACAAAATCCCAGCAATCAGCCAGAGTTTTTCTGAACGCATTTGGAGGCACCTCCATATGGAGTAATAGGCTTCTGCCAAAGTGCCTGTGACAGGGTTTTTGTCCCAATCGCTGAAAGAAACAGACTTTATGTGGCTCGAAACGCGCTGGATTGGGCAGGCAGAGCGGCGCACTTATCGGGTGCGGATGCGGGATGGGGTTCACCTCGCGACCGATGTGTATCTGCCAGAGGGCGCGCCGCCGTTCCCTGTCATCCTGATTCGCACGCCGTACAACAAGGACGCGCTGCAGGGGCTGGGCGCGGAGGGGGTCAAACGGGGCTATGCGGTGGTGATTCAGGATACGCGCGGTCGGTTCGCCTCCGAAGGTGCCAATCTGCCTTTTGAGGGCGACGGCTGGTGGGAGAACCGCGCCGACGGGGTGGACACCGTAGAGTGGGTTCTCCAGCAGCGCTGGTGCAACGGGCGAATTGGCACCTGGGGCGGCTCGGCGCTGGGGATTAACCAGATTTTTCTGGCATGCGCAGGCGAGCCGCGAATCACCTGCCAGCATATCACGGTGGGCGAGCCGAATCTCTATCGGGCGCTCTATCCGGGTGGGGTGTTCAAAAAATCGCTGGTGGAAGAGTGGCTCAAAGCAACCCAGCATGCACCCGAAGCGCTCACGCTCTGGACACGCCATGCAACCTACGATGCCTTCTGGCAAGCACGCGCCGCTTCGAGCGCGTGAATGTGCCCGCCGTGCATATCGGAGGCTATTACGATATTTTCGCGCAGGGCACGCTGGACGCTTTCGTGGGCTATCAGACTCGCGGCGGGAGCCGTGCGCGCGGTCAGCAGAAACTGCTGATGGGACCGTGGGCGCATGGCGTTCTCCAGCGGCGCGTGGGCGAGCTGGAATTTCCAAACGCCGACAAGCCGCCCTGCACCTTTCACGATGCGTGGCGCTGGTTTGAAGCCCACCTGAAAGGCATACGGAACGGAGTTCAGGAGGAGCCGAGCGTGGTCTACTATGTGATGGGCGACTGCAGCGACCCGCGCGCGCCGGGCAACGAGTGGCGCACGGCGCGTCAGTGGACGCCCGTGCCGACACGCCCCACGCCGCTTTATCTGCATGCCGACGGAACCGCCCGCTGGCGCCCCCCGCAGGCACAGCGCACGCTCAGCGCCCGCTACGACCCTCGCAATCCCGTGCCCACCGTAGGCGGACGCGAGCTGAACCTGCCCGCAGGACCCCGCGACCAGCGCACAATTGAGGCGCGCCCCGATGTGCTGGTCTTCACGACCGACCCACTGCCCGCGCCCCTGGAAATCACAGGCAGGGTTTCGGCGGTGCTATGGGTGGAGTCGGACGCGCCTGATACGGACTTCTTCGTGCGCCTGTGTGATGTCTACCCCGATGGGCGTTCGTTCAACCTCTGCGAGGGGGCATTGCGGGCGCGGTTCCGCGAATCGTTTTCGCGCGAGGTGTGGCTTCAGCGGGGGCGCGTCTATCGTCTGCAGATAGACCTCTGGAGCCTGAGCGTGATTGTGAATCGGGGACATCGCCTGCGTGTGCATATCACCTTCAGCAGCGCACCGGGCTACGACCCCAACCCCAACACTGCCACGCCGTTTCGCCAGAGCGCCGCTTCGCGCCCCGCGGTGAACACAGTTCACCTGAGCGCACGCTACCCCAGCCATCTGATTCTGCCCATCCCGCGTCAGGGGTTCAGCCGAAGCGCGCGATAAGCACCTCCAGCAGCAGGCGCACGGCAATCAGCGCACTGTTCTGTGTAGGGTCTAAGGTGGGGGTCAGCTCCACGAAGTCCACTCCGACAAGGGTGTTCTGGCGAATGGTTTCTGCAATCACGCGCGCCGCCTCGTGGAAACTCAAGCCGTCGGGTTCGGGGCTGTTGACAGCAGGTAGCACGGCAGGGTCCAGGGCGTCGGCGTCAATAGACAGGTAAACGGGCTTCCCCGACGGCAGGGGCAGCGAGTGCCCTTCACGGAGTGCCTCCCGAAACACGAGCGTGTGCCCCCGTGCCTGCGCCGCCTGCACCGCTTCGGGGTCAAACCGCACGCCGCGAAGCCCAACGGTGGTGATGTGGGTCAGGTTCGGCAGCGCCTCCACCGCGCGACGGAACGGGCTGGAGTTGGAATAGCGTACCCCATCGCGCTCGTCGGTGAAATCCAGATGGGCGTCTATCTGTACCACATGCAGGTCGGGCACATCGTCAAACGCCCGCAACAGGGGAAAGGTGATGCTGTGATCGCCGCCGAGAAAAAGGGGCAATTTCACGCGCTGGCGCAGGAGCCGCGCCGATTCGGTGATGCGTGCGAACGCTGTCTCATAGTCCATCGGGGGCGTGTCCACATCGCCCGCGTCCACGACGCGAACGCCCTGCAGGCGGCAGCCATGCAGGGGGTGATAGTAGCCCTGCTCCGAGAGGGGGTAGCGCAGACTGGCGAGGCGCAACGCCTGCGGCGCGAACCGCGCGCCCGGGCGATAGCCCACTGCCCCGTCCCACGGCACGCCCAGCACGCCCACCTCCGCCTGCCACGATTCGCTAAGCGCATGGTGGGGGGCGCGTAAAAAGGTCGCCACACCCGCAAAGGGCATCATCGCCTACTCCACCGTGACGCTCTTGGCGAGGTTGCGCGGCTGGTCAATTTCGCATCCGCGCAGGCGCGCCACATGATAGGCAAACAGCTGCAGGATGGGGATTGTCACCAGCGGCGCAAGCTCTTCCATCGGCGGGCGCGGCACGACAATCGTGTAGTCCGCTTCCTGTGGCAATAGCGTGTCGCCCTCGGTAGTGACCAGAAACACCGTGCCCTGTCGCGCCTTAATCTCCTTGAGGTTGCCCAGCAGTTTCTCGCGGGTGCGCTCCTGCGAGGCGATGAAGACCGCAATCACGCCGGGTTCCACCAGCGCCAGGGGACCGTGTTTCATCTCGCCTGCGGGCGGCTCCTGCGTGGGGATGTAGGCAATCTCTTTGAGCTTGAGGGCGCCCTCCATCGCGACATAGGCGTCCACTCCCCGCCCCAGATAGAACGCCAGATGCGTGCGATGGAGCGCTTCAGCCACCGCGCGCACTTCGGGTTCGCGTTCCAGACTGCGGCTGATGAGCGACGGTAACTGCATCAGCCCCTTCGCCCCTTCCGAGTAGGTCGCCATCGGCAGCGTGCCGTTAATCGCCGACAGATACAGCCCCAGCAGGTACAGCACCGCCACCTGCGTGCTGTAGGCTTTGGTGGAAGCAACGGAGATTTCGGGACCCGCCTGCGTGTAAATTACATGGTCGCACTCGCGGGCGATGCTGCTGCCCACCACATTCACGATTCCGAGTGTGGTGTAGCCCGCCTCGCGGCACAGGCGGAGCGCGGCGAGCGTATCGGCGGTCTCACCCGACTGGCTGATGAAAATCGCCAGCGTGTTCGGCTGCAGAATCGGGTCGCCGTAGCGGAACTCGGAGGAGTAATAGACCTCCACGGGGCGTCGGAGCCAGCGCTCCAGCACATGTTTGCCAATCAAACCCGCGTGATACGCCGTGCCGCACGCGACAATCAGGATGCGCCGAAACTTCTGCCAGTCCTCCACTTCCAGCTTCAGCTCAGGGAACTGGATGCCCCCGTTGGGCTTGAGCCGCCCGCGCAGGGTGTCGCGTACTGCTTCGGGCTGCTCCAGAATCTCTTTGATCATGAAGTGTTCGTGTCCGCCCTTTTCGGCAGCCTCGGCAGACCATGTGATCTCCACGGGGGGGCGTTCCACAGGGCTGCCGTCCAGTCGGAACAGGCGCACCGAGTCGCGCGTTACTACACCCAGGTCGCCATTTTCCAGCAGGATGACCTTTCGGGTGTAAGGCAGCAGTGCGGGGATATCCGAGGCGATAAAGTTTTCGCCTTCGCCCAAGCCAATCACCAGCGGGGAGTCGTTGCGCGCCACCACCACGCGGTCGGGGTACTGGGCGAACATCACCGCAATCGCATACGAGCCGCGCACAGGCTGTAAGGCGCGACGCACCGCCTCTTCGGGTGAGTCGCACAGGGGCAGCTGCTCTTCAATCAGGTGTGCCAGCACTTCGGTATCGGTCTCGGAGCTGAACCGATGCCCGCGCCCCAGCAACTCCTGACGCAGCTCCAGATAGTTTTCAATAATGCCGTTATGCACGACGGCGACTTTGCCCTGTTCGTCGGTGTGAGGGTGGGCGTTGGGGTCGTTGGGGATGCCGTGCGTTGCCCAGCGCGTGTGGGAGACCGCCAGCCCGTGCGCCTCCACGCCGTTCAGCAGTTCCGTGAGCTGCTGAATTTTGCCTGCCCGCTTCATCACCTCCAGCTGGCGCCCGCTCCAGAACGCCACGCCCGCCGAGTCATAGCCCCGATACTCCAGCCGCTTGAGCGTGTCCAACGCAACCTCTATCGCCTGCCTCGGTCCGATGTAGCCTGTTATCCCGCACATGGGTTTTGTTCCCTCTCCTGATAATTATGGCTTCGTGGAGAAGGATACCCGATGGGTGGGGTTTCAGGGGTTCATCCGATACAGACCTCTCAATGAGGTATCTTTTTTACAGGTGAGCGTGATGGGTTTGCGCGGCGTGATACGCGGACGCATAATTCAACTGGTGCAGGAGCCGCCCCTGCCCGACGGTACACAGGTGGAAGTGGAGCTGATCTCGCTCCCCCGCTCCGAGAACCCCCTCTGGGATCGCTTGCGTGAACATGCCAAGCTGTTAACCGAAGATTAGGTCTGCCTGAACACAAATCGTCCACTGCGCTCAACAGGTATAATCTCCCCCGTACTGGAGGCAAACAGGAGATGGTAAACGGAAACCGTCGCAAAGGGCACGCCGTTGTGCTGGGCGCGGGCACGATGGGCAGTGGAATTGCAGGACTTTTAGCAAGTATTGGCTGGCGCGTCACGCTTCTGGATGAATCCCCCGAAATCGCAAAGCAGGCTTTAGAGCGTATTCAAAAAACCAACGCCGTCTACCGCCCTGAAGACATTCAGCGTATCACAACGGGCACCGTCGCCGAACATCTGGACTCCGTAGCGGAAGCGGACTGGGTGGTGGAGGCGATTGTGGAGCAGATTGAGCCGAAACGCGCGCTGTGGCGTCAGGTGGCGGAGCGGGTGAACCCGAACGCCGTGCTGAGCTCCAACACTTCGGGGCTGGGGATTGCCGAGATTGCGCAGGCGCTCCCCGAATCGCTTCGCGCCCGATTTCTGGGCACGCACTTTTTCAACCCGCCTAAAGTGATGCACCTGCTGGAGCTGATCCCCACTGCCGACACCGACCCCGATTTGACCCATCAGTTCACCGCCTTCGCCGAGCGCCTGCTGGGCAAGCGCGTGGTGCTGGCGAAAGACCGCCCCGGTTTCATCACGACCCGAATCGGCATCTATGCCCTGCTCCAGGCGCTCGCGGCTGCCATCAAGTACGGGATTGCCCCCGAAGACGCCGACCTGATGCTCGGACCGCTGGCAGGACGCCCCCGCAGTGGCGTGTTTCGGCTGGCGGACCTCGTGGGGCTGGATGTCGCCCACAACATCATCCGCAATCAGAAGGAACGCCTGCCCGAAGACGCCTATGTGCAGGCACTGGAGCTGCCGCCTCTCTGGCATCAACTGATTGCCGAGGGGCGGCTGGGCGAAAAGAGCGGGCAGGGCTTCTATAAACGCGAGGGCAAGGACATCTGGACGCTGGACTTCGCCACAGGGCAGTATCGCCCGCGCCGCGAGCCGAGCGAGATTCTGAAACAGGTCCCCGAACGCGCCCCCCTCGGCGAACGGCTGATTGCCATGCTCAACCTGCCCGACCCCTACGGCGCGTTCTTCCGGGAGGCGTTCCTGATGCCGCTGGCATACGGCGCTGAAGTGATGCCCGAAGTCGCCTATGATATTCCCTCACTTGATATGGCGATGCGGCTGGGCTACAACTGGGAGCTGGGCGTGTTCGAAACCTGGGACGCGCTGGGTGAGGCAGGTCGGAACGCCCTTCAGAGCCTGAACCTGCCCGGCGAACCCTACGCCCTGCGCGCCCTGCGCAACGCCGGGCTGGAAACCTTCTACGCCACGCACGGCGCGACCCGATTCTACTTTGAACCCCACGAGGAAGAGGGCGACTACGCCCCGCTTGCCGTGCCGCACTTTTTCGTGCGCCTCGACGACCTCGCGCGCGCAGGCAAGGTGATCGACGAGACGCCTGAATGCCGCGTGATGGACCTCGGCGATAATGTGGCGTGTATCGAGTTTCGCACCAAAGCGAATGTGCTGACGCCCAGCCTGATGGAGTTCATGCATCGCGTGCTGGAGCGCGCCGAACGCGAATTCTCAGGCGTGGTGATTGGCAATCAGGGGCGCATGTTCTCGGCAGGGTTCAACCTGAACCTCTTTCTGGACTATATCGCCCGCGAGGACTGGCAGGGACTGGACGCAGGTCTCCAGCTGCTTCAGACTCTGAGCCAGCGGATTCGCTACTGTGGTGTGCCCGTGGTGGCGGCGGTGCATGGCTACGCGCTGGGCGGCGGGATGGAGGTGGTGCTGCCCTGCGCCCATGTGCATGCGCATGTGGACGCCAGCGTGGGCTTGCCCGAGGCGCTGGTGGGCTTGATTCCAGCAGGCGGGGGCACGACGCTGATGACGCGCCGCGCCCTTGAGAACCTGCCGCCCGACGACGACCCCTTGCCCCACCTGCGGGCGGTGTTCCAGACGCTGGCGTGGGGCAAGCGCTCCAGCAATGCGTTTGAGGGCTACACGCTGGGCTTCCTGCGCCCGCACGATACCCTCTGCTGGAATATCGACCGCCTGCTCTACGAAGCCAAACAGCATGTGCTGGCGCTCTCGCGGGCAGGCTACCGCCCACCCGAACCGACGCCCATCCTTGCCGTTGGCGAAAATGGCTACAGCCGACTCATGATGGAGGTTCACTGGGCGCATCAGGCAGGGCAGATCAGCGACCACGACCGCCTGATTGCCGAAAAGATTGCTTTCGTGATGACGGGCGGCAACCTCAAGAGCGCAACGCCCCTGCCCGAAGAGCATTTCCACGCCCTGGAGCGCGAGGTGTTTATTGAACTCTGCCAGCACCCCAGGAGCGCAGAGCGCATCCGCCACATGCTGGAGACGGGCAAGCCGCTGCGCAACTAAGACCCTTGAGGCGCTGGAGGCGAAGCACATACCAGGCGGGCAATCCGCTCGCCAATCGCCTCCAGCAGCGCCTCATCGGTGATGTCAAACGCGCCCACCTCAGTGCCGTCCACATCAATCTGACCGATAATCTTGCCCGTCTGCGGGTGGCGTATCAGCACCACAATCTCGGAACGGGTCTCCAGATTACACGCCAGATAGTTCTCCCGCTCGCGCACATCATACACAATCTGATTCATCCGCTCCGCGACCGCCGTGCCGCACACTCCGCGCCCCACGGGGATGCGCACATGCTCGGTGGGCGGTCCCACATACGGACCCAGCACCAGCTCGTTGCCCCGGAGCCAGTAGATGCCTACCCAGTGAAAATGGGGCAGGCGGTCGTGCAAAAGTTGCATCAGGCGCTGGAGCCGCTCCTCGACACTTCCCTCCTGCTCCAGAAGCGCTTCACATTCCATCAGCACTTCAGTCGCAATCGCATCGTCTATCATGGACTCTGACCACCCTCCGATTTCGGCTTCCACTCTTTGAGAATCTCCGCTTTGAGGATTGTGTCGCCCTTCACAATCCGATCCACCACATCCATTCCTTCCACGACACGCCCGAAAATCACATAGTTGCCGTCCAGCTGGGGCAGGTCTTCCAGGCAGATATAAAACTGGCTGCCTGCGCTGTCAGGGTCGGGGGTGCGTGCCATGCCAATCGCGCCACGCTTATGCTTCAGCGAGTTGGGCTCAAACTTGATGGTGTAGCCGGGTCCGCCCGTGCCCATGCGCGGGTCATCCAGGTCCATCGTTTTGGACTGCGGGTCGCCAGCCTGCGCAACAAATTTGGGCACCACGCGGTGGAAGCGAATTCCGTCATAGAAGCCTTCGCGCACCAGTTTCAGGAAGTTCTCGGAGGTTTCGGGCGCCTCTTTCAGGTTGAGCTCAATGATAATCGCGCCCTTATCTTTGATTTCCATCTTCACATAAGCGAAGTCGCCCTTCGGTTTCTCCTGCGCGGAAGGTTGCTCGCTCTTCTGGGTTTCCTGGGGCGCGGGCGCCTTGTTGTCCTGCTCCGAGAGCGCACTACTCTGGCACGCGCTGAGACACCAGCCAAGTGCTAACACCGCAAACAGTTGGGCATATCGCATCGTTTTCGTCCTCCTTGCTGAATGCATAGAGTGTACCCTACCTGCAAAACGGAAGGAATACTGAGGCGTCTAACCCTCAGGTATACTTCGGGAGCAACGATGAAACGCAGGCTACAGATTCTGGGCGTTCTGGTGCTGTTTCCCCTGCTTCTTGTGTTCACCAGCTGCTGCAGTAGCGGTCGTGCGCGGGGCATTATCGGGGGCACGGGCACGGTTCGCTGGACGGTGATGGTGTTTTTAAACGCGGCGAACGATCTGGACGAGTTCAGCGAGATGAATGTGAACCAGATGGAGCAGGTGGCAGGCAACCCAAATGTGCGGATTGTGGTGCAGTGGAAGCGGGCGCGCCCCTTCGCTCCGCAGGGGAGCTGGACGGGCACGCGCCGCTACCTCATCAAACCCGACAACGACCCCAACCAGATTCGCTCGGAGCTGGTGGAAGACATGGGCGACGGTGTGGACATGGGCAGCCCCGACACGCTCCGTGAGTTTATTCGCTGGGCGCGAGCAAACTACCCTGCCGAGCGCTATGTGCTGGTTATCTGGAATCACGGCTCCGGCTGGCGCTCCCGTGCGGCGCTGGGACGCGGCGTCTCGTTTGACGACCAGCTGGGCACCTATATCCGAATCTGGGATTTACCCACCGCCATCCGCCCCACCAGCAACGACCCCATGATGGATGTGCTGCTGTTTGACGCCTCGCTGATGCAGATGCTGGAGGTAGCGTATGAGTGTCGGAATGTGGCGCGGATTATCGTCGGCTCCGAAGAAAGCCCCCCTGGTGAGGGCTACCCTTACCATGAGATTCTGGCGCCGATAGTCGCCGATAGCGACATGGCACCCGTAGAATGGGCACGCCAGATTCCCGACCGCTTTGTGGCGTGGTACGCGGCGAACTATCCCTTCTACACCAACATTACGCAGTCGGCGGTGGACACCAGTAAACTGGATGCCGTTGCGAGCGCGCTGGATTTGTTTGCCGAGAGCCTGATCAACAAACGCACCCTCTACTTGAACGCGCTCCAGAATGCCCGCCAGAACGCCCAGAGCTACTCCAGCTACCCCGAGTATCGCGACCTGTGGCATGCGGTAGACCTCATCAAACTCTACACGAACGACCCCGAACTCGTTCAGCGGGGGAACGCCCTTCAGAGCGCGCTCCAGCAGGCAATTATCGCCAATAATCGCGGCAATAACAATCGGGTACGCTATTCCTACGGATTATCCATCTACTTCCCCAGCGCGGGGGAGTATCTGGGGCGGTATAACAATACTGCCCTCTCGCGGGCAACCCGATGGGATGAATGGCTGCAGGTCGCCCCATGAGGGAACCGACGGGGGTTCTGAATCGTTTCTGGGGTAGTGTTCGTGTATGGGCTGACCGATAGCGAGCTGATTGCACGGGCGTGTGAAGGCGAGGAGCGCGCCTTTGAGGTGCTGTTCCAGCGCTACCACGCCGCGGTCTACCGCCTCCTGCTGGGCATCATGAACAACCATGACGACGCGCAGGAGCTCACACAGGAGGTGTTCCTGCGGGCGTATCAGGAGTTGCCACGCCTGCAGAACCGCGAGAATCTCGGCGCGTGGCTCCGACGCACCGCCACCAACCTCGCCATCGATAAGCTGCGTCGCAATAAGCGCGTCCGTTTCGACTCGCTGGACGCCCCGCTGACGACCGAAACGGGCGAGGAAGTGGAGTGGCAGATTGAGGACCCTGCAGGCGATGTGCTGGCGGCGGTGCAGTCCAGCGAGCTCAGCGAGGCGGTGCAACGCGCGCTCGGTCAACTGAGCGAGATTCACCGAAGCGTTGTGGTCCTCCACTACATGGAGGGCTTACCTGTGGAAGAAGTGGCTCAGATGCTGGGCATCCCGGTGGGCACGGTGAAGTCGCGTCTGGCGCGGGCGCGTCTTGCGCTCCGAATCCTGCTGAAAGACTTTGTTGAGGTGGAGGGCGAAAACGAATGAAGCACCCGTGTGAAACGATCCGAAAACAGCTGGCAGACTACCTGGAGCAAAATCTGGAGCCGACGGCGGCACAGGCGGTGGAGGCGCACCTTGAGGCGTGTGAAGCGTGCCGCGCTGAATGCCACCGACTGGCGCGGGTTCCTGAACTGCTGCAACACTGGGCGCCGCCTGTGCCTACCGAAGCGATCTGGCGAGGCGTGCAGGTGCGCCTGCGCCAGAAGCGTCTGTTCATGCCCCGAAAAGTATATGCGCTGATCGGTTCGGCAGCGGCGGTGCTGGCGCTGGTGGCGTTCTGGCAGTGGTGGAGCCGCCCCACACCCCCACCCGCATTAACCCAGATGGATATGGAACCGTTTTACCGCGCTCACCTCGACTGGGCGCCCCATACTGAAGCCGTTAACTTGCACCTGTCATTATCGAGCAGAGGCGAGGTGAATGATGGCGCACGGTAGATGGTGGCTCATGGCGTTCTGGCTCAGCGTGGGGCTATGGGGTTGTCAGCCTGCTCCCCAGCAGGCAGGCGCGCCTGCACGCTCGCCTCAGGAACAACGGTGGATTCAAGCCATCCTTGACGACGCCCGACGCCCATGCACGATGCAGATCCTGCTCTCCACAGGAGGCGACGAGATGCCCAAAGTGATTGAGTACGAGCGCCCACACCCCGATTTCGTGCGCATGACCGAGCGCTCCGCCACAGGCTGCATGATTGGAGGTAAGGCGTTCTATCCGACCACCTTCCTGACCCCTGAGAAAGTTATTCACTGGTATCCTTCGCAGTCGCGCTGTCGGATAGTTCCGCGCGCGCCCGATAAGGCAGGGCGTGAGCGGATTGCGCAACTTTTCGCTCAGCAAGCGCGTCTGCGTGTGGTAGGACGCGAGCAAAGTCAGGGGCAGGATTGGGTGATTGTGGAGGCGTCTGTTCCGGGAGGTTTCACCACGCGCCGCTACTGGATCCGGGCACAGGGCGAGCCGCAGATTGGACGCATCATGGTACGGGACATGTGGGGGCGCGTGATGGGCGACGAGACCCGAACCCAGATTCAACCCGTTGCACCGACTGCCCAGCCCTTTGCCTTGCCCGAACCACCCCGCGATTGGCAGATTGAGCGTGTCGTGAATGCGCCCCTCACGAAAGAGGACAAGGCACGCCTGAAAGCGTTCAAACCGCCTCAGGGCTATCAGCTCATCAGTGCGACGCGGCGCACCTGCCCATGCGATTCGAAACAGCTGAGCCTCGTCGCGCTCTATTCCAACGGCATGGACGAGTTCAGTGTGTTTTTCGCCGCGCCCGGATGCGGATTGCTGCCCGCATCGGGCAACTCACCCATAGCAGGCTCGGACAAGCGAGGCGTGGTGGTGGCAGCGCGCCGCGCTGACGGGTGGGGGATTGTGATTGTCGGCGAGGTTCAGCCCGAATTAGCCCGTGAGGCGGTGAGTCGCTGGACTGGCAAGCCGTAGGGGGATGGGTTTGCCCCGATGCTTGCCGCGTAGCTGACCGCACGCCGCGTCGATGTCGTGCCCGCGCTCTTTGCGTTGAGTTACTTCAATCCCCGAACGCTCCAGAATCTCGCGAAAGGCGCGCACCCGCTCCGCCGACGGACGCTGGAAATTCTCGGGCGTCGGCACATAGTTGAACGGGATCAGGTTCACCAGACAGGGCATTCCCTTCAGCTTCGCCGCGAGCTGATGCGCATGCGCAGGGGTATCGTTCACCCCTTCCAGCAGCAGGTACTCGAAAGTGATGCGGCGTCCCGTCGTCTCGAAATAGTCGCGCGCCGCCTGAATCAGCGCGTCTACCCCCCACTTGCGGTTCACAGGCATAATGCGGCTGCGAGTCTCGTCGTCCGGTGCGTGGAGCGAGATTGCCAGCGTGATTGGCAGGCGGTGTTCGGCAAGAGCGTAGATTTTGGGCACAATCCCCACCGTCGAGAGCGTGATTCGGCGCATGCTGATCCCCACCTCATCGTGAATCAGGTGAATCGCCTCCACCACCGCCTCCAGATTGAGCAACGGCTCGCCCATTCCCATCAGCACCACATGGGTGATTCGCTCTGAGCTGAGCCGCTGCAGATGGAGCAACTGATCCACAATCTCGCCTGCCGTGAGGTTGCGCGTGTAGCCGCCCTGCGCCGTGGCACAGAACCGGCACCCCATCGCGCAGCCCACCTGGGTAGACAAACACACCGAAACACGGTCTTCGTAGGGTAGTAAGACGCATTCCACCTCGTTCTCGTCTGCCAGTTTCAGCAGGCATTTCACCACCCCATCGCTGGAGCGTTGAATCTGGTCGATGCGATTCGGCGTTACGACGGCGATTTCGGCAAGCGCGGCGCGCATGCGGGCTGGCAGGTTCGTCATCGCCTCAAACGAGTCCACTGCCTTGCGGTAGACCCAATCGGCAATCTGGTTGCCGCGATAGGCAGGCTCGTTGAGCGATTCAACGACCCATGCCCGCAACGCCTCGGTGCGCATGCCAACGATGGGGATTTTTTGCATGGTAGAAGAATTGTACCTGACTTGAGGGAACTGGCGCCCCCGGCGGGACTCGAACCCACAACCAACGGCTTAGAAGGCCGCTGCTCTGTCCATTGAGCTACCGGGGCTATAATACCCCAACACGAGCCAGCAAGCTCTATGGGTATAATCTTTCGTGGCAGGCAGAGGTTCATGGATGCACTCAGGGTTCAAGATACTGGGCGAAATCAGAGATATAGAGACCATCGCCTCAGGGCGAGGCGTCTATATGCGACACCGTTTGAATCGGGTTTATGGCAAGGGGCGCTGGCGGAAAATGAAGGGGGTCGCTATCATACAGCTGGCGGATGGTACAATCTGCGAAGCAGAAATTCACTGGTATGAAGCACACGGCATCGGTCGGAGAGATTTTAAAATCAAGAGGGTGATACGATGAGCGAGTTCGTTCTCTGCATTCGTAATGACACGAACCCTGCCAGCTTGATTGTGGGCAAGGTCTATCGCCGACTGCCCGATCCGGACGCTGAAGCCCACAACCTGGTGCGGATTATCGACGAAGACCTGTCGGAGCCAGAGGGGTATCTCTATCCTGCGTCGATGTTTGTGCCGGTGGATTTGCCAGAGGAAGCCCGACAGGTGCTGGAGTCGATGATGAAGCGGTAACCACGCTTGCAGGTTTCAGGGGGTCGCCTGCTGATGCTGGCGAATGGCCCACACGAACAGCGGGGTGCCGAGCAGGGCGGTGATGACCCCGCGCCTATCAGCACCAGCGGCGCGACGTCCTCCACCCGCAGCACGCGGTTCGTGTCATGCAGGCGCAACTCCTCCACAAAGACCGCCTCATCCACCGACGGATTGAGCGTGACCGTAAGTATCTTGGCTTCTATTTTACTCGGAGCCTGACCGCGGTGGCGCCATGTTGCGACTGTCCGCATGGCGCCATTGTGAGTTTTCGGGTTCCGGACATCCACGCTACCACTGAGCGAGCGCGTACAGTGGGCTTTCGGGTAACACAGGCGCCGTGGCGGGAGCCGTTCGGCTGGCTTGCTACCCTCCAGGATCCCTGGGGCAATGTGTTCCATCTCCATCAGCCTGCAGGGCACCCTTAACCGCACGGCGAACGCAGCAGGCAAGAAGTCGCTGGCGCCCCCGGCGGGACTCGAACCCACAACCAACGGCTTAGAAGGCCGCTGCTCTATCCATTGAGCTACGGGGGCGCACCCTAAATTATACCGCGAGGCAGGAGAGCCGTGCAGTGTGCCGAATTGCCAAACTATGCAACTGGCGTGGGCGACTTTCACGGTGAACAAGCGGTTTCCCCTCACCATTAGCCGCGGCACGACAGCGCAGACCCAGAATGTGTGGGTGCGCATCGAAGCGGATGGGATAGAGGGATGGGGCGAGGCGTCCCCTTTCGGTATCGGCGACCACCGACAGACCACTGAAACGATCCTGCAGGGGTTGGAACAAGCGCGGGAGATTCTCCAAGCCTATCACCCCCTCCAGCGCGAGCCAGTGGAGGCTGCCTTGATTGAGGCTCATGTCCCCTCCGCCGCGCGGTGCGCCATCAATATTGCCTTATGGGACTGGCTGGGCAAGCGGGCGGGACTGCCCGTGTGGCAGATTCTGGGACTCGCACGCGAGCCGATTGTGCCTACCTCCGTCACAATTGGCATCAACCCGCCTGAGGTGGCACGCCAGCGCGTGCGCGACTGGCTTGAACTGACCCACGCGCGTTCCCTTAAGGTCAAGCTCGGTAGCCCCGAGGGGATTGAGGCGGACAAAGCGATGTTCGAAGCAGTACGCGCCGAAACGCCCGAAGGCGTCGCCATCCGCGTGGACGCCAACGGGGGCTGGAATCTGCCGAACGCAATCGAGATGTGCCACTGGCTGGCGGAACGCGGCGTGAAGTATGTGGAGCAACCGCTGCCACGCGGACAGGAAGACCTTTTGCCAGAACTCTACCGCCAGTCGCCGCTGCCGATTTTCGTGGACGAGAGCTGTTTTGATTCACGCGATGTGGTGCGGCTCGCCGACCGCGTTCACGGGATTAATATCAAACTGATGAAGTGTGGCGGCATCAGCGAGGCGATACGGATGGTGCATACCGCGCGGGCGCTCGGCTTGAAGGTCATGTACGGCTGCTATTCCGACAGCAGCTTAGCCATCACCGCCGCCGCCCAGATTAGCCCCTTAGCCGACTATCTGGACTTAGATAGCCACCTGAACCTCGTGGACGACCCGTTTGTGGGAGCCTCGCTGGAGGCAGGGCGCATTGTGCCGAACGACTCTCCGGGGCTGGGCGTCGCCCTGCGCCAGATGCTGAACGGCGATGATTGAAGGACTTCACGCCATCGTGGGCACAGCAGGCGTGCTTGCTTGCGAGCCTGCCTACTGTCTGGGCAGGCGCACGCCCGCAACGGTCGTGGCGCCCCAGAGCGAGGAGGAAGTCGCCGCGCTGGTGGAATACGCGGCGAAGGCGCGCTTCCCGTTCGTCATCGGGGGCGGCGGCACTGCACTGAGCATGCTGGAACCGCCCGCAGAGGTGTGGTGGCTGCTCTCCACACGACGGCTGAAAGGCGTGGTGGACTACGCGCCCGAAGACCTCGTGCTGACCGTGCGGGCAGGCACGACGCTCGCGGAAGCGCAACAACTTCTGAGCCAGCACAGGCAGTACCTGCCGTGGAATGTGCCCCTGTCCGAACAGGCAACGATTGGGGGGATTGTGTCGGGCAACCGTTCGGGCTCGTGGCGTTATCGGCACGGCACGCCGCGCGACAGGCTCCTGCAGGTGCGGGCGGTGCGGGGCGACGGCGTGGTGTTTCGCAGTGGGGCGAAGGTCGTCAAAAGCGTGGCAGGTTATGATATTCATCGCCTGCTCTGCGGCGCGTGGGGCACTCTCTCAGTCCTGACCGAAATCACGCTCAAGGTGGCGCCCCTGCCCCCTGTGTTTGAGGCGGTGGGCTGGTTCAGCACATGGGACGCGCTGGAGCCGACACTGGCGCACCTGATGAGCGCGCCCCTGCAGCCCGACGGCATCACAGTAATCGCCTTCGCGGGGGAGTCGCTGACGGCTTACGGCGCTGTGGCGCACGAATCGCAGGCGATTGCCCCCAGCGGGACTGGAATCACACCTCGCGCCTCCCTGATTCAAGCGTCCGCGACGGGCGTGCTAACGCCGCCCCCTCCTGTCGTTTACGAGGAAGCCACGCAAACTTTCCCTGAGCCAGAGACCGAAGCTGCCCTGCAAACGGAGCCTGCCACCTCGCGCCCGTTTGTGCTGATAGAGTTTTCAGGGCGCCCCGAAGGCGTGCGCTGGCAGATAGAGTGGCTACGCTCTCAGGGCTACCCAGCCGAGCCTGTGGAACCCGCGATGCTGAAATCGCTCCAGAATGCCTTAGCGCCGCGCACGCACAGGTTCATGCTCCAGCTGCTGATGCGCCCCAACGAGGTGGCAGAGGCGATGGTGCAGTGGTCGCGTCCGGGCGTCTCGATGCTGGCGCATGCGGGAAGTGGGGTGCTTTACCTGTGGGGTGAGAGCGTGGAGCCGTTGCCGTTTCTAACCGAGCGGTTGCGCCACACGGCGTTTCGCTGGCGTGTGCTGAACTGGGCAGAAGACACCCGCACCGACCTGCCCCCGATGCCCCTCTCCGAAGGCGAACGCAGGCTGATGGAGGCGCTCAAACAGGCGTTTGACCCCGCAGGCGTGCTGCCGCGAATCGTGTGATTCGGCAGGGAGAAGGCACGCCCTCGCTGAATCCAGTCCCTATGCGACGGATTGCCATCCTGATAGCGCTTCTTGCTGGGGGGCTTGTGCTTCACGCCCAGCCGCTGAGCCGTGCCGACCTCGCGCCGCGATTGATTGAGCTGGAAACCTGCTGGGAGCAACATCGCGCATCCGAATCGGCGCGCTTGCGGGCGTGCCAGCCGCTCTCCGACGGCATCACGGCGTTCTTCTCGAATCGGTTAGACCTGCTGGCGCGGATGCTGACCCTCGCCTGCTGGAGCCTCCAGTCCACAGAGCCGCCTCCCGACGCGGTGTTTTACGCAGGCTCCATCGGCGTGCGGGTGCGTCCTGTGATAGACCACGAAACCGTTGTGCGCGAGCGTGCCCTCCCGATTCAGGTTTTTCGCTACTACGAACAGGAAAAAGGCTCCGAAGGGCTGACCCTCGCGTGGCAGGTTCAGACTCTGGACGGCAAAACGCTCGCAAAAGGCGACGCCTCGCTCGATGCGACCGAGCTGAAGCTTCCGGAAGTGATTCCCCCCGATGACTATCGCCTGCAGTTTGAGATTCGTCAGAGCGAGCGCGCCCTGCGTCGCTGGTATACCCCTCTCGCCGTGATTGAGCAGTTGGCGACAAAGGTTGCGTTCCTTCAAGAGAGTCTGGAGAAACATCCCGAAGCGAACCCGATTGAGCGGGCAACCGTGCAGATGACGGTGGAGGTGCTGAGCGGAATTGAGCGCGGCGTCTATCCGGAGACGGGCTATCCGCTGGGACGGCTGATGAATCACGCGATGGAGATGGCGCGGCGCTGGGCACAGAATCTGCGCGGCTGGCAACCGAAAGCGGGCGACTACTGGCTGAGCGCGCCCGGCGAGCAGGGGAATGTCTATTTTCGGCTGTTCCTGCCCAGAGGCTACCAGCCCGACCGCCCCATTCCGCTGGTGATTGCCCTGCACGGCGCGGGCGGGAACGAGCATCTGTTTTTTGAGGGCTACGGGCTGGGGCGCGTGCTTCAGGAGGCTGGGAAGCGTGGCTGGGCAGTCGTCGCACCGCGCTCCGCAGGCGGGCTGAACCACCTCTGGGGCGCGCTGGACGCCGTGAAACAACTGATTTGGGTGGACGACTCGCGCGTTTTTCTGATGGGGCACTCGATGGGCGGGGCGCAAACCTTCGTGGCGGTCAGTCAAAAGCCCGAACTGTTCCGCGCGGTGGCGATTTTCGCGGGGGCGGGACAGCCCCAGCGCGTGCCCGAAACGATGCCCGTGTTCATGGCGGTCGGCGAGCAGGAGCTGGCATTCCTCAAGAGCAATATCGAGCGGGCATACCAGACGCTCAAAGAGAAAAAACTCGCCACGCTGGAGTTCCGACGCTACAACGGCTGCGAACACCTGATGATTGTGCGCGAGGCGCTCCCCGATGTGTTCGCCTTTCTGGAGCGTATCGCCCGCGACTCAGAGCGCAATCCCTAAGCCTTCCGCCACCGCGCGCGATTTCGTGGCGACGAACAGCATCTCCTTGTTGCGCGTGTGGGAGACCTGACCCACCTTCTCGCCCTGCGGGTTGTAAATGCCAATCAATGCGCCCACATACCGACGGTACGGACGCTCAAAACACGCCACATAGCCCCACTCGCGCAAAATCTGCTCCAGCTCCTCGCGCGTCAGATAGCCCTCGTTGTTAAACGACACCAGCAGATGCGACGCCCGGATGGAATGCACCAGATGCGCCATCGCGTCCCGTGCCTGCGCTCGCGAGTTGAACACGCTCTTGCGACATTTCACATCCACCCGCTTGCGTGCCACCCCGTAAGTTTCGGGGTTATCCCACAACACCAGCGTCTCCCACACATGGTAGTTCGCCAGATAGGAGTGCTGATTGTAGGGCGGGTCCAGATAAAACAGGTCTGCCTCTAACTGCCCTGCCAGTTCCAGCGCATCTGCCTGAAAGGCTTTACCCTCGCCGGGCAACAGCGGGGGATAGCGGAGCGTGAGGGGGTTGTAGGCGCGAGGCGCCCACTCTTTGAGGTATGCCATCTGCAAGCCCGTGGTGGAGTCCACTTTGTCGGCGGCGAGCATCAGGCTGGTAAGCAGAATCGCTCTGAGGTGGGGGTCGGTGTAGCGTTCAATCGCGTTGCGGATGGCTTCGATGCGGGCGCCGTTTTCGGGCATAAAGTAGCGCGCCTCTTCGCAGTAGCGCTGGGTGAACCAGCCGTGTGTAGGGGGCAGCTGCATCAGCGCGTCCAGAACGGGTTGCACCGTTTCAGGGGGGTAGCGGTCGCGGTTGGCTTCCACGAGCGCGGTCGCCAGCACATAGGCGTAGGTGTTGTGGTCGTTGGCATAAACAAAATAGCCGCGTGCTTTGAAGGCGTGCGCCACCCGTGCGCTTCCGGAGAACAAATCCACCACTGTGTGCAACGGCGCGAACTGATGGATCTGGCGCGCCGTGTCCACAATCCAGTTAATCAGGCTTCGCTTGGAGCCGAGATATTTTATCATAGATAAGGCGTGCGCACGCGGCGCTGGGCGCACCGGCTTGCGCCGATGCGCCGCTGGGGGATTATACCATGCGTGCTTCAGGGCTTGGCAGGATTCACATGCTGCGCAATCTGATTGACGAGCGAGCCGAACATGCCCGGGTACCCGCGCCACGCAATCTTGCCTTCGGGGTCTATCAGCACGGCGAAGGGGATGCCCTGGATCACGAACGCCTGTCCCGCAGGGCTTTGCCAGCCGCCCTCGCCTGACCAGCAGTGGCGCGCCTTCTCCCATGCCCCCATCTTTTCCAGATAGGGCTTGATCGGTTCCTGCGTATCGTCGAGACTGATGGTCAGCACCACGACTTTCCCCTCAAACGCCTTCTCTACCTGGTCGCCTTCGCGGGCAATCTGTTCCATCGCGCCCCGACACGGACCACACCATGTCGCCCAGAAGTCGATGTAGACCCACTTGCCCTTGAGGTCGCTGAGGCGGAATTTGTTGCCCGTGCGCAGGTCGGTGAGCGTCAGGTCGGGCGCGGGTTCGCCCACGCGCGGCGGCATGCGGAAGGTTCCGTATCGGGATTCTGGCTCGCTCAGCATGAAACCGCCTACTTCCTCTCCGTCCACCTCGAGCCGATAGTAGACATCCGCTCGCAGGTTCGGGAGCGTCGCCCGTCCTTCGTCATTCAGCGTGCCTTCGGCAATCGCAAGCGTGCGCCCCGAATCGTACACAATCAGGCGGTAGGGCATGCCCTTCGCGAGCGTGCCGTCAGCCCGATAAACCTGCACTGTATGAGTCTGGTCGCCTTTGAACGCTTCGGCATTGGGCGGTGTGTACGCCAGCACCAGCTCCGGGTCCCCTTCAGCAGGCGCGACTCGTCTGGAAACGGAGAAAAACTCGCCCGTATTCTCAAGGAAACTGAGCTGGTCCGTCTCCATCCGTGCGATAATCTCACCGTACAGGTCATCCCACACGAAGGTTTTTACCTCGCCCTTCGGCAGGGCACCTCCTTCCAGTGTGAAGCCAAAAGGGATGTCGCCGCCGTAGTCAATCATGGCGTCCAGTCGGTAGAGCAGGTTAGCCTTGAGGTTCGTTGCCTGCGTGGCGTCGAAGCGCACCTGTGCGCGCATGGGCTTGGGCAAGATAATCTCCGCGCGCCCCTGTTTCACTTGCTCTTCAGAGATACGCGCGGCGAAGCCCCGTAAAAAGCCCTTGTGGTGAATCAGCACAAGCAGGGGTTTCTCAAAGCCTTCGGGCAGGGGAACCCGATAGCGCCCTGCCTCCACGCGCTCCGCGCCGAACTGGCTGTGAATGTGGCGCACCTGCGAGAGATACATTTTTTCCATTTCGCGGTCGTCCTCGAAGTAGTCGAAGACCATGGGCGCGGTCTCATCGCCCTCTTTGATTTCAAAGACGGCGGGTTCCAGAGCGTCGGGGAGCGGTTTGCCCGTCTCGTTGCGGAAAATCAGCTCGAGAGTTTTCGCACCACGCTTCAGCGTGATGGTGTAAGTGGTGTCCAACTTGGGATTCTCCAGAAACCCCTTGTGCGACAGATATCCTGCCGCAGCGACCGTGATGCCCCAGCGTGTGCGCCGCTTGTCTGCAGACCTCAATTCCTCCTCGAGGCGTAGCTGTTCCGGGTCGGCGTGGAGTATTGCAATCCCCTCAGAAGCGATCTAGGAAAGTGAGTTCGGGTATACTTTGTCCGCTATGAGCGAGCGAAAGCCCTATGCCAGCGACCTGACCGACAAAGAGTGG
>FWWL01001955.1_pt1 | contig 45799 bp, 41 predicted proteins | sample 2228331 | NCBI WGS metagenome assembly FWWL01 (sample SAMEA103939775, study PRJEB20133) | metagenome | reverse complement strand
TGACTGCCAGCCGCGCCGACATCGACTTTGGTCTCTACCGCACGACAGCGATTGGTAATCTGGTCTGGTTCGATAGCAACGGCAACGGCGCGCGTGATGAGGGTGAGCCGGGGATTCCGGGCGTTACGGTGACTCTGCGTGATAGCAGCGGCAATACCGTGACAACGACGCAAACCCTGGCTGATGGCAGCTATGCATTCAATGATGTCACGCCAGGAACGTACTCATTGCGGATCACGCTGCCCGCAGGCTATGCCACAACAAATAACGGCAGCGGCTCGATTACGGTTGATGATGACAACGATTTCCGCGCGGATGGCACAACCGCACTCTTCACTATTCTCAGCGGGCAGGCTATCGCGAGCGTCGATGCCGGTCTGCGCGGGACGGGAGGCGTGAGCGGCATCGCCTGGTTTGACGTTAACGAGAACAACCAGCGTGATCCTGAGGAAACCGGCAGACTGGCCGGCGTGCATGTAACCGTTACCTATACGCCCACTCTGCTTGCCGGTAATCCGCAAATTGTGCAGACGCAGACGGCAGCCGATGGTTCGTACAGTGTCACCGGCTTGCCGCCGGGCACGGTCACGGTGGAGTTTGTTAATCGCCTGGGCTATTTACCCGCCCAGCCCAACGTTGGCGACGACGCTACCGACAGCGATGGGCCGGTGGCAACATTCACCCTGGCTGCTGATCAGCAGGTCGTGATCGACATGGGCTACTATCAACGGGTGCTGCTCTTCCTCCCGATGACGGTAGTGCAAATCCCGCCAGACCTGATCGTCAGCCTGCAAGCGACGCCAACCAGTCCGAACAAGAACACGCCAGTCACATACCGGGTGACGGTGACCAACATCGGGCGTGAACCGGCCAGCAACTTCTGGGTTGATCTCTACGTCAATCCGCGACGTCCGCCGGAAGTGAACGAGCCGTGGAACGAACTGTCACGTCAGGGGCTGGCCTGGTTCTTCGATGGCACACTCCAGCCGGGCGAGAGTGTCACCCTGATCAGCACGCCACGCAGCCCGACCAACCCGTTTGGGTACGATGTTGGGTCTAGCTCACAGACATGGAATGGCCGATTGCCGCCAGGTCGCAACACCATTTACGTCTACGTTGATAGCTGGAACCGCAGTCCCGATGGCGGCGCGCGTAGCCCGTTTGGCGCCGTGGAAGAGGTGAATGAGAATAATAACCGGGCGGAAGTGACCATCTTCGTTTCGGAGTAGCCGGTCGCAGTCACCTGCGTAGAGACGTTGCCGAGCAACGTCTCTACGCGACGAATTTCAACAACGGCGATGGTGTTCAGTTCAGGATAGAGCGTAATCAGTAGCACAAGGATTTGCGTATGCAACGTCGAATGATCAGTTACAGTATGATGATCTGCGGCGTGCTGGCAATGGTGATTGGCTTTAGCCTTCTGCCATCGCCCTCGCCATCAACGGCTGCGCCCGCATTGCAACCATCGCCGCGGCCAACGCTGCCGCCGGTAACGATTCTTCCCGCCAGCGAACCCTCTCCGGTACCCATGGGTCGCGTGACCGGGACGATTATCGACCTGCGCACCTCAGCGCCAGCGCCAGGCATAGCGGTGCAGATTGGCGATTCGGTGGTGTACAGTGACACTAATGGCAATTATGACCGATGGGTGGAAAGCGGTTTTTACTCGGTTACGCTGCAACTGACTGCCGATCAGGGCGCTCCAGGACAGCCGCCGCTCGCAATTGCGGTTGGCCCCGGCGATACTGTGGTAGCGCATCTCTTCTTCACCAGTCCGTCAGCGGTTGAGACGATTGCGCCGCCTACAATCGAAGAAGTGCCGACAGCAGTGGTATTGCCGGTTCTACCCGAAGCTCCGGTCAGCATACCGCCAAAGCTGCCTTTTACCGGTGTCGATGCTGAAGAGACAGCGCAAAGCAGTCAGCAACCAGCCTATCTGCCGCGCACGGCGACGCCAATTCCATTCAACGCCCAGTTCTGGTTTGGGCTGGGATTGTTGCTGCTGGTGAGCGGTCTTGGCCTGCAATTCTGGCCGAATCAGCACCCCTCACGGCCCGCGCGTCGTCGCCGAATGCCAACCCATCGTTCTGATGAAGAGTTGCTGCGCGCGCTGCTCATGCAACGCATCGATCGCGAGTAATCCAGAGGCAGGGAGCAATCCTCTCAGATCGATGTCATAAGTGTCGCGTCCATCAATCGCTATAACTCCCGCCATTCGTGCTATACTGAGCAGCGGCCAGGAACCCATCTGGGCCTGGCCCTGGATTCGGGCTTTGTTTCCCGGAGGACGTATGTCAACGTTAATCGAAGCGATCATTGCGCGTGAGGTGCTTGACTCGCGCGGTAACCCGACGATCGAGGTCGATGTTCGGCTGGAGAGCGGTGATGTTGGACGCGCAATCGTGCCCAGTGGCGCTTCAACCGGCGCTCACGAGGCGCTCGAGCTGCGTGATGGCGACAAATCGCGTTATGGCGGCAAGGGTGTGCTGAAAGCGGTACAGGCGGTCAATCAAGACATCGCTGAGGCGCTGATTGGTTTTGATGCTGCGGATCAGATCGCGCTCGATCAAGAACTGATCGCGCTTGATGGCACGCCCAACAAAAGCAAGCTCGGCGCGAACGCAATTCTGGGCGTTTCGCTGGCAGCGGCCAAGGCTGCCGCCGCGGCTTTCGGCCTGCCGCTCTACCGCTATCTGGGCGGCGTCTATGCCCATGTGCTGCCCGTGCCGATGATGAACATTATGAATGGCGGGCAGCATGCGACCAACAGCACCGACTTTCAGGAGTTTATGATTATGCCGGTCGGCGCCGAGAGCTTCCGCGAGGGTTTGCGCTGGGGCGCCGAGATCTACCATAGCCTGAAAAAGGTGATCCACGATCGCGGTTTCAGCACGACCGTGGGTGATGAGGGTGGTTTTGCGCCCAGCCTGCCCACCAATGATGCGCCGTTGCAGCTCATTATGGAGGCGATCGAGAAGGCTGGCTACCGACCGGGCGAGCAGGTCTTTATTGCGCTCGATCCAGCCGTTACCGAAATCTATGAAGATGGCAAGTACCATCTCAAGCGCGAGGGACGTTCGCTTACTAGCGCCGAGATGGTCGATTACTGGGTCGATCTGGTGAACCGCTACCCAATTATTTCGCTTGAGGATGGTCTGGCCGAAGATGACTGGGAAGGCTGGACGCTGCTGCGCGCGAAGCTGGGCGATAAAGTGCAACTGGTTGGCGATGATTTCCTCGTCACCAATGTGCAGCGCTTGCAGCGCGCCATTGAGCTGAAAGCGGCCAACTCCATCCTGATCAAGCTCAACCAGATCGGTTCGCTGACCGAGACGCTGAGCGCCATTCAATTGGCGCAGCGCAGCGGCTGGACGGCAGTAGTCTCACACCGCTCCGGCGAGAGCGAAGATGTGACGATCGCCGATCTGGTAGTGGCAACCAATGCTGGTCAGATCAAGACGGGCGCGCCGGCGCGCACTGACCGCATCGCCAAGTACAACCAGCTTTTGCGCATCGAGGAGGAATTGGGCAGCGCTGCCCGTTACGCCGGACGGAGTGCGTTTAAGGTCTAGCGTCTTCGCTTCTGCGGGTGCAACCCTCTTATAGGCAGTTCAGGGCGACGTTGATCAGCAACGTCGCCCTGGTTTATTAATCATCGCAGGTACGTTTCTGTTCTATCCTTCCTTTCGCCATACTTCCGCTAGCCGTTCATGGACGGATGTCCGCTGGTGGCCGAGAACGATCAGCGTGACATTGGTGAGATTCGCGCCTTTGTGATGCGATCATCAAGTGATCGTTTGCCGTCGAATGAACATTTTCGACCGGTTTCTGACGGAAGGGATATTCCATGAAGGTATATCGCCAAAACTCATCTCTTCGCTCAACCGCACAGCTCTGCCATCACTGCGGCAAATGCTTCGCGTGACGGGCGTAATTGTTCTTCTGACAACGCCACAAGCGGCGTCGGCCCGATGCCAAGCGTTTCAGCCAGTGTTGGTCGCCGGTCATTGAGATAGATGAGGCCGGTGATGAATTCGCCGCTAGCTCGCGCCTGTTCAAGCAGCAATAGCGCTGCTGCGCGATCAGATGGATCATGGTCGTAGCGTAGCTTACGTAACCGGATCACTGCTCCGTCGTGCAATTGCACATCACGCGCCTCACCCGGCGCGTAGTCGATTGTTATCGGGTCGTAGTGAGGGATAAAGCTCAGATCGTGTAACGGCGCTTCGCGCGCTTTGCCGTAGCTGTAGCTCTTCGTCGAGTCTTCGCGATTGTTGAAGCTGACGCACGGGCTGATCACATCGATCACTGCTGCGCCATGCACATTGAATGCAGCCTTGATCAGCTCACGCACCTGCCGGGCATCACCCGCAAATGATCGGGCCACAAAGCCGCATCCGGCAAGAATCGCTTCGGCGCAGATGTCGATTGGCGGCAGATGGTTCACGCCGGCGTGCTTGAGGGTTTGCCCCTCGTCAGCAGTCGCTGAGAACTGCCCCTTTGTTAATCCGTACACGCCATTATTTTCAACAATATAGACTACAGGAACATTGCGGCGCAGCAGATGAATAAATTGACCCAGCCCGATACTGGCGGTATCGCCATCGCCGCTGACGGCCAGCGGGCGCAGGGTGTGATTGGCGAGGTGGGCGCCGGTTGTCACCGATGGCATTCGCCCGTGCAATGAATTGAAGCCGTGGGAACGACCGAGAAAATAGGCGGCTGACTTGCTCGAGCAACCGATACCGCTCATGCGAATAATCGTGTGCGGCGGTAACGCCAGCTCATGCGCGGCGGCAATAATCTGACTGGCTACAGAGTCGTGACCGCAGCCAGCGCAGAGGGTCGAAGGCGCGCCCCGATAGTCAGCTTTGCTTAAGCCAATTGCGTTGATAGTTTGTTGGCTCATCGTTCCACCTGCGGTATGAATACATTGCTGGTCTTCAATTCTCGCGCTCTCATCTGTTCCAGGCAGGCCAGCACCTGCTCAGTAACAAACGGAGCGGTCAGCGGAAGGCCATCACACCAGGCGACCGAGCCGAGTCGGTCGGCATACGGCGGACAGTGAAGCTGAAGGAGCTGGCGCAACTGGCCATCGTGGTTTTGCTCGATCACAACACAATACTGGTGACGCGCGATAAATGCAGCGACCTCTGGACCGAGGGGGAGCGCGCGCACCCGCATACTGCTGGTGGAGATGCCGACAGCCGCCAGCAGCGCGCGCGCTTCGGCGATCGCTGGCACCGTTGAGCCGAATCCGATTAGCCCGATCGTGGCATGTGGATGCTCATCGATGACCGGACGCGGCGCCAGCCGCCGCGCTGTGTCGTGTTTGCGCCAGAGGCGAGCCATGTTGCGTTGCCAGTCATCGGGGCGTTCACTATAGATATTGCGTTCGTTGTGACCGGTGCCACGACTCAGGGTTGCTGCCAGCGGGTGTGGGTTGCCGGGCAGAGTGCGATATCCGATACCGTCACCATCAACATCGGCAAAGCGAGCGTAGCTGGTGAGGCGGGCCAAATCCTCGGCGCTCAACACCTTGCCGCGCTGGAGCGGCTGTTCTGGATAGATGAATGGTTGGCTCATCCAGATGTTCATCCCTAAATCGAGATCGCTCAGCACAAAGACTGGGGTTTGTAATTGTTCGGCCAGATCGAAGGCCAGGCCCGCGTCGCTAAAACACTCTTCCATCGTGCCGGGGAGGAGCACGACGTGGCGGGTATCACCATGTCCAAGGTAGTACACGGAAAGCAGATCGCTCTGCGCAGTGCGTGTGGGGAGACCAGTAGACGGTCCGACGCGCTGGACATCCCAAATGACGGCTGGAATCTCGGCAAAGAATCCCAATCCGGCGAATTCGGTCATCAGCGAGATGCCGGGGCCTGACGTTGCCGTCATGGCGCGCGCTCCCGCCCAACCGGCGCCGATGACTATGCCCAGCGCAGCAATTTCGTCTTCGGCCTGCACGACTGCGCAGGTGGAACCCTGATGAGCCGGACGCAAGCGAGGCAGATAAGAGGTGATGGCTTCGATAAGGCTGCTCGATGGCGTGATCGGGTACCATGCAACAACGCTAACGCCGCCGACCAGCGCGCCGATAGCCGCTGCCGTATTGCCATCAATCAAGAGCATGCCGCGCGTTGCATCCATTGGGACAACGCGAAAGCGATTGTGCCCGGCTGCTGGTTCAGCATCCATCCAGGATTTTGCTGCCCGAATCACGGCCAGATTGGCGGCGGCTGCGGTCGGGCGATCGCGAAACTGCTGCTGTGCCGCAGCTTCCAGTGCTGCATCATCAATCTTGAGTAACGCGGCCAGCGCACCCACGTAGACCATATTGGCAGCATAGGAGCGCAAGCGCTGCTCGATAGCTGTCTGATCGAGTATCGCGCGCACTGGCACTGCAATGGGGACAATATCGTCCCGATCGGGTTTCCATGGCCCATCAGCCGGATAGAGGCAGAGTCCGTTTGGCGCCAGTTGCTTCAGGTCTTCGCGGGCAGTGCGGGGATTGAACGCAACCAGAATGTGGATGTGCGCCGGTCGGGCAGTATAACCGGCCTGACTGACTCGTAACGTGTACCAGGTTGGTTCGCCCTGAATGTTTGAGGGAAAGAGGTTTTTGCCTGATACGGGAATGCCCATCTTAAAGATGGAGCGCATCAGCACCATGTTTGCCGTTTGGCTGCCTGAACCATTGACGGTAGCAGCCATCAGCGCGAACTCGTTGACAACAGGATCGGAAGATGGCATAGCGTCCTCGCAAGCAAAGCTCAGCGTCGAGCGGTGTGTCTAATTATAGCGTGATCTGGAATGGTTTTCATATACGTTCACGAAAAATCTCTCCCTTTAGAAACGGCATGGCGCGGGCGCGCCAGCGCCCGCCGCAATCCTCCGCTGCCGCGAGCGGGAGGCCGCATCGCCCGACAACTGAGCGTGCTGAGGATCACGCGACGAGTGCACCACAAAGACACGAAGACACAAAGGCTGCGCTGATGAGGTGAGAGAGCCGGGTCATTGCGCGCCAGCGCCCGCTGCAATTCTCCGCTTTCGCGAGCGGGATGCCGCATCACCCGACAACTGAGCGTGCTGAGGATCACGCGACGAGTGCACCACAAAGGCACGAAGACACAAAGGCTGCGCTGATGAGGCGAGAGAGCCGGGTCATTGCGCGCCAGCGCCCGCCGCAATCTCTTGCGATAGCGGGAGGTGTGCTGTGAGTGTGATCTCTGCCCAGTCGTGAGTGACAGAGGAGCAGTCTGGAGGGTGGGGGAAGGATGAAACAGAAAGGTATATGAGCTTTCGCTCAGCAGCAACAATCAACGGGGCGAGCAATCGCTCGCCCCGCGCAAAAGGATGCTCGAACGGTTCGTCTAACGCTGATCAACTGGCACGTAATCACGTCGTTGCGGTCCGATATATATCTGGCGCGGGCGAGTGATTTTCTGCTCCGGATCGTCGAGCATCTCCAGCCACTGCGCCAGCCAGCCCGACGCGCGCGGGATGGCAAACAGGAAGGGGAAGTATTCGATCGGGAAGCGGAGCGCCTGATAGATCAGGCCGCTATAGAAGTCAACATTGGGATAGAGCTTGCGCGAGATGAAATAGTCGTCTTCAAGCGCTACCTTTTCCAATTCCATCGCTACATCGAGCAATGGGTTGGCGCTGGTTGCGGCAAAGACTTCGTGGGCAATCTTGCGAATAATCTTGGCCCGTGGGTCGTAGTTCTTGTAGACGCGATGACCAAATCCCATCAGGCGCGTTTCGCCCTTCTTAACTCGCTCGATGAAGGCCGGCACGTTCTTCGGATGGCCGATCTGCTGCAACATGCGCAATACCGCCTCGTTGGCGCCGCCGTGCAGCGGCCCATAGAGCGCCGCTGCCGCCGCAGCCAGCGCGTTGTACGGATCGGCATGGCTGGAACCGACGCTACGCATAACAGATGTTGAACAGTTCTGTTCGTGGTCGGCGTGCAAAATGAACAGCACGTCGAGCGCTTTGGCCAGCACTGGATTCACTTCGTACTGACGCTGGTTCATGTAGTCCATCATGTACAGCAGGTTGGCCGTGTAGCTGAGCGAGCTGTCGGGCAGGTTGAATGGTCGCCCGATGCGATGGCGGTAAGCAAAAGCGGCAATCGTTGGAATCTGGCCGATGATGCGCCAGATCTGTTTCTCGCGCACCGCGGGATCGCTGATGTTCTTCGCTTCGGGGTAGAGCGTAGACATCGCCGCTACTGAGCTGATCAGGATGCCCATCGGGTGGGCATCATAGCGGAAGGCCTGAATCAACTCAACCAGGCTATTGTGCAGGAAGAGATGGCGGCTGATGCGGTACTCCCACCATTCCAGCCGTTCTTTCGACGGCAGCTCACCGTAAAGCAACAGGTAGGCGACTTCGAGATACGAGCTGCGTTCAGCCAGTTGCTCAATGGGATAACCGCGGTATTCCAGAATGCCTTTGTCGCCATCGATGTAGGTGATACTGCTCTTGCACGAGGCGGTGTTCAGGTAGGCCGGGTCATACGACATCAAGCCAAAATCGTCGCTGTCTACTTTGATCTGGCGAAGGTCAGTGGCACGGATGGTGTTATTCTCGATCGGGATTTCATACGTCTTGCCGGTGCGGTTGTCGATGACAGTGAGCGTGTTTTTTGTCATAGCCGTGCTCTTTCGTTCTGTGACAGGTATCGTCCTTGATATGCCTGGGCGCAGAGCGCCTGTGAACCCTGGTGGTCGCGCGCGTATTATATGGTGTGTCGCTACCTGCTATTGTACCAAAAGTTGTTACAGATTGCACAGGCTTGCGCGCGAACGCTGCATGATCGGCCTATCGCGGTTGTTGGGCAGCGCGCGGCGCTGATCGAATTTCGATGGGGATGCGAATGACCCCGTCTTCTACGCTGATCAGCGGAATTGGTTCGAGTGAAGGCCAGCGATACATGCCGATCACCAGCCAGTAGCGGCCAGGGGTGAGGTCAGATGGTAGAACGAGACGGCGATCATCAATGAGTAGTTCACCGGCGCGCCAGGCGCTGGCCGGACGCGCGCCATCGGCTGGCGGGCCATCGGCCCCGACAATCCGTTCGTCAGCGGCGTTGCGCAGGTGCAGCAGAATGCTGCGCTCGTCAAGCTGGTCGCGCAGGATCTGCCACCACAGGGTGATGAGCAGGGTGTCACCTGCCACGAGTTGTGAGGCGTTCAGATCATACCCGATGAGCCGCATCTCATCGCCAAACGAGGCTGACAGCGAGCGCAATGGCCGGTCGAGGCAGGCAGTGAGCAGTGGCCGCTGCGCCACCCATTCGATCTGGCGAGCGCCGGTTTGGTCAATCGTGAAGGCAAACAGATCGACCGGACTGAGCAGCATACGCTGGTCAGTGCCGATCCAGAGGCGGGCGGTGTAGGCGCCGGGCAGGGTCGTTCCTGTCTGGATGCCAAGCGGGATCGGCATGCCAGGCGCGTTCTGCGCATTCGCTGCGCCGCTGTTCAGGTCGAGCGTGATGTTGACCTGCTGCGCGATGCGATCCGGTCCAAGCCGCAGGCCGTAGCGGCCAAAGAAGTGACCTTGCCGCCGATCCCACAGCTCAAGCGCGATCACGATCGGCCCGCTGGTCGGCGTCAGGACATCGATGGTCGTGGTGACGGTAAGCTGTTGCGCCTGACTGCTTGCGCTGATCACAACACTGTGTGACGAGTTCAGGAGCGTGGAACCGGGCGCCGTGGTGAGACTGGCGGCGCGGAGCGCGATCGGCTCAGCGCTGACCGATTGTATGGTGAGGGCGCGCGGTGTGGTTAGCGGACCGATTGTCAGCCAGGCGTGTCCGGCAGGAATGGCGTAGGATTGCCCATCGATGATGAGGTCGCCGGGGGCCATGGTGACGGTTTGCAGAGCGATCCAGCGCGTTGCTTGCTCTGCGTCGGGAAGCGGCGCGCTGGTTGCCAGCCGGTTGGCTGCAAGATGCAGGGTGAAGGGTTGATTCTGCTCCAGTTGCTGTTCCAGCCGCAGATGGGCCAGCACAGTGGTTGGTCGCCGGTAGAGACTGTATGATCCGCCGCTCCAGATCGGCGGGTCGGTATAGCCCCAAATGGTGGGGTCTTCATCGCGCTGCAACAGGCCGTATTCGCCGATGGCGTCCGGCAGTCCTGCTGAGGCGGTCGCATAGCCGGTGCGCGTGTTGCCCCAGACAGTGGCGTGGTCGAGCAGGTACGCTGCCAGCGCACTGGTCACGCCTTGCGCGCGCGGATCACCGGTGAGGGTAACAGTGCTGCCGGCTGGAACCAGCCGACGCAATTCGCGCAGGGCAGGAAGTTCACCGGCAAACAGACCGGGCGTGCCCCAGTGCTGCGCAATGATCTGGCCGCTCGACAGCGCCAGCGCGCCGCCGGTGATCATGACCATGACACTGACGGACACTGTCTTGATCCAGCGCGGGTGACGGACGGATCGGTCGAGCCAGGCCTGCGCGCCGCTGGCCGCCAGGGCGCTGATCATCCAGCCAGTGTAAGCCGCCGCCTTGAGATAGCCATAGTGGTAGCCAGAGCCAAACCGCAGGTAGAGGAGAAATCCTCCTGCGCCGGCCAGCAAACCGAACCAGCGGGCGCGATGGGGACCAGCGCCCAAGCCGTAGCCAGCCAGGCCGATCAAGATCACAGCGGCGGTCAGGGCCAGCGGATCAAGCGGCGGCGCCGGTTCGCGCAGACGAAAAGCGCTCAGGCCGATGATCTCTCCCGGCGAGATGAAGCGAAACAGGCCCAGCGTCGTCAGCGGCAGGCTGTAGCGATAGTTGAAGCCGGCAAAGTAATCGGGCAGAGTCGGCGCTGCCAGCGCCAGCGTGATCAAGGCAACAAGACCGGCCTGCCTGAGCAATGGCCAGCGCGGTCGTGTCTGCCAGAGCGTAACAATGCCGAGGCCAGCCGCCATCGGCGCGACGATTCCCAGCGCCGGGTAGTAGGCCACCGGCAGCGCCGCCAGACCGATCCCGGCGGCGAGCAGTTCGCGACCGGGGCGGGCTGCCTGCACCACGGCCAGCCCGAGCGTGAGCGCCAGCGGGATGAGTGGCCAGGCGGCCAATTGCATGCCGAAATTGAAGAAACTCACCCAGAGCAACAGACTGTTCAAGACAGCGCTGAGCGCACCGAAGCACGCTGCGGCGCGCCGCAAACCGAACATAGCCTGAAGCAGAACGTAGATGCCCAGCCCGCCGAGCGCGCGCAACCAGGCCAGCAGGGGGGCAAAGCTGACCAGTGGTTCGCTGGCGGCCAGCAGATCAACGCTGCCCTGCCAGACGCTGAAGCCAAGCGTCAGCCCGATACGGGGCGGATCGGCGTTCAGATCGCGTAACGGATTGTCGGGCGCGGCAGCAATCGCGCTGACCGGGCCGCGCGTGAGGTAGCGCGCCGTTGGCCAGTAGTTCTCGACATCCCAGCCGCCGCCGATAGGCGCTGCGTAGCCGAAACTGAACAGTGGCGCTACGCCAAGGGCGATTCCGATCGTCAGCACAATCAACGCCGGCCAGTGCTGGCGCAATCCGGCCAGAAGCTGCGGCGGGCCGCTCTGCCGCCAGGCCAACCAGTTGATGAGACCGGTGACCGGCAAGAGCAACCAGAGCGCAACATCCAGCCCGCCGAATGTGCGCACCACCCAGTATCCAACCAGGATGGTCACCGCATAACCCAGCAACGGCACCAGCAGCGCGCGCCACGGTTGCAACGCAGCGGGCAGCGACAGGCGAGCCAGCCCCCACCCATTCCAGAGGGCGAGAGCGCTGGCAGTCAGCACGATCAATGCAGTTTCGACGATGAGCGTCGTCATGCCTGATTCAACGAGGTGGGCGCGCGAGTCACTCTCAACAAAACCACGACTGCGGCCAGATTCAGGAGCACTGCTACTCCAATCAGCGCGGCGATCGACCAGTCATAGAGCACACCAAGCAGGGCGCTCCCGACAAACCAGCTCAGGCCGAAACCGGCATTGAACAGGCCGTAGGCCGAGCCGCGCCGACTGGCTGACGTGAGGTGCGCTACGGCTGCCCGCAAGATCGACTCTTGCGCGCCCAGCGCCATGCCCCAGATGATCACCCCGGTCACTATCAGCGCAATGCTGCCGCTGAAGATCAGGGGCGCGCTCAGCGTTGCCAGCGCAACGACCCCAACCAGCGCTTGCAGGCCGATCCGATCGTAGAGCGCGCCAAACAATAGCGCGGCAATGGCATCGACCACCATGGCCATCGCATAGAGCGCGGGGATGGCAGCGGCTGGAATGATAGCGGTGCGTTGCAGATGGAAGGCCGCCAGGGCAAAATCGACACTGGCCGCCGCAAACAGCCCAACACTGACCAGATAGAGCCAGAATCGGCGATTGAAGCCCGTGGTGGTTACCGATGGCGTGTTGCCGGCCAGGTCAGCCGGTTGCGGGAAGATTGCGCGGGCCGTAAACAACACCGCCAGACAGAAAAGACCCGGAATGATGAGAATGCTAAATGCGAGCTGAAAACTGCCGCCGCTGGCCAGAATCGCGGCCAGTAGGAGCGGAGCTGCAATCGCGCCAATTTGGTCGATCGCTTCATGCAACCCAAAGCCCTTGCCCGAACCGACCCGATCGGCAGCATACGAGACCAGCGTATCTTTGGCCGGGCTGCGCAGCGCTTTGCTGAGGCGTTCGACCATGAGCAAACCGACGGCCAGCGGCCAGGCATTGGCCAACGCCAGCATTGGCACGGCAATGATGGTCAGACTGTAGCCGAGGATCGTAAACAGCCAGTAACGGCGGGTGCGGTCGCTGAGATAGCCGAAGAGTAACCGCAGACCGTAGCCAATCAATTCGCCGACTCCGGCGGTGATGCCGACGATCGCGCCGCTGGCGCCCAGCAGAGCCAGATACGGCCCGCTGATGCTGCGTCCCCCTTCATACACCATGTCGGCCAGCAGGCTGACCAGCCCCATGAGCAGGATAAACTGTAAAGCGCGACGCTGGGGAACGGCAAGCGTTTTCATAGTGTGTTCTCCTTGCCCAATCATCGGGCAATTGACGCAACCAGCAAAATGGCCCGTCGTGCCGCGACGGGCCGCGCTCGCAGTATGATACACCAAAGCGCTATTCGATCAAGCCTGCGTTCATTGACGGAAGAAGTCGATCACCTGGCTGCGCTCCTCTTCGCTAGGCATCAGCTCGATGAAGGTAATGCGATGCCAGGGAAAGATCACGGCCTGCACACCTGCTGCCAGATAGGGTACCGGTTTGCCATCACGCTTGCGCATATTCGTCACTTTGATGAACAGATCGCCTGGTTGCGGATCCTGGTCAATATCAGCCAGCAGGGGGTCTTCGCCGGTCAGATGCAGGATGATTGTTTTCGGCATACAGAAGCCTCCGCAAAGTGTGTGGTCGGGCTAACTCAATTCAAAACGAACCAGCAACATGCCAAATTGCAGCTCATCGCCAGCGCGGAGCGGCGTTGGTTGACCGGGCGCAAGGCGATGACGGTTGAGGAAGGTGCCATTTGAACTGCCCAGGTCTTCAATCGCGTAGAATCCATTCGCAAAGAGCAAACGGGCATGACGACGAGAAACGCCAGCATCGTAGCCGCCATCGAGGCTGAAATCGACATCGGGGAAGAAGCCGCGCTGCTGTTCTTTGCGCCCGATAAGCAGTTCAGGCGCAACCGGCAATGTGATGCGACGACCTGAACTCAGCACGACCAGCGTCGGCGCCGGGGCGCTGGTTGAATCTGAAGGGGCAGGCAAGATAGTGGCCTGATCGGTCTCAGGATCAACCTGTTCGGCTGAGCGATTGAGCGATGCGGTGGTTTGACGCTGCGGTGATGCGCTGAGCAGGCTCGCGCCGCAAACCGTGCAGAAGATGGTGCCATCGAGTTGTTGCGCCTGACAATAACTGCAAATCACCATAGAAGGGAAACTCCGCTATGATTGCCCGTCGCGCCCGATCAGGCCGCGAGTGCCATATTTGATGCGCTTGCGCCCTTCTGCGCTGGTCTGCCCCGAACGCAGCAGGCGTGTCGCCTCCTCTTGCACAGTGCGCGCCAGCTCGACTTCACCAGCTTCAAACAACCGCGTACCGGCCATTTGCAGTCGTCGGGTGGCTTCATCGAGTTTACCTTCTTCCACTGCCTGCCATGCGCTCGATTGCAGGCGATAGGCTACCAGACGTTCGAGCCAGTGTTTAACGGTGGCATCAACATCGTCGCTCACGTCAGCCGGATCGCGGACTGTCACCTGGAGCGTCTGCTCGTGGGTGACGGGTGAATCATCGTGACCAGGCACACGATACCGCAGGGTCAAACGGGCCAGCGTATGGCGACCGGGCGGCAGCGGCGGGATGACCAGCTCGAAGAGCAGAGCCTGTATATCAGTTTCCGGCCAATCGCCAAGGGTCGCCATCCACACTCGATCGGCTTCTTCCATCACCGTCGTTGGCCCGATGTAAGGCCGCACTCGATCAAGAGAACGAAGCAAGCTATTAGGCGGAAGCTCAGTGCGCAGATGCACATCCTGGGCAAAGATGCTGTGCATACGCTCGACTTCAGCGGTAAAAATCTTTGTGATCTCGCTGGCGGAAGTGATATAGTGCGTGCGACTGTTCTCGCGCGCCGCAATCGTCTCAAGCAGGTCTTCATTCCATTCGCTGCCGATGCCCAGGGCGGTAATCCCGATGCCGCGCGCCTGCACCCGGCGCGCGATCTCGACACAGCGCCCTTCATCGCCGTAGGTGCGGCCATCGGTCAAGAGCAGCAGCCGGTGAATGGCGCGCGGCATCATGGCCCGTTGCAGTTCCTGCACTCCTAGCGCCAGGCCGGTGGCCATCTCAGTGCCGCCAGCCGCTTCAATCGCGCCGATCTGACGCTTGATCTCAGCGCGCGCGCGGGCAAGCTGAGCCGAGACCACTACCTCAGCGCGGTCGTTGAAGGTGACCAGCGCAAAACTTTCGTGGTCTCCGAGCAGATCAAGAATCTGCATCGCAGCCTGTTTGACCTGCTGCAAGCGCTCACCGCGCATCGAAGAGCTACGGTCGATCACCAGACATAAATTGAGCGGCAGGCGCGGCATTTTCGTAGCGCTGCTCTGGGCTGCCATCTCCAGCAGCACATAGAGCAGTTGCGGTTCCGAACTAGCCGGAACGATACTTCGGCTTGGCGTGACGCGCAGATCGACCTTGCTCATAGGTTTATGCCCCATCGAGCGGCAATGAAACAACCACTGCCGAAATGTTATCATCACCGCCGGCCAGATTAGCCAGCGCGATCAATTCTCGGCATACATCGCGCGGCCAGGGGCTGTGCTGGAGCGCCTGCGCAATCGCTCGTTCATCCACCAGACTCCACAGGCCATCACTGCATAACACAAGATGGGTACAGTTGGTGAGTTGATGGTAAACGAAATCAACGGCGACCTGCGGCTGCTGGCCAACAGTGCGGTAGAGCTGGTTGCGGAGCGGGTGTTCGCGCGCTTCATCGGGATCGAGCTGACCAAGCGCGATCAGGCGCCCTACCGTCGAGTGGTCGGTCGTAAGCAGGCGTAACCCGCCAGGTTCATTGACATAACAACGCGAGTCGCCAACATGCGCCACGTACAGGCCATGGCCGATCACCAGCGCAGCAGTGCAGGTGGTGCCCATATCGGAGCCAATACTCTGCGCAGTGCGCCAGATGGCCGCGTTGGCCTCTTGCACCGCCTCGATCATCAGTGGTTGCAGCGCTTCGATGATGCCGTCTTCGATAACCGGCAACACCAGTCGTTCGAGCACGCTGGTCAGCACCGTTTGCACAGCCAGACGGCTGGCGATTTCACCGCCCTGATGACCGCCCATGCCATCGGCAACGATGAACAATCCAACCGTCACGTCGCTACCCTCGCGCGGTAGGGTAGTCACCAGCGCCAGCGCGCAATCCTGATTGGTCTCGCGCACGCGGCCAATATCGCGCATGGCCGCCGCCGCAAATCCCTGCGCGGAACGATGAATGGTCAGCGCCGGTTGATAATCCTGCCCAATCTGGCGCGTGCCATCCTCTTCAGGCGGTGTCTGATCCATCTGGCGCCGTTGCTGTTCGATATCGACCAGACTCATCGGCTCGGTCGGCGTATCATCGGTAGGCAGTGGCGTCTCTTCTGTTGTCACGATATCTTCCCCTTTAGCCCAATCTATGCCTTCAGGGCGTAGAGATGCTGATCCATCGACCCGATGTAGACAATGCCGTTCACGATCATCGGTGAAGAGACGATCGGGCCGTCAGTCTGATATTTCCAGATCAATTGCCCGCTCCCGGCATCGATACAGTAGACAAACTGATCGACGGCGCCCACGTAGAGGCGACTGCCTTCAACCCGTGGTGATGAGGTGATCTGGCTGCCGATCTCGTGCTTCCAGACCAATCGCCCATTCTTGGTGTCGAGCGCGTAGACAAAGCCATCGACGCCGCCAACAAAGACGCGGGTGCCGACCACGCACGGCGACGAGTTGATGTAGTGACCGGTGCGGAAACGCCAGGCCGGCCAGCCGCCTTCGGCGTCGAGCGCATAGAGGTTCTGGTCGAGTGAACCAACGAAGACCAGGCCATCGCTATACGCTGGCGATGATCGCACCGGTTGTTGGGTGCGTTGTTTCCACTTGACCGAGCCGTTGCGCACATCGAGACAATAGACGTTGCCGTCATCGCCGCCGATGAAGATCGAAGAACCGGCAATGCAGGCCGATGAACGGATGGGATTCCAGGTGCGATATTTCCAGATTTGGGTGCCGCGCAGGCCATCGATGGCGTAGATGTGCTGGTCATCGGAGCCGATGAACACGACGCGGTCTTCGATGCGCGGCGACGACCGGATCGGCTTGCCGGTGCGAAACGTCCAGCGCGCGCTGCCGCGCCGCATGTCGAGCGCGTAGAGGTTGCCATCTTCAGAACCGATGAAGACCATATCCTGCCAGACGGAGGGCGACGAGCTGATGCCGCCCTCGGTAGCGTACTTCCAGCGGAATTCGCCGCGGGTGGCATCGATGGCGTAGAGGTTGGTGTCGTAGCAGCCGACAAAGACCAGCCCGCCACTGACGTATGGCGAGGAACGCACTTCGTCTTCACACTTAAAGCGCCAGACCAGTTCGGTGGTCTGCGCACTCTTGACCAGCGCTGGCGCAACTGCGGGAGCTTTGCTGGCAGCGCGACCGGCCAGCGCGGGAACGCTCAGCAGGGCCTGCCGCATCTCGGCAGCGCTTTGCCAGCGCCCCGCCATATCGTATTCGAGCGCGCGGGCGATCACTGCCTCCATCTCGGCGGAGACACTGGGATTGATCTGACGAATCGGTCGATCCTGGAACGTGAAAGGCGTCTCCAGGCGGGGATCGGTATTGGTGAGGAGGTGATGCAGCGTAGCGCCGAGCGCATAAATATCGCCGACCGGTTCGGCGACGCCGCGGTATTGTTCCGGTGGTGAATAGCCCTCCGTGCCGATCATCGTTCCTTTGCGATCGCTGCGGTTGAGATTGCGGGCGATCCCGAAGTCGATCAGCACGATCCGGTCGTCATCTACCACCATGATGTTTGATGGCTTCATATCGCGGAAGACGATCGGTTCGGGCTTGTGGTTGTGGAGATAATCGAGCACGTCACAGATCTGCAAGGCCCAGCGGGCGACGCGCTCTTCCGGCAGCGGTTTGCCCGCCTCTTCCAGCACCGTTTCCAGGTCTTTGCCGGGAATGAATTCCAGCACGAGATAGACTTTGCCGCCTTCCTCAAAAAAATCGTACACCTTGGGAATGGCCGGATGCTGGAGTGTCGCCAGCAAGCCGGCTTCGCGCTGGAAGTTTTTCAGGTTGAGCAGGCGTGTCTGCGAGTCGGGGGCGCTCTGCGCCATCTCTTTGATTGCGCAATAACGCGCCACATCCTTGAACCGCAAGTCGCGCCCGCGATAGACAATACTCATTCCGCCGATACCGATCGTTGTTTCGACGTGGTAGCGGCCTTGCAGGATCGTGCCTGGGCTAAGCATAGCCGGCGCAGCCCGACCCGGTTGTCCGTCTATCTGACGGGTGCCTTCATCGGCGGGCGCAGAGGCGCGAATCTGGCGCGTTCCCTCTTCTTCTGGCGTCGAGGCATGGATCTGGCGCGTCCCTTCTTCCGGCGGCGCGCTTGCGCTGTCAGGTTGCGGGTTAACCGCTTTGGTGCCAACCCGTTTGATTAATCCCATGCCTCACCTCATCTGACCGTTGCGTATTGCATAGATTAGGCTCATATTGCCTTTTATTATAGAAGGTCAAACCGGCTTCGGCAACCGCAAATACCTGTGCGAACGCAGGTAGTTTTTACGAGCGAATCCAACCGCGTGACCGTTCCACTGCTTTCCGCCACTGCGCATGGCGAGCTGCGCGTTCGTTTGCGTTCAGGCGCGGCAGAAAACGCTGGGCCTGTTCATCGACCAGGGCAGGCAGGCGGTCGATCGACCAGACTCCGGCTCCAATCCCGGCCAGCAGAGCGACGCCACGCGCCGTGGTCTCGGTGTCGCGGGCGCGGGTGAGCGTCACTCCGCTCAGATCAGCCTGAAGCTGGCAGGCCAGATTGCTGGCCGCTAACCCGCCGCCGACGCGGAGTTCGTTGATTGTCAAACCGGCTTCGGCGCGCATGGTGTTCAGAATGTCGGCCAACTGAAACCCAATCGCCTCGTAGAAGGCCCGGGCAATATGACCGGCCTTCACGCCCATTGCCAGGCCGAAGAGAGCGCCGCGCGCGCTGCGGTCTTCATCCGGCACGCCTAGACCATTCAGCGCCGGCACGAAGACGACGCCTCCGCTGTCAACGACACTGCCAGCCAGCCGGTCAAGATCGGTCACCCGCCGCACCAAGCCCAGCTCGCGCAACCAGTTGGCTGCTGCGCCGGTCACGGTCATATCGGCTTCCAGCGCATAGGTGGGGACGCCCGCGATCTCCCAGGCCAGGTAGGTTTTGCAGATGCCCTGCGCTGGCGGGATTGCACCCGCGACAGCATTGACGAACGAAGCTGTGCCATGGGTAGCGACGGCCTGCCCCGGCGCGCGGCAATCGTAGCCGAACAGGGCTGCTTGCTGGTCAGTGATCATCGCCAGCACCGGCACTGTCGCGCCGTCGATCCGTAGCTCGCCGAAGTGGTGAATGGTCGGGCGGGCAATTGGCAGCGCCGCGCGCGGGATGTTAAGAGCTGCGATCCACTCTTCCCATAACGCGCGCCGACGAGGATCGTAGACGGTCATGGCCTGGAGCAGTGAGTGATCGAGGGCATGCTCAGCAGGACAGCCGAGGGCCTGCACGATCCAGCCAGCAGCCAGTGAGACCCGCAAAACACCGCGTTCAGCGGCGCGGCGAAAGGCAGGGTCGTGTTGCATGCGCCAGGCTATATGCATTGCGCTCGCATACGGTCCGGGAAATTGCCCAAGCCGCGCGCGCCGCTGTGGGCCGAGCGGAGTAGCATCGAGCGCAGCCACCATAGGCGCAGTGCGCAAATCCTGCCAGGTGATGGCGTTGCCGATCGGCTTTCCGCTGCGCGCATGCCAGGCAAACACGGTATCGCGCTGTGACGTGATCCCGCAGGCCAGCAGATCGGCGCCGCGCAGACCAGCTCGACTCAAGGCTTCGCTGATCGCCTCGGCCACACTGCGCGCAATCGCGGTTGGTCGTTGTTCAACCCAACCCGGTTGCGGGTAGACTCGGCCTACTGGACGGTAGCCATAGCCGCACACCTGACCTGCCTCGTCGTAAATGACGGCCCGACTGCCGCTGCCGCCCTGATCAATTGCGAGAATGTAACGTTTCGCCACGATGTTCCTGTCAATTCATCCACTAAATGCTGCCATCAATAAGAGGGCATTATACCAATTGCCATTGATCGCGCAGTATGGGTCGATTGCCGACGAAACCCGACACGTGCCCGTGTCAGCAAGCCAGTTCATGGCGCCTGAGCAGCTTGTTGCGCCGTCTGCCCCTGCTCGCAATGATCGCTGCGCCGCAAGGCAAGCAGCGATCGCGCTGGCAATGCAACGCAATTCGTTGTATCGTTTGAGCGGGATCAGGTTTGCCGGTTGCAGGTGATGCAAGGTTGCCGGCTCATCTGAATGGCCTGGATAGTTTTGCTGGCTGCGCGACAAGGGTAGTGCAGACAATAACGGAGAATGGCTGGTTGATTTTGGGAATGGCCCTGGGGTCATTCGGCGCCGCCCTGATCGCCAATCGTGTGCAACCAGCATTGCCGCGGAGAGAGGGAATCGTAGCATCCCTGCTTGGCGGCATCTTAATGGGTTGGGGAGCGATGACAGCCCTCGGTTGTACGGTTGGCACGCTTCTTTCAGGCATTGCAGCATTTGCGCTTTCGGGATGGGTCTTTGGTCTGGCAGTATTCGCGGCAGTGTGGGCGGGGATTGCGTTGCGCCTTCATCGCTGGATCTAGCAAAACCTCTCGCCAACACCGTCACGATGGCGCTGGCGACGCGATCACAAGCGTTGATGCGCGGACAATCTGCGCGTTGAAGTCGCTGCCCGCTCATTATTGCCACGGAAAGAGCGCCGGCACAACCGCCAGACAAATTGCCAGCACCAGCAACTGGAGCGGAATGCCGGCGCGAGCATAATCGCTAAACCGGTAGCCGCCGGGCGCGAGCACCAGCGTATTGACCGGCGAAGCGATCGGAGTGGCAAATGCGGTCGAGGCAGCGATCGCAGCAGTGATCAAGAGCGGTTCAGGGGCCAGCCCGAGTTGTTGCGCAATACCCAGAGCAATCGGCATCATCAAGACCGCCGTCGCAGTATTCGAGATGAACTGACTCAAGACGCTGGTAATGAGGAAGATGCCGGCCAGCACGATCAGCGGCGAGAAATTGCCCAGCGCATTGGCAACTCCAGTTGCGATCATCGTCGCGCCGCCGGTTTTGGTCAACGCGGTCGCCATCGGCAGCATTGCCGCAATCAGCACCAGACTTTCCCAGCTCAGTCGTCGATAGATGTCGTTGAGCGGGACACAGCCGCTGATTGCCATCGCGATAGCAGCAGCCAGCGCAATCGTCACAATCGGCAGCCAACCGGTAGCCATCACCACCAGCATCACCAGCATAATCGCCAACGCCACAAACGCGCGCGGGCTGAGACGGTCGCCGTTGTCACCCAGATCACGGGGGAGCGCAACCACTGCCAGATCGCCAAACGTGCGCTGCGCTCGCATGATAGCTTCGAGTTGCGCTGGCACACCGGCCACGAGCAGTGTGTCGCCGAAGCGTAACGTCTCACGCGACGGATCGCCGCTGAGTGGTTGCCCCAACCGACGCACCCCGAGCACAGTGACTCCAAATAGTTGACGTAATTCAGCATCGATCGCAGTTTGGCCGAGGAAGCGCGAGCGCGGCGTAAGCGCCACTTCCATGACAGGCAGTTCGGGGCCAAACGGCAGATCAGATTGCGGCTGTTGTAACTCAACCTTACTCTGACGACAGAAAGCGGCCACCGCATCCTCATCGCCGATCACGTCGAGCAAATCGCCGCTGAGGATGCGGGTAGCTGCGGTAACGGCGCGGGCCGGGCCGGGCGCCGGACGGTCTATCGGCCAGCGCCGGACACCGACAACCGTGATCCCATACCGACTGTGCAGCCGCGCTTCGGCCAGCGTCAGCCCTGCCAGCGGCGAATCGGTCGTAACGCGGACCTGCGCCAGTCCTTCGGTGAGTCGGTAGTCATTGGCCAGTTCGGCAAGGGTAGGGCCGCGCGTTTCTGTGCTGACTGGCGCAACTCGTTCAGGCAAAAGCAGATGACCGGCTAACGCCAGCGTGAGCGTGACCCCAGTCAACACACCTACCCCGATCGGGGTAAAACTGAAAAAGCCAGGCGGTGGTCGTCCAGCGTTGACCAGCGCATCAGCCACAATGAGATTGGGCGGGGTTCCAATAGCAAGCATCGACGCGACACAACCCCATAACATTGCGCCTCACCCTTCCGCCCCGGCGCGCTGCGTAGTCTCCACGTCGTTCGTTTGTCGCCCCTAGGTTTTGTCACGTGACAAAAGGGTTTTGTCACAGTTTTGTCACATGCCGTTTACGGCGTCAGGATGAGGAAAATCAAGTTTTGTCACTTTTGCCGCAGCGATTGAAGGATCGGGTATAATCAGGGGGCAGCTCGCGCCCCAACGCGAGATGCTCCCACCCTGCACGGCGTAAGGGTGTTCAGGATGCCGCGCCGTGCAGGGTCAGACCTTCACTTTCAAGCAGGCGATCCACCTCCTCTTCAGGAATGTACAGATGGCGGCGGCCAGGCCTCACCGCTTTGATCTTCCCAACCTTCACCCAATACCGAATGGTACGTTCCGTGCAGCGGATGCCAACCGCTTGCAGTCGGCGCGCCACCTCCTCCGGCGTCAGATACCGTTTCTGATGTTCCGACACTATGCACCTCCTGTATCCATTACTGATTGCAGCGTAATCATATCATGCTTTACGTCACTTCGTCAATTCTATGTCAGTGATTGACGTTTAGCGGCAATAACGATACAATACGAATACGAATACGAATACGAAACGCCGTACCACGAGGGGATGTATGCGAGCAGTTATCTACGCCAGAGTGAGCAACGAAGAACAGGGGGGCAACTTCAGCATCCCATCGCAGATTGCCGCGTGCCGGTCGTATGCTGCGCAGCGCGGGATGCAGGTTGTCGCGGAGATCAGCGACACGATGAGCGGGGCGCTGCTGGATCGGCCAGGATTGCGCCAAGTGCGCGATCTGGTGCAGGCGCGGGCCGTTGATGCCGTCATCGTGCACGCGCTGGATCGGCTCAGCCGCAACACGGCGCATCTGCTGCTGCTGCGAGACGAGTTCAAGCGGGCCGCGCTGCACATTGTGACGCGGGGCCAGTCGCAGGACACGGCGGAAGGCCGTCTGTTCGACACCATCGAAGGCGCGTTCGCGGAGTACGAGCGGTTGAAGATCAAAGAGCGCAGCCAGCGCGGAAAGCGCCAGAAGCTGGCCTCTGGTCGGGTTATCGGCCAGGGCAAGGTACCGCCGTTCGGCTACCGGTACGAAGGCGAAAAGCGCGATCGACGGCTGGTTGTCTACGAACCGGAGGCGGAGCACGTCCGGGCTATCTACCGTTGGGTGGTAGACGGGATGCCAACGCGGAGCATTGCCGCGAAGCTGGATAACCTCGGCGTTCCTCCGCCCGGCAACAATCGCCACAAGTCGGCGCGGGTCTGGTACCACCAGACGGTAACGGGCATCATCCGTAATCCCGTCTACCGTGGCGAGTACGTATCCAAAACCTACCAGGCCAGCGTTGCCGTGCCGCGCATTGTTGATGATGATCTGTGGTACGCAGCGCAAGCGGCGCTGGAACGCAATGCAGCGCTGGCGTCACGCAACGCCAAGCGTCCGTACCCCTTGCGCAGCCGCCTGCGCTGCGCGTGCGGCGCTCCGGCGCATGGCGAACCGGCGAACTCCCGCAATCGCACGTACTACTACTATCGCTGCGCAGCGCATGACCGAGAACATGCCGGCTCATGCCCAGGCCGGTTAGTGCGCGCCGATGTGATCGAACCGCTGATCTGGCAATGGGTTGTCGCCACCGTGCTGGATGAAGCGCGTCTCGCGCAGGCGATTACCGCCGCCTGTGCCGAACAACAACGCCACCTCCAGGAATGGGAACGCGAGCGGGCCGCCTACCAGCGCCAGATCGATGACGCCAGCGCCAGTATCGGCAAGCTGGTTGAACTGTACACGGCGGGCGTCCTCAGCATTGATGAAGTGGCAGAGCACAAGCGCCGGATTGAACAGGCGCGGGCCAGCGCCGAAGCGGAGCTGGCGCGGATTGAACAACGGATCGCCGCCGCTGCGCAGCAGCAGATCAGCCGCGATGATCTGCTGGCAATGGCCAGGCAGGCGCAGGCACTGCTTCGCGATCCCGCCAGCGCCACGCCAGACGTGCAACAGCGCATTTACGCAGCGCTTGACCTCCGGGCCGTGCTGGATGATGACGCCGTGCATGTAGAAGTCTCCCTGACCGGAGAAACGGCGACGTTAGCGATTGCGTCACGTTCATTCCTCCCGTTAGCGCTGCGTAGGCCAGCGGCAATAAGAGCCTGGATGGGCTGATCCCGGCGCGTCGGGCCAGATTGACCGCAATGGGCAGCATAATAGCAACGGTGCCGGTCGAGCTGATAAACGCCGACAGGATAGCAACCGGGATCATCAGCGTTGCGATGATGCGGCGTTCGCTCTGCCCGGCCAGATGACCGAGTCGCTGTCCAACCCATGCGGCGACGCCGGTCTGAAAGAGACCATCTCCCACCACCATGAGGGCAGCGATTAAGATCACGGTCGTGTCGCCGAAACCAGCAGTGGCTTCCGCTGGCGTCAAAATGCCGCCGACCAGGAGCGCCAGCAACCCCAGCAGTGCGACCAGATCAAGCCGCACCCGATCGCTGATGAAGAGAGCGATCATGCCGGCCAGCACGATCAAAACAAAGGCAATCTCGTTATTCATCTATTAATTCCGCGATGCGCCTTGCAACAGCATGAAGCGCTTCAGTGTCGTCTTCAGTCAATCCGATCTCCGCCGCTGCCTGCGCCGCTGCCTGCACCAGCAACGATGGCGGCGCAGCAACGGTCGTGATAGGAGCAGGCAGGGTTACGGGCGGTGACGCAGGCGGCGCCGGATCCCACAATGGCGTCGCACGGATCGGCTGAGGGAGGGGCCAGCCGTACACCCTGGCCAGGAAGTCGATCATCGCCCGTGCTGCCTGGGTGAGAGTGTGCTCAGTTGCAACATACTCGCGCGCGTTGGCTCCCAGTGCTGCGGCTAGCGCCGGATCGCCAAGCAAGCGGCGACAGTAAGCTACGATCAGATCGGTCTCGTTCTCGTCAACGTCAACCTGAGCCACGACATCAGGCGGCAGTTCGGTAAACGCATCAACGGCGCTGACCAGCGTTGGCTTCCCCGCTCCCAACAGTCGCAGCAGACTGGCGCTCGTCTCTCCTGCTGTTGGGTAGCGCAGGTTCAGGCAAACATCCGCAGCCGCAACATAGTCTTCAAACTGAGAACGCTCGACATATCCGGTAACGGCGACCACGTCTCGCAAGCCGAGGCGCTGAATAATCCCCTGCACATCATAATTAGGCGACACCGACCCCACCATGACACAGTGGGCATCAATCCCCTCTTGCCGCAAGATGGCCAGCGCGCGGAGCGTTGGTTCAATCCGTTTCCAGGCATTGATATGGCCAAACGTCGCCAGCAGCGGGCGGTCGAGCGGAATGCCCAACCGCTGACGCGCCGCCGCCTGATCTATCAACGGGGGAAGAGGCACGCCCATCGGCACATACCCGCGCGCCAGTTCAGGCCGGATAGCCGCGACCCGGTCAAGCAGATACCGGCTGTGGCCAATCACTGCGCGCGCGGCGGCCAGCACATCTTCGTTGCAAGGAAAATTGAAAGCTGCCGCGCTAAAGCGCGAACGGATCATCAACTGCGCCACATGATCGCCCTCACTGCCGTAGCGCGCGCGCATCATGGCGACGTACCGTTGCACGTCGTGTTGCACATTCGCGGCGTACCAGAGCATAAAGTGGTGCAAGACAAAATCATGCAGTACGATGACGCCCGGCAGCCGCTGCGCTACGCGCCAGATGCCGGCATGAGCAGGGCTATTGCCCATGTGATACACAATTGCATCGAATGCGCCCCGGCGCGCCATGCGTTCCAGCTTGCGCAGCGGCAACACCGGCAGGTGGGCGCGCAGATGCGGATTGGTTGGGCGCAGCCCATCCTCAACAAAGAGGGTGATCTCGGCATACTGACCGAGGTACGGCAGCAGTTCTTCGCTATAATCGGCGATCCCGGAGGGAGCAGGATTCACAGGTGAGCAGTACGCAATGCGCGGTGTCATACTCGTTCGATCAACGCTGCAACCAATTCACGGCAGAACGCCGGAATATCGGCGACAACCCGCCCCCAGACCAGATGCCCGTCGCGGAACGCGGCTTCATCAATCCACAATGCGCCCGCATTGATCAGGTCATCCTTAATGCCGACGGAGCCGGTTGCGGGACGACCGCGCACAATCCCAGCCGAGATCGCGATCGAACCACCGTGACAGATGATACCGATCACCTTCCCGGCTGCATCCATCGCTCGCACCAGGTCGGTCACCACCTGATAGCGGCGCAGCTTATCCGGCGCCCATCCACCGGGCAACACCAGCCCGAAGAGATCATCAGCGCGCAGCTCGGCGATCGTGGTGGTGGGAATGACGGCCAATCCATTTTTGCCCCGCACCGGTTGCAGATCGAGGCCGGCCACCAGCACATCAGCGCCTTCCTCTTGCAAACGCATCAGCGGAACGTAATACTCAAGATCTTCAACCCCCTCGGCCACCAGAATGGCAATCCGCTTCCCGGTCAATCGCATTGCGGCACCTCGTTCTGTTCAACGTTCAGACAATCCAACACTCAGACATAGCTGGCGCCGGGCCATGCTCGCGCGCAATTGCCGCCAGCGGCCTTGGCGGCAAACAGCGCTTCGCCGGCCCGATGAAGCAGTTCGATGGCATTGCGCGCATCGCGAGGAAAGGCAGCTACGCCAATTGAAATCGTCACCTGGAGATCAAGTGTACCGGGGCGAATAATCGTCTGCGCCACTGCCGACCGCCACTGTTCGGCGCGCTGGAGCACAGTATCAGGCCCAACCCGCGGCAGCAACAACAACAGCTCATCACCGCCATATCGGCAGAAGATGTCACCGCCGCGCACCTGACGGCTGATCAGACCGGTCAGGTGCTGCAAAACCACATCGCCCAGCGCGCGCCCAAACTGCCAGTTCACCTGCTCGAGCTGATCGATATCAATCAACGCGACGCTTAGGGCAATCTGCTCGCGATCAGCCCGGCGCAGCTCGCGTTCCAGCGTCTCATTCAAATAGCGGCGCGTGTACAGGCCGGTCAGTGGATCGCGAATCTGCTCTTGCTGCAGGCGCGTCGTCAATGCCTGCACCTGAGCGCGCGCTTCGGCCAGATGCTGGCGGCGCGTCTGTTCGATTTGCCAGCGCGTCTGCGCTGCCGTCACTGCGCGCGCGACACACACTGGCTGCGCTTCTGCGATAGTCAATGCTTCGTGAGCGCCGGCAAGCAGCGCGTTCACGGCATCAGAGGGATCGTTGACCAGCGCAATGAGCGGGATCCGCTCGGCCTGCGCAGCGAGGTCATCTGGGATCTGAGCGCGGAGATCGATCCCGTGTGGCAGATCAGACTCCGGCGCTGTGACCTGGATCACGCGCCACTCGTGGCCGAGCTGCGCGCCGAGCTGCGCTACCAACGCTTCATCGGTTGTGATGATTGGCAGTAGCCGTTCAATCAATGCCATGCCATGCTCGCAGATCGATGACCGTTGCTGGCACAACCATAGCACACATCGCGCTCCTCGACAAGTGTGGAGAGACAGACAACGTGGAATGTTGATCCTGGTAATATGTGTTATGCTGACGTTGAGCAGGTGAAGATCGCTCTTGTGAAACGGTCATACCATGGAAGATCGCATCTTCTCGATCTGGGTTTATCTGGCGCAAACGCCGCTGCTCTGGCTGACCGCCACAATTGCGGTGTATCGCCTGATGACGCTGGTCAGTCAGCGGTTTGGTTCGCCGCCGCTGTTAAATCCGGTGTTGCTGTCGGTGATCGTCATTGTGAGCATTTTGCTCGCCACGGGAACGCCGTATTCCACCTACTTTGATGGCGCACAGTTTGTGCATTTTCTGTTGGGGCCGGCGACGGTGGCGCTGGCTATTCCGCTCTACGAAGCGGAACGCACCCTGCGCCGGATCTTCTGGCCGGCCCTGGCGGGGTTGGTGATTGGTTCGGCGACCGGCATCAGCGCGGCAGTGCTGGTGGGCCGGCTGGCTGGGTTATCTGAGGTGACGCTGCGTTCGCTGGCGCCCAAGTCGATCACCACGCCGATTGCCATGGGGGTCGCCGAGCAACTGGGCGGCCTGCCGTCGCTGACTGCGGTGATCGTCATTGTCACCGGCATGGTCGGCGCGTTGATCGGCTGGGAGGCGCTTGGATTGATCGGCGTGCGCGATCACGGTGAGCGCGGCTTTGCGCTGGGGTTGGCATCACATGGCCTGGGCACGGCGCGTTCGTTGCAGATGAGCAGTGAGGCCGGCGCGCTGGCGGGGCTGGCGATGGGGTTGAACGGCGCGATGACTTCGATTTTGGCCCCGGCGCTGGCGCGCTGGCTGGGTTTATAGGCGTGACGTAAAAATAGATTCTGTTCCTGAGCGGATCTGCGTCAGACTCCGCTCCTGGTCAGAAAAACTTGGGCGAACCGTTACTGGCGCTCCATGGTGCCGTCAGGCAACCAGCGGATGCGCACGCCGCCAATTTCGGTCCAGCCCTCAAGCTCTTCGTCGTCGTCTTCCTGCGGGACGAGCACCGGCCCGCGATCCTGCGACCAGAGTATCAGCTCATCGATGGTGTACCATCCCGCGCGATAGCGAACCTGGTCTGCCGGGTTGAGCCAGAACCGAATCTGGCCATCCATCCATTGCCAGCGCTCAAGTGAGCGCCATTCCTTGCCCTGATCGCTCAAGACGATCTTTACCTCTTCCAACATGCGCAACATCTCGGGCAGTGAGCGCGGGGTGCTGTAGCGCAGTTGGAGCAGGCGCTGGTTGATTGCGTCCCGCAGTCGTTCGAGCTCGGGAATGCTCAAACTTTCCAGATCGATGTCGGTCACTGCGGCTTCCTTTCTCGGAGTGTCGATCCGGTCGAGCGCTGCCTGGCGCTGCTCCCGGTCCGCTTCGACACTCATATACAAGAGTCCTGAGATGAGGTAGCGCGCACTGCGGTGTGCGTTGATCGCCTGCCTGATCCCTACATGTATCATACTCCAATTTTGTTACAGGACTCTTTCCATGCAGGGCCTGGCGCGACGATTTTTATATCTGCCATAATAACGCAAGCAGGTGTCATCTGGTTGCAGTTTTTCGGCGCTGGCGGTGAATTTTCATTCATTTCTCAGGTAGTGGCGCGCGGTATCGCAACCCGTGATCGGCGCTGGCATACATCTGCTGGAGTCATTTCGTTCATTTCTCAAGCGAGCGCATAGCCGCCTTGACGCCGATCTATTTGAGACGAAGGAGTCGTATGCCTTCAGCGCGAACACACGATGTGATCACGGTGGTCAGTGGCGTAGTTTTGATGCCGCTGGCGTATCAGTATTGGCTCAACGGCGACGGTGTAGCGCCGGTAACAGCGCTCTCGTGCAGTCTCTGGTTTGGCGGCGCCCATCTGCTATCGGGGATTATGTTCTCGCCAGACCTCGATATCGACTCGGCGATTGATAATCGCTGGGGCATCTTCTTCTGGATCTGGCGACCATATATGTGGCTCATCCCACATCGCGCGTTCTGGAGTCACAGCCTGGTGATTTCCCCATTGCTGCGCCTGGCGTACTTTGGCGCGGTTGTGTATGGGCTGGGCCTGGGATTGGTCTGGCTAGCGCAACTGGCGGGTTTGACGGCGCCAGCCTTCCATCTGGCGCTGTTGCAGTGGACACAGACGCTGGTTCGCGAACATCCGTTTGAAGTGTGGGCGTTTGTGGTTGGGTTCTGCACCGGCAGCGCAGCGCACACCATTGCCGATTGGCTGGTCACGAAGGGAAGCTGGTTGTTGGGCCGGCGCGGTCAGCGTCTGCAACGGCGTTATCGCAATCACGATCAGTGGGCGCCACGCCGACAACGGCAGCGACGGTGAACTTTTATAGCGTCGGCAACGTCATACAATCAGGTGTATGGGCATGTGCTCTTGGGTCATCATGCAATGCATAATGATGCTGATGCAGCGCTCAGTTGTTCACGATCGCGCTGATGCGGGTCATGATCTGGCAAATGCTGAGCGGAGAAAGGATTGCTATGAAGCTCCAGTCGGTTGATCGCTGGTTACTGGGCATTGTTGGCGGCGCGGTGGTGCTGGTCGTTGTGGCGCTGGCGGTGGCGCTCTCGCGCGCTGCGCCTGAATATCGCGAAGGCTCAGAGCCGGATGATATTGTGTTTAACTATCTGCTGGCAATCCAGCGCGACGATTTCGATCGCGCCTACAGTTATCTCTCGCCAGATCTGCCCGGCTACCCCGACAGCGCGCGAGCGATGCGGGCCGATTTGCGCCGTTCCGGCTTCAGTGAGACGGACAGCAGCTACGCGATCATCGATACGGTGGTGCGCGGCGATCAGGCGACGGTCACCGTGCGGGAAACGCGCGTCGCGCCGGGAGGCCTGTTTGGCAGCTCGCAATTCAGTTCGACGTTCACGATGGATTTGCAGCGAACTGACGCAGGCTGGCGTCTGGTGAGCGGTTCAGGCTGGCAGTTCTGGATGTGGTGCTGGGAGCAGAAGGAGGGCTGCTGATGGCAGTAGTGCGACGCTGGTATCTCTTCGTCAGCGCCACTATCGGGCTGCATGGTTTTGCCTGGGCGCTGATCTGGCTGCTCTACGGGGTGATGGTGGGCGGCGATCAGATTTCAATCGGCACGACCGCATTTCAACTGGCGGCGCTAGTGATCTGTTTGCCGCTCTGGTTGATACACTGGCTCTGGGGTGAGCGGCTGGCGCGCCGCGATCTCGATGAGCGGTCATCGGCGGTGCGCAAGCTCTATCTCTATGGAAACCTGGCTGCATTGCTCTTGCCGCTGATCGGGAGCGTGAATGATCTGGTGACGACGTTGCTCGGCTGGCTCCTGCGGCTGGAAATGTATGACCCGACGAGCAGATTCTGGTATGGGCTGATTGCGTCAACGGTGTTGGGCGCGCTCTTTGCTTACCATGGCGTGGTCGCGCGCAACGACGCGCATCTGGCGTCGCTGACCAGCGCCGGCGCGCTGGTGCGCCGAATCTACCTGTTGCTGGTGACCGGCGTTAGCCTGATCGTCTGGACGGGCGGCGCAACCGATTTGATCCGGCTTATCTTTGGGCCGATCGGCGGAATTGCGGCGCGAGCTGTCTTCTTGAATGCGGCAGTCAGCCTGATCGTTGGCCTGATTGTCTGGATCGGTCACTGGTGGCGCGCTCAGCGTCTCTTTGCCAGCGCGGATGAAGATGAGCGAGCTTCAGCGTTGCGCAAGTTTTTCCTTTATCTGGTGATTGTGGGCGCTATGCTGGTTGTGGTAACGAATGCGACGGTCTTGCTGGCGGCGCTCTTCCGCGCGGCGCTTGGATTAGAGACATCGGGCGCGTTGATGGATGTGCTGGCGCCTATGTTGCTGGGCGGTTTGGTGGCGATCTTCTACACGCGCGTATTGCGGGCAGATGTGGCAGCGATTGGCGAAGCGCCGCGACAGGCTGGCGCGCGGCGGCTGGCATGGTATCTGGTGGCGGCGATTGGGCAACTGGCGGCGCTGGCTGGCGCTGGCGGTCTGCTCAACGTCATTATTCGCGGTTTGTTCGGGATCGAGGCGTTGACCGATCTGCGCGATCCGCTGGCGTGGTTTGGCGCGGTCTTCCTGGTTGGTGTGCCAATCTGGGGCTGGTGCTGGCGGCAGATTCAAGTGGCGGCGGCTGATCCCGGCCCGGCGGGCGTGGCGGAACGCAGCTCGCTTGCGCGCCGAATCTATCTGTTTGGGTTTGCCTTCGTTGCGTCACTGACCCTGCTTTCCGCCTTGATCTACATTCTCTTCCGCATCATCAGCATCTTGCTCGGTGAGCGGTTTAGCGGCGATCTGCTGGCCGAACTATCGCTGGCCGTGTCTTATGCGCTGATTGCCGTTGGCGTGCTGATTGCCCATGCGCTGGCGCTGCGGGCCGATACGCGGGTGCGACAGGCAGCGGAAGTGACGCGCCTGAGTCAGGCGCGCGTCGCCGTGCTGGCCGAGGGTGGTTTGGCGAGCGCGATTGCCGCAGTGTTGCAACGGCGTTTTCCGCAACTGGCAATTACCGTGGTTGATCGCGCGGCTGATCCATCGGCGCAACTGGCGAATGCCGATCTGATCGTAGGAACATGGCAACCGGCTGATGATCCGCGCTGGCTGCATGCCAGCCCGGCGCGCAAACTGCTCTTGCCGCTGGCCAGTCCGGGCTGGTCGTGGCTAGGGGTGGAGACGCTTGATGCGACGGACATCCCAGAGCAGATCGCCAATGCGGTGCGGCAGGCGCTGGTTGGCGAACCGATCCAGCTCCGGCGAGGCGTGAGCGCCGGAACGATTGTGGGGGTTGCGATTGGCATCTTCGTGATCATTCTGATTGTATTCGGAGTGGTGCAGGTGGCGCTGTTTGCGTTTGCGTGACACTCGTTGTCATCGTCAAACCCGCCCCACTGCTGCGCTGCGGGAGCGGGTCACTGGACTCGCTGTCCCAAGAAGCTGCCGCACTTTAGTGCGCGCAGAGTGTCACCTAAGGTTCGACCAGGAAATGAGCAGATCATCTTGCTACGTAGCGATCTGATCGCGCCGGCGCTACCGCGACCGATCAAGCGTAATATCGGCCAGCGCCGCCGGATCGTTACGCGGTTCGAGGTGAGTAAAGACGGTGCTATTCGGCACTGCCTCACGCACTGCGGCTTCAACCTGTTCCGCCATAGCGTGGGCCTGCTGGATATTCCAGCTATCGGGCACCAGCAGGTGGAATGAGATGAAGCGGCGCGCTCCCGACTGGCGAGTGCGCAGCGCATGATAGTCGCAACCATGCTGCTCGAGATCGGCTAACGCCGCCTGAATCGCTGTCAGCTCTTCAGCAGGCAGGGCGGTGTCCATCAACCCAAGCACAGCGCGCCGGATCAACATGATGCCCGTGATAACGATATTGACTGCCACAGCCAGCGCGATCAGCGGGTCGAGTATATGCCAGCCCGTCAGCGCAACCAGTCCGATCCCAAGCACAACGGCAACCGACGTCCAGACATCCGTGAGCAGATGTTGCCCATCGGCTTCGAGCGTCAGCGAATCGTGGCGGCGACCAGCGCGGAGCAGGATCAGCGCGACCGCGCCGTTGATCAGGGTGGCAATGCCGGCCACTGCCAGACCAGCGACTGTATGATCAAGCGGTTGAGGCGCCATCAGGCGCTGGATGGCAGTCCAGCCGATGCCGCCGGCGGCCAGAATGATCAACATGCCCTCGATCGCGCCGGCAAAATATTCGGCCTTGCCATGACCGTAGGCGTGATCGGCATCAGCGGGCCGCGCGGCGATGGTAAGCATCCAGAGCGCCATGATTGCCGCAGCCAGATTCACCAGCGACTCGAGCGCATCGGCCAGCAGACCGATCGAGTCGGTCAGCCAGTAGGCGATCAATTTCAGGCTGATCGTCGCCACAGCGGCGCCGATCGAGAGCCATGCGTAGCGGGTAAGCGTCTGTCGGTCGGTCACAACGATACTCCACCATCTTCCCTTCCCTGCTTCGAGGATAGCGCGGGATGGCCGATTTTGGCAAGATCGAGGGGCATGTTTTGGGTGGAACAGATGGGCGATTTTGGTCTTGCGAAATCGCCCATCTGGCATGCCAGAGCAATTCGGGCGGTGGTATTCTCAGTTATACTTACATACGGGCAATGTTACGTAATCGATATTTGAAGGACGGTATTCATGAACAAGATTTACACCCGAACGGGTGATGCTGGTGAAACGGGGTTGTTTGGCGGCCAGCGTGTGCGCAAAGACGATTTGCGGGTGCAGGCGTATGGCACGGCTGATGAATGCAATGCCGCCATCGGGGTGGCGCGGGCCAGCGGCCCTGATCCGGCGCTCGATGCCATCCTGGCAACGGTGCAGAATCAGCTCTTTGTCGTGGGCGCGGATCTGGCTTCCCCTGCAGAATCGCCGTATATTCCGCGAGTAACCGCCGAGATGACGGCTTTTCTTGAAGCGCAGATCGACGCGCTTGAGGCGGAATTGCCGCCGCTGAAACAGTTTATTCTGCCCGGCGGAACGGCGCTGGCCGCGCAGTTGCATCTGGCGCGCACGATCTGTCGGCGCGCTGAGCGGGTCGTGGTGACGCTGGCCGCCGAGGAGCCGATCAGCGCTGAGATTATCACCTATCTCAACCGGTTGTCGGATTTTCTGTTCGTGGCGGCGCGGATCGCCAACGCGCGGGCCGGGGTAAGCGATGTGCCGTGGGTCAAGCCGTGACCTGAAGGCGGCCTGCGATTGGTTCAGGAGCGATAGCGCCGCAGGCGGGATGTGATCCGGTGACCGCTCTGCGCATCTGGAGAATCGAGGATGTGATGGCATCCCGGCGGCGCTGTGCGCATGATTGCCTGCCATCCGTGTCAGCGCGAGCCACGCATTGCGCGGCGCAGGAAAGCGCCAGAGGAAGCAGTTGCCGCAGGAGCGATCTGAAGAACGGCGGAAGAGTGGCATATCAGACGCAGGCAGTGCGCTCACGATATGGATTCGAGCGCGACAGGGCTTACCGCAGTAATCCATCCCCGCCTCAGGCGACGGGGTTTTCGGTGAAGGGCCGTTCTCGCTGTCGCAGGGGATTGCTGCGGGCGTTGCTCAACCTCGCAACGCGGTGAACATCGCCAACAACCGGCAACCAGAGTCGGATGGAGTCACTTAGTCTTCGCGATCCTGATGGGTTTGCAGCGCATCGTACAGATGCTGCATGGCTTGATGAAACGCGGCCAGCTCGTCGGGCGAGAGATAACTCAGGCGTTGTTCGACAAAACGGCGATGACGCGGGCGCAGCTCATCGATCAGCGCCTTGCCGGCAGGGGTGAGTTGCACCAGCGTCACCCGGCGATCGCGCGGATCGGTTGCGCGCCGCACCAGCCCGCGCCGCTCGAGACGATCGACCAGGCGGGTCAGATTGGAATTGTCGGCCAGCATTTCATTGCAGATATAACTCAACGGCACGCCCTCTTCGGTAGCGTAGAAAAGAATGGCGTACTGCGGCGTCGAGAGATCGTAAGGCCGGAACTCATCGCGATTGAGTTCTTGAAAGCGGCGGTGTAGCTTCAGGAACAGGCGGTAGGCTTCGATTTGCGCTGAGTCGCAGGTGCTGATTTCTGGCATAGGCGCTCCATAGCTTTATCAACAATTGTAGCTGATAATTGTCGATCGAGCAAGCAATGATGACGCCCAACCACCAGTGATGCGGCAATTGGGCGTTAGTGCTGATGTCTGTTTCAAAGCTACCAGTAGAAGGCGAACAGCCAGACCATCAGGAGAAAGGCGATTGCCCCGGTCAGGGTGATCGCGAACAATACTGGTTTCACTTCGGGATCGCCGCTCCACTCGGGTTGCATGGATACTCCTTTCCGGCGCAGCGCGCCAACACAGCTCTATGTGACACATTGTACCGCGTTTTGGGCGAGTGTGTGCCGGCAGCAAGCATTGAGGAAAGGAGCGCTGCCGGAATAGTTCATATATACGGAAGTTCCGCCAGAACCAGGATCGCGCCACAAAGACACGAAGGTTCGCAAAGGCCCCGCTGATCGATCGCCGATCACATTTTGTCCTGTCCGCCGCCCTTATCTTTCTCGGCCACCAATGCCGCTCTGTCTGGCAGCGGCTATGTCGATCCGGGGGTTGCTGCGGGCGCTGATACGCGCTCGCGGCGGCTCTGTTCGCGCTTAAGCACTTGCATAGTTCGCCTGACAACCATATAATGGCAACGACCATGCACTGCACTTTCATACGCATTGATGCGCTGAACGATGGCACGCCCCACGGAGATCGGCGCGGGGAGGCGGTTTGTGGTGCGTGGAGGGAGTTTGCTTTGTTGAGAAAGGGATAGCAATGATGCTACGGAAACAAACCCTGTCGTGGATCGCCCTGATGGCGCTCTTTGCCACACTGCTGGCAGCGTGTGGCGGCGCTCAGCCCACCACCGGCGGCAGCGGCGGCACTGGCGGCGCCGGTAGCAGCGGCGAACAGCAGGTGACTATCCGCTGGCGCACCCGCCCCGGTGATGCAGCAGAACAGCGCGTTTACGAAGAATTGAATGCGCTGGTGAATGAGAAGCTTAAGGAGAAGGGGATCACCGCAGTCTACGATCCGGCACCCAATCAGGGTTACTTCGAGAAGCTGAAGACCGAACTGGCTGCCGGGAATGCCCCTGACATCTTCTGGATTGGCGGCGTCGAGCTGGCGGATTTTGTCAATACCGGACAGATTCTCGATCTCAAACCGTTGATCGATGCCGACAGCAGCTTCCAGTTGAGTAACTTCTATCCCAACGTGATCGAGCAGTTGACTCGCGACGGCAAGATCTATGGTTTGCCGCGCGACATCTCGACCATGGTGGTTTACTACAACGAGGATCTCTTCAAAGCTGCCGGCCTGAAGACGCCGAAGGAGCTGGCGGCTGAGGGGAACTGGAACTGGGAGACGATGCTGGATGCGGCGCGCAAGCTAACCGATCCGGCCAACCAGCAGTATGGGCTTGGCTTTGGCAACTGGTGGGGGCCGGGCTGGGGTTATTTCATCAACGCTGCTGGCGGCAGCCCCTTCACGCCTGATCGGCGCGGCTGCGCGTTGAATACGCCGGAGGCGATCGCCGGCGCGGCGATGGTGCGCCTGCTCTACGACGAAAAACTCCTGCCGGCGGGTGATGCCGACGGCGAGGCGCTGTTCAATGCCGGCAAGGTGGCGATGTACTTCAATGGGCGCTGGTTTACGCCCGGAGTGCGCACCAATGCTCAGTTTGCCTGGGATGTTGCGGTGATGCCGGAGGGCCAGGTGAAGAGCACCTGGCTCTTCTGGGGGCCGTATCTGGTCTCGGCGAAGACCGCTAATCCGCAGGCTGCCTGGGAAGTGCTGAAGGTGCTGACCAGCGCTGAGGCTACCGGCAAAGTGGCAGCGCTGGGCACCAATATCCCGCCGCGCAGTGACCCGGCGGCTGTCGAGGCGTTCCTCTCTTCAACGCCGCCGGCCAACAATCAGGCCTTCCTGGATGGCATCCCCTATGCGGCGCTGGAGGCGCCGGTGTGGGATGGCAACTGGGCCGATTTCAGCGGCATCGTCCAGAGCCTGTGGGATCAGATGATTGCTGGCCAGATCACTCCGGAAGAGTTTGGTCAGCGCGCTTGCGAGCAGACGGCCAGCACGTTCAACAAGTAGGCTCCTAATGGTGAGGCGGGCGGCGGGCGTGCGCCGTGCCCGCCTCGTCAATGTTTCCCGGAGGTGATGAATGGCCAATCAGGCGCCGGCTACTGTTTCTGCCCCGGTGTCACGCCGTCTGAGCGGTCGCCGGTTGCGACAATGGATCGATGCCTTCGGCATGCTGCTGCCGACCATCCTCGGCGTTCTGATCTTCTTTCTCGTGCCGCTGGGTATCTCGTTCTATCTGAGTTTTACCGATGCCCGGCTGTTCGGAGACCCGAATCTGGTGGGTTTGAGCAATTATCAACGCGCTCTGTCTGACCCGACCTTTTACCGGGCAATGTGGAATACCGCGGCGTTTTCGCTGGTGACGCTCATTGTCTCAACAGTGCCGGCGCTCTTGCTGGCCGTGATTTTGAATGAGCGGATCGCCGGGCGCACGTTCTTCCGGGCGGTGTTCTTCATTCCGGTGGTGGCGTCGGTTGTTGGCGTTACCCTGCTCTGGCGCTATCTGCTCAATGTCGATTTTGGCTTTGTCAACTATGCGCTGCGTCTGTTCGGCTTTGAGCCGATCCCGTGGCTGACCCGGCCAGAGTGGGGGTTAGCCAGCGTGATTCTGGTCTTTTCGTGGAAGACGATCGGCTACAATATGGTCATCTTTCTGGCCGGTTTGCAGGGAGTGCCGCCGCAGCTCTACGAAGCGGCCAGTCTCGATGGCGCCAGCCGCTGGCAGCAGTTTCTGCACATTACCGTGCCGATGCTGTCGCCGACCACGTTCTTTGTGCTGGTTACGACCCTAATCAATTGTTTGCAGGTATTCGATGTGCCAGTGGCGCTCGGTCTGACCCGCTCGAACACGGTTGGGCCCGCCGATTCCATGCTGACGATCGTGCCGTTGCTGTGGCGCGAGGCCTTCATTGGCGGGCGCATGGGCTATGCTTCGTCGCTGGCTTGGTTGTTGTTTGTGATGATTCTGATCCTGACCCTGATCCAGTTTCGCATATCCCGGCGCTGGGTGCATTACGAATAGCAGAGGTGAAGCATGGCAGGGACAATCTTGCGGCGGCCATGGGAACGATTGCTGGCGTATGTGGTGCTCAGCGTTACCGGCTTCATCATGGTCTTTCCTTTCATCTACATGGCGCTCTCGTCGCTCAAGCCGTCGGCAGAGGTGGTGCAGGTGCCGCCGACTCTGTGGCCGAGCGAGGTGCGCTGGTCGAACTATCTGGAAGTGTTGAATATCGTCCCGCTGGGCACGCAACTGATCAATACGATCATTGTCACGGTATGTGTGGTGCTGGGCTGGGTGGTGACCTCGGTGCTGGCCGGCTATGCGTTTGCCCGGCTCGAGTTTCCAGGGCGTGAGCTGCTCTTTGGCGCCTATCTGGGCACGCTGATGGTGCCGTTTGCCGTCTTAATCGTGCCGATGTACCGGTTGATGCTGGTGTTTGGCTGGGTTGATCAACTGGCCGCTTTGATCGTGCCGTGGTTGTTTACTGCGTATGGCACCTTCCTCTTGCGACAGTTTTTTCTCAGTGTGCCCAAAGACCTGGAAGATGCCGCGCTGATCGATGGCGCGTCACACTGGGGAATCCTGTTTCGCATCTTTTTGCCGCTGGCGCGCCCCGCGATCGCCACACTGGCCACGTTTGCTTTTCTCTATGCCTGGAACAGCTTTCTCTGGCCGCTGATCATCATCAGCAGTCCATCGCGGAAGGTGGTGACGCAGGGCCTGGTCGATTTGCAGGCGCTCTACGCCGCGCGCGTCGATCTGATCATGGCCGGTTCAACGCTGGCTGTGCTGCCGACGCTGCTCGTGTTTCTCTTTGCCCAGCGCTATTTCATCGAGGGTATTGCCACTTCTGGCCTGGCCGGACGGTGAGCAAGGAGGATTGCCGTGCGCCATTCCGAACTCTTCGCTCGTCCGCATCGTCGGCTCAACATGTTGACCGGCGAGTGGGTGCTGGTTTCGCCGCATCGCGCGCAGCGACCGTGGCTGGGTCAGGTTGAGGCGCTGCCGCCTGCCGCGCTGCCGATGTATGATCCCGGTTGCTATCTCTGCCCAGGCAATACTCGCGCCAATGGCGCGCAGAATCCTCCGTACACCGGAACGTTTGTCTTCGAGAACGATTTTGCCGCTTTGTTGCCTGATATACCGCTTGAGCGGGCGAGCGAGCGGGCTGTCGGAACCGATGGGAGCGAGCCAGGGCCGATTTTGCTGCGCGCCGAAGCCGAGCGCGGCATCTGCCGGGTGGTCTGCTTTTCGCCGCGCCACGATCTGACGCTGGCGCAGATGACCCAGGACGATGTGCGGCGAGTGGTCGATGTGTGGGCGGCGCAATACGCAGAACTCGGCGCGATTGACTGGGTGCAATCGGTGCTGATCTTCGAGAATCGCGGCGCGATGATGGGCGCGTCCAATCCGCATCCGCACGGTCAGATCTGGGCTAACGAGCAGTTACCGAACGAGATGCGCAAGGAGCTGGCGAGCCAGACGGCATACTGGGAGAAACATCAGCGCTGTCTGCTGTGCGATTATCTGGCGCTGGAGCTGGAACTGGGCGAGCGCGTCATCTGCGCCAATGAGACCTGGGTGGCGGTCGTGCCGTTCTGGGCGATCTGGCCGTTTGAAACGCTGATCTTGCCCCGCGCGCATCTGGGCGCGATCAGCGATCTCACCGACGACGGACGCGAAGGATTGGCTGCCATCTTGCGCGAGCTAACGGCACGCTATGACCGGCTGTTTCAGGTTACCTTCCCCTATAGTATGGGCTTTCATCAGCGCCCAACTGACGGTCTGCCGCACGCGAGCTGGCACCTGCACGCGCATTTCTACCCGCCGCTGCTGCGCTCAGCGACGGTGCGCAAGTTTATGGTGGGCTACGAGATGCTGGGCCAGCCGCAGCGCGATCTGACTCCCGAACAGGCTGCGGCGCGGCTGCGTGAGGTGTAGGGGCGGTGTTGCGGCCAGTAGAACGAGTCCTTCGCCACAGCATCCAATTGAAAGCATGGAAATCACCGATCTGGCGCGATGGCGCTGCCCGATGAAGAGGATTGGCGCGCGTTTTAGAAAACAATGCCTGCTCGTCGCGACGAGCAGGCATTTCTGCTATCATACTGGCGACTCCGAGTGGGCTCGAACCACCAACCTTCAGCTCCGGAGGCTGACGCTCTATCCAGTTGAGCTACGGAGTCATTTCGCCCCAAAGTATACTCGATAGTTGGTGCGCTGTCAACGTGGCAGCCGAGATAGTCTTGCGGAGCAGGTCTAGGAGCGGACAGAACGGAGGGGCAATGAGGGGCATGATGGGCATGGATCACGCTGGAATGCGCTGACGCGCCCTCGCTCCCGGTCTCGCGCTTGCTGCGCAGAAGAGGGGCCATGGAAAGCGCGTTTTGCGGCTTCCCATTGTGATAAATCGGGTTGTAGCTTAGAGTTCGCCGGGAAAACATTGCTTTCAATGCGTGAATGTCATTGCCGGGCGATGATCGGTAGCTGGCGATGGTATGCCCGCGCCAGAGACGCCCAGTAGACGCAGGTACAGACCAATCCCGGAGAGGAGGCATGCGTGCAACGAATCAAGCGGTTTTTGGGCTGGTTGGGGCTGATCGCGCTGGTGGCAACGCTGGGGCTGGCCTTAAGTATTCCGCTCGACGCTCTGATCGGCGCTGGTCGGGTTGAGGCGCTCACCAATGTCGCGATCCCCGGTCCGGCGGGGCCGATTCGGGCGTTTGTGGCGGAGCCATCCACGCCCGGCCCGCATCCGGCGGTGATCATGATCCACGAGTGGTGGGGATTGCGCCCCGACATCATCGAGAAGGCGACTGCTCTGGCTGCCGATGGCTATCTGGTGATCGCGCCGGATACGTTTCGCGGCGCCAGCACCACGTGGATCCCGCGCGCTATTTATCAGGTCTCGACGACGCCGCCTGAGCAGGTGCAGGCCGATCTCGATGCTGTCTTCGCATGGCTGGCGGCGCGTTCAGATGTGCTGGCCGATAAGATTGCCGTGATCGGCTTCTGCTACGGTGGCCGCACTTCGCTGCTTTATACGCTGCACAATCCAGCGATTGCCGCGACCGGAATCTTCTACGGGATGGCGCAGGTCGATCCGGCGACCCTGAGCCAGATTCGGGGGCCGGTGCTCGGCATCTTTGGCGGGGCTGACGCCTCGATCCCATTGAGTGAGGTCGAGCTGCTCGAGCGCAATCTGCGCGCTGCCGGGGTTGAAACGCAGTTTGCGATTTTCCCCGATCAGCCGCATGCCTTCGTCAGCGGGATGGAGTCAATCAATGCCGGTGGCGCTGCCGGAGCGGCCTGGCAGCTCCTGCGCGAGTTTCTCGCTGCCGCGTTGCAGGGCAATCGGCCAGCCTCGCTGCCCATGCCAGCCCAGCCTGCGATCGTCCAGCCGGTGACCTTCTTCGGCGCGCTGCACCATCGCTTCGTGTGTGGATGGTAACCGCAGCGCGCGAAAGATTGTGGCCTGTAGCGGAAGGGCGCGTTGTCGGGAGGAGTGCGGTAATCCTCGCGCAGGCAGCCAGATTGCCTGGTGTAGTCATTGGTATTGACAAAAGTCGCGCGTGGGTGTACAATTTTAGTAGTTTGAAAGCAAACAACTATGGTAGATACGCAACTCATCGAACAACTGACAGCGCTGGGGCTTACCGAGTACGAAGCGCGCGTCTATCTGGCGCTGCTGACCGAATATCCGGCGACCGGCTACCAGATCAGCAAGCTGGCGGGCGTGCCGCGGTCGATGGTTTACGAGGCGCTAGGGCGGCTTGAGGCGCGAGGAGCAGTGCTGAAATCGGTCGAAGAGAAGGCTACGCTGTACCGTCCGATCTCGCCGGCCATCCTGCTCGATCGCTACGAGCGGGAAGCGCGTGAGCGCGCAGAGGCGCTTCGCAATCAGTTGATGCCGCTCTTTCGGCAGGAAGAGAGCGATCGGCTGTGGAACTTCAGCGGGCGGCGCGAAGCGCTGGCGGCGGCGCGCGATCTGATCGATGGCGCTCAACGCGAACTGATGCTGGTCTTGACCGATAACGACGTTGAAGCGCTCTATCCGGCGTTGGAAGCAGCTCATCGGCGCGGCGTGGCGCTGGGCGTTATCCTCACCGGCGAAGCGCCGCTTAGCTTTGGTCAGGTTGTGCGCCACCCGAAGCGCGAGACCGAGCTGCACGGGATGGTTGAGACGCTGATTGTGGTGGCCGATGAGCGCGAGTTTTTGATCGCCTCCGGGCATCTGGTCACAGCAGCGACGGTCACGACCAACCGCAATATGGTCTTAATCGCGCGGCAGTTCATCTGGATGGAGCTGTTTGCGCAGCGGATCTTTGCCCGGCTGGGGGAAGATTTGCTGGCGCGCCTCGATCCTGAAGATCGGCAGGTATTGCACTCGTAACCGGTAACAGCCGCCCGGCGTGAGAGAGGAGATTGTCATGACAACGATTTCGCATCAGGCTTCACGACGGCCATTGACCCTGATTCTCAATGACGAGATCCTCGAACCGACGTTTGTTGGGCTGACGCTGGTTGGTATTATCGCCGGTATCTGGCTCGATAACGCAGGCGCGCCGGCTGCGGTCGCGCTGGCTGTTCACCTCGCCACGTATGTGTTTGGCGCGTTCTACGCAGTGCGCGCCATCATCGAAGCGCTCAAGCGTTGGACAATCGAAGTCGATCTGTTGATGGTGCTGGCCGCTTCTGGCGCAGCCTACCTGGGCAATTTTACCGAAGGCGCGATTCTGCTCTTTCTCTTCTCGCTGAGCAATGTCTTGCAGGCTTATGCCCTGCGGCGCACCGAGCAAGCGGTATCGGCGTTGATGGAGTTGCGGCCTGATACGGTCACAGTCTACCGTGATGGACGGCAGCTTGAGGTGTCGGTCGAAACGGTGCAGGTGGGCGATGTGATTCTGCTCCGTCCTGGCGATCGGGTGCCGCTCGATGGGGTGATCGAGCGCGGCAGCGGCGCTTTTGACGAGTCAGCGTTGACGGGTGAGTCGATGCCGGTGCAGAAGGGGCCGGGCATGCCGGTGCTGGCTGGAACGCTCAACCAGACCGGCGCGCTTGAGGTGCGGGTAACGAAGCCGTTGAGCGAAAGTACGCTGGCACGGATCATCACGATGGTGAGCGAGGCGCAGACGCGCAAGGCGCGCGCGCAGAGCTTCCTTGAACATTTCGAGCAACGGTACGCGATCGGTGTGATTGCTGCGGTAGCGCTGTTTATTCTGCTGACGCCGACCTTGTTTGGGGTAGAATTTGCCGATGCGTTTTACCGCGGGATGGTGTTGCTCACCGTGGCTTCACCCTGTGCGCTGGTGATCAGCGTGCCGGCGGCCCTGCTGAGCGCAATCGCTTCCGGCGCGCGGCGGGGCGCGCTCTTCAAGGGCGGAATGTATCTCGAAGAGTTGAGCAAGGTGCGGGTGATTGCGTTTGACAAGACCGGGACGCTGACCTTCGGCAAACCAGAGCTGATGGACGTTGTGCCGGTCGATGGGGTGAGCGAGGAGACATTGCTGGCTACGGTAGCCCGCGCCGAGCAACCGTCTGAGCACCCGATTGCGCGCGCTATTCTGCGCGCCGCCGAGGAGCGGGGGTTGGTGGTGGCTGCCCCTGATCATTTCACTGCGGTGACCGGTATGGGGGTGCGTGCCGAATGGGATGGCATCGAGACGCTGGTTGGCTCGCCGCGCCTGTTTACCGCTGCCGGTCTGACCATTCCCGACGAGCTGCAAGCGCGCGCCGATGACGTAATGGCACAGGGACGCGGGAGCGTGTTACTGGCGCGTCGAGGCGAGCGCTGGCTGGGTCTGGTGACGGTGATGGATCGCGAACGGCCTGACGCGGCTCAGCATCTGGCCGATCTGCGCGCTGCCGGGATCGAACGGATCGTGATGCTGACCGGCGATAATGCGCAGGTGGCCGAGGCGCTGGCGCGTCGGCTGGGGATTGATGAAGTGCATGCCGGATTGTTGCCTGCTGACAAGCTGCGTATCGTCGAGCAACTGCGCGAGCGGCACGGCGCGGTCGCTATGGTCGGCGATGGCGTCAATGATGCGCCTGCGCTGGCCGCGGCGACGGTAGGCATCGCGATGGGCGCTGCCGGCACCGACGTTGCGCTGGAAACCGCCGATCTGGTGCTGATGCGCGATGATCTGAGCGCAATCACCTATGCCTTGCGGCTGAGCCGGCGCACTCAGCGGGTTGTCTGGCAGAACATCAGCTTTGCGCTGGCGGTTGTGGTTGTGCTGGTGCTGACAACCCTGACCATCGGAGTGCCATTGCCGCTCGGTGTGATCGGTCACGAGGGCAGCACGATCATCGTGGTGTTGAACGGATTGCGATTGCTGCTCTTCCGGTAGCATACCCGGCTGTAGCTCAGTTCATAGAGACGGGCGGCGCGCTGCGTCGCCTGTCTCTGTTAGGTGTGGGTGATCCATGCGCTACAGCGGGAGATGGCCGCGCAGCGCGCAATGGTATGAGGAACGCGGGGGATGGCCACGCCGCCCCAATCTATGTCATTGCGAGGGGGCGAATGCGCCCGCAGCAATCCCCTGCTTCAGCGGAAGCCATGCCTCATTGTCCGCTTCTGCTCACCCTCTTCCAGTGGGATCGGGGTTGAGGGCGATCAGGAGATCTTCATCGCCACGTCGCCCGGTACGCAATGACAGAGAGGACGCCGACAGTGTTGCCGGTGGACGCGATGGGTCTGCCGCGCGTGTCGTTGTCGCGCGTCGTTGCTGCGGATTTGGCCGATCAGGATGTCGATAAAACCGGACAGCGCGCTGCGCAGGACGGGAGGGATGATCCATCGGGTCGTTCCTTCCTTTGCCTTCAACTGATGGCTGGCGCGAAGAATATTCCGTAATCGATGGCGATTGCCTATGACGAGACAGTACTTTTGGCTCTCTTGCCCGGCCTTTGCGGGTTTGGTATGCTAACGGCAGCGCTGGGTATCGTCTGGTTGGGAAACTGTCGTATGCATCGCCCATTTCCCGCAGCTCTCTTTGCCCTGATTGGCCTATGTCTCCTCTGGTTGTTTCCGGCGTCGCCGGCGGCGCAACTGTCTGCTCAGACTGACGCGCGCCAGCGGGTGATCGAACTTACCAACCAGATTCGGGTTGACTATAACCTGCCGCCGCTGAAGCGCAACGACACCCTGCAGGCTGCCGCCGACTGGATCGCGCAGGATAACGCCAGTCGCAATACCCTCTCGCATACCGATGCGCTTGGCCGCAACATCGGGGCGCGATTGACTGATTTTGGCTATGCGTACAGCATCGTAGCGGAAAATCTGGCCGCTGGCTACATCTCGCCGGAGGCAGTACTTGATGGATGGATGAACAGCACAGGGCATCGAGCCAACATTCTTCGCGACAATATCTGTGAAATCGGCGCCGGGTACATCTACCAGAGCGGCACGATGTATGGTCATTTCTGGTCACAAAACTTCGGTTGTCGCTGGAATACCTATCCGGTTGTGATCAACAACGAAGCTGCCAGCACTACGTCGCGTGAGGTCACGCTCTACATGTACGGTACAGGGTGGGCCGAGCAGATGCGGTTGAGCAATGATGGCCACGCCTGGACGGACTGGATGCCCTATACTGCGACCATCTCCTGGACATTACTGCCCGGCACGGGCGAACGCGCAGTCTTTGCTGAAGTGCGGCGCGGCACGACGGTGTATCATACCAACTTTAGATAGATAATCACGTATTGGGTAGCCACGCAAACCCGGTCACACCCTGGACCACTGCGGGATGCGC
>FWWL01001954.1_pt1 | contig 45852 bp, 45 predicted proteins | sample 2228331 | NCBI WGS metagenome assembly FWWL01 (sample SAMEA103939775, study PRJEB20133) | metagenome | reverse complement strand
TTATTTCGCCTTAGTTTATTATCGTTCACAGCTTATGGAATGAGAAAATTATAAATTCTGTTTCACAATTGTTTAGAAGTGAAGATAATGGCTAAAGGCCTTTGAATGCCTCCAGGTAAACTTTCCCTCCTGTTTTTGTATCCACTATCAGGTGTTTTAAGTCTGACTTGGCATGCTCACCAATTTTTGGGAGTTGTTCTTTGTTATGATACGCCCATGTAAGTTTCATAGCAAGGTCTCTTGGATTGTTGGGCTCCACCATGATACAATTACGAAGATGAGACCACAAAGTGCTTTTGTTATCAGTTCCATTGATCAGGATCTGGGGTTTCCCAAGGATTGTGAACTCCTGACTCACTGCATTGTGTGCAATACCCCCAACGCCTAAGTGGCACCACTTTATATATCCTGCCACATTAAACCTTCCGCCTAACATGACTATGTGATCCTCCAGGTGATTTTCTGCTATTTTCTTTTGAAGTGTGGAAATGACCTCTGGCTCACCATCCCCAAGATAGGCTAGTTTTATTGGAATGCCATTATCAATGAGTTCTTTGCATGCATCGATAAGTTCATAGATAGGTAAATTGTTCAGCTGAATTTTCAGGTTAACCAATCTGCCACAATAGAGGACTTTAAGATGTCTATCATCTTCGTCCTTAAATAATCTAATATTTTGACATTTATCATCATTATCAATGTCAACTATAAGAGGAAGTTTAATATACTTTGCCGTAAACTTGGTTTTGATATCACTTACCCAGGGTTGCTCACCAAAACAATCCACAACTGCATCCACATGCCTTAAAATGAAACGATTAACCAGGGGAGGAATGAGCCTTGTATCGCTGCCTCTTATGGTTACCACTATCTTTTTTTTTAACAAGAGTTTCAAAGGCAAGGATAAAAGGGCAGTGGGGGTCCACTGGCAATGGATTAGATCGTTGTGCTTTCCGTATTTGAGGATATTCCAGAGAAAACTTGCTAGGAGAAAGGCCAGTTTTATAAGTGATGAGATACCCTTAAGCTCGTAAATTGGATGATTGGGTCTTTTTAATGTTTCATATCTTCTTGGCCAAATATAGTGGAATCTAATTACCTTTGCATTGCTATTTAATAACTCCAATTCTGGGCACCCAGGAAGAAATGGCGTAAGTACGGTTACCTTTGCCCCATTTATGGAATAGGCAGAGACCTCTGCTAGCAAAAACCTGGCATCCCATATTTGCACTGAAGGAGAGGGAAAGCTGGAGGTGACATACAATATCTCCATGCCCATGATTATAGAAATGCAGTATTGGGTGTCAAAGGAAAAAAAGGATGCTCCCTCTAAGAGTAGCTGAGTTGGCCTTATAACCCAGTACACCTTTATAGTATGGCCGATCTATCTGGTGGGGCAAAGGTTCCGGAGTTAAGCGGGATCCTTTAATCTTAATTTAACAATTCCATAAACCTTCCATAAACAACCGCACATAGAAGTGAGGAAAATCCATCAAAGGAGGTAGGTCATGTGAAATGGTGCCATGTATTGGGGATTCTAAAAAACAAACAAAAGATTTCAGGAGGAAAAGATGAAGAGATTTTTTTTTGCATGGGTGATGTTACTTGGTCTTTGTGGTTTTTTAGTGTTGTCTGAAACAGAGGCCTTTGCCAGTGAAGTGGATATTCTTTTAAATAAGCTGGTGGAAAAAAAGATCTTAACACAACAGGAGGCAGATGAGCTCTTAAAGAGCATTGCACAGGAAAAGAAAAGGGAGAGGGATGCCACAGAGGATATCGCTAAACAGACTGTAAAAGATGAGCTCAAGGGAAAGATCCCCAAGGTGGAGAAATGGGTGGAGAATTTTAAATTCAAAGGGGATCTGAGGCTGAGATATCAAAATGAGGACAGAAAAGATGTATTGGCCCAGGGTGGATTGCCAGCACAAGCTGAATCTGACAGGGACAGGTTGAGATTCAGGTGGCGTCTTGGTATGGAGGCAAAGATTAATCCTGAATGGACAGCAGCCTTTGGGCTTTCATCCAACGGTGGTTCTGGTAGGTCCACCAACCAGACCCTGGAGAATACCTTTGAGACCCCAGATGCAATGATAGAACATGCCTTTATAAGGTACAAGCCCCTTGATTGGTTTAGCTTTTATGGTGGCAAATTTAAGAATCCCCTTTGGGAGCCCAAGGACCTGATGTGGGATACGGATATAAACCCCGAGGGAATAAGCTTTACCATAAGCCCCAAGGTAAGTGAAGCACTCAAGGTTTGGTTTACACCTTCCTGGTTCGTAATTGAGGAACTGAATCCCAGCAGCAGTGATATTTATCTTTTCCCAATCCAGGCAGGTGTAGAGTACAAGTTTGATAAATTGGCATGGGTGAAATTTGCACCCACTTACTATGCATTTAGCAGCCTTAAAAATAATACTGTTCCACATAGAAGCTCGTCCAACAGCCCTGTGGGCATCTCCCCTGTAAATACTAATTTTAGATATGATTACGATGCCTTATCCCTGGTGGGTGAAGTGGGCTTCAATATTGGTGGTTTCATTGAGCACATTGCCCTATTTGGTGAGTATGTGAAGACCGGTGACCCTGATGATAATAATAAAGGCTGGCTTGCAGGCATAAGGTTCGGCAACAAAAAGATAAATAAGCTGGGGGATTGGACCTTCATATATAATTACAGGAAGCTGGAGAGGGACGGATGGTTGGACTTCCTTACAGATAGTGATTTTTACGGTGGTGCCACCAATGTGAAGGGACATGAGTTTGAGCTCACCTTAGGGATTTCCAAGAATGTTAGTTTTGGGATAGACTGGTATATCGCTAAACCCATTCAGGCCATAGCAGCCCCGGCAGCCATGAGGATGGATCCCAGGAGGGAAGAGACACTTATACAGTTAGACCTAATGCTAAAATGGTAGGGCCAAATCTTTGTAAAATCCTAACAAAAACCTAACACAATCTTAACGATGTTAAGAAAAGATCCCTATAAAGAAGGAGGAGAAAGATGAAGAAGGCATGGATAATCACAATGGTGGTTGTGGCCCTGGCCCTGTTTTCAGGTATGGGCCTTGCCCAGACAAAGACCATTGTAATGGATGGCAGCACCACAGTGCTCCCGATAGCCCAGAAGGTGGCAGAGGCCTATATGAAGGAGCACCCAGGGATCAATATAACTGTATCGGGAGGGGGCTCAGGTCATGGTATCAAGGCCCTGATAGATGGCACCGTGGATATTGCCAACAGTTCCAGGTTTCTAAAGGACAAAGAGGTGGAGATGGCCATTGGCAAAAAGATATACCCCGTGCCCTTTGCTGTGGCCTATGATTGCATCATTCCTGTGGTACACCCCGAAAACCCAATAGTTAACCTAACCTTGGCCCAACTCAAGGCCATTTATGTAGGTGAGGTAAAGAATTGGAAAGAACTGGGTGGTCCGGATGCCCCTGTTGTGGTTATCTCCAGGGATACCTCTTCTGGCACCTATGAGGTATGGGCTGAAAGGGTTCTAAAGGATGCCAAGGTATTTCCTGGGGCCTTGTTGCAGGCATCCAGTGGTGCTGTGATCCAGTCTGTGGCAAAGAACAAGAATGCCATAGGCTATGTGGGCATCGGGTACATAGACAAAAGCGTTAAGGCCCTTAGTGTGGAAGGTGTCAAGGGTACAAAAGAAAATGTTCTAAACGGCACCTATCCCATCAGCAGGCCCCTTTTCATGTTCACCAAGGGATGGCCCAAAGGGGAGGTAATGAATTTTATCAACTATATGCTTCATCCGCAAAAAGGTCAGAAGTTTGTGGAAGAGGTGAAATACGTACCTCTGTACTAATCACAGCCATAAGGTAGCAGCCCGTAGAGGGGGCTGCTACTTTAAGTGAATATAATATGCCACGGTTTCCACTAAGGGAAAAGACAGTAGAAATAGCTCTCCTTATCACTTCTTTTAGTTGTCTGTTTATACTTTTTAGCATCAATGTCTTCTTATTTAAAGAAGGCATCCCAGTTTTTCATCATACGTCCATTGTGGACTTTCTTTTTGGTAAATACTGGTATCCCACCCATGAGCCTCCTGAGTTTGGGATATTTCCACTGATTGTGGCGTCATTTAGTGTTACTTTTGTGTCATCCTTTATTGCAATCCCCATTGCGCTTTTTACTGCCATCCTCTTTGCAGAGTATATACCTAGCTGGCTTAGAAATATCCTTAAACCTGTCTTGGAATTGATAGCTGCTATTCCATCAGTGGTGGTGGGTTTTTTTGGAATGGTCACAGTGGCACCTTTCTTACAAGATATGTTTGATTTAGCCACGGGACTAAATCTTTTCAATGCTGCTTTGATGCTGGCCTTTATGGCCATACCCTTGATATGTAGCATATCTGAAGATGCAATCTTCGGGGTACCCATGGAATTGAGGGAGGCCTCCTATGCCCTGGGTGCCACCAGGATTGAGACGGTCTTGAGGGTAGTGATACCAGCTGCACTGCCCGGGATATCCACAGCAATAATCTTGGGCATGTCCAGGTCCATTGGGGAGACCATGGTGGTCTTGATGGTAGCTGGGGGAGCTGCTATGATACCCCGATCCATATTCGACCCTGTAAGGCCCATGCCTGCAAGTATTGCAGCAGAGATGGCAGAGGCGCCGGTTAATAGCAGCCACTACCATGCCCTGTTTGCCACGGGGATGGTCTTATTTATAATTACCCTGCTTTTCAATGTGTTGGCCTATTATATATCTAAGAAATACAAGCAAGTGGGTGCTGCAACACTATGAATCACAGGTACTCCGTAAGTACGAGAAGGGTTTTGCTGGAATGGGTGGCAAAGGGTGTATTCACCATTTCATTTGTTGTCATATTTTCGTTTCTCTTAGGCGTCCTGTTCAGTATTACAAAAAGGGGAATTGGCGCCATTAACTGGACCTTTTTGAGCTCTTTTCCCATGGAGGCCATGACAAAGGGTGGCATACTACCCTGCATTGTGGGGTCCACACTTTTAGCTGTTGGTAGCACACTACTGGCCCTCCCCATAGGGGTTCTCACTGGCATTTATCTGAGTGAGTATGCAGGGAACAACAAGCTGGTGGATTTTATAAGGTTTGGTGTAAACAATCTTGCAGGGGTGCCCTCTGTGGTATTTGGTCTCTTTGGCCTTGCACTCTTTGTGGTCATACTGGAGTTGAAAGTGAGTGTTCTATCTGGGGTATTGACCCTGGCATGCCTGAGCCTCCCCCTTATTGTTAGTGTATCTGAGGAGGCTATAAGGGCAGTGCCCACCACTTATAGGGAGGCATCCTATGCCTTGGGTGCCACCAAGTTTCAAACCACCTTCAAGGTGGTCCTGCCTTCTGCATTCCCAGGGATCCTGACCTCAGCAATCCTTGCCCTCAGCAGGGCAGCAGGTGAAACAGCCCCTATCATGTTTACAGCAGCAGTATATTTTAGCAAGCATTTGCCTGGCTCCCTTTTTGATCCTGTTATGGCACTCCCCTATCATATTTATGTCTTGGCCACAGCAGGTGTACACATAGAAAAGACAAGGCCCTTACAATTTGGAACTGCCATAGTATTAATTGTGCTTGTGCTGGGTTTGAACCTGTTGGGGATTATATACAGGGCAAGAATTCAAAAGAGAAGATGAGCATGGAAAACATCCAGGATTTTGAGACAAAAATCGAGATTAGATCACTTAATCTTTTTTATGGCAAACAACAGGCATTATTTAATATAAATATGACAATTTACAAGAATGCAGTAACAGCACTCATTGGCCCTTCTGGCTGTGGCAAGAGTACTTTGCTTAGGTGCCTAAACCGTATGAATGATTTCATACCTTCCTGCAAGATGCAAGGGGAGATCCTTTTGGATGGGGAGAACATAGTGGGCCCAGATGTGGATGTGGTTACTTTAAGGCGAAGGGTGGGGATGGTATTTCAGAAGCCCAATCCTTTCCCCAAGACAATCTTTGAGAATGTGGCCTATGGACTAAGAATAAACGGTTACAAGGATAAAAAGTTCCTAGCAGAACAGGTGGAAAAAAGTCTTATAAAGGCAGCTCTCTGGGATGAGGTGAAGGACAGACTAAATGAAACAGCCTTGGGGCTTAGTGGGGGCCAACAGCAGAGGCTTTGTATAGCAAGGGCCTTGGCCATACAGCCAGAGGTTCTCTTGATGGATGAGCCTGCCTCTGCCCTTGACCCCATTGCAACGTTGAAGATTGAAGAGCTCATAAGGGAATTGAAGGAAGAGTATACCATCGTGATTGTCACGCACAATATGCAACAGGCTGCAAGGGTTTCAGAATTCACTGCATTTTTGTACATGGGTAAGTTGATAGAGTATGACAAGACAGAGGTCATATTCACAAGGCCTAGCAAAAAGCAAACGGCTGACTATGTAACAGGCAGGTTTGGATAATTGGAGTGGTCATGACTAAAAGACTTCATATGGAATTGACAAATCTCAAAAAACGTATCCTCACTTTAGGTACAATGGTTGAGGAGAGAGTAAGAGAAGTTATTAAATACTTTAGTACAAGGGACAGCAATGGTGCCAGAAGAATAATAGAGTTAGACAGAGAAGTGGACGAGATGGAAGTGGAAATTGAGGAAGAATGCCTTAAGATCTTAGCACTGCACCAGCCAGTAGCTTCTGACCTTCGTTTTATTGCAGCAGTCATAAAGATAAACAATGACCTTGAACGGGTTGGTGATGAGGCTGTAAATATAGCTCAGAGGATTCTTATCATAGTAAGGCATCCACCTATTCAATTAGCGGTTGATTTTGATTCTATGGCCAGCAAAGTAGAAAACATGTTGAGGCTTTGCCTTGACTCATTAGTTTATGAAGATCTTGACATTGCTTATAAAGTATGTTTGTTGGACGATGAAATTGATGCATTGAACAGACGGAATTATGACGCAATAAAAGAACAATTGTCAAGGTGTCCAAATCTCACCGGCCCTCTCATAAATATGCTTTTAGTATCAAGGCACCTTGAGAGGATTGCGGACCATGCAACTAATGTTGCGAATGTTGCGGAAGAGGTTATATATATGATCGAGGGTGAGATACCAAGGCACATGGGGAAAAAACAAAATGGTATATAACAAGAAAAATACTGAGACAATTTTAGTGGTGGATGATGAAAAGGATATACTTGATTTAGTGGCCTTCCATTTAAAAAAACAAGGTTTTAATGTATTGACCTCCCTTTCTGGTGAAGAGGCACTTGATCTACTTAAGGCCACAAAGCCAGATCTAATAATATTGGACCTGATGCTCCCTGGAATTGATGGGATTGAAATAGCGAAGATAATCAAGGCACGCCCAGAGCTTCAAGATATCTCTATTATCATGCTCACTGCAAAGGGTGACGAGACTGACATTGTTGTTGGTTTTGAATTGGGGGCCGATGACTATGTGACAAAACCCTTTAGTCCCAAGGTACTTGTGGCAAGGGTAAAGACCCTGCTTAAAAGGAAGAGGCCCCAGATGCTTCCCACAGAATACCTGAAAGTAGCAGGTATAGAGATCTTTCCTTCCAGGCATGAGGTCCTTGTGGATGGTGATCCTATTTCGTTAACATTGACGGAGTATAAGATACTGTACTGTTTGGCGAATAAACCCGGATGGGTATATACAAGGTACCAGATAGTGGACCATGTACATGGAGCTGATTATGCTGTAACAGATCGAACTGTGGATGTGTTAATATCAAGCCTTAGGAAGAAGTTGGGGAAATATGGAAGAATGATTGAGACTGTCCGAGGCGTTGGTTATAAGTTGAGACCTACTTTATGAAACCTTACCGTTTTATTTCCCTTGGAGAAGTTGCAACACTTATAGTAATACCCATAGCTTGCATATTTATTTCTTTTTTTATAGTTGAAACTTATGCAATAAAAAAATTTGAAAAATCAGAAGTCAACAGGCTTCTTTCAACCCTTTATAATATTCAGAATGAAATGCAAAACTATTTAAATCCATTATCAAGGCAAAGACTTGAAGAATACCTGGCAAGGTATCCTGAGTCACTGGATCTAAGGATCACTGTGATGGATAGCTCCGGCAAAGTAGTTGCCGATACGCACGCTGACCCAGATTCATTAGACAACCATAGCGACAGGAAAGAATTCAAGCTGGCAATACAATCTGGTATTGGAACTGCTATCAGATTCAGCAGGACATTGGATAAGAAGATGATGTATGTTGCTATTCCAATCAAAGATGAGGTAAAGTTTAAAGGTGTTATAAGGGCAAGCATCCCTTATGAGTTAGTTGCAGGCCAATTTCATACTGCAAGGTCCTATCTGGTAATATTTTTAGCTTTATTAACTGTTATTTTGGCTTCCAGCATAATAATCTCCATGGGTGCTGGGCGGCTAAAGTTATACAGGACCCTATTTACACTGGCTGAAATGTTAGATCGTTCTGGTTCTAAAACTTTAGATAAAAAATTAGGATCTGTTTATTCATTTATAATACAACATATTTCAGGTTTGGTAAATAAGTGTGATGCAGTAGAGAAGCAAGAAAACCGTAATCTGAGGATTTTAGATACGATTATGAAAAATTCCAGCGATGGTATACTGATTTTGGATAGTGATGCTATAATCATAGATTGCAATGGCAAGATTGAGAACTATTTTAATATTAAATGCCAAAAGGTGAAGGGAAAGCTTTTGAGCGATGTTATAAGGATCTTGCCTGTGGTTGACTACTTTGCAGTCCAGGATAAGGACTTTCAATACTTTGAGAGTGAACTGGAAATGAGGAGTGACTCTGGGTCCAGTCACCTGCTGCTTAGGATCGCACCCATCAAATTGGTGGAAGGTAGACGACCTGAGGGTTTTATAGTAATTCTCAGGGACATTGGCGAGCTGAAGCGCATAGAAAAAGCCAAAAAAGAGTTTATCTCAAACCTCGCCCATGAGATAAAGACCCCCCTTACCTCTATTAAGGCAGCCACAGAGACATTGGCAGAGGGGATTTCCTTTAAAAAGGCAGATTATCAACACTTAGTGGAGATAATCCAAAGGCAGGTGAAAAGGCTGGAGGGTTTGCTAAAGGGGTTTACCACCTTATCTAAATTAGAGGCCCTGCAACAAAGCGGTGCCCTGGATAGGAGTAGGGAGAACATATATAATCTAATAAAAGAAGCAATGGAGATGTGCCAGGATATGGCCGATAAAAACCAGATAGAACTCAATGTGGAAGGACAAAAGGACATATATTGGCATGTAAACTCATCCTTATTGCTCCAGGGCTTAATGAATCTCCTTGAAAATGCCATTCAATTTAGCCCACCTGGAGGGAATGTATGGGTAAGCTTTGATGTAAAGGATCAGGAGTTGGAGATCATTATAAGGGACCAGGGATATGGTATTGATAAACAACACCTAAACAAGATATTTGAAAGATTTTACAGGGTTGATTCGTCAAGGAGCAGAGAAACTGGTGGTAGTGGTTTGGGCCTTGCAATTGTGAAAAACATAATAGATGCCCACAATGGCAGGATACTGGTGGAAAGTGAATTGGGAAAGGGGAGTACTTTTAGGCTTCTAATTCCTCCTCAGTGAGAGGAGGATTTGCTACAAGATGATCAAAATCTCACTTCCCTTGTTTATTTGAAGATAAACAAACTGTTTACGCAGCTAACCATTGTTTTAACTCTACAAAATCCCTTAATAGCTCAAGATAGTTATTTTGTAACCTATGAAATTCATCGATATCAAGTTTTCTCTCACTAATTCGTCGTAGTTCTCTTATTTCAGCAAACATATTATTTATTTGAGGTTCAACGGAATCGAATCCCTTCATATTAAACGGATGTTCCACCCTCTCTCTGCTCTAACAAGTTAATATTGTTAACTTATCATTTTATCTTAATGTATACTTGTAGCCACTAATTATTGTTTTTTTATATTGACATTTACCCATGTCAATGTTATGTGTCCATGTCAATGTTATGTGTGTAGTCATTTATGTCTCCTACAACAAGAGGAAGTATGATGGTAAGAAAAAGAGCTATATATATGAATCCATTCTCTTGAGGGAATCATATAGAGAAGGTGGTAAGGTAAAGCACAGGACCATTACAAATCTAACCAATGCCAAACCAGAGGAGATAGAGTCCATAAAGCTTGCATTAAAACACAAGAATAATCTATCTTCCCTTATAAACATCTCAGAAGACATGGAACTGGAATCATATCATCGAATCGCTTATTCATATCCTCAAATCGTTTATTTACTACACTCAACCTCTTGTCAATTCCATCAAGGCGGGCATTGATTACTTTTTTTCACTATGGCCCTATTGGGACTTTCCCTGGGTTAATAAACCAGATTGATCAGGGGGGAACTTAATTAAAATCAGCAAGTTTCAAGGCCTTGAAATGTATTAGCAAGTGTTGGTTGTTAAGGGCAAGAGGTTTCCTCTTTTTGGTTCATGACACAGTGGCCTTGTATTTTGTATTTTTTCCAGGATGTTGATAGATCTAGTTGGGTTCTATGGCATTTTTGGTATAAAGATATTTTCGAAAACGAAAGGAGTTTGAAAACTGCGCCCAATGAGCCAAGAATTGTAGTAGGTTGACTGCAAGGTCATATGGATGTAAAAGGGCTGACAAAGGAGGGTATAATGCTATGATTCCCCGCATAGACATTAACTCAGATATAGGAGAATCCTTTGGTGCGTATAAAATAGGTAAGGATGAACATGTTGTCCCCTATATAAGCTCTGCAAATATTGCCTGTGGTTTCCATGCCTCAGACCCGGTGGTGATGGATAGAACAGTTAAACTTTGCAAGGAATATGGGGTTATGGTGGGTGCACATCCTGGATACCCTGATCTTCTGGGCTTTGGTAGAAGATTCATGGAACTAAGTGAGGAAGAACTGGTCTGTTATGTTATATATCAAGTGGGGGCGCTAAAGGGGTTTTTGGATTTACACGGGCTTAGGCTCCAGCATGTAAAGTTACATGGGGCCCTATATAACTATGTGGCAGATAGAGAAGATTTGATCTTAAAGATAGCAGAGCCAGTAAAAAAGGCCTTTGGTGAGGTCTATTTCTTTATATTGGGTACCAAGAAGGGGCGTGAAGTCAAGAAGATGTTGGCCCCTATGGGTATAAGATTGGCATTGGAGGCATTTCCTGATCGCATGTATACAGAGGAGGGTGGGCTCATGCCCAGGAGGTTTAAGGAAGCTGTTATCCATGATCCAGACCTGATTGCTGAGAGGGCTGTGAGGATGGTGAAAGAGGGTGGTATTGAAAGTGTTAATGGCATGTGGATTGAAATGGACATTGATACCCTGTGTATCCATGGAGATAACGAGGAAAGTATCCTTGCAGCAAGGAAGATCAAAGAGGCCATGGAAAGGGAAGGGATAGAAATTAGACCTATTGGGTCATGAGGCGAGGGGGTAATGGAATTTTACCGCTATGGAGAGGATGGTATAAGGTTTGTATTTGGTTCCCAGATAGATTTGGCCATAAACAAAAAAGTAAGGGAGTTCTACTTTTTTGTAAGATCATTGAATCTAACAGATATAAAGAACATAATCCCTTCCTTCAGCACCTGTGTGATCCATTTTGACTGTGCCAGGACCTCCTTTGATAGGGTCTTAGAGAGTATAATGAGTAAACTTGACCAGTTAAGCTCAATGGAGCTACCTGCCCCTTCTTTTCATGAGATTTTAGTGAGATATGGGGGAGAACATGGTCCTGACATGGGTTTTGTTTGTGATTACACAGGCCTTACAGAGCAAGAAATTATTGAGATCCATACCTCCATCACCTACACGGTTTTTGCAGTGGGTTTTATGCCAGGGTTTCCCTACCTTGGGGTATTGGACCAAAGGATTAGTGTACCGAGGCTTGTATCCCCAAGGGTAAAGGTGCCTAAGGGATCTGTGGGTATTGCCCAATTACAGACAGGGATTTATCCCTTTGAGTCACCAGGGGGGTGGCAGATAATAGGGAGGACAGATGCTGTGATGTTTGATCACACAAGGCCACCTTACAGCCTCATGAAGATAGGGGATCTGGTGAGGTTTTATAGCCTATGATAGAGATCCTACACCCAGGAGTGTTATCAATTATAGTGGATGAGGGAAGGGCAGGCTATGGAGACATCGGGGTGGCACTGTCAGGTCCCTGCGATGAGTTCTCCTATACTGCCTTAAATTTGATCCTTGGGAACAAGATAGGGGCACCTGCCATAGAGGTGGTTGGCCCTCAATTTTCTTTTCGTGCCAGGGAAGACCTACTTTGTGCAATTACAGGGGCTGAAATAGAGGCCACATCAGATCAGGAGCCAATCAAGGTCTGGAATTCCTTTTTGGTAAAGAAAGGAGGGGTTGTAAGGGTAAGAAAGGTAGCCAAGGGTTTTAGATACTATGTGGGTTTTGCTGGGGAGATGGATGTGGAGTTTGTAATGGGTAGTGCCACCACAAACCTGGAAGGTGGTTTTGGCGGATTTGGGGGCAGACCCCTTAGGAGAGGAGATGTCTTATTTATGAAAAATGTGCATATAGGGCCTAAGATGGGCCTTTTACCTGATCTGATACCAAAAATGGCCCCTCCTTATGTCCTGAGGACAATACAAGGGCCTGAGATCTCAATGTTTAGACCTGAGTCAGTGGAAGAGGTGTTTAAAGGTGGGGGGAGCTTTCCCTTAAAGGTTTCTCTGAACTCCAACAGGACGGGGATCAGGCTTGAGGGATACAGACTTGAATTCGTAGACGGGGTGGAGACCAGTATAGTTTCCGAGGCCTTACTACCGGGTGTGATTCAGGTCCCTGGGGACGGGCATCCCATCATAGTCCTTAAAGAACGGACAGTGGGTGGTTATGCAAGGATTGCCCATGTTATTAAGGCAGACCAGTGGATTTTGGGGCAACTTAAACCAGGTGATACTGTGGGTTTTGGGATGGTGGATATGGGGACTGCGGAAATGCTTTACAAGGACATGATAAAGGCCTTGTTTGAAGGGATTATAACCAGGGAAGGGGGGTGAAAGGTATATCTTTGTGGCCTGGGGATCCTTTTGTGTAAACCCTTTGTATGAAAGGAGGATTTATCATGAAACTTAACAAAGTCTTTATGCTCTTTCTGGTCTTGGCCCTCTTGGGTATTACACCTGCCTTATCTGCCCAGGAACAGGAGATAAAGATAGGGGTGATCTATCCCTTGTCTGGAGCCCTTGCCACCATAGGAAGGGACCTACAGAGGGCAGCTGAGCTCACTGCTGATATCATCAATAACAAGGCACCTGGGATTGATTTGCCCATGGCCCAGTGGGGTGGGATACCAAATCTAAAAGGGGCAAAGATAAAGCTCATATTTGCAGACCACCGCGGTGAGCCAGACAGGGGAGCTGACCTTGCAAAACGGCTCATCCTGGATGACAAGGTAGTGGGTCTCATGGGTGCGTATAACAGTGCTGTTACCAAGACAGTCTCTGCCGTGGCTGAGCGCTATGGCATACCCATGATAAATGATTCTTCTACATCCCCGGACCTCACTGAAAGGGGCTTTAAATGGTTCTGGAGGACCACGCCCCACGACAATTATTTTAACAAAGACCTTTTTGAGTTGCTAAAGGGCCTTGTGGAGGGAAAGGTAAAGGGGGTAAAGGCAGTTCCCAAGAATGATATAGCAGATCTCGCTTATGCATGTGAGAACACTGAGTGGGGTTCAGGGGTTGCCAAGTCCTTGGAGCAATATGCAAAGGAATATGGCTTTAATATCAAGAAGGGGCTCCTATACAATGCCAATGCCCCTGATCTCACTGCAGAGGCAAAGGCATTGGTGGCTGCACAGCCCGGGGCCATGCTCTTTGCCTCGTATCTTTCTGACTCCCTTTTGATGATCAGGACCCTTAAAGGGATGAAGGCCCAGACAAAGATATTGTGGGGCCAGAATGCCGGATTTGAGATGGCAGATTTTCCAAAGACCCTCGGCCCTGATGTGAACGGTATCCTCACCAGGACTGTGTTCATAGACAAGGTGACAAAGATCAAAAAGGTGGCAGGTCAGATCAACGAGCTTTACAAGAGCAAATACGGGGATGACCTAACTGGTGCCACTGCCAGGTCTGTGGTGGGGGTCCAGACCTGGGCCTATGTCCTAAATATGGCCAAGAGCACTGAGCCTGCAGCTATTCAAAAGGCATGTAACCAGCTTCATATCCCCGGGGAAGAACTGGTAATGCCTTGGAAGGGGGTAAAGTTTGATGAAAAAGGGCAGAATGTACTGGGGATGGGCCTTATTGGACAATACCAGGTTAAGGATGGGAAGGTCAGTCTGGAGATAATCTATCCCTTTGACCTTGCCACCGCGGACATGATTTATCCATTCCCTGGCTGGTAGCAATCTTAGAGGGGCCAGGGAAAGGTCCTGGCCCCTTATAAAGGAGAGGAATTTAATATGTTGTTGTTGGATGCGCTCCTACAAGGGATACTTATGGGTCTTCTCTTTGCCCTTGTGGCATTGGGACTTACCGTGATCTTTGGTGTCATGGATATTGTGTTAATTTTGCCCATGGCGAATTTTTGATGTTGGGCATGTACACTGTTTACTGGTTCAGCATCCTTTTTCAGATAGATCCCCTGCTGGCTTTGCCTGCCTCAGCCCTAATGGGTGTTCTCTTGGGGCTCCTTTCCTATTACTTACTGATCAGGTATCTACTGAGGGGGCCTGCCATTGCCCAATTGTTTGGGACCTTTGGTTTGATGCTTTTCTTGCAATATCTGGCCATGTTCTTATTCAAGACAGATTACAGGATGGTGGAGAAAGGGCTCTTGGTGGGGAAAAGCCTCTCCCTAGGTCCCTTTATCTTTGAGGGGACAAAGCTGGCAGCAGGGTTGTTAAGCCTCCTGGCCTTTTTATTGGTCTACTATTTTATGGGGAGCACAAAGCTGGGAAAGGCGCTACAGGCCACTGCCATCAACAGAGATGCCGCTGCCTATATGGGCATCAACACAGATCACATGAATGCCCTTGCCTGGGCCATAGGGGGTGGTACAGTGGGGGTAGCAGGAGGGCTGCTGGTGAACTTTTATTATGTCTACCCCATGGTGGGCATATTGTTTGTAATGATTGCCTTTGCCTGTGTGGCCCTGGGTGGGTTTGGGAGCATAAAGGGGGCATTTTTTGCGGGGATTATAATTGGGATCTTGGAAACGGTATTTCCGTTAATAGGGCACTATGCTGAATCAAAGTTCATCGGTCCACATTTCAAGTTCACCATTGTGTATCTGGCCTATTTCATAATAGTGGTGGTTAGACCCCAAGGATTGTTCGGATGGAAAAATTAAGAGATGCCTTTGATCTTAAAGACCTCTCCAGGGCTGAAAGGATTGCCTTTTGGTCCTTTGCGGTATTCCTTTTGGTATTTCCCCTGTTGGGGGCTGGTTCCTTTGCAAAGGCTGTTATGATCCAGTTCCTGTTATTCTCCCTATATGGGCTTGGCTGGAACACTATAGGGGGCTATGGAGGCCAGGTGGAGCTGGGCAAGGCCCAATATGTGGGTATCGGTGCCTACAGTGTTGCCCTGATGATGGTCTGGTGGAAAATCCCGTTTTGGGTTTCCATGCCCATTGGGGTGCTCATAGCCCTGGGATATTCCTTTGTGATAGGTTATCCCCTCTTTCGTCTAAAGGGCCATTACTTTGCAATAGCTACCATATGCACTTCCTTGGTGTTAAAGGATATATTTGAGAATTGGCAGTTGGTGGGGGCTGCAAAGGGCATAGAGCTGCCCATCCACCCTCACCCTGATTTCTTATATATGCAATTTAAGTCCGATACCTATTATTACTATTTTATTTTGGCCCTGTTCTTTGCAGGGGTCTTTTATCTCAATTGGTTTAGGAAATCCAAACTGGGGTATCAGCTCAGGATGATAAAGGACGATGAAGATGCGGCAGAGAGCCTGGGCATAGATATAAGGTGGTGCAAGATAAAGGCCTATGCCATTGCCTCTGCCTTTGTGGCTGTTGGGGGAGGCTTTGTGGCGGTCTATAATCTCTATATAGATCCCGCATCTGTTATGGAGCTCTCCCTTTCCATAAAGATCGCCCTTATGGCCATGCTGGGAGGTGCTGGGTCCATGTGGGGTCCCATCATCGGGGCCGCCTTTTTGGTACCCTTGGATCGGTTCCTGGGTAGCTGGCTTGGTGGACACAAGGGTCTAATAGGCCTGGATTTCATGATCTATGCAATGCTCATAATGATAGTCTCGGCATATCAACCAAAGGGTATATGGGGAATTATTGAGAATCTTCGTGCAAAGAGGGGTTAAGGTGTGGCCTTTTTAGATGTAATGGAGCTGACAAAGAGTTTTGGTGGGCTTGTGGCCAATAACAAGATCTCCTTTTCATTGGAAAAGGGTGAGATCATTGGTTTAATAGGACCCAATGGCGCTGGGAAGACAACACTCTTTAATTGTATCGTTGGTTACTATAGGCCTGATTCTGGAAAGGTCTTTTTTAAAGGCCAGGACATAACAGGTAAAAAGCCCCACCAGACCAACAGGGCAGGGATAGGCAGGACATTCCAGATCATGAAGGTGACCTCAGGCCTAACGGTACTTGAGAATGTGATGGTGGGTGCCTTTTGCAGGGTAGAAGACAGAAACACAGCCAGGAAACAGGGAGAAGAGATCCTGGAATTCATGGGCCTAACTAAAATTAAAAATTTTTACATAAACGAACTTCCCATTGCCATGCAAAGGATGGTGGGTATGGCAAGGGTCCTTGCCACAAGGCCTGAACTCTTGATGTTGGATGAGGTGGCCTCAGGGCTAAATCCAAAGGAGATAGAGGATATTGTGCATCTGCTTTGGAGAATAAACCAGGAAATGGGGATAACCCTCCTTTTGATAGAGCACATAATGGAGATGGTTATGAAGGTCTCCCAAAGAGTCATTGTTTTAGACGGAGGGGAAAAGATAGCAGAGGGGCCACCCTCCCAGGTGGTAATGGACGAAAATGTGATCAAGGCCTATCTTGGGGAAAGATATGTTAGAGGTCAAAGGGATAGAGGTTAGATTAAGCGGGATCCCGGTAATCCAAGATGTCTCCATAGAGGTGAGAGAAGGGGAGCTGGTGGCCATCCTGGGTTCCAACGGAGCAGGGAAATCCACCCTTCTAAAGACAATAGCAGGGGCTCTAAGGCCTTCTAAAGGGTGGATAAAGTTTATTGGGGAGGAGATCCACAGGCTCAGTGTGCCAGAAATAGTTAAAAAGGGTATTACATATGTGCCAGAGGCCAGGCTCATATTTGGGCCTCTCACTGTGGAGGAGAACCTAAACTTAGGGGCCTATGTGCTAAACGATCCAAGGCAGATAAAGGAGAACCTGGACTTTGTATTTCAGCTTTTCCCCAGGCTGAAGGAGAGGAGGAGACAGTTGGGAGGGACCTTGTCCGGGGGTGAGCAACAGATGCTGGCAATAGGGAGGGGCCTTATGTCCAGCCCCAGGCTTTTGATGCTGGATGAGCCATCCCTTGGGCTGATGCCCAAGCTGGTGGATGAAGTCTTTGAGGCAGTCTTGAAGCTAAAGAGGGCTGGAAAGACCATATTGTTGGTGGAACAGAATGTGAGGGAGTCCCTTGAGGTGGCTGACAGGGGATATGTGATCCAGACAGGGAGGACGGTCCTCCAGGGTACAGGCCTTGAGTTACTCCACAGTGAATCCATAAGACAGGCCTTCCTTGGTATTTGAGATGATGGATCCAAAGGCATTGGCCCACCTAAGACCCAATGAAATAAGAGAACTAATCAGAAATAAGGGCTGGGAGTTGCCAACCCCTGGCCTTGCCATGGGTTATGCCCAGGCAAACCTTGTTGTACTCCCCTACAAATATGCCTTTGAATTTCTTCTATTTTGCCAGAGGAACCCAAAGCCATGCCCTGTGTTGGAGGTGCTGGAGCCAGGTGAATTCCTTACCCAATACATTGCCCAAGGAGCTGATGTCAGGACAGACCTTCCAAAATATAAGGTGTATAGATATGGTGACCCGGTGGCCACTGTGCCAGATATCCTGGGATATTGGAGAGAGGACCTGGTTTCCTTTTTTTTGGGGTGTAGCTTTTCCTTTGAAGAAGGCCTATTGATGGCGGGGATTCCTGTGAGACACATAGAAGAGAATAAAAATGTTCCCATGTATGTGACCAATATCCAGTGTCAGGGGGCAGGTGTGTTTAAGGGGAGGCTTGTGGTATCCATGAGGCCCATACCCTCTTCATTAATAGCCAAGGCAGTGGAGGTGACAGGGAGGTACCCAGCAGTGCACGGTTCCCCCGTACATATAGGAAATCCCGGTCTAATTGGTATAAAGGACCTGGATTCTCCAGACTTTGGGGATCCTGTGACCATATTGCCAGGAGAGATCCCTGTGTTTTGGGCATGTGGGGTGACCCCTCAGTTGGCCATTGCCAATGCAAGGCCTGAGCTGGCAATAACCCATGCCCCAGGCCATATGTTTATATGTGATATCCGCAATGAAGACCTCAGGTCTTAATCTGGGTCGCCTTGGACCTAAAACAGGTCTCTAAAGCAGACCAAAGAATGTGTCCAGATCAAGTCCTTTAAGGGTGCTGGCTACCAGAGAGGCCTGCTCCTCTGAAAGCCCTTTAACCTCCCACCTTGGCCCTGGGCCCATATAGGCCACCACCTCTAAGATGGGCCTCCTTATTTCCTCCAGCTCCTGCCACAGGGAGATGAGGATCTCTTCTTCCTTGCCACTGGCAAGGTATCCCGCTGCAAAATACTTATCCAACAAAACCGGCAGAGGGCAGCTATCCCAGGATGAGACCAGGTCCTTTAGCTTTGCCAGGTAGGCTGCGGAATAGACCTCTGGCCCAAGGCCTGTGAGGAAGGCATCTTTAGGTAGCCAGACCCCATACTTTGATATCAGGTTTTTTTCTTTCAACGCAAAATCAGGTGCCCAGGGTATTAGATCCTTCACGGTTTCATGGGAGATATCAGGGCTTAAACTGGACTCAGAAGATCTCTCTGGTGGGTCCTCCCATTGCCGATCCTGTGTGTTAAGGATGGCCACTTCCATACCTTCTCTAAGCCTTTCTAACCTACCGTCCTCTAGGACAAGGATGAGTTCTGAATATCCACACCTGGGGCATCCCCATGAAATAAGCTTACCCCTCTTCATTTTACCTCCTAATGGTAGATCTCCTTCATTATATCCAGGAGTCTCTTTAGCCTATGGGTATATGTATGGTGGCTGTGGACCCTCCTGGCACCTGATATCCCCACCTGGCGCCTATAATGATCGTCCTTTAAGGCCTTTTCCACCACCATGGGGAGTTCCTCCAAGGAATCAAAGACAAGGACCTCTTTGTTAGGCTCCAGGATCTCCTCCAGCCCTGGTGTGTTTTCAGTGACAAGGGTTCTGGCACAGGCAGGCACATCAAATATCCTCTGATTAAGCCCCCTTTTCATCTGCCTGCTGGTGGCATTTATATTGATCTTACTTGATTTATAAAACCCTGGGAGCTCACGATAGTAGTCCAGAATGGGAGATATCTGATAGTTTTGGTCCAAATAGTCCTTCCATCCATCATCTCCGGCCACCACTGGTCTAAATGCCTTTAGGGAGTCCAGTACCCATAGCCTATATAACCCTGTGGACTCCCATGTTACCGCTGCCTCGTAAGCCAGGGCCTCTGTGGGGGGAAGGGAAACAAGGTCTTTATAAAGTTCCACAAATCTTTCCCTTAATAGATCCCGCACCAGGAGGTGCTCTGAGGTGACAAAGGCCTTTGCCACACTGTGATATTGCCCTTTGAGGGATTCAGGCAGAACAAGCCCTTGAAGCCGTGACTTTGCTTTATTGAACATGGAGTTACCCACAAAACCCAGGTCAAAGACTTCTCCATCCATCCCTTGCCTTGAGGGATTAAATGTCTCCTCATCGAATCCCAATGGCAAAAAATGAACCTCTTTAAACCCCTCCTCCTTCATAATGGGGATGTAATCCCTATCCCAGACAAATATTGTGATATAAGGTGTAATGGTGTACTGGTAGTAGCCCAGGATCAAAAATGGGCTATCCACAAACCATGAGGCACAGGGTAGCTTGAACCTCTCCAGGGCCCTGGCTATAAAACCTTCCCTGTCCAGTCCATAGTGGTTGATAGTTATGACCATGTCTGGCTTGAACTCCAATATCTCCTTTAAAAAAAGCCCTGATACCTGGGATAAGGGAATCTCCTTTGATGGAAGCTGGAGGACCCTGCAGTGGTGTCCAAGTTTTATTAAGGCACTCTGTACCTCCTTTGTGAGTAAGTAACTATATGTGGGGAAAAGGACCTTCAGGGTCTTGCCCCTGAATCTGGGATAATCCCAGGCCTTTGGGACATTTTGTGCTGTCAAATCCTTTCTGTCCATCAGTGCCCAGGGCCCACGGAGACAAAGACATAAGGATTGCCCATGACCTTGTTTGCTGCTGCCCTGACCTCTTCTGGGGTGAGATTTTTAATAAGCTCCAATATCTGCTCCCCATAAGCAAAACCAAGGCCATAGAGTTCATCCAAGGCCATCCTTAAGGCCACTGCACCAGATCTTTGCTCCGCCATAAGCATGCTACCCACCAGGTTATTCTTGGCCTCTTCCAGTTCCTTGGGAGAAATACCCTGTTCTTTTAATTGGGTTAGGATCTCTAAGATAGACTCCTTCGCAATATGGGCCTTTTGGGGATCGCAGGCAATGTAGGTAAAGAATGCGCTGTTCTCTATACCCTGAACCCTTACTGAGGTGACCACATAGGCAAGGCCCATCTCGTCCCTAAGCCTTTTAAATAGAATCCCCCCTTGGTTGGAAAGGGCTGTATTTATCAGTGCCATGGCAGGAGAATGGATGTCCTTTTGACCCACATCTAGGAATCCCAGGATTAGATGGCTTTGGTTACTGGGATAAGAGAGGTGACTTGTTCTAATTCCTTCCAATTGTGGCTCGGGGGATGGAAGAGCAAGATCCAGATCACCTTTTAGGCCCCCAAGTTCAAGGCTCAGGACCTCCAGGACCTCTTTAAGGTCCACATCGCCCACAACAGATATTACCAGGTTGGAAGGCACCAATATGGACCCATACCATTTAATTATATCATCCCTTGTAAGTTTGTTTACTGTTTCAATGGTGCCTGACTCAGGCATGCCATAGGGGTGGTGTCTAAAGAGGGTGCCTGCAAACAGATCCATGGCAAGGAAAAAGGGTTTGTCTTGTTTTGCTTGAATGGAGGCAATGAGATCCTTCTTCACCTTTTCCAGCTCGTCCTGGGGAAAACTTGGAGAAAGTAATACCTCTGCCATGGTCCTGAGCATAAATGTAGTGTCCTTGGAAAGACACCTGAGGGTGATTCCAAGGCTGTTTCTTCCGGAGAATCTATCTATGGATGCCCCACGGCCTTCCACAATCTCCATGAGCTGGGGGTAAGAAAGCCTCTTTGTTCCCCTCAGTAGCATGTTGGCAGTGGCAGCGGATATACCGTTTTTCTCCCTGGTCTCAAGTCTAAGACCACCACCCAATGCAGCTACAATGGAGACCAGTGGTAAGTCCTTTCTCTCACTTATCACTATTCTGATGCCGTTTGGCAATTGATACAAAGAGGCATTCTTTGATGAAGAAGAGGGCTTGATTGGGGCTGAATATAGACCCCTAGGCCCTTGTCTTTGGCCTCCAAAGTAATTTTTGAGGGACCCTTCATCAAATCCCTTGGGTGTATGGATAACTAACCTGGCCTTGCCTAAATCGAGATACTTTCTGGCAACACCGATGATATCCTCTAAGGTGGCGTGGTAAATCTTGTCCAGGAAACTATCCAGGGCAGAGTAATCATTGTAGAAGGCCTCAAAATAGCCTAAGTTTCTTGCCTGACCTGCCATGGTCTCCATCTCAGACAAAAGATCCATGGTGGTCTTTTTCTTTGCCATCTCCAATTCCTCTAAAGAGACCTTTCCCTCTTTCACCTCCTCTATGGTCTTGATGATCCCTTCTATGGCAGGGGTGACCCTTGGATCTTCCAGGGTGGAAAACAGGGTAAAGATACCTGCCTCCCTTAATACAAGGCTGCCTGCGGAAATAGAGTTCACCAACCTATCCTTTATCCTGAGGGCTCTCTGCAGCTTGGAGGCCTTGCCATGACCTAGGATCAATTCCAGGATATCCAAATAGGGGAGGTCCCCATGGCCTGCACCTGGTATTGGCCAACCCATCTGAAGATAAACCTGATTTACCCTCTTCTCCCTGATCACTGGTGCACCGGAATGGAAATGGGCCTTGGAGGTTTCCTTGCTTACGGCCTTGGGATAGGTCCTTTCACTAAAAAATCTCTTTACCAGGCCCAATACCTGTTCCTTTTTTAAATCCCCCACTGCCACAAGAAAGGAGTTTTTGGGGAGATAATGATCTTCCATATATTTCATAATGAGCCCTCTGTTAAAACCTCTAATAGCTAATAGCTGGCTCCAGACCTATTATTGGCCTCCCATAGGGGTGCTCAGGGAAACACAGGTTCAAAAAATCCCATGCCAGCTGGGTCTCAGGCCTGTCCAGGGACCGCCTGTACTCCTCCAACACCACCTCCTTTTCCAGATCTATCTCCCTTGGGTCCATCAGGGGATTGAAGACCGCATCCAGGAGTATGTCCAGGGCGTCCATGGCACCTAAACTGGGTATCTCCACATGGTAGACAGTGTTTTCATGGCTGGTATAGGCATTGATATGACCTCCTATCCCCTCTATCTTCTTGGCCACTTCCCCCTTTGGATGCCGCTCTGTTCCTTTAAATACCATGTGTTCAATAAAGTGAGTGATCCCTGCCTGATGATCCTTTTCATGGGTGCTCCCTGTCATGACCCACAACTGGAGGGCCACCACAGGTGCCCTCTTGTTTTCCCTGATCAGGACCTTGAAACCATTTTCCAAGACCACCTTTTCAACACCATGGGTTAGTCTGCCATCTAGATCCCCTGCCATCAGTATCTGTGGTAACAGGACCATGAATACCCCCAATAACCAAGACTTCCTTCCCATCTCACTATGCCCCAATATATTGGAAATTTTTTTCTTTACACACAATATGTAGTGTAGTACAGGATTATATAAATAACAGATTTTCCCCATGTCTTAAAGGCAATTTTGGCAAAGGGAGGAGATGGTATGGAGCTTAGTGAAAATGCAATCTTGGTCCTGAAGCGTAGGTATCTAAAGAAGGATGATAATGGCGAAGTGATAGAAGGCCCTGAAGATATGTTTAGAAGGGTGGCCAGGACCATATCTGAGGTGGAGAGGATCTATGGTGGTGGGGATAGGGAGGTAGGGCACTGGGAAGAGGTTTTTTACCACATGATGACGGGGTTCAAGTTCCTGCCAAACTCCCCCACACTCATGAACGCAGGGAGGGAGCTGGGGCAGTTGGCTGCCTGCTTTGTCCTGCCAGTGGAAGACAGCATGGAGGGCATCTTTGAGGCCCTAAAGAACGCTGCCCTCATTCACAAGTCAGGGGGTGGGACCGGATTTAGTTTTTCCAGGTTGAGGCCCAAGAATAGTAAGGTGGGTAGCACCGGTGGTGTGGCATCAGGGCCTGTCTCATTTATGAGGATATTTGATGTGGCCACCGAACAGGTAAAACAAGGTGGGACCCGAAGGGGGGCCAACATGGGCATCCTGAGGGTGGATCATCCTGATATAATGGAGTTTATCCACTCCAAGAGAGGGGAAGATGCCCTCAGCAATTTCAATATATCCGTGGCCGTAACTGAAGACTTTATGGGAGCCCTCCTCACAGGGAACAGCTATGAATTAATAAACCCCAGGGATGGAAGCGCGGCGGGGAGGTTGGATGCAGGGTATGTATTTGAGCAGATAGTGGAATCCGCATGGGAAACAGGGGACCCAGGGGTCATCTTCATTGACAGGATAAACCAATACAACCCAACTCCCGACCTGGGAGAGATAGAGGCCACCAATCCCTGTGGGGAGCAACCCTTACTTCCCTACGAGGCATGCATACTGGGTTCTATAAATCTGGCCAAGTTTGTGAAGGGCCCGATTATGAGGGGATATATGGATCTGGATTCCCTAAGGGAGACCATAGTCAACGCAGTGCGTTTCTTAGATAATGCCATTGACGCCTCTCGGTTCCCCCTGGAAGAGGTGGACAGGATGGCAAAAGGTAACCGGAAGATAGGGCTTGGTGTGATGGGCTTTGCAGACATGCTCATGCACTTAGGGATTCCATACGACAGTGAGGAGGGTATATCAAAGGCCGAGGAAATAATGGCCTTTGTAAACGAAAAGGCCCACGAGGCCTCTCTTTCCCTGGCCAAGGAGAGGGGAGTCTTTCCCAACTTTGAAAAGAGCGTGTTTAGAGGCCAAAATGGAAAGAGATACAGAAATGCAGCCATTACCACAATTGCGCCCACAGGGACCCTAAGTATAATAGCTGGTTGTTCCAGCGGGATAGAGCCGGTCTTTGCCCTTTCCTTTGTAAGAAAGGTAATGGACAATGATGAGTTACCTGAGACAAATTTTTACCTCTTAAAGGTGTTAAAGGACCTAAGACTGGACAATGCCCAGCTCCTCAAAGAGATACACAGAAAGGGAGGCATCCAAGAGATTGATGAGATCCCTGGAGAGATAAAAAGGGTCTTTGTCACTGCCCACGATATAGAGCCTCACTGGCATGTAAGGATGCAGGCCGCATTCCAGAGATTTACTGACAATGCTGTGTCAAAGACAGTGAACCTGCCCAGGGAAGCCACTGTGGAAGATGTGAAAAGATGTTATCTCCTTGCCCATGAGTTGGGGTGTAAGGGGATAACCATATACAGGGATGGGAGCAAGAAATACCAGGTCCTTAACAAGGGTGTTGAAGCAAAGCAACTGCCAAACTCCCCCCTGTGAAAAGGGAAAGGCCCGAAACACTCCCTGCAATTACAACAAAGATGAAAACAGGCCTGGGCACCCTTTATCTCACTGTCACAGAGTATGAAGGGAGTCCCTTTGAGGTATTTGCAATAATAGGTAAGTCAGGGAGGGACATAAATGCCATGACAGAGGCCATTGGAAGGCTTGTTTCCTTGGCCTTGAGGGCAAGGGTGGATGTAAGGGAGATAATAGATCAATTGAAGGGGATCGGCGGGGAGTACCCTGTTTTTCACAAAAATGGCCTTATACTCTCTATCCCCGATGCCATAGCAAGGGTATTGGAAGATAGGTATCTCAGGGACAGGGGCAAGGGCCTGAATCCTTCTAAAGAGGTGGATCTGACGGGCAGAAAGTGCCCTGATTGTGGGGCAAGGCTGGCCTTTGAGGAAGGGTGTGTGAAATGCTATAGCTGTGGTTTTAATAAATGTGGATAAAAGAAGGGCACCCTTTTGGGGTGCCCCAGGATCCTTAATAAGAAGACACTCTATATCCTTAGACCCTCCTTACATTCTTGGCCACAGGGCCTCTGTCTCTTGGTTCAATGTCAAACCTTACCCTCTGTCCCTCTGAAAGGGTCTTGAAGCCTGGCTGATCAATGGAGGAATAATGCACAAATACATCTGGGCCATTATCCTGTTCGATAAACCCATACCCCTTTTTCTCGTTGAACCATTTAACTCTTCCTTCTGCCAAAGCAAAACCTCCTAAAAATAATCTCTTGGTCTGCCAGCTAAAATTGAGAAACATTGAGAGACCCCTATTCTAGATGGCCCAACCTGCGGGCACTATATTTTAATAATGAGCAGCAGGTCAAGAAAAATAATTAGCCCAGGTACGAGGTAAAGTTTTTATTGCTCTAGCCCTAAAGGTGTGTCAATTATTAAAAGCCTTTTTGTTATGCAAGACTTATCCTATGATTTGATATGTGAGGGGAAGGACATGTATAAGCTGGTCTTGGTAAGACACGGGGAGAGCCTGTGGAACAAAGAAAATAGGTTCACAGGCTGGGTGGACATTGATCTGTCCCCAAAAGGGATCGAAGAGGCGAGGAATGCAGGTAGGTTGTTAAAGGAGGAGGGCTTTTCCTTTGATCTTGCCTATACCTCTGTCTTAAAGAGGGCTATTAGGACCCTGTGGATAATCCTAGACGAGATGGACCTGATGTGGATACCCATTGTGAATTCCTGGAGATTAAACGAAAGACACTATGGTGCACTCCAGGGCCTAAACAAGGCAGAGATGGCAAAGATACATGGGGAAGAACAGGTGCATATCTGGAGGAGGTCCTACGACATCAGGCCCCCTGAGCTGAGGGAAGAGGATCCCATGTTTCCTGGCAATGACCCCAGGTATAAGGGTATAGATAGGTCCCTGTTGCCTAAGAGTGAATGTCTAAAGGATACTGTGGAAAGGTTCTTGCCACTATTTAAGGAAGAGATAGCCCCGGCCATATTGGAAAAAAAGAGAATAATCATATCTGCCCATGGGAACAGCCTGAGGGCCCTTGTGAAATACCTTGATAACATCTCTGATCAAGATATCATGCAACTAAACATCCCCACTGGAATACCACTGATATACGAGCTGGACGGTGACCTAAGACCCATAAGGAGCTATTACCTCGGGGACCCTGAGGAGGTAAGAAAGGCCCAAGAGGCAGTAGCCATGCAGGGCAGGGTAAGATAATAAAGAAGCTATATACTGAGTGAAAGATTGAAGATCTTTGTAGCCAGGCAGCCTATATTTAATAAAAACAAGAAGGTGGTGGCATATGAACTTCTGTTTAGGGACAGTCTAAATAATTATTTTCCTCAAATAGAGGCAAGCCAGGCTTCCTCAAGGGTTCTATCTTCATCCTTTGCATCCATAGGTATTGATAATGTATCATATAACCGCCCTGTGTTTGTAAATTTTAACAAAGAGCTAATTCTAAGAGGTATTCCTTTTATTTTTCCAAAAGAAAAGCTTGTTGTAGAGATACTAGAGGATGTAGATGTTGATGACGAATTGCTTGAGGCTGTAAAAAATCTTCGTAGTAAGAATTATAGGATAGCCTTAGATGATTTTTTCTATAAGAGCAATATAGAGGCCCTTATTAAACTTGCACATATTATAAAAATAGATTTTCGTGCTGATCAAGGACATGTCCTTGATAACCTCGTTAAAAGTCTATGTCAATACAACAAGATTCTCCTTGCAGAAAAAGTTGAAACTTATGAAGAGTTTGAGAATGCCAAGAAAAAAGGCTTTTCCATGTTTCAAGGCTATTTCTTTTCGAAACCAGAAATATTAGTAAGCACAGAGATATCACCTCAAAAAGTTAATATAATGTTGGCGATAGCCCAGCTTTCAAATGAGAACTCGAATTTTGGCGATGTAGAGGAGTTTATAAAGAGGGATCCTGGAATATCTTATAAACTTTTAAAATACATTAATTCAGCTTTCTTTTCCAGGCCCACTGAGATAAAGTCAATTAGACATGCCTTAAATTTATTGGGAGAAAAGGAGATTAGAAGTTTCCTAATGATGTTATTACTGGCTGATCTGGGTGCTGAAAAACCTGAAGAATTGATCCAGACATCAGTGGTAATGGCAAAGTTCTGTGAACTTTTGGGAAAAGACTTGGGAAGCAAGGTGGATGAGAATGAACTATTTACAGTGGGCCTTTTTTCAATGTTGGATGCAATTATGGACAGGCCCATGGAATTGGCTATCAAGGGCCTGCCTTTAAGTGAAAGGATTGTGAAGGCCCTCCTTGGAGAAGAGGACCTTTACACCGATGTGCTAAGGCTTGTTAAGGCTTATATGAGGGGAGACTGGAATGAGGTGGAGGCCAAAAGGAGGTTGTTAAATTTAGAAAGCAGCCTATTTCCCGAGGCCTATTTCCATGCCTTGAAGTGGGCCCATTCCTTGGAATTCTTATAGGGATGTGGGCCTGCCACGGGTATCAGCTGAGCCCCTTTTTAGGCCCTACAATGCCTGACCTGGATTTGAATAGCTATAGATCCTTCCCTGGTAATTTAAGAGAGATACCCCTTGTGGGTTCACCTCAATGGTGGTGCCCAGGTCGACGGGGATCTTCCCTCCGCCACCAGGGGCATCGATAACATAAGTGGGTATAGCCAATCCACTTATGTGCCCCCTCAATTCTTTCATAAGCCTTATACCTTCTTGGACAGTTGTCCTAAAGTGGGAGGAGCCCATTATTGGGTCGCATTGATAAAGGTAATATGGCCTGACCCTGACCCTGAGTAGCCCCAAGAATAACTCCCTTAGTGTGCCAGAACTATTATTGATTCCTTTTAAAAGCACTGTCTGAGAACCCAGGGGGATGCCAGTGTCAGCAAGCATCTCCACTGCCCTTTGTGTCTCATTGGTGAGCTCCACTGGATGGGTAAAATGGATATTGATGAAAAGGGGATGAAATCTCTTTAATAGCCTCACCAAGGCCTTTGTTATCCTTTGGGGTAGGACAGCCGGGACCTTTGTGCCTATCCTTATTATCTCCACGTGGGTTATGGACCTCAGGTTCCCCAATAGCCATCCAAGGTCTTCATCGGAAAGGGTAAAGGGATCTCCACCGGATATCAGGACATCCCTTATCTCCTTGTGGGATCTTATATACTCCATACCCTTCTCCCAGGCGGTCTTAAGGGAATAATTGTCGGGCCTTCCTGTGAGTCGTGACCTTGTACAGTATCTGCAATAAGTGGAACAGAAATTTGTGGCCAAGAATAATACCCTGTCGGGATATCTGTGTACTATACCTGGTGCAGGGGAGTTGCCTTCTTCACCCAGCGGGTCCTGGGATTCACCCTCTGAGACCAGGAATTCCCTGCTGGTGGGTACTACAGACCTCCTGATAGGGTCCTCAGGGGGCATGTCCCAAAAAAGGGAGAGGTAGTATGGGGTAACAGCCATGGGGAGTCTGCCTTTGGTGTGGATGGCCTCCTTTTCTTCCTTAATCAGGGGAAAGAGAAGTGGGAGACTTAAGACATGGGTATATCTGTTCTTTAATTGCCATCTCCAGTCATTCCAGGCATATTCCCCTATGTGTGGGAAAAAACGTTTTTTAAATTCCAGGCACTTCACAGAGGAGAAACGATGGGATTTGGTGGCACGGCTATTGGACCTGGTGCATAGGGACGGGGGCTCTGCCTCCTTGGCATCCAGGTCTTTAGGGTCCCCTGCCTCTGGGTCCCTTTTTCCAATAAATACATGTTTCTTGGTTGCTTCGGCCATCTTTCTTGCCACTTGTATTACCTCACTAAAAAAATTGGCTGTGGGAAGATCCCACAGCCACATTTTATATCATTTCTAAAAAACTAATCTACTTTGCCACCTTAATTACGTCCTTGTCCAGTGTACCCTTTACTGTTACCTCTTTGCCAGCCTGGGCCTTAAGGTCAGCACCCTCTACCTTGTACTCCTTGTCACCAACCTTCAGGAATACCTGATCGCCCTTTACAACCACTGTTCCCTTGAACTCCTTAACATCGGCTGCCACTGCTGCAGAAAGGGCACCAAAGGTAAACACGAAAGCAATCATAATGGCTACTACTGCTGCAAACTTCTTCATTTTTTTCCTCCTTTAATTTAAGTTTTTTATTTACTGCAAAAATAATCAAGATATCCAATATCTACTTAGAGTCCTGTGGCACGCATCACCTCCTTTCCAAGTCTTGTCACTTATTATAAGCAATACCTGTGCCAAATCTTCAACTTCCTCAGGACTCAAAGAATTGCACGGTGACAAGGCACTGGGGCCATTTGCTGCCCCATTATTGGGCATGTTTGATTCCTTAATCAGGCCAGGTTGGGAAGTATTAGTTCTTATTTTGTGCCTTGCCTGATCTTTTAGTATTGATCGTCTCAAGGGCTTATTGATGGACTTTAGCTGGCCAATAAAGAGGCCTGGTGCCATGGAGGAATTATCCAGGAAACCATGGCTATGGGATTTTAGAGGGCACATTTTTTAACCTCCTCCGTACCCATGCCCCATAAAGGAATAAGGTTTCCCACAAGAAAGTCATGATCAAGCCCAGCTCCTTTTAAGGATGCCACAAAACCAGAGGATGGGGAGATATCAGGGTTGGCATTTATTTCCAATACATAAGGCGTACCATCTCTTTCAATGCGTATGTCTATTCTTATATATCCTCTGCACTTGAACAATTCCCAACATTTTAAGGCCAGATTCCTTATCTCTTTTTCCAGCCCATGGGAGAGGTCAGGAGGGATTATCCTAGGGGTATTAGAATACAAAAAGGAGTCTTTAACCCATTTTGCCCTGTAATCCACTATCTTTGGGTAGGAATGGGGGAGCTGACTAAAATCTATCTCAGAGAGGGGAAGCACAATGGGCTGGCCACCTATTTCCAGTACAGACACATTTACCTCCCTCTCTCCCACCATCTCTTCCACCAAAATCGGACCTGGATATCTCCTTTTAAGTTCATCTAAAAAGGAGTACAGGCTATTGGATACCTCATAAAATATATTCTCATCGGATATTATGCCCTCGCTTCCATCATACAGACAGGGCTTAACTATTATTGGGAGATTTAACCCTTGTAACCTGGGCGTATAATAGTGGTTCTGGATCAATGCCCAATTAGGTGTGGCAATCCCGTTTCTCTCCAAGAGCCTCTTGGCAATGGCCTTGTGAGTTGTGCTCAATAATGTGACTGTGGGAGAACCTGTACATTCTTTCCCCAGGCTTCTTATAACGGATGGCACAAGGCATGCCTCTAAGGGATTGTTACCCAAGGACTCCACCAGATTAAACACCCTGTGGCATGGATGCCCATGGACCACTTTATATACCTCATGGATCTCTTCTATGGCCTCTACATCATAAGGTATTTTTAGCCTTTTGAGGCTGCCCACCACAGCCTCCACCTCTTCCAGGACCCCTTCACTGTCAGGGGCCCCTTTCCTGGGCCTATTGTATAAAACCAGAACTTTTTGTTCCCTAAATTTCTTTAGCAATTTCTATCCTGTGTAAGGCTGATTCTATGATTGCTGATATTAGGTCACCATAGCTCATACCTCTAAGCCTTGCTATCATGGGAAGGTCTGAATGGGTGGGATGGAGGCCAGGGAGTGGATTCACCTCTAGGATCATGGGCCTTCCTCCTTTTGAGAGCCTAAAATCAATCCTTCCTGCATCCCTAACCCCCAAGGCCTTATAGGCCCTGGTGGCATAGTCTTCAATTTCCCGGACCAATGCCTCATCAATGAGGGGCTTATATTGGGCAAACCTCTCACTGAATTCCTTTACCTCAAAGGAGTAATAAGGGGATGGGGAGTCTTCTCGTAAGATAATCTCCATGGTGCCCAGGCACCTGGGTGCCGATGATGGTCCAAGGAGGCCTGTGGTAAACTCCCTTCCAGGCATGTATTCTTCAATGAGGGCTGGTTGTCTGAATCGTTTCAGCACATAATTTACCGCACTGTAAAGCTCCTCCTGGTTGTATACCAGGCTTTGTTTTCCTATCCCCTTACCTGTGCCCTCGTGGTTGGGTTTTACAAAGGCGGGGAAATCAAACCTGAGGTCGTCCAAGTCTTTTTTGTTCTCTATCAGTACAAATCTGGGTGTGGGTATACCTTCTGCCATTAGTATTCGTTTGGCCATGGCCTTATCCAATGTAAGGGCATTGGTGAGGGGATCACCAAAGGTATATGGAATCCCATAGACCTCCAGTATAGCTGGCACATAAGACTCCCGCGACCTATTACCCAAGCCTTCGCTAATATTAAAGACCAGGTCCCACCTCTCACCCTTTGAGATCCTCTGGATAAGTGACCTTGCATCCCCAATCCTATCCACCTGGTGCCCAAGGCTGCTTATGACCTCCTCAAGGGCTGAAATGGTGCTTTCCTGGTCCAGTTCTGCCACATCCTCTGGATCCAGGCCAAAGGAAAGGTATGTCTCTCTTAGGTCATAGGTAAGCCCAATTAACATGTTATATTTTCCAGGGTTTTTGGTTGGCAATGTTACAAAGGTCCAAACAAAATACAAGGGATTAAAGCGGCCAAGGTGTAAGTGATCTTGAAAACTTGGTTGGCATATCTTAACCTTGCTGAACATGCCCAGACCAACTGGTTGAGTCAGAGAGGCGTCTTTACAGTGGACCTATGATAGGGTAAGGAAGGTGTGCCATGAAGGCATTATTGGTATTGGAAGATGGAACAGTCTTTGAGGGGAGGTCCTTCACAGGAGAGGTGGAGACCCAGGGTGAAGTAGTCTTTAACACCTCCATGACAGGTTATCAGGAGGTGCTCACTGATCCTTCCTATGCTGGACAGATAGTGGCCATGACCTATCCCCTGATCGGAAATTATGGGGTCAATGACCAGGATGTGGAATCTTCCAGGATACAGGTAAAAGGATTTATTCTAAGGGAGTACCAGGAGTTTCCCAGCAACTGGAGGGCCAAGAAGACTCTTAAGGAGTATCTACAACAATACAATATCCCGGGTATAGAGGGGATTGATACAAGGGCCCTTACAAGGCATATAAGGCTGGCAGGGGCCATGAGGGGGGCAATAAGCACCAATGACCTGGATCCAAGGTCATTGAGGGAAAAGGCCCTTTCAATTCCACCTATGGCTGGGCTTGACCTGGCCAAGGATGTGACCTGTAAGAGGCCATACATCTGGAAGAATGGAGGACCCTATTTAGAAATTGAAGATCTAAAAGATTTCAGATGGGAGGCTGAGGGAAAGGAATTCAAGGTGGTGGCCATTGACTTTGGTATCAAGTACAACATCCTCAGGTCTCTGGAGAATAGGGGCTGCAGTATTCTGGTAGTACCTGCTGATACCAGTGCCGATGTAATAGATGCCCTCAATCCAGATGGCCTGTTTTTGAGCAACGGGCCTGGGGATCCTGCACCCTTGGACTATGGAATAAAGACCATCAGGGAGGAATTGGGCAAGAGGCCCATATTTGGGATCTGTCTGGGACACCAGTTGATTGGTCTGGCCTTGGGGGGAAGGACCTATAAGCTAAAGTTTGGCCACAGGGGAGCAAATCAGCCAGTAAAGGATCTCACCACTGGGAAGGTGGAGATCACCTCTCAGAATCATGGCTTTGCAGTGGATAAAGATTCCCTGGATGGAAGGCAGGTGGAGGTCACCCATTACAATTTAAACGATGACACTGTGGAGGGATTAAGGCACAGGGAACTCCCTGTTTTTTCAGTGCAATACCATCCAGAGGCCTCTCCAGGACCCCACGATGCATTGTATCTATTTGACAGGTTTATAACCTTGATGAGGAAGCATAGATAGCATGCCAAAGCGAAAGGATATAAAGAGGATACTAATTATTGGATCAGGCCCTATTGTAATAGGCCAGGCCTGTGAATTTGATTACTCAGGGACACAGGCCTGTAAGGCATTGAGGGAGGAGGGTTACCAGGTCATCCTGGTGAATAGCAACCCAGCCACTATAATGACAGACCCTGAGATGGCATATAGGACCTACATTGAACCCATAACCCCAGAGGTTGTGGCCAAGATCTTGAGGATTGAGCGGCCTGATGCCTTGCTTCCCACCCTGGGGGGCCAGACAGCCCTTAACACAGCATTTAGTGTTGCAAAGGCAGGTGTGTTGGAGGAGGTGGGCTGTGAAATGATAGGTGCCTCTTCCCATGTGATAGAGAAGGCCGAGAGCAGGGAACTTTTCAAGGCCTCTATGGAGAAGATAGGCCTCAAGGTCCCAAAGAGTGGCATTGCAAGGAACCTTGCTCAGGCAAGGGATGTGGCTGCCCTCCTAAACTTCCCCATAATTGTCCGGCCTGCCTTTACCCTGGGGGGCACAGGGGGTGGAATAGCCTATAACCACCCGGAGCTGGAGGAATTGGTTTCTGCAGGGCTTCACGCAAGCTTGACCTCAGAGGTCCTGCTGGAAGAGTCCCTCATCGGATGGAAGGAGTTTGAGCTGGAGGTGATGAGGGATTTTAATGACAATGTGGTGATAATCTGTTCCATTGAAAACTTTGATCCCATGGGGGTCCACACAGGAGATAGTATCACTGTGGCCCCTGCCCAGACCCTTACAGATATGGAATATCAGGCTATGCGGGATGCCGCCATTGCCATTATGAGAGAGATAGGGGTGGAAACTGGCGGGTCTAATATCCAGTTCGCCATAGACCCCAAGAATGGGGAAATGATGGTGATTGAGATGAATCCCAGGGTCTCCAGGAGTTCTGCCCTTGCCTCAAAGGCCACAGGGTTTCCCATAGCCAAGATCGCTGCAAAACTGGCAGTGGGTTTTACCTTAGATGAGATCAGAAACGACATAACCAAGGAGACCTATGCCTCCTTTGAGCCAACCATAGACTACTGCGTGGTAAAATTCCCAAGATGGGCCTTTGAAAAGTTCCCTGGCTCTCAGGATGTGCTCACCACATCTATGAAGTCGGTGGGTGAAGCCATGGCCATAGGAAGGACCTTTAAAGAGGCCATTCAAAAGGCCATCAGGTCCCTGGAGATGGGAAGGTTTGGATTTGGTGCAGATAAAGATCAGGAGGATACCCCGAGCCTGGAGGAGATAGAAAACAAGTTGATATTCCCCAATAGCCAGAGGATCTTTTATATCAGAGAGGCATTCAAGGCCGGCCTTGATGTGCAAAGGATCTATGACCTCACCAAGATAGATCCCTGGTTCTTATTTCAGCTCCACCAGATCTACCAAATGGAACAGAGGCTAAGGGAAAAGGTGTTAAAGGGCCAGGGGCCCAATACCTGGGATCTGGAATTCTTCAGGGAGGTAAAGGCCAACGGCTTTTCAGATAGGCAGATTGCTGTAATAGCTGGTATGTCTGAAGAGGAGGTAAGGAGAATCCGTTATGAAAAGGGTGTGGAGCCTGTATACAAGCTTGTGGACACATGCGCTGCCGAATTTGAGGCCTATACTCCCTATTATTATTCCACCTATGAGCGGGTAAATGAGATAAGGACCTCTCAGAAGAGAAAGGTGATGATCCTGGGCAGCGGGCCAAATAGGATAGGGCAGGGTATTGAATTTGACTACTGCTGTGTCCATGCCTCCTTGGCCTTAAGGGAAATGGGGATAGAGAGTATAATGGTAAACAGCAATCCGGAGACTGTAAGTACTGACTACGACATATCTGATAGGCTTTATTTTGAGCCACTTACCACAGAAGATGTATTAAACCTTGTAAGACAGGAACGGCCAGAAGGGGTCATTGTTCAGTTTGGTGGCCAAACCCCTTTGAATATATCAGTGGGCCTTGCAAAGGAAGGGGTTAATATATTGGGGACATCGGCAGAGAGTATAGATAGGGCAGAGGACAGGGATAAGTTCCAGGCCCTGGTTACAAAGCTGGGGCTCCTTCAACCCAGGAATGGGGTTGCCCTTGATCTGGAGCAGGCTGTAATGGTGGCAGAGGCCATTGGCTACCCTGTTATGGTAAGGCCCTCCTTTGTGTTGGGCGGAAGGGCCATGGAGATAGTGTATGACCGAGAGGGCCTTCAGAGATATCTCAAGAGGGCACTGGATGCCTCGCCGGGAAAACCAATACTGATAGATAAGTTTTTGGAAGACGCCATAGAGATAGATGTGGATGCCATCTCCGATGGGGAGATCACAGTGATAGGCGGGATCATGGAGCATATAGAGGAGGCCGGGATCCACAGCGGTGACAGTGCCTGTGTTCTGCCACCAATAAACCTCTCTTCCAAGCTCATCCAGGGGCTCATGGAGCAGACAAAGGCCATTGCCAAAGAGCTTGGGGTGGTAGGCCTTATGAATATTCAATATGCTGTTAAAGGCAAGGATATCTATGTCCTGGAGGTAAATCCAAGGGCATCCAGGACCATACCCTTTGTAAGCAAGGCCATAGGGGTACCCCTTGCCAAGCTGGCCACCAAGGTGATAATGGGAATGAGTCTCAGGGGATTGGGATTTACCAAGGAGATCTTCCCCAGGCATATCTCCATAAAAGAGGTGGTGTTACCCTTTAACAGGTTTCCTGGTGTGGATGTGATCCTTGGGCCTGAGATGAAGTCCACAGGGGAGGTAATGGGGATAGACGACAACTTTGGCATGGCCTTTGCCAAGGCGCAAATGGCAGCTGGCCAGAATCTCCCCAGGAGTGGTAACGTGTTCATAAGTGTAAGGGATGAGGACAAAAAGCCTGCCCTTGTGGATGTGGCCAGGATCTTTTTGGAGTTGGGCTTTAAGATATATGCCACTGATGGGACCTCCAGATATCTGACAGCCCATGGAGTGGAGAACAAATTAGTGACAAAGGTGAAGGAGAGAAGGCCCACTATACTGGACATGATCATCAATAGGGAGATAGACCTGGTGATAAATACCACCAGTACAAAGAAAACCGTACATGAAAGCTACATCTTGCGCAGGGCCACCCTTAGCCTTCGGATACCTTACACCACCACCTTGGCCGGGGCCAAGACCACAGCCCTTGCATTGTGGGAAATGGCCAGAAGGCCTTTGGAGGTGAAGCCCTTACAGGAATATCACAAAGAAATGGGAAATTAGTGAGGTATTTTAGTTGAAAAACGATCCCTTACATAGATCCCCCTTGGTTTTGGATGAAAGGCCAAAGGAGGCCTGTGGCATATTTGCGGTATACGGCCACCCAGAGGCTGCAAAGCTCACCTATTTTGGACTCTATGCCCTCCAACACAGGGGGCAGGAAAGTGCAGGGATCACGGCCTCTGATGGAAGGACAATGGTGGAACACAAGGCCATGGGCCTTGTCCCTGATATCTTCAATGAATCCATATTGGAAAAACTAAAGGGTCATATAGCCCTGGGGCATGTGAGGTACTCAACCACAGGTTCCTCCATGCTGGCCAATGCCCAGCCTTTCAGGATCCTTTACTCTGGAAGGTTCTTTGCCATTGCCCACAATGGGAACCTGGTAAATGCACGAAGGATAAGGGAAGATCTGGAGTCCACTGGTTCTATCTTTCAGACCACCATGGATAGCGAGGTATTTTTGCACCTCATGGCCAGGTGCATGAAGGATGGCCTGGAAGGCGCCCTGGTAAAGACAATGAGTCAGGTAAAGGGTGCATACTCCATAGTTATTATGACCCAGGATGGCCTGATTGCCATAAGGGACCCCAATGGATTCAGGCCTCTGTGTCTGGGGAGGTTGAATTCCAGCTATATTGTAGCCTCTGAGACATGTGCCCTGGACCTGGTAGAGGCCGAATATGTGAGGGATATTGAGCCAGGGGAGATATTGTTCATAGACAAATATGGGCTTAAGAGCATAAAGGAGATGGTGGGGGGTCGCAGGTCCTATTGCATATTTGAACTGATTTATTTTGCAAGACCTGATAGTACGGTGTTTGGGCAGAATGTGTATCTGTTTAGAAAGAAACAGGGAGAGTATCTGGCCAAGGAGTATAGGTTGGATGGGGACTTTGTTATGCCCTTTCCTGATTCCGGAAACTATGCAGCCATAGGATATGCCCAGGTCTCCGGCATACCCCTGGAAATGGGCATGATCAGGAACCATTACATTGGCAGGACCTTTATTCAGCCCTCACAGAATATGAGGGATTTTGGGGTGAGAATAAAGCTAAACCCTGTAAAAGAGCTCTTAAAGGGAAAGAGGCTCCTGATCGTGGAAGACTCCATTGTGAGGGGTACCACTGCCAAGACCAGGATAAATACACTGAGGAAGGTGGGGGCAAAAGAGGTGCACATGTTGGTTAGCTGTCCACCCCACAGGTATCCATGCCACTACGGAATAGATTTTAGCACAAAGGGTGAACTCATTGCTGCCCACAAGAGCATAGATGAGATCAGGGAATTTATAGGCCTGGATAGTTTGTGCTACCTCAGCCTGGAAAACCTAAAGAAGGCCACAACAATACCCAGTGATGAGCTCTGCTTTGCCTGTTTTGATGGCAACTACCCTGTGCCCATTGATTCGGGATTTAAAAAGACCTGCTTTGAGGAGGTGGGGGCCTAGACCGCTATTAATACCCTGTATTAATGGCCCTTGTCCTTCTTTGCCTTCAGGTATAAAAAAAGGCCCATTAGCCCCACAATATAGCCTATTCCACCCAATATCTCAGAGGGGCCTGGTGCCCTTTCCTTCAGGCCCTGGAGCTCTGCCATAATCTGGGAATTGGCCTTTAAAATCTCCTCCCTAATAATGGCCTTGATCTCTTTTAGATCAAAACTGGAAAGGGGGGGATGAGAGATGTTGGAAGGGCCAGTGGTGGACACCTCCCTTTTGGCCATTGCTTTATCATCCACTATAATCTGCCATTGGGCTCTGTGGCCTGGCCCTGCCTCCAGGACCAGGGTTATGGACTGGATCCCTTTTAGACTTACAGGTATTGAAAAACGACCATCCTGGTCTGTCCTTCCGCTGGCAATCTCTTTGTTTTCATGGTCCAGTACCAGAATCTCACAGGCCTTGCAAGGCCTTCCTTTCCCAAATGTCGCCTCACCCACAACCTGGTCCCCTTGGAGGGCACCATATAGACCTACCCTGTGGGCATCCGCAACCTTTACCGTAAAGGTTAATAAGAGGCCAAAGAGCCAAGGCAATACCCTATACATGACTCACCTCCAGTATCTCAGGCCTTACCTTCTTCAAGAATTGTATCACAAAGTATGTCAAGATCCCTTCCACCACCATAATAGGCAAATGGGCTAAAATAATCAATTTGGCGGGCAATAGAAATGACCTTTGCGTCACTACAAGGAATATACTACAGATTATTGCCGATAACAGTATGGCCAATGCACCGGCAAGAAATGAGCCTATGATGGTCCAAGACCTGTGCTGGGAAAATATCACTGGCCTGAATATCCCGTACACAATTATTGCAGGGATGGCCATGATACATGTATTCACCCCCAGGACCGTGATACCTCCAAATTGGAATAACAGGGCCTGAAGGACCAACCCCACAAAGATGGCAGGGAAGGAGACCCAACCCAACAATATACCCACAAGGCCTATTAAAAGGAGATGGGCACTAGCAGGACCCACAGGGATGTGGATAAGGGAGGCAACAAAAAACACCGATGCCATTAGCCCTGCCTTTGGAATCTCACGGTCTCTTATCTTCCTTAGGCCTATATACACGCCCAAGGAGGTTAGGGCCCAGCCCGTTGCCAGGACCGGGCCTGATAGTATCCCTTCTGAGATGTGCATTACTTAGCCTTTGGCAGGGGGAGGAAGTTTATCCATATAACTGCACCAATCTCCAGCTCTTTTTCATTAAATCTTGCCTCATCGGTGCTTATGGCAGAAAACCCCCACCAGCCTGACCACGGTGCCACAAAGCGAAAGACCCCATTTGGATCTGTCTTGATCTTTTGACATACCATAAAATCATTGGGTGCCTGAACTTGCCCCTTGGAATTTAAAAACTCCACCTCCACCTCACAATTGGGCACTGCCTTGCCATTGATCTTTACAAGGCCTTCAAAGAGATTCCCGGCATAGAGCCCAAAAGGCCTGGATATGGGGATTATCTCTGCCTTGAGTCCTATCTCCTTGTCATAGTCGCTATCTTCACCAAAGGCACCTATCACCACCTTGGTGATATGCTGAATATACTTATCCTCTGCCTTTTCAAAATATGGTTGAGGCACAACATAAAAACTATACACACCGGGTTTAGATACTTTGTAATTGAGCTTCCATGCCTTGTGATCAAAGAGTTTTGCCTGGGTTAATAGTGCCTTCAGGTCCTCCTTTTTGCCCAGGGCCACAACCCCTACTTCTTTGGGCATCTCCATGTCCATGCCCTTTTGCTCAAAGGGATGAGAAAAGGATATTAGCAGTTCCACATTAGCATCCTTCACATCAAGAACCATTGCTTTATCAGGAATAATCATGCCAAAGTGTGCAAATGACGGTGCTGAAAAGATAAAAAAGGCTACCAAAATAAGTTTCAAACTCTTTATAAACATCTCTTTCCTCCTAAAATGTTATGTTAAATCTCAAACCATATATGTAACCTGCCACTTCTGTGGCATCTTTATATCTATCCTTAATGTACTGAAAATCTAAGGTAAGGTTGGTCATCACACATTTATACTTAAACAGCCCCAATTTTAGATATGCTTCAAAGGCATAAGTCTTTTCATAATCAGCCTTTGGTGGTGCCTTGAGCAAGGCATAACCTAAGGCAAGCTCGTCATCTTCCCTTCCCCAGGCCTTGCCTTTCAAGGTTAATCCCCCTGAATAGAACTTGGTATGCTCCACCTCCACTTCATCATCTTGGCAGCCTATCCTCAAAAAGGCACCCAGGGTCTCTTTTATAAGCTCTTGGTCATAGGAGATCCCAAAGCCTTTAAGGGAGCCATAAGAGGTCTCCTCCCAGTGGGGGAACCTCTTGTTTGTCCTAAAGGCATAGAGGCGATAATTCCCTTCCCCCAGGGAGGTCTCCATACTGTAACCTATCTGAAGTGCCCCGTATGTGTACCTATCGCCATCTATCTTTGGCCTCATGGCCACTGCACGGATTTGGAGGCCTTTTAACTCCAGCTCACCTCCAATGCCAAAGTCATAACTCACCAGGTTGGCAGTGGGGTTATTCACAAAGGCATTGTTCATGAACTGCTCCAATTCATCATTGGCAAAGGCATTCTCATCAATAAAGGAGGCTGAATTGATAAGACCGCCACACAATCTAAAGGCGACATCCTCTCCCCACTTAAAAGAATGTCCATACCAGAGCTCTTGTAAGTAATTTCTGTTGCTTTCATTGATGTTTAACAGGTCGCTCCTCAGGTCATCGGTATTTGGGGTCAGGGTAAAAGGGGCAATGTCCTTTAGCCCATTGGAGCTGGAGATGCTGCCTTTTAGGAAAAACTCTCCACCGCTGAAGGGTTTGAAAGATAAAGAGGCATCCAAGGTTGAGCTTCCCCTTGTCTTATCTGGTACCTCTCCAGATGCCTTCTCCAATCTCTGATAGGCATTGGACCATGTGGCCTCCAGGCTTAGATTGGGGGCCAGTTCATAACCACTGGCATCACTTAGGCCAGAGAATAAAATGACTCCAAGAAGGCTGATAAAGACATATGACTTCATGGGACCTCCCCAAAAATAAAATAGGCCACGAAGCTTGGGCTCCTTGCCCCTGGATAAGCCTTCGTGGCCTTGGGCCCAAGTTAATCACTAATTAATTGGGATTGTCAAGAACAATCTTTGAAAAAATTATCCCTTTAGCCCGAAGAAAGGCAATACAAGGGCCAAAACCCATTGACACTGCCAATTTTTATCTCTGGCACAGGAATCTAAAGATCAATATTGCCATTTGAGCTGACAGGAGATTTAAGGTAATCTATCTAAGATCAATGTTCAGAAACTTACCTTTAGGGGGCAGACGGAAGGCCTGGTCAGAGGTCGGGCGAGGTATGGAGAAGTTAATCTATTGAATAACCAGAGGGCACACATGTTGTTTAATAAGGTTAAGCTTCAAGAAGAGCAGATCCAAGGCTTAGATGAGTTAAAAAAGACCGGGGTCCTGGTATTGGTGGGGAAGTATTATTCAAGACTTGACTATCTACTTTTTAAGAAGCGGTTTAGGGACTTAAGGCTGATAGAAGATCTGGTGGATTGCCACAACTTTATTGGGAAACCGGAGAATTATGTAAAAGGGCAGATTTTAGAAAATATCAAAGATCATAAGGCCTTTTATATTGCCTTGCTGGACAAAAAGGCCTTTTCAAAAGGATATGTGGAGCAGGCAAAAGGTATTTTAGAGATCTTTATGGAATTACAACGGGATATAGAGATACCCATTTTTATGATACCCCTTGTCGTTATCTACAGGAATACCTTGGAGAAGGAGAACCCATCTTTTTGGGATATTATATTTGGGTATGGTGACAATCCGGGCATAATTAGAAAGGCCTTGATTTTTGCCAGGTATAACAAGAATTGTTTTTTGGATATAGGCAAAGCCGTAAATCTAAGGGAATTAGTTGGCAATGTCCCTAAGCTAGATGTGCTTGCAGATGAACTTAAAGACTCTCTCATTGTTTCTATTAACAATCAGAAAAGGGTTAGTTTAGGGCCGATTGTAAAGTCAAAAGAGGAACTGAAGCAAAAGGTACTATCTGATCAACGGGTGTTAAATGTAATAAAAGGATTGACTAAAGATAATTCAAAAGAGGCTATAAAGTACAGGAAAGAGGCTGAAAAATATTTTGAAGAAATCGCCAGTGATTTTAGCCCATTTTATGCTCAGTTATTCATAAAATTTCTAAACTGGATGTGGAATAAGCTATTTAGTGGTATTGATGTTAAAAACGACCAAATAAATAAAGTGAAGGAGCTGGCCAGGTCCACACCAATCGTATATGTCCCATCACACAAGAGTCATGTTGACTATATGGTGCTAAATTATGTCTTGTATACAAACTTCTTACACTCGCCAAGGATTGCAGCAGGGGTAAACCTTGCCTTTTGGCCTGTGGGTCACATCTTCAGGAAGACAGGTGCATTTTTTATCCGTAGGGCCTTTAGGGGGGCTAGGCTTTATACCTCAGTATTTATGAGTTACATAAGGATGCTCTTAGAAGAAGGCTATCCCATGGAGATCTTCATAGAAGGTGGTAGGACCAGGACGGGAAAACTGGCGATCCCTAAGGCAGGGTTCCTATCCATACTCATCCAGGCCTATGCTGAAGGTGCCTGCAATAATCTGGCATTCATTCCGGTTTCCATTGATTACGACAAAGTAATGGAAGATGAGGGCTATGTAAAGGAGCTCCAAGGTTATGAGAAGGAAAAGGAGTCAGCTAAAAAGCTCTTTAGGAGTACTTCCCTGCTAAAAAAGAAGTACGGGTATATCTATATCAGATTTGCAGACCCTATTTTCCTCAAAGAATTTATTGAATCAAAAAATAATATAGGCTTAGAGGAAATAGGTGACCACCTTGCTTTGAATATCGCTAGTTCTATTAATAAAGTATCTATTGTAACTCCATTAAGTCTGATTTCCAGTGCAATTTTAAGCAAACACAGAAAAGGATTTTATATCGGTGATATACAGGTTTCACTTATGAAATATTTGGAGTTTATGGAGCATTACAAAGTTGAAGTATCTCCTGTGTTAAAAAATCCTACAAAGGCAATTGAAAATACTGTGTCCTTACTTTCGCAATGGAAAGTTTTGGAAAATATTGGGGATAAACGGGCGTCGTTTTTCATTGTGCCAGAATGGTACATGATGCATTTAGAATATTATAAGAATACCATGTTGTATCACATATTGTCTCATTGTTTTGTTGGGATTAGTGTTAAAACAAGAGAAAGTAATTTTAAAACAGAGGAAGTGCTGGAAGAATTTAAATTCTTGAAATGGCTTTTAAGTAATGAATTTATTTTTGATGAGGGTGATGAAAGAGAGCAAGTGGATGATTGTTTGTCGTATTTTGTGGAAAAAGGGTATTTGAAGGAGATAGGGCCTGGTACTTTTGTTGCGGTAAATAAAGAGGATCTTGAATTGTTCAGTGTGCCTATCACTGGTTTGTTGGAGGTGTATTGGGTGGGGGTTAGAGAGGCCATACGCATGTTGGAGGAAGACGGTAGAGTCAGCAGGATACTTCCCAAGAATGTGTCTCAATTGGCAAAGAGATATCAGAGGCTCAGGATACTTTCTAATCCTGAAGGAGTTTCACAACTGGCCATAAACAATGCAGTGTCCTTTTTGAATAGGGTATTGAAAGAGAGAGATGAGCTGGCACCTTATCTGAAGGGCAAGGTTGACCCCTATGCTTTTGAACAAAGGCTTTCCACCTTTGTGGGGAAGGGGCCTTTAAGTTATAAAGTTATAAAGTGGATGAGGCCTCAGAGGGTATAAATGCGGAGGAGCAATTGTAGGGTCTTTGGGACCTCCCTTAAGATGGTAAAGGTGAGGGGGTGAAGAAGAGATGGGGTGCCCTGGCCACTTATCTTACTCATTAAAGTATTTTTTTCTCCAATTTAACCAGATTTAGCCTTAAAGAAATCAGAACTTATAGTTTAGCCACATGATCCCGGGCCTCAAGGGGCCCAGCTAAAACCTCACCACCAGGTTACTCCATGGGCCAGGGCGTGCAAGGTTTCCAAAGGCTATTGAGGCTAATTTCAAGGTCTTGTCTTTGAACCTTAGAGGAGAGCTTCATAGGGCTACTGATACATATTCTTTTAAACAGGATCATTGGCCAGAGTGGGGGTTTTGGCATTCCTCTGGACCCCTTTTAAGTAATGGTGCTGTGCTTTTTAGTTAAGGGCTTCAACAAACCTGGTTTTCTTGCCCAAAGATTTTCCTTGACAGAAGGTTATTATGAATATATATTCAAAATGAATCATAGGTGGGCAAAGGTCCATGGGAAGAAAGAGGTGCAGGAGAAGAATAGGTTTCCTACCCCAGGTGGAGTACTTTAAGCCTGCTGGGATAAAGCTCACAGACCTTGAGGAAGTGGTGATACACCACGATGAACTAGAGGCATTGAGGCTTAAGGATCTTATGGGGGAGCAGCAGGAGGAGGCAGCCAAGAGGATGGGGGTTTCACAGCCCACATTTCACAGGCTTTTGCAATCTGCTCATCAAAAGGTTGCAGATGCCCTGGTGAATGGAAAGGCCATAAGGATAGAGGGTGGGAATGTGATGGTGGAACCAGGCCACCTTCCTTTCTGTGGTGGGAGGGGAATGTGTTGGGGGATGGGGTCAAAGCATAGGCTACTATATAAAGGATTCCTTGAAGCAGGAGGCCCAATGAAGATCGCAGTAACAAGTGTGGATGGGAGCGTGGATGGTCCTGTGGATGAGCGCTTTGGGAGGGCAAGGAGATTTATTGTCTATGACATAGAAGCCCGGAGCTACACAATTATAGATAATACTGCAAGTACGGATTCTGTTAAGGGTGCAGGCATTCAGAGTGCACAACACATAATAAATGCTGGGGCAAAGATACTTATAACAGGGCATTTGGGGCCCAATGCCTTCAGGGTGTTAGATGCTGCGGGCATTGAGGTCTACACTGTATCTGGGATGACTGTTAAAGAGGCCATAGAGGCCTACCTTGCAAAGAATCTTAAAAAATTGAGTGGCCCTGATGTATCTGGGCAGTGGTAGGAAAGGAGGTGCCATTTATGACTTTTTGGTGCAGACCATGGGGTTTTAAAAGGGGTTTTAGAAATTGGTACCGGGTGACTGGTCTACCTTTTTGGGCAAGGAGCCCTTTTTCCTATGCCCTGGGTTACGGTCACCTTGCTCCTCAACGGATTAAGGAACTGGAGATGGAGTATCTTGAGAGGGAGGCAAAGGAGCTGGAAGGCATTCTTAAGGATATCAAGGAACGCCTGGCAAAGCTGAAGGAGGAGAGTTAGCAAAATAAGGAGTAAAAGATGGCATATTTCAAGTATACCCCAGGCTTAGGGGAAAAAAGGAGATGGATCATGGGTGCGCCAAGCAAAGCTTGTAATTTCTTATCGGTTAGAGTCCGATGCAGGCAAAGCCTAACCAGCAGCTTGTTACCAACAGCGCACTGATGGAGGCAACGAAATCAGTGAAGCCGCTGGAAGGGAAATATCAGACCGCAACGCAAGGGAAGGGATTGAGCCCCGTAAAATTCAACGTCAAAGAGGCCGACAGTTTTCATGTGCTGGAAGGCAGAAAGAAGGGTTTCGATATGGTGAGAAGCCACTCTCTCTTTCGGGGTCTGAGACCGTGGTTATGATATTGAATGGAAATTGCAGGAACTTGGGAGACCCATTCGGCTTTCTGGAGACAGAATATTCGCTGCCAATCTGAAGAGGAGAGAAAGCGGAAATGGCCGGGTGGGAGTCGGACTGATTCATAGTAGAGGCGTAGCAGGGTTAATGCCCTGTGAGAGTAAAACTCACTCGAAG
>FWWL01001953.1_pt1 | contig 45861 bp, 45 predicted proteins | sample 2228331 | NCBI WGS metagenome assembly FWWL01 (sample SAMEA103939775, study PRJEB20133) | metagenome | reverse complement strand
CGCCGGCTCAGGCGCCCGGCGCGAACGGCTTGTGCCCGGTCGCGCGCCGCCCCGGCTGATCGATCGACGCGTCCTGCGGGCGCAGTCCGGTGCTGCGCGTCTGAACCGCGCGCTGCAGCAGATCGAACCAGAACGGTGCGCCGAACAGCGATGTGGACGCGGTGATCAGCCACCCGGCCACCTGGAGCGCGAAGGCGGCATCGAGCGATGGGGGGAAGCCGGTCCAGCCAATCGGAAGCGACCACAGTTGCCGCACGGTCGCGTCGTCGAGGGCGCCCGGCACCGAGCCGATCTGCGCCGCCAGCGCCGGCTGCTGCCACAGTGTGCGGAACAGGTGGACGCTGTCGATGTTGAACAGGATGGCCAGCAGCAATGACAGGAGCAGCGAAACGAGCAACTGGCGCCGCTTGTAGGCGCCCGAGACACGCGCCATCGCGCTGTCGAACCATTCCGCCACCGCTTCCTGGAAGCGCTGCGGATCGCCGCCGGCACGCTGGTACAGCGACAGCAGGGCGCGGCGCGTGCGTGGATCGGCGATGCGCTCGATGTCCTCGCGCATGCGGGAGAATTGCCCGGGCGTCTGCGCCACCGCGTCGACCAGGGCGATCGCGAAATGCGCCGGCGCGATGTACGATGGCAGGCTCGCGGGCAGGCGCCTGTGCGGCGACGGCTTCTCGCGCGGATTGACCAGGGGGTGCGCGTACACCGCCCGCGCCAGCGCCAGGAAGCGTGGGTCGCCGAGCATGGTCTTGACGCCATCGAGCAGGGTGTTGGCGCGCAGGCGGAAGGCCGCCGCCAGGGCTTCCTGCAAGGAGCTGACGATCAGGGCCAGCGTGCCGTAGCAAAACGTCAAGCCAATGGCCACCTCGAGTACCGTGCTGCCGAACATGTCGCGTCTCCCAGCCGTTGCATGCCTATCAACCCTAGCACGGCCGCGTTGTGCGCATGCCCGGTTTGCTCAAGAAAATGGCAGTCCTCCGGTAGCCATCCCGCATTTTCTATATACTTGCGGCAAATCGAATTTTTAGGGTTCACCATGTCTGACAAAGAAGCTTTCACCGAGAACGACTGGCGCCGGCTGTTGACCAGCTTTGGCGAAGATCCGGACCGCCCGGGGCTGCACGAGACGCCGGCGCGCGTGGCGAAAGCCTGGCAGCACTGGACCTCGGGCTACGACCAGGATCCGGTCGAGGTGCTCAAGGCCTTCGAGGATGGCGCCGAGCGGTACAACGAACTGATCGTGGTGCGCGGCATCCCTGTTTACAGCCATTGCGAGCACCATCTGGCGCCCTTCTTCGGCAAGGCGACCGTCGGCTATCTGCCAGATGGCAAGATCGTCGGCCTGTCGAAGCTGACCCGCCTGGTCGACATCTTCGCCAAGCGCCTGCAGGTGCAGGAGCGCATGACGATGCAGATCGCCAACGCACTGATGGAAGTGCTCGAGCCGAAGGCGGTCGGCGTCGTGGTCAAGTGCCGCCATATGTGCATGGAAAGCCGCGGCATCCGCACGCCGGGCGAGGAAACGATCACCTCCGCGATGCTCGGCGAACTGCAGCCGAACCTGGCGCTGCGCACCGAGTTCCTGGCGCTCGCGCGCGACTGAGTACCCGGCGCGCGCCGCCCCTGGCCGCGCCAGTCTTTTTTCGGGAACCTGTCCGCCCGTCTCCGCCTCAAACCAAGTTTGGGGGGATGCGATGGCCCGGCCGGAATTTCCCAGCGATATATCCCGCGAGCAGTTCGAACAGGTGCGTGGCCTGCTCGAATCCGCACGGCGCAGGACGCGCCCGCGCAAGCACGACCTCTACGACGTTTTTTGCGCGGTGCTCTACTTCCTCTCGACCGGTTCCGCCTGGCGCAGCCTGCCGTCCGAATTCCCTCCGTGGCGTACGGTGCACGAATATTTCACCCAGTGGACGATGCTGCGCGATGGCGACCGCACGCTTCTTGAGCAGGCGCTCGAGCGCGTCGGCCGCGATGCCGAAATCGTCCAGTTGCGCAGGCTGACGGCGCCACGCTGAGCCGGTCCTCACCTTGGACGCCTGTCTTCAGGCCGGCTTCAGGCCATCACGCTTGTCACCCGGATGTCACAGTCCCTTGCGGTTTCGTGTGGCACGGGATGCCCGGCGTCGGCTAAGCTAGCGAATATGTTATCAATTCGCTATGCTTCGGAGCGCCATGTTTGAGCAACTGAACCTGATCCTGTTTTCCGCAATGAACGCCCACGCCGGCCTGGCCGGCTGGCAACTGGGTGGCGCGATTTTCGCCGCCGAATGGCTGATCTTGCTGGTACCGGCATTCCTGGTCTGGCTCTGGGTGCGGGGCGACGCCCACCAGCGCGAGGCGGCGGTCCGCGCCTTCCTGGCCGCCGGCTGTGCCCTCACGCTGAATATGCTGATTGGCCTGCTGTGGTACAACCCGCGCCCCTTCGTGGCCGAGGTCGGGCACACCTTCCTCTACCACGACCCGGACAGCTCGTTCCCGAGCGACCACGCCACCAGCATGTTCTCGGTGGCGCTGGTACTTGCCTTCAGCCAGGTGCGCGCGGCGCGGCGCCTTGGCCTGCTACTGCTGCCGCTCGCACCGGTGGTGGCGTGGTCGCGCGTGTACATCGGCGTGCACTGGCCGCTCGACATGATCGGCGCGTTGGCGGTGTCGGCCGGCATGGCCCTGCTGTTCCAGACCCGGATCGCGGCGCTGGCGTGCGGCATCGTGGTGCCGCTGATGGAGCGCATCTACCGCCGTGTTCTGGCACGGCCGATCGCACGGGGCTGGTTCCGCCCCTAGAACCCTAACCTGCGGTGCTTTCCCCGGTCGGCTCGAAGACCAGGCTCTTGCCTTGAAGCCTGAACAGCCCGAGCGGTTGGGCCGCCGTCTGCTGTGGGGTCTCCAGCAGAGCGCAGTTCTGACTGTCGAGTTGCCAGACTTCTTCGCCCGCGCGCAGCGTGTAGATGGTGGTGTCCGGATCGCCGAACAATTCGACTTCCAGCCCGGCGGCCGGGACGTCGCCCAGGACGAGTTGGCGCTGGCACTCGGGCAGACGCGACGCGATCAGCCGCAGCGTGACCTGCTTGCTCCAGAAATAATCCTGCTCTGCACGCAGCGTGAGCGTGTACTGGTTGCCATCGATGAAATAACTGGCCGATTCGCTGAGGCAGCCCGCCAGCAGCAGTGGGGCCAGCGGGATGAGTGCCTTGCGCATGCTTGCGATTCCCGTGGTTACCGATGCTTGGGTGCATCGCGATTGCAGTATAGAAGCGTGCGGGGGGCCGCGCAACAGTTGGGCGAGGGATGTAGCCCTTACCCGACGCAGGGCCGGGGTGCGGGCCCGGGCGCACGTTTGAAAAAACGCCAAGCTCCGCGCTCCGGTAGTATTTGTCTCATCCACCCCGGCGCAAGACGGCAGCCAGAGCCGGCAGCGGCGCGAGCGTCTGCCGCGCTTCGTCTTGCCACGGCCATTCGCACCGCGTGGGCGGCGCCCTTACCGGCCCGGCCCTTCGCATGTCCCTGGAGCGAGCAATCCATGCCAAACGACGACCGAACCCTGGCCGGGCGCCAGGCGCACGAGCAGGTGAGGGCAGATGGCGCGAACGCGCCAGTGCCCCGGCGCAAAGTCACCCTGCGCGTGAACGGAGCAAGCCACGAATTGACGATCGAACCGCGCGTGACCCTGCTCGACGCCTTGCGCGAGCACCTGGGCCTGACCGGCACCAAGAAGGGCTGCGACCGCGGCCAGTGCGGCGCCTGCACCGTGCTGGTGGACGGCCAGCGCATCAACTCCTGCCTGACGCTCGCGGTGATGCATGAGGGGCGCGAGATCACCACCGTGGAAGGACTGGGCGGCGAAGGCGAGCCGCATCCGGTGCAGGAGGCATTCATGGAAAACGACGGTTTCCAGTGCGGCTATTGCACGCCGGGCCAGGTGTGTTCCGCCGTTGCCCTGCTGGGAGAGGTGCGGCAGGGGCAGGCCAGCGCCGTCACCCAGGGCGAGCGGCCGGAGGGCCTGTCGGACGAGGAGATCCGCGAGCGCATGAGCGGCAACCTGTGCCGCTGCGGCGCCTATCCCAACATCGTGGCGGCGGTGCGCAACGTGGTCGAGCGTACCGCCATGCCGGGTTCCTGAAAGGATCGGCATGCAGCCTATCTTCTATGACCGGGCGGGCGATCCGGAACAGGCGGTGGCGCTGGCACGCGAACCGGGCGCCATGTTCATCGGTGGGGGCACCAACCTGCTCGACCTGTACAAGAGCGGCATCGAGCGGCCACGGCGGCTGGTCGATATCAGCCGGCTGGCGCTGGACGCCATCGAGGAACTGCCTGGAGGCGGCGTGCGCATCGGCGCGGTCGCGAGCAACACGGCGGCCGCGAACCACCCGCTGGTGCGCGCGCGGTATCGCGTGCTCTCGGAGGCCTTGCTGAACGGCGCATCGCCCCAACTGCGCAACATGGCCACGGTCGGCGGCAACCTGTTGCAGCGCACCCGCTGCTATTACTTCACCGACCCGGCCTTTGCTGCCTGCAACAAGCGCACGCCCGGCTCCGGTTGCGCGGCGCGCGACGGCTTCAACCGCAACCACGCCGTCCTGGGAGCCAGCGACGCCTGCATCGCGACCCATCCGTCCGACATGGCGGTGGCGCTGTGCGCACTGGACGCCGAGGTACGGCTGAAAGGCGCCGGTGGCGAGCGCGCGGTGCCGCTGGAACACTTCCATCGTCTGCCGGGGAACACTCCCCACCTCGATACCGTGATCGCGCCCGGCGAGCTGATCACCTCCGTCGACCTTCCGGCCCTGCCTGCCGCCGCGCGTTCGCGTTATGTGAAGGTGCGCGACCGTGCCAGCTTTGCGTTCGCACTGGTGTCGGTCGCCGCCGTCGTCGAGCTCGATGGCGATCTGGTGCGCGACGTGCGGCTGGCGCTGGGCGGGGTCGCGCACAAGCCCTGGCGCGCACGCGAGGCCGAGGAGGCGCTGCGTGGCGGGAGCATGTCGCCGGAAGCGATGCGGCGCGCGGCGCAACTGGCCTTGGCCGGCGCGCAGGACTATGGGCACAACGGTTTCAAGATCGACCTGGCACAGCGAGCGATCGTGCGGGCGCTGCGGGTCGCGGGAGGGGTCGCATGAGTATCGTCGGCGCACCCATCGATCGCACGGACGGCTGGGCCAAGGTCAGCGGCACGGCGCGCTATGCGGCCGAACATTCGCTCCCGAATCTCGCGCACGCCTTCCTCGTCACGAGCACCATACCCAGCGGACGCGTGCTGCGGATCGACGCGGACGCGGCGCGCGCCGCACCCGGCGTGCTGCTGGTCATGACCCACGAGAATGCGCCCGGGCTCGCTTGCGAGCACGGCAAGCAGGCGTCTTCGGTCGGCCGCGTGCTCTCGCTGCTCCAGGACGATGCGGTCCACTACAACAACGAACCGGTGGCTGTCGTGGTCGCGGAGACCTTCGAGCAGGCGCGCGATGCCGCCTCGCGCCTGCGCATCGAGTACGAATGCGCTGCGGCGCTGCTCGACTTCGACGAGGCCAAACAGTCGACCCATGCGCCGGACAAGGTCCTGAGCCAGGAACCCGACACCCGCCGTGGCGACCTGCAGGGTGGCTTGCTGTCATCGAGCGCGCGCGTGGACGAGGTCTATCACACGCCCTGCGAGCACCACAACCCGATCGAGCCGCACGCAACCATCGCCGCATGGGAGGGCGGGCACCTCACGCTGTACGACTCGACCCAGTACATCAAGGGTGTGCAGCGGATCGTCGCGGCCACCTTCGGCATGCCGCCCGGGCAGGTCACGGTGCTGTGCCCGTTCGTGGGCGGCGCCTTTGGCTGCAAGGGATCGATCTGGTCGCACGTGGTTCTGGCTGCCATGGCCGCGCGCGAAGCCGGGCGTCCGGTCAAGCTGGTGCTGGACCGTACCCAGATGTTCGGCCCGGTCGGCGCCCGCCCTGTCACCGAACAGCGCATGCGCCTGGGCGCGCTCTCGGATGGCAGGCTGATGGCATCCTCGCATGACGTGGTCGCACACACCTCGGTGATCGAGGACTGGATCGAGCCCAGCGCCATCCTCACGCGCATGCTCTACGCCAGCCCGAACCAGGAAACCTCGCACCGGCTGGCGAGGATGAACCTCGGCACGCCGACTTTCATGCGCGCCCCTGGCGAGGCGAGCGGCTCGTTCGCACTGGAATCGTCCATGGACGAGTTGGCCGTGACGCTCGGTATCGACCCGCTGGAGCTACGCCTGCGCAACCACACGGATCGCGATCCCGGAAAGGACCTGCCGTTTTCGAGCAAGTCCCTGCGCCAGTGCTACCAAGAGGGCGCCGAGCGCTTCGGCTGGAATCGGCGCAACCCCCAGCCGCGCTCCATGCGCGAAGGCGGAAAGCTGGTGGGCTGGGGCATGGCGACCGCCACCTACCCGACCAATCGCTCGAAAGCGGAGGCGTCGATCGGCATGGCACCGGAAGGCAGCGTGATCGCACGCTCGGGCAGCCAGGATCTTGGCACGGGAACGTACACGGTGATGACCCAGGTCGCCGCCGACGCCGTCGGTGTGCCGGTCGATCGCGTGCGCTTCGAACTGGGCGACTCCAGGCTCCCGGAGGCGCCGATTTCCGGTGGCTCGACCACGGTGGCAAGCCTCGCCCCGGCAGTCCAGGCGGCGGGACGGGCGCTAAGGTTGAAGCTTGCGGGCATCGCCGCGGCGGACGAGCGCTCGCCGCTGCACGGCGCGTTGCCCGACGAACTGGGCGCGCAGGACGGCGAACTCTACCTGCTGCGCGACCCCTCGCGGCGCGAGTCGATGGCGGAAATCGTCGCGCGCCATGGCACCGGCGCGGTGGAGGCCGATGCCAAGGCGTCCCCAGGGGACGAAAAGAAAAAGTTCTCCATGCACGCCTTCGGCGCGGTATTCGTCGAGGTGCACGTGGACGAGGACCTGGGCGAGATCCGCGTTCAGCGCGTGGTCGGGGTGTACGGGGTGGGCAGGCTGATGAACGAGAAGACCGGCAAGAGCCAGCTCATGGGTGGCATCGTCGGCGGCATCGGCATGGCCTTGATGGAGGAAACCGTGTTCGATCGCCGCGACGGACGGGCGGTGAACGGCAACCTGGCCGAATACCACGTTCCCACCAACGCCGACATCGGCAGCATCGAGGTGCACGTGGTGGACGAGGACGATCCGCACGTGAATCCCCTGGGGGCCAAGGGCGTGGGCGAAATCGGCATCACCGGCGTGGCTGCAGCGGTGGCGAACGCGGTCTACCACGCGACGGGAAAGCGGGTGCGCGATTTGCCGATCACCCTGGACAAGCTGTTGTAGGTGCGGTGGCCCGGCCGGGTCAGGCGCTCAGGCTGAGTGGCCCGGAGAGCCTGGCCAGCGCTGCCGGATGCTCGAATTCCACCTCGGGCGCCACGCGGCGCAGGGCCTCGATCGGGGCATAGCCCCAATGCACCGCCCCGAACGCCACGCCCGCCTTGCGCGCGGCTTCCGCGTCGCTGGACTGGTCGCCGATGTAGATGGCGTGTTGTGGCGACACGGCCGCCTTCTTCAACACGCTCCGGATGCGCGAGGCCTTGCCGAAGATCGACATACCGCACTCGAACTGCGTGATCAGCCCGCTGAGCTGCGGCCCCAGGACCTGCTTCACGTTTTCATCCGAGTTGGACGACACGACGGTCAGGCAGACACCGTCCTGTGCCAGCTGGTGCAGGACACTTTCGATTCCCGGGAACAGCGCGATCCTCGAAGTATTCTCCTTCATCAATCCGATGAAGGTCTTCGAGACCATGGGCAGCTTCCACGCGGGCATCTCGAGGTGGCGCATCATCTCGCGTGCCCCGTGATGGCGCAAGCCTTCGACTTCCCCGGGCAGGATGCGGCGAAAGCCGTGCTGGTCGGCGATCTGGTTGAAGACGCTGATGAAGAAGGGGAAGGAGTCGGCGAGTGTGCCGTCGAAGTCGAGAATGGCCAGGCGATAGCGCATACGGGGTGCGGGAAGTGGTACCGGACTCGCATTCTGTCATGGTTTTCATGACCGGCGCGAGTCCGGCGCGTACTCAGCCCAGGGCCAGTTCCCGTACCGGCCGAACCTCGATGCTGCCATGCTTGGCAGGCGGGATGCCGCTGGCGATGCGGATCGCCTCGTTCAGGTCGGCCGCGTCGACCAGGTAGAAGCCGGCCAGCTGCTCCTTGGTCTCGGCGAACGGCCCGTCGTAGAGCGTGACCTGGCCGTTGCGTACCCGCACCGTGGTGGCGGTGTGCACGGGATGCAAGGGTTCGGCGGCCAACAGGCGTTCGCTCTGCACCAATTGCTGTGCGTACTCGGCGCACAAGGGGTCGGGGCAGGCGTTCCAGTGTTCTTGGTCCAGATAGACCAGGCACAGGTATTTCATGTTTTCCTCCTGGCGAATTGTCAGTCCAGCGCGAACGAACCCGTGCGCAGGTCGCCGGCGCGGCGGTAGACGCAATACACGACCCCGGCGGGCGTCGTGGTGCAGTGCTGCAGGGACAGGGTCGCCGGCACGGCACCGGGGCCGAACAGGCGCTTGCCCTCGCCGATCACGACGGGGAAGACGAGCAGGCGGAACTCATCGACCAGGTCGTTCTCGATCAGCGTCTGTGCCAGGCCGATGCTGCCGTGGACCTGCACCTCGCCCTTGTGGCGCTCCTTCAGCGCGGCGACACCGTTGACCACGTCGGGCAGGTGGGAGGAGTTGGCCCAGTCGAAGGTATCGCGGGTGCGCGAAGCGACGTACTTCGGCAGCGTATTCAGCTTGGTCGCCACCTGGTCGTCGCTATCCTGGACGCGCGGCCAGTGGCCGGCGAAGATGTCGTAGGTGGTCCGGCCGAGCAGGAAGGCGTCGGCTTTCGAGAAGATGCCGTCCATGATCTCGCCCAGGGGCGCGTCGAAGTGCGGGAACACCCAGCCGCCGTGGTGGAAGCCGCCGTCCTTGTCTTCGTCCGGTCCGCCGGGTGCCTGCATCACGCCGTCGAGCGTGAGAAAAGCGGTCAATGTGAGCTCAGCCATAGATCCTCCTTGTCGTTATTTTCAGTGTCGTCTTATTGTTGCGAAGCGCTTGCTTCGTCGGGCAGCATCTCGCCGTTGACCATCCAGGGCACGCCGAAGCGGTCGTTCGCCATGCCCCAGGTCCTGGCCCAGAAGGTTTGCTGCAAGGGCATCAGCACCTTGCCGCCCGCCGACAGCGCCTCGAACACCCGCTGTGCCTGCTCGACGGTATCGTAATTGAGCGTGAAGGAAACCCCCTGGATCGGTTCGTAGGGCATCTGCGGCGGGCAGTCTCCCGCGTACAGCAGCGTGCCTCCGTCCAGTTCGAGGCAGGCGTGCATCACCAGATGGCCCAGGTCGGGCGGCACGGGGTTCTCGGGGCAGGGTGGCGCGTCGGCGAAGCGCACCAGTGCCTTGCGCCTGGCGCCGAGAACCTGCTCGTAGAAACCAACGGCTTCCTCGCAATTGCCGTTGAAGGAGAGATAAGGAATAGCTTGCAACATGACAGTGTCCTTTCAGTAAAGTTCCGTCGGTTCGCGGAGCCGGCCGGCTCCTGTACTCCTTAGTCGAATGGCTTCGCCAGAATTCGACACCAGCTCAAAATTTTTTTTCAGGTCGTGCCTGGGACCATTTCTTCCAGTCGCCTGCGGAGGAAGCGCCGCTCCGGTTCCTGGCGCGCCAGTTCCAGCGCGCGCTCGTATGAGTGGCGGGCCGCGTCGCGTCGGCCGAGGCGGCGGCACAAGTCGGCCCTGGCCGCATGTGCCAGGTGGTAGGCGGCCAGGGAATCCGCTTCCAGCAGGCGCTCCACGTGGACCAGCCCGGCTTCCGGACCCTCGCACATGGCCAGTGCCACCGCCCGGTTGAGCTGGACGACGGGAGAGGGCTCGATGCGCAGCAGCGCGTCGTACAGGCCGACGATCTGGCGCCAGTCGGTCGCGCCAGACGTCGGCGCCTCGGCATGTACCGCAGCGATCGCCGCCTGCAGCGTGTAGGAGCCGAAGCGGCGCGAGCGCAGGGCCTGTTCCACCAGCGCGCAGCCCTCCGCGATGAGCTTGCCGTCCCACCGTGTGCGGTCCTGTTCGTCGAGTGGCACGAGGTCGCCGAGATCCGTCACCCGCGCCGCGCGTCGGGCCTCGTGCAGGAGCATCAACGCAAGCAGCCCGGACACCTCCGGCTCCGGCAACAGCTCGCGCAACAGGCGCGCGAGGCGGATCGCTTCGCCGGACAGGTCGGCCCGCACGACCTGATCGCCCGACGAGGCCGAGTAGCCTTCGTTGAAGACGAGGTAGATGACGCGCAGGACGCTTTGCAGGCGGCTCGCCAGCTCCTCGCCTTCCGGCACCTGGTAGGGGATGCGGGCGTCGCGGATCTTGGCCTTCGCGCGGACGATGCGCTGGGCCAGCGTGGGCGCCGACAGCAGGCAGGCGTGGGCGATTTCCTCGGTGCTCAGGCCGCACACCTCGCGCAGGGTGAGGGCGACGCGCGCTTCCTCCGAAAGGCTGGGGTGGCAGCAAGTGAAGATCAGGCGCAGGCGGTCGTCTTCGAGCTCGTCGGCGGGCTCGGCCTGCTGGCTCTCGTCCTCGATGTTCTCAACTGCTTCGGCGGCCTCGTCCCAGGGCGTGAAGCGGCGCTGGCGGCGAAGCTGGTCGATGGCCTTGAAGCGGCCGGCCGACACCAGCCAGGCGACTGGGTTGCCGGGCACGCCCTCCTGTGGCCAGCGTTCCGCGGCGGCGATGAAGGCGTCGTGCAGGGCCTCCTCCGCCAGGTCGAAGCTGCCCAGCAGGCGCACCAGGGTGGCGAACACGCGGCGCGAGCTGCCGCGGTAGACAGCGTCCAGGCTTTCGGTGGCGGAAGTCATCGTCGGTACGCTTCGGGTGTTGGGGAGGTGACAAGTGTCTCATGTCTGCCGGGAGTGATCGAGTGGTTGTCAACGCCGGCTCGCGTCATTTCTTGAGCAGCTTCACGCGTCGCAATGCGTGATCGCGCTAAGCTGGACGAGTCTCGCAGACTCTTTCAGCCGATTCTCGTAATCACCTAGCCGGAGGTTTCCCGTGTCGACGTTCTACAGTTACTTCAAGGAAAACATGGAAGGTTTGGGATTGCCGGCTCCCCAGACCTTGTTCGGCAGCATGCAAGCTGCTGTGGCGAATGCCACTGTGATCTTGAGCCAGATTGATAAATTCGGCAAAAGGGTGACAATCGGCGAATTGATCGGCGCTGGCACGCGGTTGGAGGGCCTGAGCGTCATTGCCGGCTGTTCCGCCGCGTTCTATGTCGGAGCAGTGATAGGGAGCCTGGCCGTTGCCTCCGGGCGATCACTGTCCGGGGGAACCTCGTTGGCGGACGTTCTTTTCATTATCAACAAGTACAATTTTTCGCGCCCTTGGTTGACCCCAACAATAACGCAATACCGGGGTATCTATCAACCCTTCGCATCGGGCAGGCGCCAGTATCGCTTTTTCGCGCATGTCTCATGAGGGACAAACTGCTACTCCTGATGTCCGCCGGCGTCGCTTCCCTGCTGGCGTGGCTCTTGTGGCATCACCTGCAGGATGAAGCCTACCTTACGATCTCACTGCTGGCGCTGGCTGGCGCGATCCTGGACAACATGCGTCTACGGCGGCGCCTGCGAGGCCGGGAGGGAACATGAGTTTCATCGGGAGGCGAGCCTGTGCAGCAGGGGTAGTTGGCGTAATGCTGACCATGCAGGTCGTCGCCAACCCGACTCCTTGCGATGTGTGGAGCTTCATCAAAGAGCGGGAAAGCTGCGATCACTTTCGCGCGGAGCTCGAAGGCAATTCGGTCGAGCGAAGGGCGCGCCAGCTCAACCGACAAATCAAGAAGTTTTGCTCAGGGACTGACAAGAGGCTAGCGGAACTTAAAGAGAAGTATTCGGGGCAAACCTGGGTGCTCAAGCAGCTGGAGGATTTCGAACACCAGATAGAAGCGAAAGCCGCGAAGTGATTGCCGAAGGCTCCTCGTTGAGAGCCGTCTAAGCCAGGCAGGTGATTCCGTCGGTGCATCGTCAACTTAAATGAACTCGTCCGTGCCATCCCCGTCATTTGGATCGGGTACCTCAAGCACCAGCCTCGACACTTTTTCGTATAGTTCGAGCTTAAATTCGTTGCAATCAGCCGAGTAGTGGCAGCGGCGGTGGCAGTTAGGACAGAGAGCGACAGCGTTTGTCGGCGTGTCCGATCCATGACTCGCCAGCGGCATCACATGGTGGACCTCCAGATAAGGTAGTCCATCGAATCCATTGAAGGGGGCACGCGAGCCGCAGCCTTCGCAGGCGCCGTTCGCTGCCTGCAAAACCCATGCTTTCACTGTTGGGTCGCGCACAAAGTGTGTAATCGTGCTCGTTACTGCTTGTGGTCGTTTGATCCCGCTTGGGACTCGTAGGTGCCGGCTTCTTAGTGCGGTGACCCGTTGCTTGAGCATGTTGTCATCTGCTGTCGGCACATAGTCCCAAAGGAGATCGGCGCCGTTTTCCAGCAGCACGCCTATCAACTTTTCCTTTACTGAAGAGCCAATGTTTCGAGCAGGGAGATACCCAGCGATACGGGGCATTTTGAGCTCGTACAGAGCTGCCGAGATGTTCTGCATCCGAAATTCAATAGACCCTTTGGTTCGTTGCGACAGTGGGCCCTCACGAAGGGCGCGGTTGAATTCGACCTTGCTGTAGGGCTCGCCCGCAAGCTCCTTATGCAACATGCCCAGGTATGCTCGTACCGCGGCAGCCAGTTCGTCGTCACTCCACTCCTGGGCTACCTTAGGACCTGGCGTTGCGTTGACATCTTGCATTGGCGCTGTGAAGGATTGAGATAGCCCAGTCTATGTCTTGTTCAATATCTTTTCAATAACCATAGCATAGCGGCCCAATGTCGCTGCTCCTAGTCCTCCCGGAACAAACTTTCCCCACACCAACACCAATTTGATACGATCTCGCAATGATCGATATCTCTGGCAAAGAAGCCGTCCCTCCGCGCATCCGGCGCCGTCAAAACATCGCACTCGTGCTGTTGGTGGTCACCGGCGTCATCAACTATCTCGACCGCGCGACGCTCGCGGTCGCCAACGAATACATCCGGGCGGACCTGGGCCTTTCGCTCGGCCAGATGGGCCTGCTGCTCTCGGCGTTCTCATGGAGTTACGCGCTGTGCCAGCTACCGGTCGGCGCGCTGGTGGACAAGATCGGGCCGCGCTGGCTGCTCGGCGCGGGCCTGGTGGTGTGGTCGCTGGCGCAGGCCGCTGGCGGCCTGGTATCGACCTTCGGCTGGTTCGTGCTCGCGCGCATCGTGCTCGGCATCGGCGAAGCGCCGCAGTTTCCGGCGGCCGCGCGCGTGGTGAGCAACTGGTTCCCCCTGCGTTCGCGCGGGACGCCGACCGGCATCTACAATTCCGCCTCGCCGCTCGGCGTCGCGCTGGCGCCCCTGCTGCTGGCGCCCTTGATCGTGGCCACGAGCTGGCACTGGGCCTTCTTCGTCACCGGCGCGATGGGTATCGTCGCTGCCGTCGTCTGGGTGGCGCTTTATCGCGACCCGGTCCGGGCCGAGATGACCGACGCCGAGCGCGCCTATCTGGAAGAAGGTGAAAGCGCCGCGCCCGCGCCAAAGACGAGTTTCGCCTCATGGAGCGCGCTGTTCCGGTACCGGGCGACCTGGGGCATGCTGCTCGGCTTTTTCGGCTCGGTCTATCTGAACTGGGTGTATCTGACCTGGCTGCCGGGCTATCTGCGCACCGAGCGCCAGATGGACATCGCATACGCCGGGATCGCCGCCTCGATTCCCTTCCTGTTCGGTTTCGCCGGCGCGCTCGTGGCTGGCTGGGCTTCGGACCGGGTGGTCAAGAACTCGGCTTCGCCGGTGGCCGCGCGCCGAAAGGCCGTGGTCGCGTCCATGCTGGGCATGGTGGCGTTCACGATTCCCGCCGCCCTGGTGGAAAGCAACGCCGTGGCGATCGCCTGCATCTCCATCGTCATCTTCCTCGCCAACGCTTCGTCGGCCTGCTCGTGGTCGCTCGCCTCGGCGGTGGCGCCGCGCAGCCGCGTCGCGTCGCTGGGCGCGATCCAGAACTTCGGCGGCTTCCTCGGCGGTGCGCTCGCGCCCATCCTGACTGGCTATATCGCCCAGGCCTGGTCCTTCGTGCCGGCCCTGCTGACCGGGGCCGGCATCGCCTTCCTGGGCGCGATGTCGTACCAGTTCCTGGTGGTGCGGCCGATTCCGGAGCGGGAATAGTCGCGTCTCGTCGTCAGGGCGGCTGGACAGGCCGCCATTTTTGTTGACTACAGGTGGCCGTGTGCAAGATCTCTACGTTTTCGATTTTCTGCGAACCGTATCCCAGCAGTTGAAGGAGACCCTGGAGTCGATGCCCTCGACTCCGCTCGACGACGCCGCGATCCGCCGCTTGCAGGAGTTCCAGGCCGAGTCCCGATCGACACAGGGGGTCTACATGCTGATGTACGAGGGCAGGCCACGGTACATCGGCAAGGCGAATAATGCGAAGGATCGCCTGTCGCAGCACCTGACCAAACTCCGGGGCCGTCGACACATCGACCTCGAAGCGCTCGGCTACAAAGTCCTCTTGCTCGACAAGAGCATGAGCACCGCCGCCAACGAGGCGATCCTGATCGGTATGTTCAAGGAGCAGTACTCGGAGATGTGGAATGGCGCGGGCTTCGGCCCCAAGGATCCCGGGAAGGAGCGGGATACCACCAAGCCGGGCAGATTCGACCAGCAGCATCCAATCATCGACGACTATCCGGTCAGCATTCGCACCAACGCCGCCGGCGACGTCGGGCTGGGGGACCTCCTGGCCGCGATGAAGGCGCAGTTGCCCTATGTGTTCAGGTACGAGGTTCCGGAGGATCTACTCGCCGCAAGCTTGAACATCGCATCCGTCGAGCCTGTGGCGCGACACCTGCTGCAGGCGGCCGTGACCCATCTGGGTCAGGGGTGGCGCGGAGCCGTCATCAGCTACGGAATGGTCCTCTACAAGTCGAACAAACACTATCCGCATGGGATCGAAGTGAACCCTTAGCTAGGCCGCGAGGTCCAGAGCCCGTTCGTCGTCGGCGCGGAGGTGGGCGCAGACATGTTCCGCCATGACGGCCGCCAGCAGGACGGGCACCGCGTTGCCCAACTGTCGCATGGTCTCGGACCATGTCCCCTGGAATATGAAACTGTCCGGGAAGGTCTGGATGCGGGCCGATTCGCGCACCGTGAAGTAGCGCACGGTTCCGTCGGGCCTGCGCAGCATGTTTTCACCTCCAGGCACTCCGTGATCGCCGGCCTTCAGTGCCTTGGCCGGTTCGTCCAGCGGACTGCCGGTGTGACCCGGATAGATGCGCGCCCCCGGTTGGAACTTGTGGGCTTGGACGGTCTGCGCGCGTGGATCCGTTTCTGGATCGGGCAGGTCGGCTATCGCATCCCGAACCGTTTCCCACGGCGCGCGTGCGGCCTCGGGGCCATCTTCCCCGAGCGCGCCCAGCACGCGGTCTATGCCCACCGGCCGCATCGGCCTGTCCCGCTCCGCCACCTGGTGCCGGTCCCAATACTCCCCGGTTCCCCATTGTGAAAACAGAAGGGCCTTCTGGCAGTGTGTCTCCTCAGGGAACGTGAACCGCACCCCGAGATCGGCCCGGAAACCGACGATGAACACCCGCATCCGCTTCTGGGGAACGCCGTAGTTGGCGGCGTTCACCAGCTTCCACTTGACGTGATATTCGCTGCCCGCGCCGGAGGCCTTGTGTTCAACAAGCCTGCCCAGGTGGTGGGGCCATTCCTCTCCCAGCGCCAGACGTACCGAGGGGAATTCGAGTTGCAACAGAATGTAGTTGAAATAGTCGGAGAAGGCCGCGCGCGTCAGGCCTTGCACGTTCTCGAAGACGAAGGCGCGAGGCCGCGTTTCGCGGACCGCCCGCACCGCCTGGGGGAACATGTCGCGTGCGTCGAGAAACCCCCCGTGCTTCCCCCCGAGCGAAAAGGGTTGGCACGGTGGCCCGCCGGTCACGAGGTCGATGTCCGCCAGGTGGCTGTAGTCGAACTGCCGTACATCGCCCTGGATCACGTCGGGCCAATGCGCCACCGGCTCGATATTGGCTTGTTTGTTGAGCCGCAGCGTGTTGCAGGCGTGCTGATTCCATTCCACCACCGCCCGATGAACCACGTCAACCTGCCTTGCAAACCCGAGGGCTAGCCCTCCAGCACCGGCAAATAGTTCGATCGAGTGAATAGGCATGGTTGGTCTCGTTACAGAATCAAAACTTGGGCGCGGTGCGTCGGGAGGCGTCGAGTTGCCGATATTTTACTGTATATCCGTACAGTTTTGCGGATCGCACGACGGCGGATCCGTGCGAGACACTTTAAAAAAATGTCGCTATCCCCCAACTGGGAGAAACCGGCTCATTGAGCGGCATCAATATTAACGGATGCGGCTTCTGATAGCGAGCCTGGCGGAAGGAGCGACGCATGGTCGACACCGTCACCGCGGCAAAGCGAAGTGAAATCATGTCCCGGGTACAGGGCAAGGACACGCGGCCCGAAATGCTTGTCCGCCGTCTCGTGCACGGCGCGGGGTATCGCTATCGATTGCATGTGCGCGGCCTGCCGGGAAGCCCCGATCTCGTTTTCGCCTCGCGCAGGAAGGTCATCTTCGTCCATGGGTGCTTCTGGCACTCGCACTCCGGCTGTCGTCAGGCGAGGATTCCCAAGACGCGCACCGGGTTCTGGTCGGCCAAGCTGCTGGCCAACAAGGAAAGGGACGCGCGGAACCTGGAAGAGCTCACCAAGGCGGGATGGAAAGCGCTGGTGCTGTGGGAGTGCGAACTGGGCGACCCCGGTCTGCTCCAGCGTGTACGGGCATTCCTGGGGTAGGCACTCGTATCCACCGTTGCATGCGATTGATCAGCCGCCGAAACGGTGGGCACAAGTGCCTCGCGCGGGCCGGCCCACCCTACGGGCTTTGCGCGTGGAGGAGGACAAGGTCCCGCCGTCGCGCGCGGAGCCGGCAAACGAACGGGAGGCGCCGCCTCCCGTTCATCTGTGATCGTACCGACCGATCAAACGTCGATATTCCCCGCCTGCAGCGCGTTGGTCTCGATGAAGTTCCTGCGCGGCTCGACCTCGTCGCCCATCAGGGTCGTGAAGATCTGGTCCGCGCCGATCGCGTCCTCGATTTGCACCTTGAGCAGGCGGCGCACGGCCGGGTCCATCGTGGTTTCCCACAGCTGTTCCGGATTCATCTCGCCCAGGCCCTTGTAGCGCTGCTTCGAGACGCCGCGTTCGGCTTCCTCGCGCAGCCACTGCATGGCTTCGTGGAAGTCCTTCACCGCGAACTCCTTCATGCGGTCGCCTTCGCCGCGGCGCACGATCGCGCCTTCGCCCATCAGGCCCTTGAAGGTGGCCGCCGAATTGGCCAGCACCGCGTAATCGGCGCTCGCCACGAAGTCGGCGTCGATCGCCGTGACCTGCACGTTACCGTGGTGCATGCGCTCGATGCGCAGCGCGTGCTTTTCCGACAGCTCGTCCGAACGCACGCTCACCTTCACGCTGCGCTCGCCGATCGCGGCGGCCATCGCGTCCGCCGAACGCTGCGCCGCCTCGACCGAAGTCAGGTCCAGCGTCACGCCACCGGTCAGGATGGCGGTGAGCGCCGCGCGGTCGATCACGCGCGTCAGGCGCATCATGATCGCGTTGGCGGTGTTGTACTGGCGCACCAGTTCGGCCAGCGGCTCGCCGGTGATCGGCTCGGCGCCTTCGCGCGGGATCAGCGACGCCGCGTTCAGCGCCACCGTCATCATGTACTTCGCTTCCTCGATGTCGTCCTTCAGGTAGCGCTCGTCGCGGCCCGCCTTGACCTTGTACAGCGGCGGCTGCGCGATGTACACGTGGCCACGTTCGACCAGCTGCGGCATCTGGCGGTAGAACAGCGTCAGCAGCAGGGTGCGGATGTGCGCGCCGTCCACGTCCGCGTCGGTCATGATGATGATGCGGTGGTAGCGCAGCTTGTCCACGTTGAACTCGTCCGGACCGATCGAGGTGCCCAGCGTCGCGATCAGGGTCGTGATCTGCTCCGAGGACAGCATCTTCTCGAAGCGCGCCTTCTCCACGTTCAGCACCTTGCCGCGCAGCGGCAGGATGGCCTGGAACTTGCGGTCGCGGCCCTGCTTGGCCGATCCACCCGCCGAGTCACCCTCGACGATGTACAGTTCGGCCAGCGCCGGGTCGCGTTCCTGGCAGTCCGCCAGTTTCGAGGACAGGCCCAGGCCGTCCATCACGCCCTTGCGCCGGGTCAGGTCGCGCGCCTTGCGCGCCGCTTCGCGCGCACGCGCCGCTTCCACGATCTTGCCGCAGATGATCTTGGCGTCGTTCGGCTTTTCCATCAGGAAGTCGGTGAGCGTCTTCGCCACGATTTCCTCGACCGGACCGCGCACTTCCGAAGAGACCAGCTTGTCCTTGGTCTGGGACGAGAACTTCGGCTCAGGCACCTTCACCGACAGCACGCAGGTCAGCCCCTCGCGCATGTCGTCGCCGGAGATCTCCACCTTGGCCTTCTTGGCCAGTTCGTTCTCGTCGATGTACTTGTTGATCACCCGTGTCATCGCCGCGCGCAGGCCGGTCAGGTGGGTGCCGCCGTCGCGCTGCGGGATGTTGTTGGTGAAGCACAGCACCTGCTCGTTGAACGCGTCGTTCCACTGCATCGACACGTCCACCGAGATGGTCGTGCCCTGGTCGGACTGGCGCTCGCCGGTCGCCTGGAACACGGTCGGGTGCAGCACCGTCTTGGCCTTGTTGATGTACTCGACGAAGCCGCGCGTGCCGCCTTCGAAGGCGAACACTTCTTCCTTGCCGGTGCGCTGGTCGCTCAGCTTGATGTTGACGCCGTTGTTCAGGAACGACAGCTCGCGGATGCGCTTGGACAGGATCTCGTAGTGGAACTCGACGTTGCCGAAGATGGCCTCGTCGGCCCAGAAGTGCACCTCGGTGCCGCGCTTGTCGGTCTCGCCGATCACCTTGATCGGGGACACGGCCACGCCATCGATGGTCTCGATTTCGCGGTTCTGCGGCACGCCGCGCGCGAATTCCATGAAGTGCACCTTGCCGTCGCGGCGGATGGTCAGCTTGAGCGTCTTCGACAGCGCGTTCACGCACGACACGCCGACGCCGTGCAGGCCCCCGGACACCTTGTAGGCGTTCTGGTCGAACTTGCCGCCCGCGTGCAGCTCGGTCATCACGATCTCGGCGGCGGAACGCTTCGGCTCGTGCTTGTCGTCCATCTTCAGGCCGGTCGGCACGCCGCGGCCGTTGTCGGTGATCGAGATCGAGTTGTCGGAGTGGATCGTGACGTGGATCTCGGAGCAATAGCCGGCCAGCGCCTCGTCGATCGAGTTGTCCAGCACTTCGAACACGAGGTGGTGCAGGCCGGTACCGTCCGAGGTATCGCCGATGTACATGCCCGGACGCTTGCGTACGGCTTCCAGGCCTTCCAGAATTTGAATCGAGGCGGCGCCGTAATCATCCGACTTGTTGCCGGAGGAGGCCACTGGTGCTTGTGTGTTCTCGGACATGGACTGCTTTCTCTAAAACTGTGTGAATCAGACTACCTGGCGGCTGCGTTCCCGGATTAAATGCGCATCGGCATGACGACGTACTTGAAGTCGCCATTGTCGGGAATCGAGATCAGGGCCGACGAGTTGGAGTCGCCCAGCGCGACGTTGATCTGGTCGCACTTCAGGTTGTTCAACACGTCGAGCAGGTAGGTCACGTTGAAGCCGATGTCGATGGCGTCGCCACCGTAGTCGATCTCGAGCTCCTCCACCGCCTCTTCCTGGTCGGCGTTGGTCGAGCTGATCTTCATGCTGCCCGGGGAGATCATGCAGCGCACGCCCTTGAACTTGTCGCTGGTCATGATCGCGGCGCGCTGCAGCGAACGCAGCAACTCCTCGCGGCCGATCGTGAAGTCGTTGTTGTAGCCCTTCGGGATCACGCGGGTGTAGTCGGGGAACTTGCCTTCGACCAGCTTGGAGACCAGCTCGATGTCGGCGAAGGTCAGCTTGACCTGCGAGGCGGCGATGTCCAGGCGGACGGTCTCGTCGCTTTCTTCCAGCAGGCGCTGCAGTTCGATGATGGTCTTGCGCGGGATGATCACTTCCTGGCGCTCGAACGACTGCTCGGCTTCCACCTGGCAGAAGGCCAGGCGGTGGCCGTCGGTCGCCACGGCGATGATCTTGTTCCCCTCCAGGACCAGCAGCAGGCCGTTCAGGTAGTAGCGGATGTCCTGCTGCGCCATCGAGAAATGCACCATGTTGAACAGGTGCTTGAGCGTCTTTTGCGGCAGGGTTACGCTGGCGTTGTAGGTGTCGGCCACCGACACGGTCGGGAATTCCTCGGCCGCCAGGGTTTGCAGGGCGAAGCGCGACTTGCCGCTCTGCACGGTCAGGCGCTTGTTCTGCAGGGTCATGCTCACGTCGCCCGACTCGGGCAGCGCGCGCAGGATGTCGAGCAGCTTGCGCGCCGCGACCGTGGTGCCGGTCGCCTCGGGGCCGGAGCCGATATTGGCCAGCGTGGTGATCTGCACTTCCGTGTCGGTCGACAGGAAGGACACGCTTTCGCCGTCCTTGCGGATGAGGATATTGGCCAGAATCGGCATCGTGTGCCGACGCTCGACAATACCGCTCACGATCTGCAGTGGCCGGAGTAGCGTGTCTCGGGTGGTTTTGACCAGTTGCATACTTATCCTCAATCAGGTTTGAATGTTGTAGATTTTTCTAGCGTAGTATTTTGCCAGAAATTGCCTGGCGTAAATAAACGCGCTTGCCGGGGCAAGGTCCGGCGCCGGCCGCGCGGCGGCGGGCGCAGGGCTTCCTGTCCCTTTAGCCTTTCAGTGTCTGCTCCAGCACGTGCAGCTCGTGGTTGCATTCGGCGTTCTTCGCGCGGTCCTGTGCGATCTTGCGCACCGCGTGCAGCACGGTGGTGTGGTCGCGTCCGCCGAACAGTTCGCCGATCTCCGGCAGGCTCTTTTGCGTCAGTTCCTTGGCCAGGTACATCGCGATCTGGCGCGGGCGCGCGATGTTCGCCGGCCGGCGCTTCGAGTACATGTCCGCGACCTTGATGTTGAAGAAGTCCGCCACGGTCTTCTGGATGTTCTCCACCGAGATCTGGCGGTTCTGCACCGACAGCAGGTCCTTCAGCGCTTCCTTCACCACGTCGATCGTGATCTCCTTGCCGTGGAAACGCGAGTAGGCCAGGATCTTGCGCAGCGCGCCTTCCAGTTCGCGCACGTTCGAGCGCAGGTGCTTGGCCACGAAGAAGGCCACGTCGTCGTTCAGCGTAACGCCTTCCGACTGCGCCTTCTTGAGCAGGATCGCGACGCGCATCTCCAGTTCCGGCGGTTCGATGGCCACCGTCAGGCCGGAATCGAAACGCGAGATCAGGCGGTCGTCCATGCCCGTGATCTCCTTCGGATAGGTGTCCGAAGTGATGATGATCTGTTTCTTGGCCGCGATCAGCGCCTCGAACGCGTAGAAGAATTCCTCCTGGGTGCGGCTCTTGCCGCCGAAGAACTGGATATCGTCGATCAGCAGCATGTCCAGCGAGTGGTAGTAATGCTTGAAGTCGTCGAAACCCTTGCGCTGGTAGGCCGTCACCACGTCGCGCACGTACTGCTCGGCGTGGATGTAGCGGATGCGCGCGCCCGGCTGGTCGGCCATCACCTGGTTGCCGATCGCGTGGATCAGGTGGGTCTTACCCAGGCCCACGCCGCCGTAGAAGAACAGCGGGTTGTACGACACCCCCGGATTGTTGGCGACCTGGATCGCGGCGGCGCGCGCCAGCTGGTTCGCCTTACCGGTCACGAAGCTGTCGAAGGTCAGGTCCGGGTTGATCCGGCTTTGCTCGCGCTTGGGCGAGTTGGCGATGTTCAGGTTCTCCTGGCCCACAGGCGCGGCGGGACGGTTCGGCGCGCCGGGACCGCCCGCGGCCGGGCCTGGCGCGGCGGGAGAGGCCGGCTTGCGCGCCTGCGTCAGCTTCGGGTCGAGCACGAACTGCACTTCCACCGGCGCTTCCCAGTACTGTGCGGCCAGCTGCGTGATGCGGGAGGCGAACTGCGACTTCACCCAGTCGAGCTTGAAGCGGTTCGGCGCCGCGATGCGCAGCTTGCCGTCTTCGTAGTCGAGGGCGATCAGCGGTTTGATCCATGCGCTGTATTGCTGCGGTGTGAGCTCGAGCTCAAGCTGCGCGGAACAGGTCTGCCAGAAGTTTTCCATACATCGCTAGTTGATACGTAACACTCTATTTTACCCGTCTTGCGCCGAGTTATCCACAGGCACGTCGCTTATTTTCAACCCGGGAGGCGGGCAGGGTCGGGGAGCCTGAAACAACAGTGAACTTGACAGCTGGACGGGGAATGGGTTCTAATTCAGGGTTCCCCGTCCGTGCGCCACGCTGGCTGCCAAGCGCAGCGATTTGTGGCCGGGCGAAATGAGCATCTGCTGTGGCGTGACGCTGGCTTAACGAAAGCGAACTGTCATTGGCGCCGAATCCTGACAAGACGTCAGACCCGATTTTGCATTTTATTTTGCTTTAAGCGAGACCACCATGAAACGTACTTACCAACCTTCCGTCGTTCGTCGCAAGCGCACGCACGGCTTCCGCGCACGTATGGCTACCCGTGGTGGCCGCCAGGTTCTGAACGCACGCCGCGCCAAGGGCCGCAAGCGCCTGGCTGTCTAAGCCAGGAGCCCTGATCGATCGCGGTCGGCCATGTCAGGCGAAGGTTCGCACGACTTCGCGCGCGCTCGTCGGATCGTTAAAACGGATGAGTTTTCATCCGTTTTTCGTTTGCGGCCTGCACAGAAAACCGCGCACTTCGTGCTCTACACCCGCCCCAACGACTTGCCGCATGCGCGGCTGGGCGTCGTTGCGGCCAAGCGTTTTGCGCCCCGCGCCGTGACGCGCAACACCATCAAGCGCGTCACGCGCGAACTGTTCCGCTCCAGCGAACTGCAGGCGGTCGATTGCATCGTGCGCCTCGCGCGCCCGGTGAACGGCAAGGACGGCCCGGCGACCACCCGCGCCCTCAAGGCCGAGCTGCGCGCCGAACTGGCGCGCCTGTTCGCGTCGCAGCGTGCGCGCCGCACGCCGCCGCCAAGGCCCGCGTCATGAAGACCGTGCTCGTCTGGCTGTTGCGCGGCTACCAGTTGCTGCTGTCTCCCATGCTGGGGCAGAACTGCCGCTTCTACCCGACCTGCTCCCATTACGCGATCGAAGCGCTGCGCACCCATGGTGCCGCACGCGGCAGCTGGCTGGCCGCGCGCCGCGTCTGCCGCTGCCATCCCTGGAACGCCGGTGGCGTGGACCTTGTCCCGCCCGTTCCCGACAAGGCCCCCCATTCAGCCGCTCGCGGTTGCAACCATTCCTGACCAATACCTCAATGGATATCAATAAACGTACCGTCCTGTGGATCGTGTTCGCCGTCTCGCTGATTGTTCTATGGAACAATTGGATGGTGTCCACCGGCCAGCAGTCCCTGTTCTCGGCGGCGCCGCCGGCCCAGGTCGCGGCGAATGGCAAGCCTGCCGTCGCCGACGTGCCGGCACCGGCCACCGTGGCCCAGCCAGCCCAGGTGCCGATGTCGCCGGGCGCGCCGCCGGTCGCTCCGCAGACCGAGCGCATCACCATCACCACCGACGTGTTCAAGGTCGACATCGACACCCTCGGTGCCGTCGTCAAGCGCCTGGAACTGCTCAAGTTCCGCGACCAGTTCGACGAGACGAAGAACCAGGTCCTGTTCCACTTCACGGACAACAGCGTCTACCTGGGCCAGACCGGCCTGATCGGTAACAGCCCGGCCGGCACCCTGCCGAACCACAATACCCGCTTCGTCGCGCGTCCGGGCGCCCGCGCGCTCGATGGCGCGAACGAGGTGCAACTGGTTCTGGAAGCGGAGCAGGGCGGCGTCAGGCTCGTCAAGACCTTCACCTTCCGCCGCGGCGACTACGTGATCGGCGTGCGCCACGACGTGACCAACCTGAGCGGCACGCCACTGCAGCCTTCGGTGTACCTGCAACTGCAGCACGATGGCGACGAGCCGGAAGGCAGCTCGTTCTTCAACCCGCTGTACACGGGCCCGACGCTGTGGACGCCGGAGAGCAACTACCAGAAGCTCACGTTCGAGGAGATCGAAAAGAACCAGGCCGAACACGCGACGAAGGCGGACGCGGGCTGGTTCGCGATCTCGCAGCATTTCTTCGTGTCGGCCTTCATCCCGCCGGAGAACAAGCCGCGTGACATCTACACCAAGAAAGTCGGCAACAACCTGTACGCGATCGGCTCGATCATCCCGCTGACCACCATCGCTCCGGGCGCCACCGTGTCGAGCGAGTCGCGCCTGTACTCCGGCCCGCAGGTCGAGAGCGCGCTCGAAGGCATCGCCCCCGGCCTGGACCTGGTCAAGGACTACGGCATGCTGACGATCATCGCCAAGCCGATCTTCTGGCTGATGGACCAGATCAACTCGCTGATCGGCAACTGGGGCTGGACCATCATCGTGTTCACGATCCTGATCAAGCTGGCGTTCTTCCCGCTGTCGGCCGCCGGTTACCGCAGCATGGCCAAGATGCGCGTGGTCACGCCGAAGATGCAGGCGATCCGCGAGCGCTACAAGAGCGATCCGGTGAAGATGCAGCAGGCCACGATGGAGCTGTACAAGACGGAGAAGATCAACCCGCTGGGCGGCTGCCTGCCGATCCTGGTGCAGATGCCGGTGTTCATCGCGCTGTACTGGGTGCTGCAGTCGTCCGTGGAACTGCGCGGCGCGCCGTGGCTCGGCTGGATCCAGGATCTGACCAAACCGGACCCGTACTTCATCCTGCCGATCCTGTACGCGATCTCGATGTACATCACGACCAAGCTGAACCCGCAACCGGCCGACCCGGTGCAGGCGAAGATGATGCTGTTCATGCCGCTGGCATTCTCGATCATCTTCTTCTTCTTCCCGTCGGGCCTGGTGCTGTACTGGGTGGTCAACAACATCCTGTCGATCGGCCAGCAGTGGGTGATCACCAGGAAATACGAGACCGGCAAGGCGAAGTAATCAGGCTTCGCCGCCAGATCGGAAGCCCGTGCTCGCACGGGCTTTTTTAATTCCCTGCGCTACAATCCTCGAATGAAACTCGACACCTCTCCCATCGCCGCCATCGCCACCGCTCCCGGACGCGGTGGCATCGGCGTGGTCCGCGCCTCCGGCAAATCGCTCGCGCCGCTGATCGACGCCTTGTTTCCCGGCACCACGCTCGCGCCGCGCCACGCCACCTACATCCCCTTCAAGTCCGCCGCCGGCGAGGTGATCGACCAGGGCATCGCCCTGTACTTCAAGGCGCCGCATTCGTACACGGGCGAGGACGTGCTGGAACTGCAGGGCCATGGCGGCCCGGTGGTGCTGCAAATGTTGCTGCAGCGCGTGCTGGAGGCGGGCGCCGCCAGCGGGCTGCGCCTGGCCGAGCCGGGCGAGTTCACCCGCCGCGCCTACCTGAACGACAAGCTCGACCTGGCCCAGGCCGAGGCGGTGGCCGACCTGATCGACGCCTCCACGGAGGCGGCGGCGCGCTCGGCCTCGCAGTCGCTCTCGGGCGCGTTCTCCAAGGTGGTGCACGAACTGGTCGAGAAGACCATCAACCTGCGCATGCTGGTCGAGGCCACGCTCGACTTCCCGGAGGAGGAGATCGACTTCCTCGAAAAGTCGAACGCGCGCGGGCAGTTGGCCGGCATCGTCGGGGCGCTCGAACACGTGTTCGCCCAGGCGGCACAGGGCGCCCTGCTGCGCGAAGGCCTGAACGTGGTGCTGGTGGGGCAGCCGAACGTGGGCAAGTCCTCGCTGCTGAACGCGCTGGCCGGGGCGGAGGTCGCGATCGTGACGCCGATCGCGGGCACCACGCGCGACAAGGTGACCGAGACCATCCAGGTCGAGGGCATCCCGCTCAACATCATCGATACCGCGGGCATCCGCACCGACGAGGGCATCGACGTGGTCGAGCGCATCGGCATCGAGCGCACCTGGGGCGAGGTCGGCAAGGCCGACGTGATCCTGCACCTGCTCGACGCCAGCATCGGGCCCAGCCGCGAGGACGAGGCGATCGTCGCGGCCTTCCCGCAAGGGGTGCCGGTGGTGCGGATCTGGAACAAGATCGACCTGTCCGGTCACAAGCCGGCGATCGAGCGCGCGGGCGACGCGGCCCACCTCTACCTGTCCGCCAACGAGAAGCTGGGAATCGACCTGTTGCGCGCGGAGTTGCTGCGCATCGCGGGGTGGCGCCAGACCGGGGAGTCGCTGTTCCTGGCACGCGAGCGGCACCTGATCGCGCTGCGCGCGGCGCGCACCCACCTGGACCTGGCGGCCGCCCACGCGGCCCAGGACGACCAGTCGCTCGACCTGTTCGCGGAAGAGCTGCGGCTGGCGCAGGATCAGCTGTCGAGCATCACCGGCGCCTTCACGCCGGACGACCTGCTGGGGGTGATCTTCAGCCGCTTCTGCATCGGCAAGTAGAAGCGCCAGGCTCCTAGACCCGCCGCACCGACTCGCGCACCACCAGCCCGAGCGACGGCACCTCCACCGACGGCTGCTCGTGGCCCAGCATCGAGAGCAGCATGCGCCCGATCCCGGTGCCGACCTCGTACAGCGGCTGGCGCACCGTGGTGAGCGGCGGGGTGGTGTACATCGAGCTTTGCAGGTCGTCGAAGCCGACGATGGAGATGTCGTCCGGCACGCGGATGCTGCGCCGGTACAGCGCCAGCCGCGCCCCGTAGGCGGTCAGGTCGTTGCCGGCGAAGATGGCGGTGAAGCGCTGGCCGGAGGCGAGCAGCTGGTTCATCGCCAGCAGGCCGCCGGACTCATGGAAGTCGCCCGGCACCACCAGTCTTGGATCCACTTCGATCTTGTTGCGCGCCAGCGTGTCCTGGTAGCCGGCCAGGCGCGCGCGCGCGTCCTCGTGCTCGGCGGGACCGGTGATCATGGCGATGCGCCGGTGTCCCTGTTCGATCAGGTGCTCGACCGCCTCGCAGGCTCCCCGGTAATTGTCCAGGCAAAAGCCCAGCACCCGTTCCCCGGCCAGCTTGCGGCCGAAGGCCACGATCGGCACCCTGCTGGAAAATTTCTGGATCTGGCTGTCGCTCAGGTTGCCGCTCAGGATGGCCACGGCGTCGACGCGTCGGCCGATCAGCAGCTCCACCCGTTCCGCCTCCTCGTCCGCGTGCCAGTGCCCGCTCATGATCAGCAGGGCGTAGCCCGAGGTCTTGACGGCATCCTCGATCCCGACCATCGCCCGGTTGAAGTAGCCCGACTCGATCGACTGGGTCAACACCCCGATCGTGCGCGTGCTGCCCATCTTCAGGCTCTGCGCCAGCCGGTTCGGCTTGTAGTTCAGCTCGTCGATGACCCGCTCGATGGTCTTGCGTTTGTCGTCCGACACCTTTGCGGTGCCATTCAGGAAACGGGACACGGTGGCGGGAGAGACACCCGCCGCGTTTGCAACCTGTTGCAGGGTGGCGCTGCTGCTCTCGTCGTTTTTCATGGGCTTTGCTGTTCGATGGCAGGGCCAGGCCTGCCTGTTGAATGAAGTATATCACGCGACCCGCGGTCTATGAAAAGTTTTCATCGGCGGCGCGACCGACCCGCCTGGACCGCCCCTCCAAACTTTCTAAAAATTCTATTTGACATCCGGATGAAGACAAAAGTACCATGAAATCGTTTTCAGAGCTCATGAAATCGATTTCTTAAAAATGGGCCGGAAGCGCGACCGATATTTATAATTCGAACTTGGAGACAGCATGAAAACCTCTGCACCTCAGCGCGTCCGCGCGCCCGCCCCCATCCGCCTGGCCGTCCTGGCCCTCGTCGCCGGCATGGGCTCCGCCTTTGCCCAGACCGCGTCCGTCCCCGGGCTGCCCGGCCCGGCCGACACGGTGCCGGCCCCGCCGGCCGCCATCGACCCGAGCGTCATCCCCGAGGTGGTCGTGACCGCCACCAAGCGCACCACGTCCCTGCAGCGCACCCCGATCGCCGTGACCGCGCTCAGCGCCGCGACCCTGGCCGACAACCACGTGCAGACCATGCTGGACGTGGTCTCGCTGGTGCCGGGCTTCCAGGCCACCGCCCAGGGCGACCATGGCGTGACGACCATGACCTTGCGCGGCATCGGCAACGACAGCGCCAAGACCCAGTACGCGGACCCGGAGGTGGCGTCCTTCGTGGACAATGTGTACTCGCCACGCGCGGAAGGCGCGACCGCTCTGATGTTCGACGTCGAGGGCATCGAAGTGCTGCGCGGGCCGCAGGGTACGCTGTGGGGACGCAACTCCACGGTGGGCGCGGTCAACATCCAGACCGTCAAGCCGGAGCTGGACAGCCGCGCCGGCTACGTCGAAGGCGGCATCGGCGACTACAGCCGCTACGGCATGCGCGGCGCCTTCAACGTGCCCCTGTCGGATACGGCGGCGCTGCGCTTCGCCATCGTGCACGAGGAACACGACGGCTACGTCGATTACCAGGAATTCCCCGGCGTGCCGATCGCGCAGCAGCGCGCGGCCTACCTGGCCGCCGGCGGCGATCCGGCCGCCTTCCGCCCGATCAACCCGAACAACTACGCCGTCGGCGACCGCAAGTACAGCGCACAGAACCAGAGCGCGGCACGCCTGAGCCTGCTCTGGCACATCCGGCCGGACGTCAAATGGAACGTCGCCTACGAGCGCTTCTCCGACCGTGGCACCCCGAGCGCGAACCTGATGCAGCAGCCGCGCCCCGGGCAGGACCACTGGTCGATGCTCAGCGACAGCGCGCCCTGGATCGATCGCGACAGCCACAACATCCGCAGCCGCCTGAGCTGGGACATCAATCCCGACATGGCGCTGCACTACATCGCCGGCGCCTCCAAGTACAAGGGCACGATGCGCTTCGACCAGGATGGCGGCGCTGTGCTGCCGACGAGCATCATCTCGGGCGGGGTGTTCCAGGAGCACACGACGGTCGATTCCGACTACCGCAGCCAGAGCCACGAGGTGGAGCTGCAGTCGCTCGGCGAACGCACGGTCGACTGGCAGGTCGGCCTGTACTATGCCACCGAGCGCAACAGTATCCGTTTCGACATCCCGATCATGAACGGCACCGAGGACGGGACCGTGGTGTGGCAGGGGTCCTTCATCCAGCCGGAGGAAACCGTGGAATCGTCCGCGATCTTCGGCCAGGCCACCTGGAACGTGAACGATCGCCTGCACCTGACCGGCGGCCTGCGCTACACCCATGACCGGCGCGAGAACATCGGGGGCCGCGCCTACACCTGGAACTACGACCCGAGCGTGCCCCAGTTGCCGCTGAGCCCATCCACCGACCCGAGGATCCCCGGCCAGGGATTCAAGGAGGATGTTCCCGGCAACGACGGGGTGTTCAGCGGCAGCAAGCTCACCGGCCTGTTGCGCGTGAACTACGACATCGACAAGCGCAACATGGTCTATGCCAGCGTCTCGACCGGCTACAAGTCCGGCGGCGTGCAGGACAGGGGCCTGACCTACGAACCGGAAACCCTGACCAACTACGAGGTCGGCTCGAAGAGCACCTTCCTCAACGGTGCCCTGCGCATCAATAACGCCTTGTTCTACATGGACTTCAAGGACTTCCAGTTCAGTTCGCCGGTCAACTTCTCCGACGGCAGCCGCGGCCTGGCCATCTCCAACGCCGAAGGCGCGGAAGTGTATGGCCTGGAGTCGGAGATCGCCGCCCGCATCACGCCGCAGGATCGCCTGTCCGTCACCTTCGCCCTGCTGCGCTCCAAGCTCGGGCGCCTGATCGCCGGCTCGAACGACTATGCGCTGCCGCCGTGTACGGTGGATCCGCGCATCGCGACCTGCGTGGACGTCACCGGCAACACCATGCCGCACGCGCCAAGCTTCTCCACCACTGTCCAGTACCAGCACACCTTCAACCTGGCCAGCGGCGCGACCCTGGTGCCGCGCATCACCGCGCACTACGAGACCGACACCGAACTGAGCGTGTTCAACCTGGGACCGGAAGACCGCCAGGAAGCCTACGCCAGCGCCGACATCGGCCTGCGTTACCAGAACAAGGGCTGGTGGGTGGATGCCTTCGTGCGCAACGTGAGCGACGAGAAGATCAAGACCAGCGCCTTCAATGGCTTCGGTCCGTGGCTGGCGCAGTACAAGCCGCCGCGCACGATCGGCATCAACACCGGCGTCGATTTCTGACCCGACCGATGCCGCCGGTCCCGGCCAGGGACCGGCGCGCGCAATCCCGGGACAGCCGGCTGCGAGCCGCCGTCCCGCAACCTGAAGACCGCCACATGAACCCCAATCTCGCACTGACCAACGACTTCCCGCCGGACTTCACCTGGGGCGTCGCCACCAGCGCCTTCCAGATCGAAGGCGCGTCCACGGCCGACGGCAAGGGCCCGTCGATCTGGGACACTTTCTGCGCCACGCGCGCCAACATCATCGATGGCAGCGACGGCAGCGTCGCCTGCGACCACTACCATCGCTACCGCGACGACGTCGAGCTGCTCGCCGGCCTGGGCGTGGACGCCTACCGCTTCTCGATGGCCTGGTCGCGGGTGCAGCCGGACGGCAAGGGCGCCTGGAACGAGCGGGGCTTCGATTTCTACGACCGGCTGCTGGACGAACTGGCGCGGCGCGGCGTCAAGGCCCACCTCACCCTGTACCACTGGGACTTGCCACAAGGCCTGCAGGACGAGGGCGGGTGGCTCAACCGCGACACGGCGCACCGCTTCGCCGACTACGCGGGCGAGGTCGCGCGCCGCTTCGGCGACCGCATCGAGGCCATCGCCACCCACAACGAACCCTGGTGCACCGCCAACCTCGGGTATGGCAACGCGCAGTTCGCCCCGGGGGTGGCGGACCTGAAGCAGTCGATCCAGGTGTCGCACCACCTGCTGCTCTCGCACGGGCTGGCCATGCGGGCGATGCGCGGCGCGGGCAGCCGCGCCAGGCTGGGCATCGTGCTCAACCAGTGGACGGCCGATCCCGCTAGCGACTCGCCCGAGGACCGCGCGCTGGCCGAGTTCGAGTACGCGCGCTCGGTGCGCTGGTTCATGGACCCGATCTTCAAGGGACGCTACCCGGAACTGGCCCTGCGCGGCCATGGCGCCAACGTGCCCGAGGTGCGCGAGGGCGACTTCGAGATCATCCGGCAACCGATCGACTTCCTCGGCTGTAACTACTACTTCCGCGCATGGTGCAGCGCCGATCCGGCGCGCCGGCAACCGCCCGGCGAACACGGTTTCACCGACATGGGATGGGAGATCTATCCCGAGGGCCTGCCCGCGCTGCTGCTCAAGCTCAAGCAGGAGTATCCGGGGCTGCCGCCGGTGTACATCACGGAGAACGGCATGGCGCACGCCGACAGCGTGGTCGATGGCCGGGTGCACGACGAGACCCGCATCGCCTTCGTGCGCAGCCACCTGCAGGCGTTGCGCGAAGCGATGGTGGGGGGCGTGGACGTGCGCGGCTACTTCCTGTGGAGCCTGCTGGACAACTTCGAGTGGAATTCGGGGTACAGCAAGCGCTTCGGCATCGTCCACGTGGACTATGCGACGCAGCAGCGCACGCTCAAGGACAGCGCGCTGTGGTACCGGGATTTCATCGGCGCCCGGCGCCGGTAAGGCTTCACCGCAAAGCAATCACTGACAACGCACAGGGGAGACACCCATGCATACGGTTTCGTTTTCCGACGGCCCGCGCCTGCTGGCCGACATTGGCGGCACCAATGCCCGCTTCGCGCTGCAGGCCGCGCCGGGCGACATCGCCGCCATCCACACGCTGGCCTGCGCCGACTACGCGTGCTTCGAGGACGCCGTGCGCGCCTACCTTGGCGCGACCGGCGCCGCGACGCGCCACGCGGTGATCGCGATCGCCAATCCCGTGGACGGCGATGCGGTCAGGATGACCAACCACCACTGGGCCTTCTCGATCGAGGCCGCGCGCCAGGCGCTCGCCCTGGACACGCTGCTGGTCGTGAACGACTTCACGGCGCTGGCGATGTCGCTGCCGGCGCTCGGCCCGGTGGACCTGGTGCAGGTCGGCGGCGGCGCGGCCCGTTCCGGCAGCGCCATCGGACTTGTGGGGGCCGGCACGGGCCTCGGCGTGTCCGGCCTCGTGCCGGCCGGGGCGCGCTGGGCGCCACTGCACAGCGAGGGAGGACACGTCGCGTTCTCGCCATCGGACGAGCGCGAAGTCGAGATCCTGCGCTACTGTTGGCAGCGCTACGACCACGTCTCGGCCGAGCGCATCGTCTCCGGTCCGGGGATCGCCCTGATCCGCGAGGCGCTGGCGGCGAGCGGCGGCGTCCGGGCCGACCTTTCGCTCACGACCGCCGACATCGTCGAGCGCGGCCTGGCCGGGGACGACCGGCTGTGCCGCGAGACGCTCGACTGCTTTTGCGGCATGCTCGGCACCGTGGCCGCGAACCTGGCGGTCACGCTCGGCGCCCGGGGCGGCATCTATATCGGCGGCGGGGTGGTGCCGCGCCTCGGGGCTTACTTCGCCGAGTCGCCGTTTCGCGCGCGCTTCGAGAAGAAGGGCCGCTTCAGCGCCTACACCGCGGAGATCCCGACCCTGCTCATCACGGCCGGCTACCCCGCGCTGCTGGGTGCGGCCGCGATCCTGTCCGGCCAACTGGATGCCGCTCCGGCGGCGCAGCCCGTGCGCCCGATCCTTCCCGGCGCCGGTCGGGCCCATCCCCAGCAGGAAGCCGGCCATGCGCGCTGCTAGCCCCGGATCCTCGCCCCTGCTGTGGGTGCCCAGCGGGTATTTCACGATGGCGCTCGGCTACGTGATGCTCACCAGCGTCACCGCCATCATGTTCAAGAACCTGGGGATGGACAATGGCAGGGCGGCCCAGTATTCCAGCCTGCTGATCCTGGCCTACACGGTCAAGCCGCTGTTCGCGCCCTTCGTCGAGATGTACCGAACGAAGAAGTTCTTCGTGTTGTGCGCCCAGGTGCTGATCGGCCTGGGCTTCGCCGGCGTCGCGCTGGCGATGGGCCTGCCCGACTACATGGGGCTCCTGATGGCGGTGTTCTTCCTGCTGTCCTTCATCGGCGCCACCCAGGATATCGCCAGCGACGGCGTGTACGTGACCTCGCTCGACGCGCGCGCCCAGTCGCTGTACTGCGGCATCCAGAGCCTGTCGTGGAACATCGGGCCGATCGTCGCCGCGGGCGGGATGGTTTTCCTGAGTGGCTACCTGCACACCGAGGTGTTCGGCCACGACGCCGGCGTGTTCGGCCCGCACTGGGCCGACGCATGGCGCGTGATCTTCGTGCTGGTCGCCGCCATCACCCTGCTGATGGCGGCGTGGCACGCGCGCTTCATGCCCGAAGGGGCGCGCGCGGCGGACACGCCGTCCAATGTGCGCGACGCCGGGCGCATCCTGCTCGACGCTTTCGTCACGCTGTTCCAGAAGCGCGGCATCTGGAGGATGATCGCCTTCGCCTTCCTGTTCCGCCTGAGCATAGGCTTCCTGGAGAAGATCGGTCCCTTCTTCATGGTCGATCCCGTCTCGAAGGGCGGCCTGGGCCTGTCGAACGAGATGCTGGGGCTGGTGTACGGCACCTACGGGCTGGCCGCCGTGCTGCTCGGCTCCCTGCTGGGAGGCCTGTACGTGGCGCGGCGCGGCCTGAAGGCCACCCTGTTCGTGCTGTGCTGCGCCGTCAACATCCCGAACGCGACCTTCCTCTTGATGAGCATCTACCTCCCGACCAGCCTGGGCTGGATCACGGCCGGGGTCGTGGTGGAAAAGTTCTTCTTCGGCTTCGGCGCCGTCGGTTTCATGATCTACCTGATGCAGCAACTGGCGCCGGGCAAGTACACGACCACCCACTACGCCTTCGGCACCGGCGTCATGGGCCTGTGCGGCCTGCTGACGGGAGTGGTCAGCGGCCACCTGCAAGAGATGATGGGCTATGTCGCCTACTTCATGTTCGTGATGGTGGCCACCATCCCCTCGTTCCTCGCGACCTGGTTCGCGCCCTTCTACCACGACGACGGCAGCGGGAGCCCCGCTGCGAATGCCAATGGAAAGGTGGTGCCCGCATGAAGACCGTCCTGATTCCCCTGCTGTGCCTGGCGGCTGGCGGCGCCTGCTCGCAGGAAGCCAGCGTGAAGCTCAACACGCTCGCCTTCCTTCCGCATGGACAGAAGCTGGCCGTGGTGCCGCAAGGCGCGACCGGCGAGCGCTTCGAGGTGATCGATGCGAGGACCGGCAAGCCGGTGTTCGGCGGCACGCTGGCCTCCCCCGCCGCGTGGGCACCGTCGGGCGAGACCGTGCGCCTGGCCGACTTCTCCGCGCTGGACAGGCCGGGAAGCTATCGTATCCGGGTGCCGGGGCTGCCGCCGTCCGACCCGTTCGCGGTGCGACCCGACGCCTACCGGGCGCTCAACTCGGCCGCGCTGAAGGCCTTCTACCTGAACCGCACCGGCATCGCGCTCGACCCGCGCCACGCGGGGCGCCACGCGCGGCCCGCGGGGCATCCCGACGACCGCGTGCTCGTGCACGCCTCGGCGGCCAGCGCCGCCCGGCCGGCCGGTACGGTGATCGCCGCCGGCAAGGGCTGGTACGACGCGGGCGACTACAACAAGTACCTGCCCAGTTCGGGCATCGCCACCTACACGCTGCTGGCCGCCCACGAACACTTCCCCGCCTGGTTCGCGCGCCAGGAGGTCGGCATCCCCGAGTCGGGCAACGGCGTGCCCGATGTGATCGACGAGGCGATGTGGAACCTCGAGTGGATGCTGGCGATGCAGGACCCGGCCGATGGCGGGGTGTATCACAAGCTGACCAACCTCAGCTTCGACGCGATGGTCATGCCGCACGCGGCGATGAAGGCGCCGCGCTACGTGGTGGCCAAGAGCACCTCGGCGGCGCTGAACTTCGCGGCGACGATGGCGGCGGCGTCCCGCGTGCTCGCGCCCTACGGGAAGCAGTGGCCGGGGATGTCCGCGCGCATGCTCGCCGCCGCCGAGTCGGCGTGGAGGTGGGCGAGGGCGAACCCGTCCGTGCATTTCAGGAACCCGTCCGACGTGGTCACCGGGGAGTATGGCGATGTCCGGCTCGACGACGAGTTCGCCTGGGCCGCCGCCGAGCTGTACATCAGCACCGGGAATGACAGCTACTACCAGGCGATGCAGCCGGAGACCGTGTCGGCCACCTATCCCGCCTGGGACGACGTGCGCGGCCTGGCCTGGATGTCGCTCGCCCATCACCGCGCGCGCCTGACGCCCCTTGCCGACCGCGCGCTCATCGCCAGCCGGATCGAGGACCTTGCGGCCCGGCTTGCGCAGGAGTGGCGTGGCGCGGGCTACCGGGTGCCGATGAAGGCGCAGGACTTCGTCTGGGGCAGCAACGCGGTGATGCTGAACCAGGCCATGATGCTGCTGCAGGCTTACCGGCTCTCCGCCAAGCCGGACCACCTGGCGGCCGCCCAGTCCGCGCTCGATTACGTACTGGGGCGCAATGCGCTGGGCCGCTCGCTCGTCACCGGCTTTGGCGCGCGTCCACCGCTGCACCCGCACCACCGCCCCTCGCAGGCGGACGCCGTGGACGCGCCGGTGCCCGGCTTCCTGACGGGCGGGCCACATCCGGGCCAGCAGGACAAGGCGGAATGCCCGCCGTATCCGGACTCGCGGCCGGCCCTGTCCTACCTCGACCACGTATGCAGCTATGCCAGCAACGAGGTCGCGATCAACTGGAACGCGCCGCTCGTGTATGTGACGGCGGCCCTGTCCGAACTCACCCCCCAACCCAGCGAGGCCATCGTGAATCGAAAAACCAGCCTGGACACCTTGCAGCGCCAGGAGCGCCTGCTGCAGTTCGACCGCTTCACCAATGACATGGCGCTGGAGATCGGCCTGAAGCTGGTGGACCTGGCGCGCGAGGCCGGCAAGCAGGTCGCGGTCGAGGTCAGCCGCAACGGCGCCGTGCTGTTCTACCACGGCATGACCGGCACCGGTCCCGACCACGCGGACTGGATCCGGCGCAAGCGCAACCTCGTCAACCGTACCGGGCGCAGCTCCTTCCACACCCACACCGAAGTGGTGGAGCAAGGCGGTGACTTCGACGCCATCCCCCAGCTCGACCCGCGCGAATACGCGGCCCACGGCGGCTCCTTCCCGCTCGTGGTGAAGGGGACCGGTCAGGTCGGGACGATCACGGTTTCGGGCCTGCCTGGCCCGGAGGACCATGCCCTCGTGGTGCGGGCGCTGAAGGACTACCTGAAGATCGATGGGGACATCTGAGAATGACAAGGACATCCAATGATGTGGTCCGGTGGGGCATCCTCGGCACGGGCGGCATCGCCCGCGCGTTCGCGGAGGGCCTGCGGCTCGCGCCGGGTGCGGTGCTGGCCGCGGTCGGCTCGCGCACGGCCGACAGCGCCCAGGCCTTCGCCGACGCATTCGGCGTCCCCGCCGCCTACGGCTCCTACCGTGAGCTGGTCGAGGCGCAGGACGTGGACATCGTCTATATCGGCACGCCGCACCCCATGCATGCGGCCAACGCGATGCTGGCCCTGCATGCCGGCAAGGCGGTGTTGTGCGAGAAGCCCTTCGCCATGAACCGGCGCGAAGCGGAGCAGGTCGTCGCACTGGCCCGCGAGAAGGGGCTGTTCCTGATGGAGGCGATGTGGACCCGCTTCCTGCCGGCGCTGGCCGAGGTGCGGCGCATCATCGCCGCCTGCGAGATCGGGCAGGTGACGCAGGTGCATGCGGACTTCGGTTTTTCCGCCACCCTGGACCCGGAGCACCGCGTCAACAAGCTGGCGCTGGGCGGCGGCGCGCTGCTCGACCTGGGGATCTATCCGCTGTCGATCGCCTGCGCCCTGCTCGGGCCGGTGGAGAGCGTGCGCGCCCAGGCCATCATGGGCGAGACGGGCGTCGATCTCACGACAGCGTTCAGTATGAAGCACCAGGGCGGCACGCTGTCGGTGTGCAGTTGCTCGTTGCGCGCCCGCTCCAGCTCGGAACTGGTGGTCTCGGGCACGCGCGGCAGCGTGCGCATGAACCGCATGTTCCACCTGGCCGAGAGCGTCACCGTGGATTTGCTCGACGGCACGACGCGCACGACGCCCACCCCTTACCTGGGCAACGGCTACGTGCACGAGGCGATCGAGGCGGGGCGCTGCCTGCGCGAGGGCCGCATCGAGCATCCGGCCCTGACGCACGGCGAAACGCTGGCGCTGATGGGCGTGCTCGATACCATCCGCGCGCAGATCGGCTTGCGCTACCCGGCCGACGATTGAACCTGGCCGGTCCGGTGGCTCGTGAAGCCGGACAGGTCCGCGGCGCCGATGTGCTAGGCTGTTCACATCGAGGACAGGCAGGAGGCAGGTCGGATGGAAGCGGAAAAGCTGAGTGGCGCCCGGCGGCGCCTGGGTAAGTTACTCTTTGGCATCGCGGCGTGCGGGATGCTCGCCTCCTGCGCGAACCTGATCGGGCCGCGCCAGGTCGAAGTGCCGCTGCATAAGCTCCAGGCCGGCCTGGACCGGCGCTTCCCGGTCGATGAACGGCTGCTCGAACTGTTCGAGATCCGCCTGACGCGTCCTCAAGTGGCGATCCTGCCCGAGCAGGACCGGGTGGCGCTGACGATGCATGCCGCCATCTCGCCGCCCTTCACCGACCGGGCCTGGAACGGCAGTGTCGCTTTTTCGGGACGGCTGTACGTGGACCCGTCGCGTGCCGCCGTCATGATGGCCGAGCCCCGGGTGGACCGTTTCGCCTTCGACGGCATGGGCGATTCCGGCCAGCGCCAGTTGACGCGGGTGGCCAATGTGCTGATGGAAAAGGTGATCACCGACCTGCCGGTGTATTCGTTCCGTCCAGACGACCTGCGCTACGCGGGCGTGCGGTTTGTACCAACCAGCATCCGGGCCCGGCCCGGCGCGCTCGTGGTGACCCTCGAACCGGTCAAATAGACGTGCCGCGCGCTTGCGCGAAATGACCGTCCAACGAAGACGACGGGTGCGCGCCCTCCATTGACATTCCGCTATCATTTTTTCCGTCTCCGGTCCCGGCTGTTGCAAGCTTGCCGCACACAAACGCTGTCCATAATGACAGCATTGCAGAGGCAGGACATTGCGGGCAAACTGATTGCAGCAGGTATTGCCGCGACAGCGAAAGGCGGTACCGGCAGGGGCGCTTGAGGTTTCTCATGCACACGGTATTCCACTGAAGTAATCTTGCTTTACGACTCGACGTACTGCCGTGTAGGGGGTGGATCTTGGAAACGATACAGGAAAGTGTGCCGGACAAGAACCTGGCTGTTGAGCCCTTGGTCGCGGCGGCGCGTGCGGTTCCGGCGCGCCAGAGCCTACCGCCCAAGGGCTCGTGCTGGTATTGCGAGAAACCATTGGACAGCGTGCGCCGGTTTTGCGGCAAGTCCTGCGCCGACTCGTTCGACGAGGAAGCGGAATACACGCGCTGAGCGCGGCGCGCTCAGCCCTGTCGGCGCTCCAGCAGGGCCAGTGCGCCCTCGTAGTCGAAGGACCGCACCGACTCCTCCAGCTCGTCCAGGCCCTGCTCACCGAGCAGCGAGGCCAGTTCCGGCCGTGCCTGCTCCAACAGGTCGAGGGCGGCCCCGTCACCCGTGTCGAGCGATGCGCGCAGCCGGCGCGCGAGGCCGGTAGCCGGCGACGCGGGTCCGCCACGGCCGCCGGCGTCCCTGGCGGGCGCCGGCGCCGCCAGCCGGTCGAGTTCTTCCATCACCGCCCCGAGTTCGGCATGCAGGCGGGCCAGGTGCGCGGCCTCGCCTGCCGGCCCGCGCAGCGCCTGTTCCAGGTCCAGCGCCACCGCCTGGAGGCGAACGGCGCCGATCATTCCCGAGGCTCCCTTGAGCGTGTGCGCGAGGCGCTGGGCCAGCGGGCGGTCGTCCGCGGCCAGTGCCGCGTCGATGGCGGTGGCGCCGCCGCGGTAGTCCTTGCGGAAGCGCTCGAGGACGCGGCCGAACATGGCGCGGTCGCCCATCATCCGGTCCAGCCCGTCGGCCAGGTCCAGCACGGCCTGTCCACCGGCATGGGCAGGGGCGGTGCCGGACACTTCGTCGTCCATCCCCATCCTAGCGCGTGGTGAAGGACCAGGTCTTGCTGACCGGCCTGCCATCGACCGCGCCGGAGAAGCTCACGTCGTAGGTCGTCGCGCTGCGCAGCGGCGACAGCGGCACGATCGAGGCGGCGGTCTTGCGGCTGGCCAGGGGCAGCACCTCCTGGACCGGCAGGTCGGCGCCGCCGCGTGGACGCACCGTGAAGCTTTGCACGGTCACGCTCGCGTCGAGGTTGGCATGCACGCTGATCGGGTAGCCGACTTCGTTGCGTCCGGCGACCGGGTCCGGTTGCTCGTAGTCGCTGAAGAAATTCGGCGGCACCTGGTTCTGGCCGTCGAACGGCCAGACCGCCACCGTGCCGGCAGCCAGGCCGGGGCCGTAGCCGCCGCGGCTGGCGAAGTTGGCGGTGAAGTAGTTGTATCCCGCACTGCTGGTGGCGGCGCCGGTGCCGATTTCCTTGAAGGTCGGCTCGAAGATGACGAAGCGGTGGTAGATCGCCGCGATCAGTTCTTCGGCCGCGTAGAAACCGGAACGGTTTACGCTGCCGGAGATGACTTCGCCGTGGGCGAAGCCGGTGGCAGGCAGGATATAGCCGGCCGCGACCAGACGGTCGCCCAGCGTGCGGCCGGTGAAGCCGGGCTTGCCCGGCTCCTGGTCGTGGCTCATCACGTTGTTGACGCGCAGGTACTCGGAATGGCCCTGCGCCGCGTTGTTGATCTGCGCATTCTCGGTCACCAGCGGCACGCCCAGCTGGGCGCGGCGGTAGTTGATCCAGTTGCGGCCATCGAGCGCGATATTGTTCGTCAAGGTAGGCGCGGCCGCATCCTGCGGCACCGCACCGACCGGTTGTGGAACGAAGGTGGAACCGCCTCCGTTGTCGTCGCCCCCGCCACCGCCGCCACAGGCGGCCAATGCCAGGGCCGCCATGACGCCGGCTGCGATCGTGCGCCACCGCAACAAATCGTTCATACCCCAAGCTCCTGTCGATACATTGAAACTGAAGGGTTCATTCTAGGCCAATTCATGAGCCAGCGACCGACGCGAACCCAGCTGGCGCCGCCCTTATTTTCATCACTGTAGAATACGGCAATCCAAATCTTGCCGAGCGATTAATTGAAGCCGACCCGCCAACAGCGCCTGGCCCGCGCCAAGTTCGCCCTGCCCAGTTTCGTCACGCTGATCTCCATCGCCTTCGGCTTTGGCAGCATCGCCATCTCCGTGGACAATGCCCACGTGGGCGATCCGGACGCCTACCGCCTGGCCGCGATCCTGCTGGTGCTGGCTGGCGTGTTCGACGCGCTGGACGGCTTCATCGCGCGCGCCACCAACACCCAGTCCAGCTTCGGCGTGCAGCTCGACTCGATCGCCGACGTGATGAACTTCGGCACAGCGCCCGGCTTGTTGCTGTACACCTATGGCTTCGCGCAGATGGCGGCCGACCACCCGACCCTGGTCAGGATGGGCGGCATGGCATGCTTCGTGTTCGTCACCTGCGGCGCGCTGCGCCTGGCGCGCTTCAATGTCAGCGTCGGGCGTACCGATCCGCGCTACTTCGTCGGCATGCCGATCACGGCGGGCGCCGCCTGCGTCGCGTCGGTCGTGGTCGCATGGCCGCAGCCACTGGACACCCTGTTCGAGGCCTTCATGCTGATGGCCTTGATGATCGGGGTCGGGGCATTGATGGTGTCCACCGTGCGCTTCCCCAGTTCCAAGCAGCCGCGCACCAAGGCGGTGTGGATCGGGCTGGCGCTGTGCGTCGTGCTGCTGCTCGTGTTGCAGACACGGTTTTTCGTGCTGTTCTTCCTGTTGTATGTGTGCGCGACGCTGTTGCTCAACATCGCCTGGAAGGGGGGCTGGCGCGGCATCGCGCCGCCCAGGGTGTACGCCGACTAGGCCAGCCTGGTCAGGCGAACTTGTCCAGCAGCGCGGCCAGTTGGGCCGCGCGCCGCTTCGCTTCATCCAGGTCGGTCGCCGAGCCGCTCTGGGTGAGCAGCGAGGCGGTAAGCAATTGCACGAACGAGCGGTCCAGCGCCTTGCGCGCCGCCGCCATCTGCTGCGCGACCGCGTCGCAGTCGGAAGGTTCGCTGGCGAGCGCCACCAGTTTCTGCACGCCGCGCAGCTGGCCCTCGATGCGCGCCAGGCGGTTGAGCAGGTCCTTCTTCTGCTCCGCGCTCAGGGCGCTGCCCTGGACGATCTTCAGCTGGCCGTCGGACATGGTCAGGCCACCTCGTGCCCGCGTGCCGCGCGCAGGATGCGGAACCAGTCGCCCCGCTCCAGGGCGAAGGCGGTGCCGGCCACGGCCACCCGGATCGCCTCGATGCGTCCGCTGCCGGTCAGCGGAAGCGGGCGGCAGGGCAATTGCATGATCCAGGCGAATACCACGCTGGCGAAGGGTTGGTGGTAGCGGTCCGCGATCTCCTTGATCACCAGGCGCAGGTTCTCGGCGCTGGTGTCGTTGGCGCTGAACAGGCGTCCGCCGCCGAGCGGCGACCATGCCATCGGCGCCACCCGAAGATCCTGCAGGCCGTCGAAGGTTTCGTCGAACATCGGCGCGCAGTGCAGCGGCGAGAATTCGACCTGGTTGGTGGCCAGCGGGATGCGCCGGTCGAGCGACTCGAACTGGTGGCGCGAGAAATTCGAGACGCCGAAATGCAGCACCTTGCCGGCCGCACGCAGGCTGGAGAAGGCTTCGGCGATCTCGTCGAAGTCCATCAGCGGGTCGGGGCGGTGGATCAGCAGCAGGTCGAGCCGGTCGGTGTGCAACTGGCGCAGCGATTCCTCGACCGAGGCGAGGATGTGGGCGCGGCTGGTGTCGTAGTGCTGGATCGTGTGCAGGGGACGCTTGCCCGAGATGAGCTTGATGCCGCACTTGCTGACCAGTTCGATACGATCGCGCAGCGATGGCTGGGCGCGCAGGGCTTCGCCGAACAGGCCCTCGACGCTGTAGCCGCCATAGATGTCGGCGTGGTCGAAGCTGGTCACGCCCATGCCGACGCACTGCTCGATGAAATCGACGCGTTGTCCAACCGACATGTCCCATTCGTTCATGCGCCACATGCCGGCGACGATGCGCGACAGTTCGGGCCCCCCGGAACGGGTGGCAAGACGCGGGCAGTGCAGCGTGTTGGGAAGGGAATGGGTCATCGCGGGCTTTCTCGTTGCAAGAAAGCTGATTATAGCGATGTGGCAAAGTCTTGCCTTGAGGTGGGGCGGACGCGGCGTCCGCCCCGGAAGAAACGCGCCGCCGGACCCCGGCGGCGCCTGGCGCCTGCTGCGCGCTTACTGCATCCAGAGACGCATCGAGTCCCAGGCGCGGCCGAAGATGCTCGCCTGCGGCACTTCCTCGAGGGCGACCACCGGCAGGGCCAGCAGCGGCTTGCCGTCGACCATCATCTTCAGGGTGCCCACGCGGGTGTTCTGCGCCAGCGGCGCGACCAGCGGGTCCTTGCGTTCGAGCACGGGCTTGAGCTTCTGGGCCACGCCCTTCGGCACCGTCACCAGCACGTCGCGGGTGAAGCCGATCTTCACGTCCGATTTCGAACCCTTCCACACTTCCGGCGTGGCCACCGCCTGGCCCTTCGCGTACAGGCGCACGGTGTCGAAGTTCTGGAAGCCCCAGTTCAGCAGCTTCTGGCTTTCCTGGGTGCGGGTCGACTCGGAATTCGTGCCCAGCACCACCGCGATCAGGCGCCGCTGGCCGACGTTGCCGTTCGGGCGGCGGGCCGAGGCGATCATGCTGTAGCCCGAGGACTCGGTGTGCCCGGTCTTCATGCCGTCCACGGTCGGATCGAGCCACAGCAGGCGGTTGCGGTTCTGCTGGGTGATCTTGTTGTAGGTGAACTGCTTGACCGAATCGATCTTGTAGAACTCGGGGAAGTCGCGGATCACGTTGGTCGCCAGCACCGACAGATCCTGCGCGGTCGAGTAGTTGTTCGCGTCGGGCATGCCGTGCGGGTTGGCGAAGCGGGTGTTCTTCAGTCCCATGCGCTGGGCTTCGCGGTTCATCAGGGTAACGAAGGTGCCCTCGTCGCCGGCGACCGCTTCGGCCAGCGCCACGGCGGCGTCATTACCGGACTGAACCATGAGGCCGTGCAGCAGGTCGTTCACGCTCACGGGGGTGGCCGGATCGATGAACATCTTCGAGCTGCTGGCGTCCACTTTCCATGCGCGCACCGAGACGTTCACCTTCTGGTCCAGCTCCAGGCGCTTGTCGCGCAGCGCGGCGAAGGTGAGGTAGGCCGTCATGATCTTGGTCAGCGAGGCCGGTTCGATACGGGCGTGCGGGTCCTGCGAAGCGATGATCTGGCCGCTCGTGGCGTCGAGCAGCAGCCACGATTTGGCCGCGATGGACGGCGCCGGCACGGTCTGTGCGCTGGCCGATGCCATCAGCAGGCTGGCGGCCACGGCCGCAAACAGTTTTTTCATGGGAGCAATTTCATCAAAAGGTGGTGAGACGCAGGCAATGCCCGCAGGCATTGCTTTGAAAGAAGGGCCTCATTATAGGCCAGCGTTCGCGTCAAATGTCACGCCGCCACATTTCCACGACAAGATTTTTAATGTGACCGAGCTTGCGATGGAAAAAATGATCAGCACCGGGGATCACCGTCACCGGGATGTCGAGCGGACGGGCCCAGTCGAAGACCTCGGCCAGCGTGATCGTGTCGTCAAGTTCGCCATGGATCAGGATCGTGTCTTGCGGCACGGGCGGCATCGGCCACTTGCCGGCGGCGGTGCCCACCAGCACCAGGCGTTCGGCGGGACGGCCCTCGGCGACCAGGCGCTGCTGGAACTGGGCCTGCACGAAGGTGCCGAACGAGAAGCCGGCCAGGGCGACCGGCAGGGCAGGATATTGTTCCTGCATGTGGGCCATCATGATGGCCATGTCGTCGACCTCGCCCTGGCCGTTGTCGTGCACACCCTCCGATTCGCCCACGCCGCGGAAGTTGAAGCGGGCGGTGGCGTAGCCGAGGGTGACGAAGGTGCGCGCCAGCGTCTGGGCCACCTTGTTCTCCATGGTGCCGCCGTACAGGGGATGCGGGTGTGCCACCAGCGCGATGCCGCGCGGTGCGCCTTCGGGGAGGTCGAGCAGGCACTCCATCTTGCCCGCGTGTCCATTCAGGTAAAACTTTTTCGAATACTTGTTCATGTCCAGCTTGATCAGATTTTAAGACGCTCCACCACCTTGCCGCCCACCAGATGCGTATCGATGATGTCGTCGATGTCGGCGGTGTCGACGTAGGTGTACCAGGTGCCTTCCGGATAGACCACCACGACCGGGCCTTCCTCGCACCGGTCCAGGCAACCGGACTGGTTGATGCGGACCTTGCCCGGGCCGTTCAGGCCCAGTTCCTTGATGCGCCGCTTGGCGTGCTTCTGCGCCTTCTCGGCGCCGCACTTGCCGCAACTGGGGCGGGCGTCCTCGCCTTCGCGCACGTTCATGCAGAAAAATACGTGGTGTTGATAAAACGCTTTGTCGTCGTCCATGTCAGTCCTGGTGGTGAGCGGAAAGCCGGCGTGGCCAGCCGTAATGATACGCGTTCTTACTGGCGATTGAGTTTGTGCGAGGGAAGCAGCAGGAACCAGAGCGCGAAAAACGGCCACAGCAGGGACAGGAACTGGGCCGCCCCGTTGAAGTTGAGGAACTTGCCCTGCACCCAGCCTTGCAGCGTCGAGACGAAATACGGGTTGACCGGGATGGTGTTCACCACGATCAGGCTCAGCAGCAGCGTGACCACGGCCAGGCGCCGCTGCGCGACCTGGGGCGCGAAGGCCAGGCCCGACAGCATGATCAGGCCGATCAGGAAGCCCCCCGTCGCGCCCGGGGTCAGCCAGACGAAGGCGTTGTCCGGACGGAACAGCAGCGAACTGGCCAGGGTCTTGACCAGCAGTGCGGCGGCGAGCATGGCCAGCATCAGGGCGAAGCGGGGAGCGCCGCGCCGCGTCAGGCACAGCAGGGCCAGCACCGCGCCGGTCATCCCGCAGGCGGTGATGATGGTCTCCGACAGCCAGTACTGCTCCACGCTCATCGGCGGCCCGGGACGCAGCATGGCGACCAGGTCGATGTTCATGTCCAGCCAGTTCGACAGCCAGCCGGAGACGATCGGCAGCACCTGCCCGTGGCCGAACAGGTAGCCCTGCGGGTAGATCTGGGCCAGCGGCCACATCGCCAGCAGCACCAGGCCCTGGCTGGCGTGCGGCGCGAACCAGCTCCGGCGCAACCGGTACAGGCGGCTGCGGTCGAGCAGGCCGGGGGCCAGCCAGGCGCCGAGCGCGCCGCCGATGGCGCAGCCGGCGGAGTTGGTCAGGAAGTCCAGGTTCGAGGGCACCCGGCTGGGCAGGTAGTTCTGCACCGCCTCCATCATGCCCGACACCAGCACGCCGGCCAGCGCCGCGGCCAGGACCGCCCATGCGCCGCGCACGCGCGGATACAGCGACAGCACCAGCAGCACGCCGAACGGGATGTAGCCGACGATGTTGACCGTCACGTCGAACCCGGTCCAGTAGCGCGGGCGCACCAGGTGCAGGAAGGACAGGAGCGGCAGGCCGCTGCTGCGCCAGCCGGAGAACGGATACCAGCTGGCGTAGATGATCAGCAGCAGGTAGGCGAGCAGCGCCGCCCGCGACACCGGCGAGCCGCGCGGGCGCGCCGGCACGTCCCGCGCGGTCATTTCGCCGGCAGGTCGAGCGTGACCAGCCAGGCGGCGATGCTGTTGGCCAGCGCGTCGGTGGCCCGCGCCAGCGCGTGGGC
>FWWL01001951.1_pt1 | contig 45884 bp, 40 predicted proteins | sample 2228331 | NCBI WGS metagenome assembly FWWL01 (sample SAMEA103939775, study PRJEB20133) | metagenome | reverse complement strand
GGGCGGCGGGGGTGGCGGGGGCGGAGCGGCTTCGGGCGCGTCCGTTCCGGCGCTTTCGGGCAGGTCGCCCATGGCCTCGATGATGATGTAGCGCCGATCCTGCCTGCCCATGCGTCCCTGCTCCTGTGATCGTGGGCAAGGCCACCGCTGAGCCCCCGCGCCACATGCCTTCTAGATCATGCCTTGAACCGCCAGTAACGCCCCTGCTCGGGTGTCTGCGCCGGCATCAGCCGGAACCGCTGATCGGGAGGCGAGCCGTCCTTCAGCAATTCGTGCATGTCGCCCAGCACCTCGTCGCTGCTGCCGACATAGCCGTGGCCGAGCAGCGTCAGATCGACCTGCTCGACGCTGATCGTGTCGATATCGGCGATCACCGGCACCGGCGGAGTAAATCCGATCCGGTCGGCGCCATTGACCAGCCGCGAGGCCCGCACCGCGAGATCAGCGGGCGAGACATAGAGCGTCGTGCGCTCGGCCAGTGTCTTGTAAGCCGAAGCGAGCTGGCGGAAGGTCTGTGCATCGACATCGGGCGCGGCAAGGATGATCTGGCCAAAGCGCTTGTCCGTCAGCGCGGCGGCCTGGCCGACGATGTGGCTCATCGCCCCGAGCAGCCCACGGTTCCCCATCGAATGGGCGATGACATGCACCCGCCGCGCGCCCGACTGTTCAGCAACGTCGACCAGAAATTGCGCGATCGCGCCCTCGCTCGCCTCGATCGTGGTGCCGTCCGTCAGATAGCCCAGCAGCCGCCCGCGCGAGGGCCAGCTGAAAAAGCTCATAGCGCCGGTGAAGCCGAGGTCGGCGCCGATCTGCGCGGTCTGGAGCGCGGCTTCGCGGAACGAGACGTTGTAGCCGTGGATAAACACCAGCGCATCGTCCGCCCCATCGCCGCCGATCCGCGCGCGCATCCATGCCCACAGATCATCGGCCCCGGTGACCTCCGGGCGGTCGTAATGCAGCCGGTCGTCGCCCGTGAAGATGCGCCGCCACCAGGGCGATCCGGTGGTGCCGATGCGGCGGTTTTCAGGGACCACCACGTCGCAGAAGCCATATTGCACCGTCTCGCCGCGCTGGCCGGTGAAGTCGGTGACTTTGCCGCCCTTCATCGCAGCAGCGCGGGTGGTGGCAAAGCCGACGCGGTAGACGTCCTTCTCCTCCTGCGCCTTTGGTGACGGGCTGACCGGATCGCCCCCCGAAGCCGCTGCGGCCCGCACCAGCGCCGACAGGGCCGCCTGAAATTCTGTCACCATCGCGCTTGCGGCGGCGGTCTCTTCGGCGGTGAGACTGCCGGGGGAGACATCTTCCAGCACCTCGGCAATCTGCGCCTCGGCGCGGGCGATGACCTCGCGTAGCGGGCCGAGGCCGGTCTGCGCCGCGCGCGCGGGATCCTCGAGCCCGATCGCAAGCGCGGCGGAACCCTCGACCTTCACGCCGGTGCGCGCGGCGATCGCTGCGGCCAAAGCGGCCCACGCCTGCGCCGCCTCGCCGAGCAGCACCGCCAAATCGGCCCAGACGACACGCGCCGCCGCGATGCGAAAGATCTGCGCCGCACGCAGCAAGGCCGTGACAAGCGCGCGCTGCTCGAACGCGCTGCCGTGTGCCGCTGCCATGTCGTCCATGCCCCCGTTCCCCTATCACCGGTTCCCGCGCGTGCAGCCGATGCCGCACACGTGCCCATCAGCCCCGCCCCTCCGAACCCGGCGAGACAGAGCAGCAGACCCATTATGTTTTCGGATAGACCCGCTGGATAAGGCCGCGCACCCTGCAAGACAAGGCCAATTCCTTGCGACGGCAGAAGCATCCCGACTGTTGGCCGCCCCTCAAGTTCAACGTCTCGACCGACGCGGAATCTGTCTGCGCCTCGTTCGACCATGAACACGCCTTTATCGCGTTACATCAGCGAACAGTATCCTTGCGCACCGAGCAATAATGATTGCGCTACCTTGAGTCGGAACCGCGCGAAAGTTTTCCCGGCTTACGGTTAACCTTGTGCGATGGCATCGATTAACCTGATGCAATTCCGCTACGTTTCAAGCGTTTCAGGTTCCAGCTGAGGCGGATTGACTTCTGCATGGAGCTCAATATAACGCAATTGATGGTAGCGCTATCATTCATGTCGGCAAGACATGGCGCGCTGCCTTGAGAGTGGCAAAACGTCACCATGGGAGGGAGAGCAGTCATGAAGGCCTTGGCCAATAGTCGTGCCCGTCGTCTGTCCGCATCACGCGGCAGCCAGTTTGCATTGTCGGCAAGCGTATCCGCGCTCGCACTCGGCCTCGCCGTTCCGGCAGCGGCGCAGGATGCTGCTGACCCATCAGAGACAGGGGAGCCGGAAGCGCAGGAAATCATCGTTACCGGCGTACGCGCCAGTCTCGAGCGCGCGATGGACATCAAGCGGCAGGCCTTCGGCGTGGTCGATGCGATTTCGGCCGAGGACATCGGCGAATTCCCCGATACCAACCTTGCCGAATCCCTCCAGCGCATTCCGGGCGTGTCGATCAGCCGCATCAACGGCGAAGGCTCGCAGGTGACCGTCCGCGGCTTCGGCCCGCAGTTCAACCTCGTCACCGTCAACGGCCGCCAGATCGCAACCACCTTCGTCAATGCCGTCGGCGGCGACCAGGATGTCGATTTCAGCCGCGCCACCGGTCGTTCCTTCGACTTCAACAATCTCGCGTCGGAAGGCGTGCAGCGGCTCGAGGTCTACAAGACCGGCCGTGCAGCGATCCCTTCGGGCGGCATCGGTGCGGCAATCAACGTCGTCACCGCTCGTCCGCTGGAGATGAAGGGTTCGGGCCTGCGCGGGAGCATCGGGGCCAAGTCGCTTTACGATCTCAGCAATTCGGACTTCACGGTGAACCCGGAATTCTCCGGCGTTGTCACCTGGACCGATCCCAGCGACACCTTCGGCATTTCGCTGTTCGGGGCCTATCAGGAACGCACCAGCGAAGCGGTAAGCGCCACGTCGAACGCGTGGAACGTTGCGCCCTTCTCGCAATTCCCGGGCCGCGGCGCATCGACCGTGGTGACCGGCGCGCCGAGCGATCCCGACACGCTGGTCGCGGTGCCCAACGACAGCCGCTACCACTTCTCCGAGTTCGAGCGCGAGCGCCTCAACCTCGCCGGGACGCTGCAATATCAGCCGGTGGAAACGCTGACCTTCACCGCCGATGCGATGTATGTCACCAACAAGCAGAGCGAGCAGCGCACCGACCAGACCAACTGGTTCAACCGCCCGTTCGACACGATCACCTTCGATCCCAATGATGCGGTGCCGACTTCGGTATTCATCTCCGAAGGTGCCGGTTACGCGACCAAGGATCTGGGCTTCGAGCAGCAGTTCCGCGCCACCAAGACCGAGCTGCAATCCTACGGCCTCAATGCCGAATGGGAGATCGGTTCGGGCCTGACCCTGCGGCTTGACGGCAACCATTCGCTTTCGACGTCGGATCCGGACTCGGCCAATGGCGCAAGCTCCACGCTGTTCAGCATGGGCGCGCCGGTGGTGGATGCCCACTCTGTCGACTTCTCGGGCGCGGTGCCGATCCAGCGCTATACCGTCAACGACAGCGGTCTTGGCACCGACGGTATCCGCGGCACCGCGGATGACCGCGGCAACAACAACGGCGTGCTCGACATCGGCGACCTTGGCTCGCAGATCCAGCGCACCAATGCCTCGCGTCAGCGCCACCGGGTCGACCAGTTCAGCGCCGATCTCGGCTGGGAGTTCGACGAAGGCAGCCGCTTCGATATCGGCGCGCGCTACATCGATTCGAGCATGACCAGCGCCCGCACCCAGACCCAGCAGACGCTGGGCGACTGGGGGATCAACAATGTCGGCGACATCCAGGCGCTGGCGGGCGATGCGATCGAGCAGTTCTGTCTGGCCTGCAAGTTCGACCGTTACGCCGTGGGCGATGCCCAGATCGCGTTCCGCGGCAACGCGGTCGAGCTGTTCCAGATTTTCGAACCGTTCTACGCCGAGCGCGGCAACCCCAACAACGTCACCGGCAACGAATTCGACCGGGTGGGCGAGAAGATCTGGTCGGCTTATGCCCAGTTCAACTGGAACGGCCAAATCGCCGATCGCCCGGCCAATCTGGTTGCCGGCGTGCGCTGGGAAAACACCAAGACGACCGCCTTCTCGCTGGTCGACCAGCCGCTCAGGATCGAGTGGGATTCGGACAACGACTTCACCCGGGTGGTCAGCGGCAACATTGCCGAAATCACCCGCACGGGCGAATATAACGAGCTGCTTCCCTCGGTCGATTTCCGGATCGAGCCGGTCGACGATGTCGTGGCGCGCGTTTCCTATTCCAAGACCCTGGCCCGCCCCGATTTCGGCAACCTGTTCGCCTCGCAATCCGCCAATGGCCCGGATCGCCCGACGCTGCTGGGCGGCATCGCCGCGGGCACACAGGGCAACCCCGATCTCGATCCGCTGGTCTCGGACAACTTCGACATCAGCCTTGAATGGTATTTCGCCCCGGCGAGCTTCATTTCCGGGGCCTTCTTCTACAAGAAGGTATCGAACTTCGTGGGCACCGGTCAGGTCGAGCAGAACCTCTTCGGTCTGCGCGATCCCACCACCGGCGCACCGGGCACCCGCTCCGGCGCAGCGGCGGCGGAAATCGCCAACCTCGGTGCGGTGCTGAGCGATGTCAGCCTGTTCACCTTCACCGCGCTGATCGATGCCAACAACGGCAATGTCGCCGCGGCGCGCCAGCAATTCGCGGCGAACCTCGGCGCCAACGGGCAGCTCGATCAGGCCTTCGTCGACACGATCCTCGCGCAGCGGGACGTGATCGCCAACGACACCGATCCGCTGTTCGTGTTCGACGTGGCAACGCCGATCAACAACCGCGAAGGCAACATCCACGGCTTCGAATTGCAGGGCCAGTACTTTTTCGGTGACACCGGCTTCGGCGTTTCGGGTTCGCTGACGAAGGTTTACGGCGATGTCGACGTGAACGTGCTGTCGGACCCGAACACCGATGTTTTCGCGCTTATCGGCCTGTCGGACAGCTACAACATCACCGGCATCTACGATCGCGACGGGATTTCGGCGCGCGTGGCCTATAACTGGCGCGGCAAGTTCCTGGGTGGAACCAACCGCGGCGGGGCGCGCAACCCGGTGTTCTTCGATGACTTCGGCACGCTCGATGCCAGCATCAACTGGGACTTGAACGATAGCCTCGCCTTCAGTCTGGAAGCGGTGAACATCCTCAGCGAGCCGATCCGGTCCTTCGGGCGTGATGAAAAGCAGCTGTTCTTCGCGCAGGAGCTGAAACCGCGCCTGTTCGCCGGGGTGCGCTACCGCTTCTGATCGGGCGCGCGCATCGCAGGCGCAGATAATCGGGGAGGGGGCACGCGTTGGGGCGGGCCCCCTCCCCTTCCTGCGTTGAGATCACGGCGCATCTGCGGCACTGTGCCGCAGGGCCAACGAGCCGGACGGGACGGGATGAGCAAGGTACTTCTCAACAATGTCGATCATCACGACCTGCGCCTGATCGCGCGCGGCGGGCGTGCCTATGGCGACGCGGTCAATCAGGTGCTGGTCTACCCGACCGAGTTCGAGGCCGCCGCGCGCGAATTCCCGATCCTGCTGCGCCCCGATGCCGAAGGCCGCCTGCGCCCGGTGGCGGTGCTGGGGCTGGAGCGGGACGACAACCTTTTCCTCGGCCCCGACGGCAGCTGGCAGAGCGCCTATGTGCCCGCCATGCTCGACGCGCGCCCCTTTGCTATCGCCGCGACCGAGGACGGGGCGGACCTGCAAATCCTCGTCGATCCCGACCATCCGCGCCTGTCGCGCGAGCGAGGCGCGCCGCTGTTCCGCGAACATGGCGGCCATGCCCCGGCGCTGGAGGCGATGTTGGGCACGCTGCGCGCCATTTACGTCGGCAACACATTGCTCGATCCGATGGTGGAGGCGCTGTCGGCCGCTGGCTTGCTGCGCCCCTTCGACATCCAGCTGCGCGCCGGGCCCGACCGCGCCTATGCGATCTCCGATGCGCAGACCATCGACCGGGAACGGCTGGCGGCGCTCGATGGCCCGGCATTGGAAGCGCTGCACCGCGCGGGCTTCCTCCACTCCGCCTTCATGCTCGCCGCCTCGCTCGGCAATATGCAGCGGCTGGTGGACCGCATGGCGGTGCGTCTGGCTGGCGCAGAGGACGCCGCGGCATGAGTGATTGGGGCCGCCCTGCGCGCCGCCTTGCGGGGATCGACCCGGCCGCGATCCCGTTCGACGATCTGTTCGCCGCGCAAGCGCCCGTGGTTCTGGAAGGCGCGGCGTCACACTGGCCGATCGTGCAGGCCGGGCTGGAGAGTGCCACCGCTGCCGCCGATTACCTTCGCGGTTTTGCGAACGCGGCCCCCGTCACGGTCTACACCGGCCCACCGGGCATCGGGGGCCGTTTCCATTACGACAGCGAGGTTGCCGGGTTCAACTTCTCAAGCGCGCGCGCGCCGCTGGGCGAAGTGCTGGACGCGCTGCTGGCTGCGGCGGACGACAGCGAGGCGGCGGCAATCTATGTCGGGTCGACCGATATCGACCACTTCCTCCCGGGCCTGCGCGCCGACAACGACCTTGCGCTCACCCACGCGGATTTCGCGCACAAGCCGCCGCTCGCCAGCATCTGGATCGGCAACCGCACGACCGCGGCGGCGCATTACGACCTCTCGCACAATCTCGCCTGCTGCCTCGCCGGGGCGCGCCGATTTACGCTGTTCCCGCCGGACCAGATTGCCAACCTCTATCCCGGCCCGCTGGAGCCCACGCCCGGCGGACAGGTGGTGACGATGGTCGATCTGGCCGCGCCCGATCTCGAGCGCTTTCCCCGCTTCGCAGACGCGATGGAAGCCGCAATCATCGCCGACCTCGCGCCGGGCGATGTCCTCTATTACCCCGCGATGTGGTGGCATCAGGTCGATGCGCTCGCGCCGTTCAATATCCTTGCAAACTACTGGTGGAACCCGGTTCCGGCCTATGTCGACACGCCCCAGACCACTCTGCTGCACGCGCTGCTATCCTTGCGCGACCGGCCCGCAGGCGAGCGCGCGGCGTGGCGGGCGGTGTTCGATTACTATGTCTTCGGCGAGGATGCCCCGGAGGCAGGTGCGCACCTGCCGGAACACGCCCGCGGCCCGCTCGCCCCGCTCGATCCGCTGGCTGCACGGCGGCTGCGGGCGCAGGTGCTTGCGCGGCTCAACCGATAGGGAGTGATGCAGATGGGACAGGGCAAGCCGGTGAGGAAGGTGGTGATCGCAGGCGGCGGCACCGCAGGCTGGACCGTCGCGGCGGCGCTGGTCAAGAACCTCGGCCCGCTGATCGAGATCGTGCTGGTCGAATCCGACGCGATCGGCACAGTTGGCGTGGGAGAAAGCACCATCCCCACCGCGCGCCGCTTCCACGAATTGCTCGGGCTCGATGAAGCCGCGTTCCTGCGCGCCACGGGGGCAAGCTTCAAGCTGGGGATTTCCTTCGAGAACTGGACGCGCGAGGGCGAGAGCTATTTCCACTCCTTCGGCGTCACCGGCCGTTCGACCTGGATGGCCGATTTCCAGCATATGTGGCTGGAAGCAAGAGCGCTGGGCGTGGCCGGGCCGCTGGGCGATTACAGCCTCGAGACGCAGGCCGCGCTCGCGGGCAAGTTCCGCACCGGCGGCAATGTGCCGCTAAACTACGCCTATCACCTCGATGCCACCGCCTATGGCCTGTTCCTGCGCGATTTTGCCGAGAAATTGGGCGTCAACCGCCATGAAGGCCGCATCGAAGAAGTGCGGCGCGATGGCGGAAGCGGCGACATCGCCGCGCTGGCGCTGGATGACGGCGCGGTGATCGAAGGCGATCTGTTCATCGACTGCACCGGCTTTCGCGGGCTCCTGATCGAGGAAACGCTGGAAACGGGGTTCGAGGATTGGACGCACTGGCTCTCCACAGACCGCGCGCTGGCGGTGCAGACCGCGGCGGCGGGCCCCGCACGCCCCTACACCCGCGCCATCGCGCATGATGCCGGGTGGCAATGGCAGATCCCGCTCCAGCGCCGGGTCGGCAACGGCCTGGTCTATGCCAGCGCGCACCTCTCCGACGATGCCGCGCTCGATCGGCTGAAGGGGCGGCTTGAGGGCGAGATGCTGACCGAGCCGCGCGTGATCCGCTTCCGCACCGGCACGCGGGCCAAGGCGTGGAACCGCAACTGCATCGCCATAGGCCTGTCGTCGGGCTTCGTCGAGCCGCTGGAATCGACCAGCATCCACCTGATCATGATCGCCGTGACGCGGCTGATCCAGCTCTTCCCGTTTGGCGGCGTGACCGAGGCGCTGGCCGATCGGTTCAACGCGCTTTCCCGCACCGAAATGGAGGGGATCCGCGACTTCATCATCCTCCACTACCACCTCAACGCGCGCGAGGGCGAGCCCTTCTGGGACGGCTGCCGGACGCTCGACATTCCCGAAAGCCTCGCCAGCCGGATCGCGCTGTTCCGCGAGAATGCCACCGCCTTTCAGGCGAGCGACGAGCTGTTCCGGGTCGATTCATGGGTGCAGGTGATGCTCGGCCAAGGACTGCAGCCGCTGGCGCATCACCGGCTCGGCAGCATGATCGGACGCGAGAGGCTGGAGCGATCGCTGTCGGAGATGGCGCACGGCGTGAAACAGGCGGTGGCGGGGCTGCCGAGCCATCAGGCCTTTCTCGATCACTTGGCCGCTCCAATCCCGGCCTGACGCCAGTATCCTTGCCATTTGGCATTACTATAGTTATGTAGTGCCAAATGGAGGTAAGCCATGCCGGCCCTGCAACCCGTTGATACGGCGCTCACCGTCTTCCGCCCTGACCCGATCACGCAGGACGAAGCAGCTGCCATGTTCCGCGCGGCGCTCAACCTGTTCGGCAAATGGGAGCTGACCGACGAGCAGGCCGCCACCCTGCTCGACCTGCCGCTGCGCACCTACCGCCGGTGGAAGGCGGAAGGGCCGGGCCGCATTTCGCGCGACGGGCGGGCGCGGCTCTCCAACCTGATGGGCATTCACAAGGCGCTGCGGATCATCTTTCTGGAGCCCGGCCGCGGCTACGCGTGGATCAGGGCCGCCAACGACACGTTCGGCGGGGCCAGTGCGCTGGGCGTGATGCTCGGCGGCGAGCTCACCGACATCATGCGCGTGCGCCGCACCCTCGATGCCGAACGCGGCGGGTGGTGACCGCGGCAGACGACATCCCCGTTTCCCGCATCGCGTGGAAAGGCGCTGTCAGGATCATCCGCAGCGCCTTCCCGCCGATCGACCTGTTCGAGGACATCGCCGACCCTGCCGACTGGCCGCTGCTGATCTCGGCCGAACAGAAGACCAATCCCCGCATCATGGCGACCATCGGCAATCTCGATCTGGTGCCGGAGACGCGCCGCGTCGGCGGCAACGGCGCGTCCTATCTGATGGCGCCCTTCACCCACGTCAGCCCCGACCGGCCCAGCCGCTTCACCGATGGCAGCTACGGCGTGCTCTACGTCGCAAGAGCGTATGAAACCGCGCTGTTCGAAACAGTCCACCACCACGCCCGCTTCATGGCGCGCACCCGGCAGGCAGCGGGGTGGACCTCGCAGTTCCGCGAGATCGTCATGACGGTCGAGGCAGACCTGCATGATCTGCGCGACCTGCCCGAGGGGCCGGTTCCGGCGCTCGATCCCGAATGCTACGCCGCATCGCAGGCGCTCGCGCGGGCGCTCAAGGGGGCGGGATCGGACGGGATCGCCTACCCCAGCGTCCGCCATCCGGGCGGCGAATGCGCAGCGCTGTTCTTCCCGGATTGCGCGTCGAACCCGGTGCAAGGCCGGCACCTCGATTACCACTGGGACGGCGCGCGCGTCGATCTGGTGCGCGATGCCGGATCGGGAGCCGTTTTCCGGATTGTCGATCAGCCGCGCGAGGCGGGCTAGCCCCCTCGCGGCCCCGCCAAATGGCAGGCGGCAAAAAAGGCGGCGCCGGAATGGGAACAAAAGACGCCGCAAAGGCTAGAACGTTAGCGACGGGGCAACGTGCCGAACAGCATCGCCGCACGGCACTGCGGCGAGCGTGCGTTCGGCGAGCTGTCCCCGACGCGGCGGGCGCGATCCCCACGGGGGCCCCACACTACGACACGAACTGCCAAGTGCTCCGAGGAGAAGCATATCATGACCGGGACGATCGTCATCAACGGGGCACCCCACCCGCTTACCGCCGACCCGCGCACATCGTTGCTGGACTTTCTTCGCCACGATCTCGGCCTGACCGGTACCAAGAAGGGCTGCGATCACGGCCAGTGCGGCGCCTGCACCGTCATCGTCAACGGTCTGCGGATCAACAGCTGCCTGACGCTCGTCGCGATGCATGAAGACGACGCAGTGACCACAATCGAAGGGATCGGCGGGCCCGATGACCCGTCCGATCTGCAGACCGCCTTTATGGCGCAGGACGCCTTTCAGTGCGGCTATTGCACGCCGGGCCAGATCTGCTCCGCAAAGGCGATGCTCGATGAAATCGCGATGGGCTGGCCAAGCGACGCCACCGCCGACCTTACGGCAGACGTGACCTGCAACGACGAGGAAATCCGCGAACGGATGAGCGGCAATCTGTGCCGCTGCGGGGCCTATGCCAACATCGTCGCCGCCATCCGCGACGTGGCGAAGGAGCGTACCGATGCAACCGTTTGAACTGGTCCGCGCCAAGTCGCCCGCCGATGCCGCGCAATTGGCCTCCGATACTGACACGATGCTGATTGCAGGCGGCACGAACCTCATCGATCTGATGAAGCTTCAGGTGGAAACGCCATCGCGCCTCGCCGACATCAGCCGGCTGGGCGGAAGCGCCATCGCCGACAGCGACGATGGCGGCCTGCGGATCGGAGCGCTCGTTACGAACACGGCGAGCGCAGTCCATCCGCGCGTGCGGCAGGATTACCCCGTTCTGGCGCGCGCAATCCTCGCCGGGGCGACCCAGCAGCTGCGCAACAAGGCGACCACCGGCGGCAATTTGTGCCAGCGCACGCGCTGCTTCTATTTCACCAATATCGATCAGCCCTGCAACAAGCGCGACCCCGGCAGCGGATGCGGCGCGATCAAGGGGATTGCGAAGCTCCACGCCGTGCTCGGCACCAGCGAGAAATGCATCGCAACCTATCCGGGCGACATGGCGGTCGCGATGAGCGCGCTTGATGCTCAAGTTCACATCACGGGCAAGGACGGCAGCGAGCGATCCGTGCCGGTCCGCGAGTTTCACCTGCTCCCCGGTGACACCCCGTGGCGCGAGAATGTGCTGGAGGACGGCGAGATCATCACCGCGGTCACCCTGCCCCCGCCCGTGAGCGGCGCGCATTATTACCGCAAGGTCCGCGAACGCTCGTCCTATGCCTTCGCGCTGGTTTCGGTCGCGGCGGTGATCCAAATCGAGGACGGGGTCTTCACCCGCGCCGACCTCGCCTTTGGCGGGCTCGCGCACAAGCCGTGGTTCGATCCCGCGATCGGCGAGTGCCTGCTTGGCCAAGCGCCCGACGATGGCCTGTTCGACAAGGCGGCCGACATACTGCTCGAATCCGCGCGCGGGTTTGGCGAAAACGATTTCAAGATCCCGCTGACACGGCGCACCTTGCATGCCGTCCTGTCGCAGGCCGTGGAGGATGCAGCGTGAGCACGACCCGAACCAAAACTGACGGCGAAGCGCGTCTCGACGACATGAAGCAGGGCGTGCTGGGCGCGCCTGTGCCCCGGATCGACGGGCTGGCCAAAGTGACCGGCACGGCGCGCTACGCCGCCGAATACCAGATCGACAATTGCGCCGAGGGCGTTCTGATTACCAGCACCATCACCCACGGCACAGTCATGCGGATCGACACCGAAGCAGCGCTGGCAATGCCGGGCGTTATCGCGGTGATCGACGACAAGCGGCTCACCACCCGCGCCGCGCAGGGCACTGCCGACGAAGCGCCGCAGCAAGCCCCCGCGACGGTATGCTACTGGGGCCAGCCCATCGCTCTGGTGGTCGCCGAAAGCTTCGAGCAGGCGCGCGATGCCGCCAAGCGCATCGTGATCGAATATGATGCCGCGCCCAATCCGCCGCTCGATCCGGCTACAGCGACACCCGAGGAGCAGGAAGACGACACCGTCAGCCAGGGCGATCTGGCACAGGCGATGACGGACGCCGCGCACAGCGTCGATGTGACGATCACGACCAAGGGGCACGCGTCTGCGGCGATGGAGCCTCACGCCGCCATCGCCGACTGGGATGGCGAGCGGCTGACCGTTCGCGCGTCGCTCCAGATGCTCAATTACAACATTACCGAATTGGCCGATGCGCTGGGTCTTGCCGAAGACAAGATCCGGTTGATTGCGCGCTATGTCGGGGGCGGCTTTGGGTCCAAGCTCGGGCTCAGTCAGGATGTCGTGGCCGCCGCAATCGCGGCGATGGAACTGAGCCGCCCGGTGCGCGTGGTGCTCTCGCGGCAGCAGGTGTTTCAGTGCATCATGCGCCGCTCGGAGACGACGCAGCGCCTGCGGCTGGCCGCCGACAATAACGGAAAGCTGATCGGTTTCGGGCACGAAGCGCTCGCCTCGAACCTCCCCGGCGAGGAATTCTGCGAGCCAGTGCTGCAGTCCTCGCACTTCATGTACGCAGGTAAGAACCGCGAATTGCGGCTCAACCTAGCGCGCATTCACCGCATGACCGCCGGATCTGTGCGCGCGCCGGGCGAGGCGGTGGGGATGCCCGCGCTCGAAGCCGCGATGGATATGCTCGCCGAACGATCAGGCATCGACCCCGTGCAGCTGCGGCTGATGAACATCCCGGAGAAGGATCCCGAAAGCGGCTTGCCCTTTAGTTCGCACAAGCTCGATGAGTGCCTGCGACAAGGGGCCGAGGCCTTCGGCTGGGACAAGGGCCCGCGCAAGCCCCGGCAAAGGCGTGAAGGCGAATGGTGGATCGGCACCGGCGTGGCGAGCGGCGCGCGCGTGCACAGCACGAAGGAAAGCCGCGCTCGGGTGACCCTTTCGGCTGACGGCACCGCGCGGGTCGAGACCGACATGACCGATATCGGCACCGGAACCTACACGATCCTCGCCCAGATGGTGGCAGAAATGCTGGGACTCGATCCCGCCAGCGTGCTGGTCGACATCGGCGACACGCGCCACCCCCGCGGCCCCGGATCGGGCGGAAGCTGGGGCGCGGCCTCGATCAGCTCGGCGGCTTATCTCGCCTGCCGCGCGATCCGCGAAGACCTCGCAGCGCGGCTGGGCACGAGCGAAGATGCGCTCGAACTGCGCGATGGGAAGGCCGGGGACGGCCGCACATTGACCGAGCTTCTCGGTGGCGACGAGGTGTCCCGCGAAGGGCATTACAAGCCCGCCAAGGAGCAGGACAACTACACCGCCGCCGGCTTCGGCGCCTTTTTCGCGCAGGTGCGCGTCAATCACTTCACCGGCGAAACACGGGTCGACCGTATGCTGGGCGCTTTCGGCTTCGGCCGCGTGCTCAACCGCCGCACCGCGCGTTCGCAATGTTTGGGCGGGCTGACGTGGAGCATCGGCACGGCCCTGACCGAAGCGCTCGAATTCGATCCGCGCGACGGGCATCTCGTGAATTGCGACCTCGCCGAATATCATGTCCCCGTGCACCGCGACGTGCCCGACCTCGATGTCCTGCTGATCGAAGAGCGCGACGCCATCGCCAGCCCGATCGAGGCGAAGGGTATCGGGGAACTCGGCATGTGCGGAGGCGCGGCGGCGATCAGCAATGCGATCTACAACGCCTGCGGCGCGCGGGTGCTGAAGTTTCCGATCACCCCCGACAGCGTCCTCGCCAATCTCCCCCGAGAAGCCCAGGCAGGGTGACGGAGGGAGCCGGAAACGCTTTGGCAGCGTGCCGCCGGTCTGCGGGTCAGCAGTTCCCGGTGGTAAATGGCGGAGAAGGTGGGATTAGATTGATCGCCTGATCTAGTTGTTTTTTATGGTTTAAGGCCTTCCATCTGATCAATCGCACCCCCTGATCGGACCCGCTCATGACTGAAGCTGAATGGGAAGCGCTCAAGCGGCATTGCAATTATCAGAACCTTTTCTGCTTTCGTGACCCAAAGCAGCAAGAGGAATATTTGCCACTGCGATGCGTCAATAGATATAGAAAATTCTCAATTGTGCAGTTTTCATAGTTTAGAAGCTCGAACGCCAAAATCGGGACGGACCCATTGGTCCGATTTAGGCTCAATTTCAGAATGGTAGAATTTTCCGTTTAGTGAGGCCTACCCACCATACCGCTTTCGAGAGCGCGCATCATCACCAACCATGCCCGAAGCTGGGTGATATACCGAATAGCGGCTTTCGTTTTTGCGCTCCTATATTGTTAGTACTTGGATGAACGGAAAGGCCCTTCCGCTCGTTTGGGGTTCCGGTTTGGACAGTGCCCTTGACATACTCGGCGCAAGAACCGCCCGGGGGAGAGGTCATGGGGCCCGGTCCGGTGGGGCGTCCCGGCTACGAACGAAGAAGGTTATCTATCACCGAAAGTCGCCATCCAGCTTTCATGATCGGGCGGCGAGCCGACCGATCATGGGAAGTGGACCAGTCTCGTGGGCTATCAATCGAGTTTGACGCCGACCCAATATTTGTCTTCCCCCCCCCGAATTCAGCCTTCGAACTGCGCAGGCAACCACAGTGACAGGGCCGGCCAATAGGTAATCAGGAGCAATGCCGCGATCAGTGTAAGATAGAAGGGCCAGATCGTCCGAACCAGCTTCGTCACGGGAACCTCACCGACCGCAGAGCCGACAAATAGTACCGAACCCACCGGCGGGGTGACCAGCCCTATGCCGAGGTTGAGCATCATGATGATGCCAAAATGCACCGGATCTACGCCAGCCTCAATCGCCACCGGCAGGAAGATCGGGGTCGTGATCACGATCAGCGGCGCCATATCCATGAAGGTGCCCAGGAGTAGTAGCAAAATATTGATGATCAGCAGCGTCAGCAGCGGATTGTCGGTCATCACGCGCAGTATGTCGGCCAATTGCTGCGGCACTTCGAGCAAGGCCATGGCGAAGCCGAAAGCGGTCGCCGCAGCGATGATCAGCAGCACCATAGCTGCAGTGCGCACCGATTGGCTCGCCGCCTCCCAGAACCCGTGCCAGCCAAGGCTGCGATAGACCAGCGTTCCCACCAGCACGGTGTAGAACACCGCAATGGCGGAACTTTCGGTGGCGGTGAAGATGCCGCTGAGGATGCCGCCCATGATGATTACCGCAGTCATCAGGCCGGGCACCGCGACAATCGCGGCGCGGGCAAAGGCGCGCCAGCCCGGAAAATGCCCGTAAGGCAGGTCGCGGCGCCGGGCCACCAGCCAGGTTGTTGCCATGAGCATGAAACCGGTCAGCAGCCCCGGCAGCACGCCGGCCAGGAACAAGTCGCCGATCGACACGCCCATGCCCGATGCCGCCGAGTAGATGATCATGTTATGTGACGGCGGAATCAGCAGGCCGACGATCGCCGCTGTTACGGTCACATTGACCGCGAAGTCTGGCGGATAGCCCTTCTCTTTCATCAGCGGCACCATCGTTGATCCGATCGCCGACGCGCTGGCGATGGCTGAACCCGACACGGCGCCGAACATCATCGAGGCGCCAACATCAACGACCCCCAGCCCGCCGCGCATCCGCCCTATCGCAGCCTCGGCCACGCGCACCAGCCGCTCGGCGATGCCCGCGCGGTACATCAGGTCTCCGGCAAATATAAAAAACGGGATTGCCATCAGGGTAAAGACGCTGATCCCGGCAGCGACCCGCTGGACTGCGACAATTGGCGGAATGCCCATGACCGCAAAGCACGCCAACGCCGAGCCGAGCAGGGCAAAGGCGACCGGCACCCCTAACGCCAGCAACAGCATCAGGCCGCCGAACAGGACTAGCAGTTCCATCAGCTTTCGCTCCCTCTGCCGCGCGGCTTGCCGTCCCACACCTGCGGCAGGGCGAACAGAGCGATCAGCAATCCGGCAATCGGCATAGGCATATAGGCAACGGCGCGGCTGACCCCGAGCGAGGGTAACGCGTTGCCGCGCACCAGCCACACCAGTTGCGCGCCATAGATCAGGAGTATCAGCCCCAGCCCCAGCACGATCAGCGCGGTGATCCGCCGCAGCAGCGCCGCGCGCGCGCCGAGCCGCGCCTCGAGCAGGGCAATGCGAATATGGAACCCCTGATGCACTCCGGCGGCGCTGGCGAACATTACATACCAGATCATCAGCATAAGTGCCGCCTGTTCGGTCCAAGACGGGCTTGAATCGAGCACGAAACGGCCGAATACCTGCCACCCGACGACGCCCACCATCGCCACCATGCCAAGCGCAGCAGAGCGGACTATGATTTGGGCGATGCGGTCCAGCAGGGTCATGGCGCGCGCATCTTCTGAATGGTTTCGACCATCGCGTGCTGGCGTGGGGTGGTGATGAAACGATCCCACACCGGGCGCATCAGCGCGGCAAAGGCATCCCGTTCAACCGAGTTGACCGAAACATCCGATGCGGCGATCGCGGCCTGTGCTTCGGCCACCCGCAGATCCCACAGGCGGCGCATTTCCGCGACTGAACGCCGCGCCGCCGCGCGCACCAGATCGCGGTCGGCCCGAGGCAGGCGGTCATAGGTGACCTTGCTCATCACCAGCGCCTCGGGCGTGAACAGATGGTCGCTGGTGCTTAGCCGGCCGGCAACCTCGTAATGGCGCGAACTGGTGTAGGACGGTAGGTTGTTCTCCGCTCCGTCGATCACCCCTTGTGCCAGCGCCTGATAGGTTTCCCCCAGCGGGATCGGCACGGCATTGGCGCCCAGCGCGTTAATCATTGCCACCGCCAGGTCGGACGCGGGCACGCGCAGCTTTAGTCCCTTCATGTCGGCAGGCGTGCGGATCGCGCGGCGGGTGTTGTAGAAACTGCGCGAACCCGAGTCATAGATGGCGAGCCCGATCAGCCCGTGCGGTTCGAGCGCAGCAAGCACTTCGTCACCCACCGTGCTGTCAGCCACCCGGCGCAGGTGATCCACCGAATCGAACAGGAAGGGCAACGAGAAGGGCAAGGTCAGCGGCTCGATCGAATTGAGCGGGGCGAAATAGACACGGTTGATGTCAATGCCCCCGAAGCTGGTAATCTCGAGCGTGTCGGTTTCGCCGCCGAGCTGGCCGCCGGGAAACATCTTGATCCCCAGCCGCCCACCGGTCTGCTCGCTGATGAGGCGCCCCATATATTCCACTGCGCGCACGGTGGGGTAATCGGCCGGATGCCCGTCTGTCGCGGTAAAGATGCCGCCTAAGCGTGGGCGGCATCCGCCCATCACGGCGCCGCCGACAAGCATCGCCGCGCCGCCGAGCACGCTGCGACGCGTGACGGGGGCGGCGGTTTCATGAGGTGGGAAAACGCAGATGATCTCAACCTTCCAGCGCGGTGAAGCGAAAATCGCGGAACGCGGCCGCGCCCGGGCCTGCGGCATAAAGCCCCGGCCGCAGCATCAGGAATCCGCCGCGCACATTATGGTGGTAGCCCGACACTTCCATCCCCCGATCAAAACGGTGCCAGGTCTTGCCGCCGTCGCCGCTGGTATCGAAGGTGACGATATGCTCTTCGTTGGTAACCCGGATGCGCATACGGGCGCCGTGCGGATTCATCGGCCGTCCTCGCTCGATGCCGTATTGATGGGTGACGAAGCGCTCAGCGTCAAATCCCAGCCCGCAATAAAGCTTGTCATCATAGAAAAGGATCAGGCCCGCGCGGCCGCCCGGAGCACATTCGATATCGCATTCGAAGGCGTAGGAGCGGTCGCCTGCGGTCAGAAGTAGCGGTGAGCCGGACGATGGAGCCTCGCCCTTGCCCTGGAGGTGCAGGGTTCCCTCGTGCACCCGCAACCGCGCGGATTCGTCGGGCGCGGGGCGGAAGAAGGCCCATTTGCTCCCCATGGCGAGCGGGCCACTGAAATCGTCGCTAAGTGCCATTCCATGCTGTACCGCCCCGCCCTCGCCGCCGGGCTTGGGAAGCGGCTGGGCAAGGTCACCCCCGGTCATCCTGAACCAGCCATCGGGGGTCAAGGTGACCGGATCCAGCAGGCATTGCCGCCCCAGTGTCCAGAAGCCGTTTTCGAAGCCGTGATAGAGTGACCACCAGCTCCCATCGGGCGCCTCGACCAGGGACGCGTGGCCGCGCGACCACCATGCCTCATCACGCGACCGGGTGCGCACCAGCGGGTTACCGGGGTGCTGCTCCCACGGCCCGTGCAGAGACCGCGCGCGAGCGGCTATGACCATGTGCCCGGTCGGCGGCCCGGCGGTGCCGCCTACGGCGGTGAGCATGTAGAACCATTCGCCGATACGGTGAATTTTGGGCCCTTCGGGGGCGAAACCTTCTACCACCCAGTCGGCCGGATAGCGCCAAGGATCATAGACGTGCTCGACCGCTCCGGCGAGGGTGAGGCCGTCATCGCTAAGACGCACCCGGTCTCCACCCGACAGAAACAGCCAGCACGAGCCATCTTCCGCTTGTGCAAAGCAGGGGTCGATGTGGGCTGGCAATCCAAGCGGTTCGGGATCGCTCCACGGGCCTTCGATCGCATCGGAATGGGTCACGAATATGTCGTTGGCAGGCTGCGCCTTGACCGGAATATACATCAGGTAGCGGCCCTGATGCTTGTGCAGGCTTGGCGCCCAGACCGCGCCGATATTGCGCTCTAGCGCCGGTTTCAACGGTCGCCAGTTTACCAGATCGCGCGAATGCCAGATGGTGAGCCCCGGATAGGCATCGAAGGTCGAAAAGGTGAGGTAGTAATCCTCTCCATCCTTGAGGATCGCCGGATCGGGCCGGTCGCCCGACAGCACCGGGTTTATGAAGGTGCCATTGCCCTGATCGGGCACGCGCTGATTGTCGAAGCCACGGCGCGGTGTGGCGCGGATGGATGGAGGTGAGGCTGGATGCGATGCGGCCCCCGTCACCGCCGCAACGGGCCACGATGCCGGCAGCAGCGTGCTCGCGCCCAGCCCGGCCAGCACCTCGCGTCGCCCTGCCTTCATGCCAGCCCCTTTGCTTGTGCCCATGCGAGCCACGTTTCGGGCCACGCCTCGACCGGCTTGCCGGCCGCCCGGCTGATGCCGAACCCGTGGCCGCCCTGTTCGAACAGATGGGTCTCCACGGCAATCCCGGCGCGCCGGGCAGCCGCGCGCATCAGCAGCGCGTTTTCGGCGACGACCACCGTGTCGTCTTCCGCATGGAGAAGGAAGAAAGGAGGCGCATCCGCCGGCATGTAGCTATCGGGCGAATGCGCCAGTTCGCGCGCAAAGGGGGGATTTGCGCCGATCAGTCGCTCGCGCGAGCCCGGGTGGGCCAGCGCGGCGTTCATGGCGATCACCGGGTAGATCAGGGCCGCTCCGTCAGGCCGGGCGGAGAGCTGGTCAGCGGCATCCAGCGGCGTATAAGCAGGCGCGGCGAACCGGGTCGCGAGGGTGGCGGCGACATGCCCGCCAGCGGAAAAGCCCATCACGCTCACCCGCGCGGGATCAATCGCGAAATCCGGCGCATTGTGCCGGATCACCCGCATCGCGCGCTGCGCATCGACGAGCGGCGTGTCGGGGCCGGATGCCCAGCCCTGATGCGGCAGGCGATAGAACAGGATGAAGGCGGTGATGCCACGCGCCGCCAGCCAGCGGCCCATCTCGAAGCCTTCCTTGTCGATCACGACATGCGAATAGCCGCCGCCCGGCGCGATCAGCACGGCGGCGCCGGTGGGATCGACGGGACGGAATACCGCCATGCGGGGGCGCGCAATCGCCTGCATCACGCGGTCAGGCTGCACCGGCCCTCCGGGCCGGTCCACGATCCGTTCCTCGGGCAGTTGATCCGGGGCACCGGGCGGCGTGGCGGGCCACAGGTCGATCCATTGTGACGTCCCGCCCACGGATGGCTCGCGCGGCGGGGGATCGGGCTCTGCCGCGCGGGCGAACGCCGGCGCGGCGGCAGCAAGGCCAATATTTGCCAGAGCGGTGCGGCGGTCGATCACTGTCTCATCCCGTTATCGTCCGGCGATCCGGCACGGAGCACCTGTCTGGCGCCGCCGTGCCGGAGAGCTTGCGCGGCCTATAGTGCGAACCGCGCCCCGACCATGATCACGCGGCCGAAGTGGTTGTTTTCGTAGTTGCGGCGCGAAGGATCATTGACCCAGCGCTGACGGTAATTGTCGGTCAGATTCGTGCCTTCCAACGCCAGTTCGACCTGATCGTTGATCCGGTAGCGGATCGTCGCGTCGAGGTTGAAGCTGCTGCCAAAGCCTTCGAACAGGTTCCGCGTGCCACTCACCCCGTCGATGTAGTCATCCCGGTAGGCGAGCGAGGCCCGGGCCGAGAACTTGGCGTCTTCGTAATAGACCGTGGCGTTGGCCGATGTCTTGGCGAGATCGAACAGTGGGCGGGTGAAAACTTCCGGACTGCCGCCGCTGGGGTTGCCGCTGCTGTTGAGCCCGGGTGCCGGGCCGGTCAGCGTGTATTCGACGTCGCTGTCGATCAGTGTGACGTTGCCCAGCACCCCGAAACGGCTAAGGAAGCCGTCCGCGAAGATGCTGAAGGGCAGATTGAGCTGGAATTCCACCCCCTTCAGGCTGCCACCCTCACCGTCGATCTGGGTGCGGAATTCCACCGGCACATCGGGGTTGGCGCCGCCGACGATGGCGGTGTGCATCGGTGTTCCGGGGGTCAGCAGCGAAGTTGGCAACTGGCTGTCGGCGTAGGTGCCCTCGAAACTGCTGGCGATGGGGAAGCTCTTGATGTCCTTTGCGAAGAAGGCGACCGAGGCAATCGCACCGGGGGCGAAATACCATTCCAGAGCGGCGTCGAAGGCATCGGCGCGGAACGGTGAAAGGAAGGGATTGCCCGAGGTGATGCGGAAGTTGAACTGGTCGATCGTGCCGCCGGGCGTCAGGTTACCCAGGCCGGGGCGGGTGATGACCTTGCTCCATGCCCCGCGGAGCACCAGATCATTGGTGATGAAGGCGTTGAGGTTCACCGCCGGCAACCAGTCGTCATAGTCGCGCGTGACTTCGACCACCGTCCCTGCAATGCGTCCAGTCGAGGCCTGATCGGTGCGGACATAACGCAGACCGGCGTTGCCCGTCACCCGCATCCCTGCGACGTCGGTATCCCAATCGGCCTGAAGATAGCCGCCCTTGACCTCTTCGCTCACCGAGCGGTCAGAGCCTTGGTTGAGAATCGCCTCGCGGTCATACAGCCCCACCGCTTCAGCGGCGGCTGGAAGATCGGGGATCAGCCACGAGGTGGTGGTTCCCGCAGGCTGCCCGGCATTGCCGAGGTTGAAGATCCGGGAAATGTCGGCCGTCACCGGCAACCCGACCTGGCCCGGCGCACAGGTGAAAGCCGCGCAATAGGTGCTGTCACGCTGGAACTGGGCCGTGGCGAAGGTGAACTTGCGGTAAAGCGCGCCGGCCTCCAGAGTCAGGCCGCCCGTCACCTCCCACTGGATATTGCCCGACAGGGTCTCGTAATCATTGGTGACAGTGGTCGGTCGGTCACGGAATTCGGCCAGTTGGAACTGCGCCGGGTCGCTGATGCCATTGTTCCCGAAGGTGATCAGCGGCGAATACATATTGCTGTAGTCGTAGGAAAAACCATTGAAGTCGCGATCATCAAACACGATCGTTGTCTCGATCGGACTATCGGCATCCGATTTCGAAGTGCCGGCCAGCAGGGTAACATTCAGCCGGTCGGTCAGCTTCTGCTCCAGCCGCGCCGAGATCTGGTAGAATTCGGTGTTGAGTTCGCGGCGGAAATTTTCCGTGCGCACCCAGGCGTTGTTGAAGGTGCCCGAGATGAGGTTGTTATTGTCGTCGATGGTGTAGTCGACCACGTCGATCCCGCGCTCGTTGGAACGGAACAGGACTTCACCCCACAGCTCGTTGCGGGTTTCGTCGAAGGTCGCAAACAGGCCGTCGATCGACAGCTTTGTGTTGTCCGAAGGCTGCCACTGTACCGCGCCGGTCAGGCCGAGGCGTTCGCGGTTGTGCTCGATCAGGCCATAGCGCGGAATGCGCGGGTGGAAGGCGAGGCCGACCGCGTTGCACGCCGGGCTCGGCACGTAGGCGTTGCCGTTGAAACAGGCCGTCCCCTCGACCGAGCGAAATGCGCCTTGCGTCCAGCGCACCGTGTTGTTGCCAAGCTGGGGCGTGACATATTCGCTGTAGGCTGCCGAGACCGAGGCGCCGAAGGTGCCGTCGTCATTGGTCCAGCCGAGCAAGCCCGACACGCGCGGGCCGGCATCCTTGTTGAGATCGTTGTAGCGCATCTGCGCTGAGGCGATGAAAGTGAAGCCCCGATCGAGCGCCAACGGGTTGCCCGTGTTCAGATCGATCACGGCGCCCAGCGAACCCTCGTCGAGCGAGGCTTCGGCGGTCTTGTTGACAACGATCGAGTTGAACAGCTCCGAGGCAAATATGTTGAAATCGAAACCACGACCATTGTTGTCGGGCGAGGTGGCGATGGTCTCCATGCCGTTCACGCGGACGCGGGTGAACTGCCCGCCCAATCCACGCACCACCACGGTGCGCCCTTCGCCTGCGTCGCGCTGGATCGCGATGCCGGGCACGCGCTGAAGCGATTCGGCAAGGTTGGTATCGGGGAACTTGGCGATGTCCTCAGCGACGATAACATCAACCTGATTGTTCGAAGCGCGCTTGGCCGAGATCGCGGCCGAGAGCGAGTCCCGGAACCCCTGAACGACGATCTCCTCACCTTCTTCGGCCACATCGACCGGGCCTGTCGCGTCTTGGGCAAAGGCGCCCGCGGGCATGATCAGAGCACTGCCAGCGAGGAGCGCAAACTTGGACCGGAATTTCGTGGATATGTGTGACACGCCGCCTTCTCCCTGAATTTTTTTTTTGATTGACACCGGTTTCCCGCGTGGACGGAGGGCAGTCTGCCCATTTACTGTCTCTCCCTGTCCCGGCTTTGGTAACCGGTGTCATTATTACTTGCCATCGCACAGGGGTTCTGTCAAGCAACAAGGAAAGCAAGGGAGAGAGACGCAAATGCGCCGGTTTTTCGCTCTGATCGCAGCGCTCGCGATGTTCGCCGCGGCCCTGCCGCAACAGGCGCTTGCACACATCGCCGACCCCACCACGGGCGGTGCAGGCGGGCAGATCATCCGCGTGACCACGCTCGACGCTGATGGTCCGGGCTCCCTGCGCGCAGCTATCCGGGCCGAAGGGCCGCGCATCGTGGTCTTCGAGGTGGCGGGCACGATCGATCTCGGGCGCTCCAGCATCGCCATCGAAAACCCGTTCCTCACCATTGCGGGGCAGACCGCACCTGCGCCGGGCATCACGATCATAAAGGGTGGGATCGATATCAAGACCCATGACGTGAAGATCCAGCACATCCGCGTGCTGACCGGCGCGGATGGGCAGGCCAAGCGGAGCGGATGGGAAGCCGACGCGCTTTCCACTGTCGCTGCGGCGCGTGTGGTGATCGAAAACTGTACCTTCCTATGGGGCGTGGATGAGAACATGTCTGCATCCGGCCCACGCTTTACCGGGAGCACGGTTGAGGAATGGCGAGCCGGCACCAGCCGCGATATCGTTTTTCGGCTGAACCTTGCGGCAGAGGGGCTGGCAGACTCCAGCCACCCCAAGGGTGAACATTCAAAAGGCTCGCTTGTCCACGACAACGCCACGGGCATCGTCTTCGACCGCAATATCTGGGCGCATAATGTCGAGCGCAGCCCGCTGGTGAAAGGCGGGGCGCAGGTGCTGATGATCAACAACCTGATCTACAACCCTATGGCTCGCGCCGTGCATTACAACCTGATGGACCTGGAATGGGCCGGACACGCACCGGTGACAGGGGAGATCACCGCTGTCGGCAATGTCATGCGCGGCGGCAACGATACCGATCCGGGACTTCCTTTCCTGATGCTCGGTGGCGTAGGAGATCTGGCGTTCTACGGGCACGATAATCTCGCTGTCGACCGGCTCGGCAACCCGCTCCCCATGTTCGGCCGGTATGGCAACACGGTAGCGAGACTGATCACGGCGAAGGCGCCGCTCGCGAGCCTCGATGGCTATGCGATCCTGCCCGCTGCCGAAGTCGAAACGACCGTACTCGCCACCGCCGGCGCACGGCCGTGGGACCGGGGGAGCGAGGAACTTCGGGTGCTGTTTTTCATAGCCGAAGGTCGGGGCGAAGTGATCGACGATGAAAGCGAGGTCGGCGGCTATCCGGTGATCGAGCCCACCACCGCGCCTTTTGTCGAGGCCGCGTGGGATCTTGCCACGATGACGCCGAAGTCCGGTGTCTGGCCGGGGCAAAAGCCGGGCTCTCAGGAGCATCTTTCGCCCCGCGACCGCCAGATGCGCGCGGGCGGCAGCAAGTGATCCTGCCCGCGCTCGCCGTCCTGCTGCTGGCAGACGGGAATGCACCGCTGCCGCCGGCCCGTCCCATGGTGGTGATTCGCGAGGAGGATGTCCGCCGGGACGAGCCACCTCCGCATGGGGCGATCGGCACCAGCACCGCTTACCGCATCTCCGACGCCGCCCCGCCCCCGCGGGCGATGGAATTCCGTCGCCGCGTGCTGCACCCGGGCGCTGCCATCGGCAAGCACCCGATCGCGCATGACGAGGTCTACTACGTCCTCTCGGGGCGCGGCGAGGTGGTATCGGACGGTATCACTGCCGTGCTCGAACCCGGCATGGCGGCCTATCTGTGGAAGGGTGCGGTGGTCGGCATCCGGCAATTGGGCGACGAACCGCTCGACCTGATCGTCAGCTATCCGAACTAGCTTCCGGGCTGTACGTAAGGCGCACGGGCAAAGAGCTCGCGCTCCCAGCGGCGCGGATCGCTCTCGATGCGGCTGTCGCGGTCGAAAATCATCGTCCGGCGGGTCTCGAGGTCATAGGCGGGCCAGCCGGGATCGCCGGTCCGGGCGAAGCGGACGAAAGCGTCCATCACCTCAGCGCTCATCGCGGCGCGTGCCGGGCTCTCGCCGGCAGTGGTGCCGAAGGCGAGGCCGATGTCGTCGGTGTGCTTGGCGTTCTCGAAATCGAGCTGGTAGACGAAGGTATTGCCCCTTCCTTGCCGCGCCCGCGCCTCGGCCTCATCCACCTGTCCCCGCCAGCTGCGTGCAGGGGTGACAATGCGGTGGAACAGCTCTTCCGGCGAGGCCTCGGGATAGAGCGCGCGGAATTGCGCCACAACCCAGCGAGGTTCGAGATCGACCCGCATTTCCGGCCCGATCCGTTCGGCGAGGTTCTCCCACGAAAGCCCCTTCAGCACACGACCCTCGGATGGATAGAAGGCACGCGTCTCGGCGATGGTGTTGCCGAGCAGCATGGGGATGTCCGCTGATTGCTCCGGGGCGTCGGGCCAGAAGGGGTGACGCAGGAGATGGCGCATATCCAGCACCGGACCAAAATAGACCCGCCCGCCGAGCACCGGATCCACCGCGTCGAGCGCAGCGACAAGCTTCGCGATAGGTGCGGTGGCAGGGTCATCGGCCAGCGCGGCGCGGAAGGCGGCGGTGCGCTTCGCCGCGTTGAGCGGGCCGGATGCGGTGACCTGCTGGCCGCTCATGGTGATCGCCTTGTGGAACAGGCCCGCCGCCGCCGGCATCGCCATCAGCGTCGCAATCTTCGCGCCTCCACCCGAGTGGCCGAATAGCGTGACATTGCCCGGATTGCCGCCAAAGGCCGCGATATTGCGCTGCACCCACTGAAGCGCGCAGATCAGATCGAGCTGGCCAAGGTTTCCGCTGTCAGGGAAGCGTTCGGGCAAATAAAGATAGCCCAACGCGTTCAGCCGGTGATTGACCGTCACCACCACAACACCCCCGCGCGCCGCCAAGGCTGCGCCGTCATTGAGCGGATCGGTGACGCTCCCGGTGGAATAGGCTCCACCGTGGAAATAGACCATCACCGGCAGGCCACGGGATTCGCCAGCAGGGACCCAGACATTCAGGAAATGGCAGTCTTCGGACTGCGGCCCGTAGGTGTCACCTGCTTGTGGGCAGGCGGGAATTGAGCTCCAGGCCCCCGCACGTTGCTCAGCTATCCTGACCGGCCGCGGCGCAGCGAAGCGTTCCGCCCGCGCGTAGCGGATCCCCGGATAGGACCAAGCGCTCTCGCAGCCAAAAGCTTCATACACGCCGTCGGGAGCCTCGACCGGGCCGAAGCAGAGCCGGGCCGCCGGCGTATAGCCGCGCAAGGGAGCGGTCGCTGCCGCACCGAGGATCACCGTCCCGCCCGTGAGCACCGCGCGGCGCGACCAGCCCTCAGCGCCGTACATCGATTGCGCCTGCGCTGAAGCTGCCGAGCATCGCACGGGTGACCGGGCACATGTCGCCCGCGATACTGTGCTTGAGCGCGGCAAGCGCCAGCCCGCGCTGCGCCATCACCTCCAGACCCGCGCCAGCCAGCCAGCCGTCGAGCACACCGGCAGCGAAGGCATCTCCGGTGCCGATCCGGTCGACAATGCCGGTGACGTCGATCTCTTCGGTCTGATGTGCGCCTGCGCGGCTGTCGACCCGTGCGGCGATGCGGTGGTGGTCGCTGGTGACAATGTGGCGCGCGGTCGAGGCGATCAGTTCGAGGTTCGGAAAGGCCTCGAATGCCGCATCCGCCGCCTCGCGCCGCCGCTCCTCGCCTTCGCCCGAGAAGGGCCGCGCGAGCAGAAGGGCAATGTCGCGGTGGTTGCCGATCAGAATCGTCGCGTCGGCGACCAGATCGCGCAGGATCGCGGCCGGATCGCTGTCCCACGCGGCCCAGAGCTGCGCGCGGTAATTGCCGTCGAAGCAGATCGGCACGCCCGCCGCCTTGGCCGCATTCTGCGCTTCCCGCGCCAGCGCGACGCCTTGCGGGCCGAGCGCGGGGGTGATCCCGCCGCAATGCAGCAGCCGTGCGCCTTGTAGCGCGCCCGCGAAATCGATCTCATCGGGCGCGGCGGTGGCGAAGGCGCTTCCGGCGCGGTCATAGGTGATCGCCGAGGCGCGCGCGCCCGCACCCGCTTCGAGGAAATAGAGCCCCATGCGCCCCCGGGCGCGGGCGATGTGCTGCACGCCGACCCCGGCCCCGCGAAGCGTAGCGAGCGCCCGCTCGCCCAAGGGATTGTCGGGCAGCACCCCGGCAAAGCGCACCGCGTGCCCGAGGCTCGCCAGCGCCGCAGCGACGTTCGCCTCCGCCCCCCCGATCACCATGTCGAGGCTCTGCGCCTGCGCCAGCAACTGCCGACCAGGCGGCGAGAGGCGCAGCAGGACTTCGCCGAAACAGGTGACGGTCATCAAAGGAAATTACCGCGCCAGCCAGCCGCCGTCGACCGCGAGTATGTGGCCGGTGACATAGTCCGACGCGCCGCTCGCGAGGAACACCGCAGCCCCGGCAATATCCTCGGGGCTGCCCCAGCGTCCGGTCGGGATGCGTTCGAGGATCTGGCGGTTTCGGGTCTCGTCGGCCTGCAGCGCGGCGGTGTTGTTGGTGGCGATGTAGCCGGGCGCGATGGCGTTGACCTGCACGCCATGCGGCGCAAGTTCGTTGGCCATCGCCTTCGTCAGCCCGGCCACGCCCGACTTGGCGGCAGCATAGCTCGGCACGCGAATCCCGCCCTGAAAGCTCAGCAGGGAAGCGATGTTGATGATCTTGCCCGCCCCCTGCGCCATCATCACGCGGGCCGCGGCTCGGCTGAGAAAAAACAGGGTCTTGAGGTTGGTATCGACCACCGCGTCCCAGTCTTCCTCGGTGAAGTCCGCAAGGTCATTGCGGCGGATGATCCCGGCATTGTTGACGAGGATGTCGAGCCCGCCGAGCGCGCCCACCGCCACCTCCACCAGCCCCGCCACCGGCGCGATCGAGGACAGGTCGGCGCGCAGATCCACCGCCTCGTGCCCAGTCTGCGCGATCAGCGCCAGCGTTTCATCGGGCGCGGTGCGACCGGCGAGCGCCACGTCGGCCCCGGCCTCGGCCAGCGCGACCGCTATCGCCTGCCCGATCCCGGTATTTGCCCCGGTCACCAGCGCGCGCTTGCCGGCAAGGTCGAAGGATATCGCCATGTCTCTCTCCCCCTCGTCTGCGGCTTACAGCGCCTTCAGGTAGGCGGCGATGCCGTCATCCTGACAATTGGGGTAGAAATTTTCCGCGAACTTCTCGCCCGCGATGGCGGCGCGCAGCAGCTCCTGATCGACGTTCTTGAGCACGCTCAGCATGTCGTGGCAGCTTGCCGCCTTGAGATCGGCGAGCTTGCCGCGGTTCACCGCCATGATCGCGGCGCGCTCCTTGGGATAGCCAGCGCCCGGCTCGCCCTCGAACAGCTTGGCGTAACAATCCTGCAGGTTCAGCTCCGCCGCCCAGCCGAAGCCCTTAGCATAAGGCATCGAGATCGCGTTCCCGGCGTTGATCTGGCTGAACAGGAAGGCATCGGTCGGGTCGATCACCAGACCGCAGAACACCCCCGGCATGGCGTTGCAGGCGAGCATCGAGCCCATGCCCGTCCCGCAGCCGGTAACCACGAAATCGGCTGCCTTGCTATTGAGCAGAATGCCCGCCAGCAGCCCGTTCATGACATAGGTGAGCGAAGCGGTGTCCTCGGCCGAATACATGCCATAGTTGAACACCTGATGGCCCAGCGGCTCGGCCACGGCGGTCAGCGCCTCATGAATGATCGGGTTCTTGGCGGCCTGGCTGTTTTCGATGATGAGCGCGATTTTCATGTCTGTGTCCTGCTTGCGGAAACCGGTGTCATGAATGCTTGTAAACCCATTCCGTGCCCCGCATCAACCGCTTTTACGCTTGGCGTCAGCCCTTCGGCGGGGCGACCGACTGGCGCTTCACCAGCCGGGCGAGGAAGCGCGATTCCTGCGCCTCTGGGGTGCCCGGCGCGATCAGTTTCAGGGCGGCGGCGCGGCCCATTTCGCGCACCGGCCAGCCGACCGTGGTCATCGGCGGCCAGATATGCGCCGCGATCGGCGAATCGTCGAAGCCGATGATCGAAAGATCGTCCGGCACCCGCAAATCGCGCTGGCGTGCTGCGTGGAACGCGCCCGAGGCCATCTCGTCGTTGCTGGCGAAGATCGCGGTGGGCCGTTCGGCGGCGTCGAGCAATTGGCCCGCTGCTACCAGTCCCGATTCGAAGCGATAGGTGCCCTGCCCCCGCGCCGCTGCCGGCACCGGCAGGCCATGCGCCGCCATCGCGGCCAAAAACCCCTCGCGCCGCTCCAGCGCCGAGCGAAACCCGGTGGGCCCCTCGATCAGCGCGATCCGGCGGTGGCCGAGTTCGACCAGATGATCGACCGCCTGCGCCACCATTTCGCGATCATTCGAGGCGACCATGTGATCGCCGTCATCCAGCATCGCGGAGCCCATGCGGACATAGCCGCAGCCCATCTCTACGCAAAGCTGCGCCAGCGCATCGTTCTCCGATATCGGCGGCAGGATCAGCACGCCATAGAGCCGCTGCTGTTCGAGAAAGCGGCGGATGTCGTCCATCATGGTGGGCGAATGGCGGTCCACCGGGCGCACCGCCAGCGCGAATTCGGTGTCGCGGATCGCGCCCATCACGCCTTCCTGAAAGTTCAGAACGGTCTGGGCATTGGGGTTGTCGTGGATCAGCCCGAGCAGGAAATTGCGCCGCAGCGCCAGCGCGCGCGCCTGCGGGTTGGGAACATAGCCCAGTTCTGCGATCACCGTCTCGACCCGGCTGCGGGTGTCGTCGCTGAGAAGCGCGGATCGGTTGATGACGCGGCTGACGGTCTTCTTCGACACCCCGGCGAGGCGGGCGACATCGTTGATCGTCGGTGTCTTGGAAGAATTGGCCATCGGTTTCGTCGTGCCTGTCTGCGCTGTTGGTGTCTCCTCTAGTCGGCAATCGCTTGATTGCCAAACGCGATCCACGCCCAGCCTTGAGAGCATAAGAAAGCTTTTGACACCGGTTTCCTTTTTCGCCAAGACTTCGGCCTGTGGGGGAAGAAGACGAGAGGATCACGGTGGATTCCGAAGTTCGCGACATCGCCAGCGCGTTTGTCGCCGCCCGCCGCAGCGGCACTGCCATTAGCCAGTTTCCGGGCCGCACTCCGCACGACCTGGCTTCGGCCTACGCCATTCAGGACTGTGCGATTTCGCTATGGGAACGGGAGATCGGCGGCTGGAAGGTCGGGCGGATCAACCCTCCGCGTGACAGCCTCTTGGGCGCAGACCGACTGGTAGGCCCGGCATTCCGTGACACGATCCTCTCCGCCAGTGGTCAACCTTGCCTGTTCCCGGTATTTCATGATGGATTTGCGGCAGCCGAAGCGGAGTTCATGCTGCGCCTTGCGCCACGTGAAGGACCGCTTCCCACCACCCTCGAAGCGGCGATGAACTGGATCGACGAGGTGCGCATCGGGATAGAGATTGCCTCATCGCCCTATCCACGGATCAACGCTGACGGTCCGTGCGTTACCATCGCTGACCACGGCAACAATGCCGGCCTTCTGCTCGGCCCCGTAGTACCCCGGACAATGTGGGGTCATCTCGACGAGGTCGAAGTGACGCTCTGCGTCGACGGTCATCAGGTGGGGATCGCAACCACCGCCACCATGCTCGACGGTCCGTTCGGCGCGGCGCGGTTCCTTATTGCCAATCTTGCCAGCCGCAACATTGCGATGCAGCCGGGGTGGTGGGTTTCCAGCGGTGCAATCACCGGTGTCCACGAAGTCTTGCCGGGAAGCAGGGTCGCAGCCAGTTTCAGGGGACACGGGGCGGTAGAGGCCTTGATCGCCTGACCGCAGGTGCAGAGCAGCGGATTGGCCCCACTCATAGCGTGACGGTAAGTCTAACCGTCAGCCGGCCGGATGCTCGAGCACCCGGTTCGGCCATGAAGTCTCCATCTGACCTTCATCTACTGAAAAACATCGCGGCCATGGTTCGGCGCATTGCCCACTTCAAAGCGCCGTGAACGGCGGCTTCGAGGTCGCTTGCTGAACGGCATCTTTTTCAAGAACCACGCAACTTTCAGCCAGTCCGGAAACGACCCCGAAGCGGTCATTGCGAACCGCAATCGCGATAGCCACTGGCCAACATCAGGCTCGATGTCGCAGGCGGTCCAGCTTCAGAGAGCGTGCGCGGCAATCCTGCGATTGGTCGGGCCGGACATAGCGCCCGACAGATAGCAGAAGCCCGGTCCGAAGATCCCGAAGTGCGAAGAGAAACGGTTTGTCGGCCTTGAAGACGAAGGGAGGTGGGGGAGGTGAACCGCGACTCCCGCTTACAACGATGCCCATGACCACGGCGGTCGCCGCGTTTGCTTCTGATCCGACCTCATCCACCTCGATCGTCGCATCATGGATCACATGACTAATCTTCAGCCCGATCTCCTCGAGGTTACCACTAGGATAACCGATTTAGCCAGCAGCCACGAGGCAGGCGATAGCCTGCCCTTCAGAATCGGAGAGCTTGTGATCCTTGTCCTTCGCTTTTGCTTGCCGGACTGCCATTTCGCTGAGCGTCTGTGCCCCCAAATCTGCGTTTCAATGTTCGCAGATTTGCGCCCGATCGTTGCGGATGCATGCGGAAAGATCGAAACAATTGCAGAACGATCTCTAGCAGAAGGTGGCTAAAAATCGACAAAAACAGCGGTTTTCTGTACGCTTGCGGAAAGGTGACTGGCGGAGAGGGTGGGATTCGAACCCACGTTACCGTTGCCGGTAAACCGCATTTCGAGTGCGGCGCATTCGACCACTCTGCCACCTCTCCGCGAGGGCTGCTGCGCCTTTCGGGCCGCTTGGTCGCAGGCGGCGGGCAACAGGAAGCGCGCCCGTTAGCCCAAGGCGAGGGGCTTGCCAAGACCTGCTGAACCACAAAATGCGGGCATATCTCGCACCCGCACAACCGCCCTGCTTGTTTTGCGTCCTCAATCGCCCATATTGCCTTTCATGGAACGCGCAGAGTTCTTCTCCAGCCAGGCCGGACGCACCATCGTTGCCCCGCGCCAGACCCGCGCCCGCTTCGGCATCGGCGATGTGGTCCGCCACCGCCTTTTCGCCTTCCGCGGCGTGGTGTTCGATATCGATCCGGTCTTCGCCAATTCGGAAGAATGGTATCAGTCGATCCCCGAGGACATCCGCCCGCGGCGGGACCAGCCGTTCTATCATCTTCTCGCCGAGAATGAGGACTCGTCCTATGTCGCCTATGTCAGTCAGGGCAACCTGATCGCCGACCCCGAAGGTGGCCCGATCGATCATCCGACCGTGCGCCAGCTGTTCGACAGCTTCAAGGATGGCCGCTACCGGATGCGGCGCTCGCTTACGCATTGACAACCTTGCCCTGCTAAGACGGGGCCATGACAACACCGCCCCCCTCGCCGCACGACAATCCTGCCATGGCGCAGCTTCGCGCGGCGCTGGAGCGTGAACTGGCGCCGGACGAAGTGGTCGCATGGCACGGCTGGCAGCTGGGGCGGATCGATCCGCGTCTGTTCCTCAGCTATGTGTTTGCGATCCCCTGGACCGCCTTTTCAGTGCTGTGGACCACGGTTGCGGGCGTGGCGGTGGCGAGCGCAGGGGATGATGGTCCGGGCTGGATCGGCTGGGCTTTTCCCGCCTTCGGCCTGCCCTTCATCGCCGTCGGCCTGTTCATGCTCGCCCGCCCCTTTGTGCCGCTGTGGCAGCGCGGGCGGGTGCTCTATGTCGTCACCGACCGGCGCGCGCTCAAGCTCAGCCTTTCACGCGCGCTGGAGGTGACCACGGTTCCCGCCGAGCGCGTCGGCCTGATCGAGCGGCGCGAAAAGCCGGACGGCAGCGGATCGTTGAGACTCGCCGTCAGCATCGGCCGCGACAGCGACGGGGACCGCAACACCGAACATTTCTTCATCGCCGAGGTCGCCGATGTGGCCGGAGCGCAGGCGGCACTCGGTCGGATTGCGCCTGTTCAGGTCCGGCCTGTGCTCCCGCCCGGCCCGGCCAGTCCGATCAGCTCTTGAGCTTCCAGCCGCTGCGCAGCACAGCATAGACCCCCGCCGCCAGCACGAGGTTGAGCGCCAGCAGGCCACCGGCTGCCGCGAACACGCTCGCATCCGGGCCGATATCGCTCTGACCCAGAAAGCCATAGCGGAAGCCCGATATGACGTAGAAGAATGGGTTGGCGCGGCTGATCCACTGGAACGCCGGATCAAGGTTCTCGATTACGTAGAACGTCCCCGACAGCAGCGAGAGCGGCGCGATGATGAAGTTGGTGATCGCCGCGTTGTGATCGAACTTCTCGGCCCAGATCGAGGTCGCAAGGCCCAGCGTTGCCAGCAGCAGAGCGCCCATCAACCCGAACCACACCACCGCCCACAGATGCGCGATTCCCAGCGAGACTCCGGGCCACAGCGCCATCGCCAGCGCGACGGTAAAGCCCACCGCAATCGCCCGCGTCACCGCCGCAGCGAGGATGCCCGCCATCAGCTCGCCCGAGGACAGCGGCGGCATCAGCAGGTCGATGATCGTCCCCTGCATCTTGCCCGACAGCAGCGAGAAGGACGAATTGGCAAAGGCGTTCTGCATCATCGCCATCACGATCAGCCCCGGCGCAACGAAGGTGGCGAAGGGCACGCCCAGCACCTCGCGCCCCGATCGGCCCAGCGCGACGCTGAAAATCACCAGAAACAGCAGCGTCGTAAAGGCCGGAGCCCAGATCGTCTGCGTCTGCACCTTGAGAAACCGCCGCACCTCCTTCATATAGAGGGCAGTGAGGCCCACGCGGTTGATCCCGGTAATCACCGGACGCCCGCGCGGAGCGAACCGGATGCCCCCGCCGGTCTTGTCTTGCGCCGTCATTTCCGGCACGGGAGCAGAATTATCGAGGGGATGGGCAGGAACGTTATCGGCCATGGCTGAAGGGCCTAGGCCGCCGGGACGTTTCTGACAAGCATTCCGCCTCCCGCACCGGAGGCCAGACCACAGGAACAGGTAGAACATATGAGCTGGACGGACGAGCGCATCGGAACGCTCAGGAAGATGTGGGAAGGCGGCGCCACCGCCAGCGAGATCGCTACCGAACTCGGCGGGGTCAGCCGCAACGCGGTGATCGGCAAGGCACACCGTCTGGGGCTCAAGGCGCGCCCCTCCCCCGTCAAGGCCAATGACAAGAAGAAGCCCGCCGCACCGGTGAAGAAGCCCGCCCCGGCGCCCGAGCGCGCGCCGGCGGAACCGCGCGCCGAACCCGCCGCGCGCGCAGCTGTGCCCGAGCGGGCCGCTCCGCGCGCCGCCGATCCCGCGCCCCGTGCGGAGCCTGCGGCCGACAACAGCACGCCATCGCAGGCGATCCCCAACCCGCAGTCCGACCTGCCCAAGATCGTCTCGGTCGGCCCCGGCGGCTTTCTTCGTCAGGGCCCCGGCGACCAGCAGGCGCCGATCCCCCCTGCCCCGCCCCGCCGTCTGGTGCCTGCCAAGCCGAGCCCCGAGATCGCGGGCAAGACCAGCCTGCTCGATCTGTCGGACAAGGTCTGCCGCTGGCCGATGGGCCACCCGGGCGAGCCCGATTTTCACTTCTGCGGTGAACAGGTGAACCCCGGCTTCCCCTACTGCGTCGAGCATTGCGGCCGTGCCTATCAGGCGCAGCTGCCGCGCGGCGTGCGCCGCCCGCCCCCGCCGCTGCCGTTCGGCGGTCCGCGGGTGCGCTGAGCCGCGAAACCGTCGCGCCGATTCGCTCCCCGCTTATGGCAGACGCTGCGATGCAGCCCGGTTTTGCCGATGTTGGAGACACTTGAGACACTGTCCAGGACAGAAACTCCGGCCCCGCGCCTCCATGCACGGATGCCCGCAGCCGACCCAGATCGGCGGTCGAGGCATGGCTGGAAGGTCGGCACAGGCCAGGCATCTCCGCAGCCTGCGCCATGTTGGCCGCTGTAGGAAAGCCCCAGCGTGCGGGGCGCTGAAGACTTGCCCTGCAATGCGGAGCGCTTCTATGCAGGGGCGAGGCGAAGGGAGCGCTGACATGGCGATTGCGAACATGGCCCGGTCTAATGCCTTGCGGCGGATCGCCCTCGTCGCTCTGCTGTGCGCAGGCCAGCCCGCGCTGGCCGAACTGCCCGAGCCCGTGCGGGCGATGATCGTCGCCGCGGTGGCCACCGGCGATCCGGCCAAGGTGCACACCGTCGCCGATCTCGCCCGCCAGACCAACCCCGCCGAAATTGCCGAGATCGATGCGCTCGTCGCCGCCTTCGAAACCGATCTCGCCGCGCGCAAGGCCGCCGAGGCCGAGGCGCGGGTGGCGGCGCTGCGCGAGGCCGATCTGTTCGACAACTGGAACGGCAAGGGCGAGCTTGGCGGGTTTCGGGCCACCGGCAACACCAACAACACCGGGGTCACCGCCAGCCTCTCGCTCAACCGCGAGGGGATCGACTGGCGCCATCGCTTCACCGCGCGGGTCGACTACCAGCGCACCGGCGGCGTGACCACGCGCGAGCAGTTCTTGGCGCGCTACGAGCCCAATGTGAACATCTCGGACCGGTTTTACGTCTATGCCCTGGCGCAGTACGAGCGTGACCGTTTTCAGGGCTTCGACGGGCGCTATGCGGTCTCGGGCGGGATGGGCTATCAGGCGCTCAAGCGCGATGCGGTGCAGCTTTCGCTGAAGGCCGGCCCCGCCTACCGCGTCACCGAATTCGTCGACGGGCGCAGCGAAAGCCGGATCGCGGGGTTGATCGGAATCGATTTCGACTGGAACATCACCGACAAGCTCAAGCTGACGCAGGACACGAACGCGGTCGCCGAAACCGGCGGATCGGCGGTGGCGATCATCGATTCGCGCAACACCTCGATCGACCTCGTCACCGGGCTCGACGCGGCGATCGCCAGGAAACTGAAGGCGCGGATTTCCTATGCGGTCGAATATGACAGCAACCCGCCGCCGGGCGCGGTGCAGACCGACACGCTGAGCCGGATAACGCTGATCTACGATTTCTGAGCGAACCAGATGATGTGGTGTGCGCCCTTGTTGTTGGGGCGCGAGCGGACGTTCCACTCGGTCACATCGAGCCCCGTGTCATACAGCCTCTTGCGGAAGGCGGGGTCCGGCCCGGCTGACCACACGGCGAGAATACCGCCCGGCTTCAGCGCATCGCGCGCCTTGGCAAGCCCGGTGCGCGAATAGATGCGGTTGTTGGCATCGCGCACGATCCCGTCAGGGCCATTGTCGACATCGAGCAGGATCGCATCGAACTTGGCGCAAGTGCCATCATTGGCATCGTCGATCAGCGCGGCGACATCGCAGATCTTGAGGTCGAGGCGCGGGTCGGCGAGGCCCTCCCCCGTCAGCGCGGCCATCGGCCCCTTCGCCCATTCAATGATCGCCTCGGAAATCTCCGCGACCACGATCTGCGCCCTGGCACCCAGCTTGGCGGCGGCGGCGCGGTAGGTGAAGCCCATGCCATAGCCGCCGATCAGGATACGCGCATTGTCCTTGCCGAGCCGGTCGAGCGTGAGATCGGCGAGCTGCTCTTCGGAAAACCGCATCCGCGTGCTCATCAGCTCGTTGCGGCCCATCACGATCATGAAGTGACCGGCATGGGTGTAGAGTTCGAGGAGAACGCCATCCTCAATCTGGGCAGTGTCGATCAATTCGCGCTGGAGCATCACTCACAAATCCAAAAGCAAGGCCGCCCGGATCGCTCCGGGCGGCCTCTTGTTCATACCTCTCTCGAGGCGATCAGTCCTTCAGGAAGTCGGGCAGACCGGCCGGGCCGCTGTCGCGCTCGCGCCCGCCGCGGTCACCGCCGCCACGTCCGCCGCGATCGCCACCACGACCACCGCCACCGCCACGGGGCCCGCGACGGTCACCGCGATCACCACGCTCGCCGCGCGGTTCACGCGGTTCGCGGGGCGGACGGGTGTCTTCCAGCTCTTCGCCGGTTTCCTGGTCGACCACACGCATCGACAGGCGGACCTTGCCGCGCTGGTCGATTTCGAGGACCTTGACCTTCACTTCCATGCCTTCGGAGACGACATCGGTGGGCTTTTCGACCCGCTCGTTCTTCATTTCGGAGACGTGGACGAGACCGTCCTTGCCGCCCATGAAGTTCACGAAGGCACCGAAATCGACGATGTTCACGACCTTGCCGTTGTAGATCTTGCCGACTTCGGCTTCCTCGACGATGCCGAGGATCCACTTCTTCGCCGCTTCGATTTCGTCGACGTTGCTGGACGAGATCTTGATCACGCCTTCATCGTCGATGTCGACCTTGGCGCCGGTTTCGGCGACGATCTCGCGGATCACCTTGCCGCCGGTGCCGATGACGTCGCGGATCTTCGACTTGTCGATCTGGATCGTCTCAATGCGCGGCGCGTGCTTGCTGACTTCGGTGCGGGCACCGGTCAGCGCCTTGGCCATCTCGCCGAGGATGTGCTGACGACCGGCCTTCGCCTGCTCCAGCGCCTTGGCCATGATTTCCTGCGTGATGCCGGCGACCTTGATGTCCATCTGCATCGTGGTGATGCCTTCGGCGGTCCCGGCCACCTTGAAGTCCATGTCGCCGAGGTGGTCTTCATCGCCCAGAATGTCCGAGAGGACGGCGAATTCGTCACCTTCGAGGATCAGACCCATCGCGATGCCCGACACCGGAGCCTTCACCGGCACGCCTGCGTCCATCATCGACAGACAGCCGCCGCAGACGGTCGCCATCGAGGACGAGCCGTTCGACTCGGTGATGTCCGACAGAACACGGATGGTGTAGGGGAAGTCTTCCTTGCTGGGCAGCACGGGGTTGAGCGCGCGCCAGGCGAGTTTGCCGTGGCCGACTTCGCGGCGACCCGGCGCGCCGAAGCGGCCCACTTCACCAACCGAATAGGGCGGGAAGTTGTAGTGCAGCATGAAGCTGGAATAGCTCAGGCCTTCCAGACCGTCGATCATCTGCTCGCTGTCCTTGGTGCCCAAGGTGGTGGTGCAGATTGCCTGAGTCTCGCCGCGGGTGAACAGCGACGAACCGTGCGTGCGCGGCAGGAAGCCGACGATGGCTTCGATCGGACGCACCTGATCGAGCTTGCGGCCGTCGATGCGCTGACCATCCTTGAGGATCGCGGTGCGCACGATTTCGGCTTCGAGCTTCTTCATCAGCTTGCCCGCGACCATCTGGGTCTGGCCGCCTTCGTCCGCGAACGCCGCCTTGGCCTTGGCCCGGGCTTCGTTGAGCGCGTTGGAACGCGCCGACTTGTCGGTCAACTTGTAAGCCGCCGCGATGTCGCCGCCGATGAGGTCCTTCAGCTTGGCCTTCATGTCGGCGGTGTTGTCGCTGGTGTCGACGTCCCACGGATCCTTGGCGGCCTGCTCGGCCAGCTCGACGATCGCGCCGATGACCTTGCGGATTTCGTCATGCGCGAACATGACGGCGCCGAGCATTTCCTCCTCGGTCAGCTCCTTGGCTTCGGATTCGACCATCATCACCGCGTTCTGGGTCGCGGCGACCACGAGGTCGAGACGGCCTTCGGCGAGCGCCTTGTCCTGCTTCGGGTTGAGCGTGTATTCGCCATCGACATAGCCGACGCGCGCGGCGCCGATCGGGCCCATGAAGGGCACACCCGAGATGGTCAGCGCAGCCGAGGCCGCGATCATCGCGACGATATCGGCCTCGGTCTCGCCGTCGAACGACAGGACCTGCGCGATCACGTTGATTTCGTTGTAGAAACCTTCGGGGAACAGCGGGCGGATCGGCCGGTCGATCAGGCGGCTGGTGAGCGTTTCCTTCTCGGTCGCGCCGCGTTCACGCTTGAAGAAGCCACCGGGGATGCGCCCGGCAGCCGAGAACTTTTCCTGATAGTGGACGGTGAGCGGGAAGAAATCCTGCCCTTCCTTCACCGACTTGGCGGCGGTCACGGCGCACAGCACCACGGTTTCGCCATAGGTGGCCAGAACGGCGCCATCGGCCTGACGGGCAATACGCCCGGTTTCCAAAGTGAGGGTCTTGCCGCCCCACTCCAGCGATACGGTTTTCGTGTCGAACATTGGTTTTCCTTCTGAACCCGCGCGGCCGCATTGCCGGGCGGGGCCTCTTGCTACCGGGGAAACAACCGTCCCGGTCCGGTGCGGGGCGCTTCGGCCCCAAGGCATGGCTGACCGGATGTCTGCCTAGCCCCATATGCAGAAAGGGCGGCCTCTTGAGCCGCCCTTCCCGCTAAACTCTTACTTACGCAGACCCAGCTTCTGGATCAGGGCGTTGTAGCGCTCGACATCTTTCTTCTTGAGATAGGCGAGCAGCGTGCGACGCTTGTTGACCATCATCAGGAGGCCCCGACGCGAGTGGTTGTCCTTGTGGTGATCCTTGAAGTGCTCGGTCAGGTTGCGGATGCGCTGCGTGAGGATCGCAACCTGCACTTCGGGGCTGCCGGTGTCCTTGGGATCACGGGCGTTGTCAGCAATGATTTCCTGCTTCTTTTCGGCGGTCACCGACATGATATTCTCTTTCTACTCAGCGACATCGGGAAGGTTGAAACCCCGGACGACCGTGGCCGTCCCCTCCGTGATTTCCATCAGCGCGACCGGGACAGACCCCAGTTTCGCCAGATAGAGCCCGGATGATTGGGGCATGTCAGACAGCACCCGGCCCTGCCGGACCGCCTGCGCGCTTGTCTGATCGAGGTGAAGGGCCGGGATGTCGTCCAGCCCTGCCTCCAGCGGCAGGAGAAGGTGTTCAAGGCCTGCGCCCTTAGCGGCTTGCTCCAGATTGTCCAGCGAAATCGCCTGTTCCTCGCGGAACGGCCCTGCCTTGATCCGCCTCAGGTAGGTGACATGGCCGCAGGTGCCGAGCGCATGGGCGATGTCGCGCGCGAGGGAGCGGATGTAGGTGCCCTTGGAGACGTGGGCTTCCAACGTCACCTCAGCAAGTTCGTCACCCCGGCGCAGGCCGGGGCCCAGCGCGCCTGAGCACGGCGATTGCTGCACTGGGTCCCGGCCTGCGCCGGGATGACGGATAGTGAGTTCGTGAACGGTAACCGCCCGCGCCTTCAGCTCCACCGCCTGCCCGCTGCGCGCCAAGTCATAGGCGCGCTGGCCGTCGACCTTCAGCGCCGAATAGGCAGGCGGCACCTGTTCGATCGGCCCGGTGAAGCGCCCCAGCACCGCCTCCACCTCGGCCAGCGTCGGACGCACATCGCTGGCGGCGATCACCGGCCCCTCGGTATCGAGCGTATCGGTCTCCTCGCCAAAGCGGATCGTGAAGGCATAGATCTTGTCGCTGTCGAGCATCCGCCCGGCGAGCTTCGTCGCCTCGCCCAGCGCGATGGGCAGCACGCCTTCCGCCAGCGGATCGAGCGTGCCGCCGTGGCCGACCTTGGTCTTGGCGTAACCGTTCTGCCGCAGCACCCGCTTGACCGCGCTGACGCTCTGCGTCGAGCCCATCCCGCGCGGCTTGTCGAGGATTAGCCAGCCGGACAGCGGCACCCCGCTCATGCCCGCAGCGCTTCGGTAAAGTGCCGGCGGCACAGCGCGACATAGCGGTCGTTTCCGCCGATTTCGGTCTGCTGGCCCTGCCGCACCGCCGCGCCGCTCTCGTCCACGCGCAGGTTCATCGTCGCCTTGCGTCCGCAATGGCAGACGGCTTTCAGCTCGACCAGCGCATCGGCAATGCCCAGCAAGACCGCCGAGCCGGGGAACAGCGCGCCCTGAAAATCGGTGCGCAAGCCGTAGCACAGCACCGGAATCCCCGCCTCGTCCGCCAGCCGGGCCAGTTGCCACACCTGATCGCTCGTCAGAAACTGCGCTTCGTCCACCAGCACGCAATCGAGCGGCTGCACCTTGTGTGCGGCGCTGATGGTCGCCCACAGGTCGGTGTCGGGCGCAAACTTGTGCGCGTCACTCTCCAGCCCGATGCGGCTTTTCACCATTCCCGCCGAGCGACTGTCGAGCGCGGCGGTCCATAGCATGGTCGCCATACCGCGCTCGCGGTAATTGAAATCGGCCTGCAACAGGTGCGAGGATTTGCCTGCGTTCATGCTGGCGTAGTAGAAATAAAGCTTGGCCATCGCGCCTGCCTAACCGCTGGCAGCGCGGCGGGCGAGCGCGGAATTGAACCTTTTGCCCGATTGAAGCGTTGGGGAGACATCATGACCCGCCCCCTTGCCAGCCTGCGCCTGATCCTGCTGCCCCTGCTGGCGCTGTTCGCGCTCGCCAATGCGGCGGCGGGCGTGCCGCAACGCTATGCGCTCGACGCCTCGGCCAGCAATGTTTCGGCCAAGGTGCCGTTTTTCGGCCTTGCCAGCAAGACCGCGCGCTTCCCGCGGATGCAGGGCGCGGTCACCATCGTTCCCGGCGCGCCCGAGCAGGCGGTGATCGACGTGACCTTCGATGCCACCGCGATCGAGGCACCGGATTCGGTCACGCTCGAACGGCTGCGGGGCGAGAAGTTCTTCTGGGTCGAGAAATATCCGACGATCCGCTTCGTCGGCCGCTCGCTGAAACTCGCCAGCACGACGCGCGGCACGGTATCGGGCGAGCTGACCGCGCGCGGGGTTACGCGGCCCGCGACGCTCAGCGTGACCTTTAACGCCGATCCAGTGGCGCAGGCGGGCAAGCCAGTCAGCTTCACCGGCACCACCACCATCGACCGGCGCGATTTCGGGATGAAGTCCTATCAGCTGATCGTCGGCAACAAGGTCGATATCACGTTGAAGGCGCGGATGGTGCCGAAGTAAGTTGGTCTAGAACCACACCATCGAAATCAGCGCCATCACGCCGAGTGCGATCCCGCAAAAGACCATCAGCGGCGTTGTCGAGGCCTCGAGCTCGTCCTTGAGCGTTTTGTGCATTTCCTCGAACGGGTTGAACTCGTCCCGACCGCCGAGGATCGACGGCGGTCGCTCCCCCTGATCATTGAACGCCACGGCTGCGTCCGGTCAGCCGAGGAGCCAGAAGGGCAAGGAAATCACGAACATCACCAGACAGAAAATGACCGCGGCCACAAACCCGAGGCGAAGCTCGAACATATCGAGCTTGAATATGCCGATCATTTGTTCGATCGCGGGCTGTTTGAAGCGCCTCAGAAGCACCTCGGCAACCGTGGTTGGTGGTTCGTCATTCATGCGACATCCTCCGCTTCCAGGCCGATGGTATCGCGGGAAAGGTCTAAAAAGCCTTAAACTTCCATCCGAGCGACTGGTCAGTCGTCTGCTTCGCCCAGATCGCGGACGACCTTGGGATCGCGCAGCAGCGCTTCGATCCGGTCGGCCTCGGCGAAGCTTTCGTCCTTGCGGAACTTGAGCTTGGGCGCGAATTTGAGGCCCAACCGCTGGGCGACTTCGCGCTGGAGGAAGGCGGTGTTCTGGCGCAGCGCCTTGACCACTTCCTCGTCCGCTGCACCCAGAAGCGGCTTCACATAGGCAGTTGCGTGGCGCAGATCGGGGGTCATGCGCACCTCGGTGACCGCAATATGCGCCGCGCTCACCACATCGTCATGCACCTCGCCGCGTGCGAGCAGTTCCGAGAGGATATGCCGCACCCGCTCGCCCACCTTGAGCACGCGGACCGATTGCTGTTCGGCGGTAAAGGGTTGTTTGGCCATCAGACCATTGCCTCCGCGATGCGGCGGATCGAGCGGATGTTGCGCGCCGTGCCGCGACAGCCGAGCCGCTTGGCGATGAACGGGCCGGTCAGTTTGCTGTTGCCCGCGCCATCGACGAAATCGATATGCAGCACACCGATGCCCTGCGCGAGTTTTTCGGGGCCGCGCCCATGATGGTCACCCACGAGTTGTGCGAAGGCATCGGCATCGGGGGCGCCTTCGAGAAAGTGGACATGCACCAGATTGTCGGCACCGCCCTGGGCGAAGGGGTTCTCCTCGGCTGCCGCGAGCAAGGCTTCGCGGGTGGCAACCACCGCAAAGGTCGTGATTCCGAACTTGGTCTCGATAATCGCGGCAATCTGCGCGGCGTAGTCCTGCTGCCGCGCCGGATCGCCATCGAACAGGACATTGCCGCTTGCGGTCACGGTAGCGACATTGGCAAACCCCGCCGCTTCGAGCGCAGATCGCAGATCGGCCATCTTCAAGCGGTTTCCGCCGACGTTGATACTGCCGAGCAAAGCGACAAGGCGTTGGGGTGCCATCAGCGCTCCAGCCCCGTCACTTCCGGCGTGGGACGCGGGGTCGGGATCGCGGTCGAGGTGGAGCGGGCATAGATCGTCCCGTCCTCGCCCCGCAATTCGCCTTCGAGGAACACCACGCGCTGCCCCGCCTTCACCACCCGGCCCGTGCCGACGATCGTCGCGCCCTCGGGGATCAGGCGAATGAGGCTCATCGAAATGTCGAGGTTGAGCGGCGCCATGACGCCGCCCGTGGCCGCGACATAGGCATAGCCCATCACGTCATCGAGATAGCCCGCGACCAGCCCGCCCTGCACGCCGCCGCGCCAGGTGCACACCTCGCGCTTCACGGTGAAGCGCATGGTCGCGGTCTGGGCGGCCTCGTCCCAGCCGACAAACTCCGAGCCGAGCAGCGCCGTGTGCGGCGACTGCTCGGCATCGTCTGGGTAGTAAGCCGCTTCGCTCACAGTGTCCGCTCACGCTCCTCGACCGAGAAGACTTCGAGGTTGTCGCCCGGCTTGATGTCGTTGGTATCCTCGAGCACCACGCCGCATTCGAGACCGGCGCGCACTTCGTCGACATCGTCCTTGAAGCGCCGCAGCGACTGGATCTTGGTCGCCGAGACGATGACGTCCTGACGGGTGAGACGCGCAAACAGACCCTTGCGGATCGCGCCTTCCAGAACCAGCAGACCAGCTGCCTTGTCCTTCTTGCCCGCCGGGAAGACCTGCTTGACCTCGGCACGGCCGACCACGGTTTCGATCCGCTCCGGCCCGAGCTCGCCCGCCATTTCCTTGGCGATGGCATCGGTGAGGTGGTAGATGACGTCGTAATACATCATCCGCACCCCGTCGCGCTTCACCAGGTCGCGGGCCTTGGCATTGGGACGCACGTTGAAGCCGATGATCGGTGCCTTGGATGCGCCCGCCAGCAGCACGTCGCTTTCGGTGATCGCACCCACGCCCGCGTTCAGCACGCGCACCTTGATCTCGTCGTTCGAGAGGTTGTGGAGCGCGTTGACGATCGCTTCGACCGAGCCCTGCACGTCCGCCTTCACCACCACCGGGAATTCGATGACGTTGGAGGCGAGGCCTGCGAACATCGTGTCGAAATTGGTCGGTGCAAGCGCGGTGCGTTTTTCGGTGGCGAGTTCCTGACGATACTTGGCCACTTCGCGCGCACGCTGCTCGTTTTCGACCACGGTGAGGTTGTCGCCCGCAGACGGCACGCCGCCAAGGCCGAGCACTTCGACCGGCATCGAGGGGCCGGCTTCCTTGAGCTGCTGCCCCTTGTCATCGACGATCGCGCGGACCTTGCCGCTTTGCGTGCCGACAACGAAGGTGTCACCGCGCTTCAGCGTCCCTCGGGTGACGAGCACGGTCGCCACCGGTCCGCGGCCCTTGTCGAGCTGGGCTTCGATCACGGTCGCTTCGGCATCGCGGTCGGGGCGGGCCTTCAGTTCGAGGAGTTCGGCTTGCAGGTTGATCGCCTCGATCAGCTTGTCGAGACCCGCACCGCTCTTGGCCGAAACCTCGACATCCTGCACCTCGCCGCTCATCGCCTCGACCACGATTTCGTGTTCGAGCAGACGTTCGCGGATCTTCTGCGGGTTGAACTCGGGCTTGTCCGACTTGGTGATCGCCACGATCATCGGCACGCCCGCCGCCTTGGTGTGGTTGATCGCCTCGATCGTCTGCGGCATCAGCCCGTCGTCGCCCGCGACCACCAGGATGACGATGTCGGTGACATTGGCACCGCGCATCCGCATCTCGGTGAAGGCCGCGTGGCCCGGCGTGTCGAGGAAGGTGATCTTCGACTTGTCCTTGGTGGTGATCTGGTAGGCGCCGATGTGCTGGGTGATGCCCCCGGCCTCGCCCTTCACCACGTCTGTGCCGCGCAGGGCATCGAGCAGGCTGGTCTTGCCGTGATCGACGTGACCCATGATCGTCACCACCGGCGGACGCGGCTTCTGCGTCTCGATCGGATCGGCATCGGCGCTGCTGTCGATATCGACGTCGCTCGCCGAAACGCGGGTGATGTTGTGGCCGAATTCCTCGACCAGCAGCTCGGCGGTGTCCTGATCGATGGTCTGGTTGACCGTGACCATCATGCCCATGTTGAACAGCGCCTTCACGAGGTCCGCGCCCTTTTCGGCCATGCGGTTGGCGAGTTCGCCCACGGTGATCGCCTCGGGCACGACCACATCGCGCACCTGCTTTTCACGCGGCTTGCTGGGCCCGCCCTGACCCCGGCGTTCCTTTTCGCGCGCCCGCTTGAGCGCGGCGAGGCTGCGCGCGCGGCGGCCTTCGTCCTCGTTCAGCGCACGGGTGACGGTGAGCTTGCCCGAACGGCGATTGTCCTTGCCCGCATCGATCGGGGCGGCGCGCTTGTCGTCTTTCTTCTTGCCCTTGACCTCGGGCACGGGGCGCTTGGGTTCGGGGCGTTCGACGGGCGTGAAGCGGCGCGCAGCAGGCACGGCGGTTTCGGTCTTGGCAACCGGCTCGGAGGCAGCAGGCGCTTCCTCGGCTGCAGGCGCAGGTGCGGCCTGGGCTTCGGGCTCGACCTGAGGCGCGGGGGCGCTGGCTTCCTCGGCGCGCCGCTTTTCGGCCGCTTCCTCGGCCTTGCGGTTTTCCTCGGCGCGGCGGCGCTCTTCCTCTTCGGCGCGCTGACGCTCTTCATCCTCGCGCTTGCGCGCTTCCTCGGCCAGCCGCAGCCGCTCTTCCTCGGCTTCGAGCTGGAGGCGCTTCACGCGCTCCTGCGGGGTCTCGCCCGCGGGGACCGGACGCGCAGGACGCGGCGGTGGAGCAGCCGGGCGCGGGGCCTCGGCGACGTGCGGGGGCGGCTC
>FWWL01001950.1_pt1 | contig 45914 bp, 39 predicted proteins | sample 2228331 | NCBI WGS metagenome assembly FWWL01 (sample SAMEA103939775, study PRJEB20133) | metagenome | reverse complement strand
CACGCCGCGGTAGGTATCGAACGTGGAGTCGAACACCAGCGCGCGCGTGCCGCCGGGCGCGGGGACCCGCGGCGGCGGGACGCGCCGGACAAGGAGCGGGAGTGGCGCGCGCGCGGGTGCCGTGACGGCGCGCGCGAGCCGCACGCGGCGGGCCGAATGCCGCCGGGACGTGTACTGCGTTCATGGGATGTCCTCCTCCCATGATTATGGCGAAAAATGCAAGTCGCGGGCGCCCGCGAGAGTGGAAGCGCCCTACTCCAGTTGCGCCAGCACCTTCAGGTGCGCGACCACGCTGCGCCCCAGCGCGGACAGGTCGTAGCCGCCCTCGAGGCAACTGACGATGCGCCCGTGCGCGTACTCGCCGGCCACGCTCATCAACTGGCGCGTGATCCAGGCGTAGTCGGCCTCCACCAGCGCCATCCCGCCCATGTCGTCGTCGCGGTGCGCGTCGAAGCCGGCCGAGACGAAGATCATCTGGGGACGGTAGGCGTGCAGGGCCGGCAGCCAGTGCTCCTGGACCAGCTTGCGCACCACCTCGCCGTCGCTGCCGGCCGGAACCGGGACGTTCACGTGGGTGGCGACCGTTTCCGGCTCGCTGTAGGGATAGAAGGGGTGCTGGTAGAAACTGCACATCAGCACGCGCGGATCGTCGCGGAAGGACTCCGCGGTGCCGTTGCCGTGGTGGACGTCGAAATCGACGATGGCGACCCGCTCGAGCCCATGCGCCTCGAGCGCATGGCGGGCCGCGATCGCGACGTTGTTGAACAGGCAGAAGCCCATCGGCTCGCCGGGCCGCGCGTGGTGCCCGGGCGGACGCACCGAGCAGAAGGCGTTGGCGATGTCGCCGGCGATGACGGCGTCGGTGGCCGCCAGGGCGGCACCGGCGGCGCGCAGCGCGGCCTGGTAGCTGTGCTGGCACAGGGAGGTGTCGCCATCGAGCGGATAGTAGTCGCCGGCGGCCGGGATGTGGTCGCGCACCAGCGCGACCGCCGCCTCGCTATGGTTGCGCAGCACGGCCGGCAGTTCGGCCAGCGGCGCGCTGCGCTGCTCGATCAGGCCGTCCAGCCGGGCCAGGATCAGCTGGTCGTCGATGGCCTGGAGGCGCGCCGGGGACTCCGGATGCCAGCTGCCCATCTCGTGGCGCAGGCAGTCGGGATGACTGTAGATTGCTGTGCTCATAATGCGCTGTCTCCGTCCGGGTGCTCATCCATATGCCCCGGAGCGCCCGTTCTCGAATAGAATCGTCGGAACGGCTCGTTGTAGGTGGAGTAAAAAGGGTTGCCGATAGCGCTAATCTACCACGCAGCGCCCTTGCCCGCACGAACGCCGCCATCGATTTCCAGCGATCGGATCTAATCATGTTCAATTCATTGCATGCCGCAGCACGCCAGGTCAGCCAGGTCGTGGTCGGCAAGGACCAGCAGGTTCGCCTCGCCCTGACCTGCATGCTGGCCGGCGGCCACCTGCTGATCGAGGACCTGCCCGGCGTGGGCAAGACCACGCTGGCGCACGCGCTGGCGATCACCCTGGGCCTGCGCTTCAACCGGGTCCAGTTCACCAGCGACCTGCTGCCGGCCGACCTGGCCGGGGTCTCCGTGTACGAACGCGAGAAGAACGGCTTCGTGTTCCATCCGGGGCCGATCTTCACCCAGGTGCTGCTGGCCGACGAGATCAACCGCGCCACGCCCAAGACCCAGTCCGGGCTGCTGGAGGCGATGGAGGAGCGCCAGGTCAGCGCCGACGGCATGACCCATGCGCTGCCCGAACCCTTCTTCGTGATCGCCACCCAGAACCCGGCCAGCCAGGTCGGCACCTTCCCGCTGCCGGAGTCGCAGCTGGACCGCTTCCTGATGTGCGTCTCGCTCGGCTATCCGGACCCGGCCACCGAGCGCGCGCTGCTGATGGGCGACGACCGCCGCGCCATGCTCAAGACGCTGGAACCGGCCATGACGCCGCAACAACTGGCGGGCTGCCAGCGCGCGCTGCGCGAGATCCACGTCTCCCCGGCGCTGGCCGGCTACGTGCAGGCGCTGGCCCAGGCCTCGCGCGACGGTGGCCTGTTCGCCGAAGGCCTGTCCCCGCGCGCGGCGCTCGCCCTGCTGCAGGCGGGACGCGCCTGGGCCGCGCTCGAAGGCCGCGACCACGTGATCCCGGAAGACATCCAGGCGGTGCTGGTCCCGGTGTGCACGCACCGCCTGCGCCCCCTGCGCTCGGTGCACGGGTCGTCCCAGACCGCGCGCGACCTGGTGCTGCAACTGCGCAAGACGGTGCCGGTATAGACAGGGCGATGACGGGCGGTCTGACAGGATGGGTGCGGCGCGGCGCCGGCCGCTGGCTGGCGCGGCGCCACCCGCGCGAAGGCGAGGTGGTGCTGAGCCAGCGTCGCATCTACATCCTGCCCACCGGGGCCGGGATGGCCTACGGCGGGCTGCTACTGGTGCTGCTGATCGGATCGATCAACTACAACCTCGGCCTGGGCTTCCTGCTGACCTTTACCGCCGCCTCCTGCGCGGTGGTGGACATGGTGCTCACCTGGCGCAACCTCGCCCACCTGCAGCTCACCTCGGGACGGGTGCAGCCGGTGTTCGCCGGCGAGCAGGCGGTGTTCGACCTGCAGGTGGTCAACCGTGGCAAGCGGCCGCGCTATGCGGTCTGGATCGAGGCGGCCGACGCGCCCGCCAGCCACGCTTTCGACGTGCCCGCCTCGGGTGCGGCCACCGTGCATGCGAGCGCCGCGGCGCGGACCCGTGGATGGTTGCCGGCCCCGCGGGTGGTGCTGTCCACGCGCTTTCCGCTTGGCCTGTTCCGCGCGTGGAGCTACTGGCTGCCCGACGCCCGCGCGCTGGTCTATCCGGCCCCCGAGCCTGACGCGCCGCCACTGCCCGCCGGCGGCGGGTACGGCGGCCGCAGCGAGGGGCCGTCCGGCGAAAAGGACTTCGCGGGCGTGCGCGGCTACCAGGCGGGAGACCCGATGCGCCAGCTGGCGTGGCGCCAGATCGCGCGGCTGGACCCGGAACTCGGTGGCCAACTGGTGACCAAGCAGTTCGATAGCGGGGGCGGCGGCGACGAGCTGCTGCTCGATTTCGGCGCCCTGCCCGCGCAACTCGATCCGGAACTGCGCCTGTCGCGCATGACGTCCTGGGTGCTGGAAGCCGAGCGGCGCGCGCGCCCGTATGCGTTTCGCCTCGGCGACCAGGTATTCGAGGCCGCGCTCGGCCCCGAACACAGCGCCGACTGCCTGCGCGCGCTGGCCCTGTTCGAGGGGAGTCCCTGATGGCGGCCATCCTGCCAACCTGGAACGCGCCACTGCCGCGCGAAAAGGCCGACACCCTGCTGCTGCTGGGCAGCGCCCTGCTGGTGCTGGCGCCGCACGCCGCCCACCTGCCGCTGTGGGTCTCGCTGCTGTGCGGCGCGACCCTGGCCTGGCGCGCCGCGATCACCCTGCGCGGCAAGCGCATGCCGCCAGGCCTGCTCCTGCTGCCGGTCGCCGCCGGCGCGATGATCGGGGTCCAGGTCACCTACAACACCCTGCTGGGCAAGGATGCCGGGGTGGCGATGCTGGTGCTGCTGGTGGCCTTCAAGATGCTGGAGATGCACGCGCGGCGCGACCTGTACGTGGTGATCTTCCTGTGCCTGTTCCTGGTGCTGGCCAACTTCTTCTACGCGCAGGGCATCGGCACGGCGCTGCTGATGGTGGCCGCGCTGGTGGCCCTGCTCACCACCCAGTTGTCGTTCCAGTTCACCGGCCAGGTGCCGCCCTTGTCGACCCGGCTGTGGCTGGGCGCCCGGGTGCTGGCGCTGGCCGCGCCGCTGGCCCTGCTGCTGTTCCTGCTGTTCCCGCGCATCCAGGGCCCGCTGTGGGGCATGCCGTCCGACTCGGCCGGACGCTCCGGCCTGTCGGACACGATGTCGCCCGGCCAGGTCTCGCAACTGGCGCGGTCGACCGAAACCGCGTTCCGGGTCCGTTTCGACGGGCCGGTGCCGGAGCAGGAGCGGCTCTACTGGCGCGGCCCGGTGCTGGCCGCCTACGACGGGCGCACCTGGACCCGCATGCGCCCCCCGCCTCTACGCGGCGACGGCCCGCAGCCACTGGCGCTCGCCGTGGCCGGTCCTGCGCAGCGCTACGAGGTGACGCTCGAGCCATCCGGCGGGCGCTGGCTGTTCGCTCTCGAGATGCCCGAACGCCTGCCCGACCTGAACGGCAACCCCAGCGCCGTCACCGCCGAGTTCGAACTGACGGCCGCCCTGCCGATCCGCGAGCGGGTGCGCTACGGGATGTCCTCGTTCGTGCGCTACAGCCTGCAGGCGGCGCCGGTGCTGGCACACGAGGCCCGCTGGCTGCTGTTGCCGTACGGGGTGAACCCGCGCGCCCTGGCCGAGGGCCGGGCCCTGCGCGCCGAGGCCGACCCGGCGCAGAGGGTCGCCGCGGTGCTGCAACGCTTTCGCAGCGAGCCCTACGTCTACACGCTCGATCCGCCGCTGCTTGGCGAGCATGCCGTGGACGAATTCCTGTACGGCACCCGCGCCGGTTTTTGCGAACATTACGCCGGCGCCTTCGTGTTCCTGATGCGCGCCGCCGGGGTGCCGGCCCGGGTCGTGACCGGCTACCAGGGCGGCGAAGTCAACCCGGTGGACGGCTACCTGACGGTGCGCCAGTCCGACGCGCATGCCTGGGCGGAAGTCTGGCTGGCCGGACGCGGCTGGCTAAGGGTGGATCCGACCGCGGCCGTCGCGCCCGAACGGGTGCGGCGCGGACTCGAGTATGCGATCGCACCGGAGGCGCCGTTCGGCATCGACGCGCTCAGCGGCCTCGTGCGCCCCGGCGACAACGGAGGCCTGCTGGCGCGCCTGCGCCACGCGTTCGGCGCCATCGACAACTCCTGGAACCAGTGGGTACTCAACTACACGCCGCAACGCCAGCGCGACATGCTGGCAAGCCTGAAATCGCGCCTGGACTGGCCCACGGCCGGCAAACTGGCGCTGACGGTGGCGCTGGTGGCGGCATTGTTGCTGCTCGTGGTGACTTTGCGCCGCCGCCGGGGAAGCGATCCGGTCGATGCGCTATACTCGACCCTGTGCAAGCGCCTGGGCGAACTGGGCGTAGCCCGTGCTCCCGACGAGGGGCCCAGCGCCTTCCGCGCCCGGGTTGCCGCCGCGGCCGGCATCACGCCGCAGGCCCGGGACGCCGCCTGCCAGTTCCTGCGCCACTACAGCGCATGGCGCTACGCGCCGCGCAAGGACGATGCGAACCTTGCGCCCACCCTGAAAAGCTTATTGTTGCAAGTCAGATGAAATCCTTCGTTCCCCTTTTCGCTTCACTCCTCCTCGCCGTGGCATCGCCCGGCGTGGCGGCGCAGGACACCAGCAAGCCGCCGGCGGCGGCATCCAAGGCCAAGGCATCCAAGACCAAGGCGGCGAAGGCCAAGGCCGCCAAGGCCAGGGCCGCGAAGAACAAGGCGGCGCAAGCGCGCAAGCCGGGCAAGCGCGGCGCAGCCAAGGTGCTGCCCGCCGCGGCAACGGCCGCCGCGGCAACGGCCGCCGCCACGATCAATTACGACGGCGAGCACGTCAACTTCAGCCAGTGGCAGGCGGTGAACGACTTCATCGACGAGATGGTCAGCCAGCATGGCTTCGACCGCGCCGGCCTGGAGAGCCTGTTCGGCCAGGTCCGCTTCGTCGATTCGGCCGTGCAGCTGGTCAAGCCGGCGCCACCGGGCAAGCCCAAGAACTGGCAGGCCTACAGCAACCGCTTCATCGAACCGATCCGCATCCGGGCCGGGGTCCGGTTCTGGAACGAGAACGCGCAGGCGCTGGCGCGCGCCGAGGCGGCCTACGGCGTGCCCGCCGAAATCATCGTCGGCATCATCGGCATCGAGACCATCTACGGCCGCGACACCGGGCGATTCCGGGTGCTCGACAGCCTGACCACGCTCGCCTTCGCGTATCCCGAGACACGCAACCGCGCCGCGCGCATGGACTTCTTCCGCGCCGAACTGGCCAACACGCTGCTGCTGGCGCGCGAACGCCAGATGGACCCCTTCACGCTGCTTGGCTCGTTCGCCGGCGCCGTGGGCATGCCGCAGTTCATGCCAGGCAATATCCTGAAGTACGGGGTGGACTTCGACGCCGACGGCGAGGTGGACCTGCGCGGCTCGGCCTCCGACGCCATCGGGAGTGTCGCCAACTTCCTGATCCAGCACGGCTGGAACACGGCACACCGTGGCTCGCCGGTGTTCGCGGCCGATGTCTCGCCGAGCCGGGCCTGGGAACCCATGCTCGACCTGGGACTGGCGGCGACCCTGCGGCCGGAAGACCTGAGCGCAAGCGGGGTGCGGACCGCGGCCTCACTGCCCTCGGACCGGCTGTACGGCCTGGTGGACCTGCAGAACGGCGCCGAGCCGACCGAGTACTGGGTGGCTGACAATAACTTTTTTGCTATTACCAAGTACAATCGCAGTTATTTCTATGCCATGTCGGTCATCGAACTGGGACGCGCGGTGCGGCAGGCGAGAGCGATCTGATCATTGCCGCCGAAGAAACTTGTAATCTTTTGTAACAGCTTCCATCCCCTGCGGCGCTTCCCGCGCCGCCCCCTCCCGCCCATACCCCCAGGGGGTATCTACCCTGCCAGTCACGATTCTGCCTAGAAACAGTCATGGCAATCTGATACCCCCCGTTTTCTTAAACTTACGACAGCTTTCCGACTAACGTGCGCTAGCTAACACACGCTTGCCTTACACTTAAGTTTAAAGAAAAAACAATTATTTTTTCCGTGACTTTGTGAGAGAATTGCATTGCGGCTATTGTTGCGATAAGACAACAACATAAGAAGACCTGGCCGAAATGTTATTGCCCTCGGGTACGGGACACGAAATTAGTTGTACAATTGAGTAGAAATTTCCCTAATTATTACTCCACGGAATCGAGACGCCGCCCGACTTCCGCAACCCAAAAATAGGAATTATTGAATCATGACGAACCAAGTCGGTATTGATATGAACAGCGATTCGGAAAACGATGAACTGCTGCAATACAACCCGAACCGGTTGTTGGACACGCTCATCGAAAACCTGCGCCTGAAGAACGACGCAGCCCTGTCGCGCGCCCTGGAAGTGGCACCACCGGTGATCTCCAAGATCCGCCACCACCGCCTGCCGGTTGGCGCTTCGCTGCTGATCCGCATGCACGAGGTGAGCGACCTGTCGATCCGCGACCTGCGCTATCTGATGGGCGATCGCCGCAACAAGTTCCGCATCAGCGACAAGCAGTTCAAGCCGAAGGACAAGGACAAGCCGGCCGGCGAACAGCAACAGTCCTGAGCACGGCGGGCCTGGCGCTGGCGCACTGCGCGTGCGCCGCGGCCAAGCCGTGACTCATGGGTGCGGGAGTGCCTCGGGACGGCGCCGGCCTTGCTTGGCGGGCCTTCCTGGGGTTGCTTGCAGGGAAATGGCGCTGCGCGCAACGCGTGGCGCCTCAAGTGATTCAGGCCGGGAACACACCGGTGGACAGGTAGCGGTCGCCGCGATCGCACACGACGAACACGATCGTCGCGTTTTCCACCTGCTGCGCGATGCGCAGCGCAACTTCACAGGCGCCAGCCGCCGAAATTCCACAAAAGATGCCTTCTTCGGCCGCCAGGCGGCGCGCCATCTGCTCGGCTGCCGCCTGGCTGACGCTTTCCACCTGGTCGACGCGCGCCTTGTCGTAGATCTTGGGCAGGTAGGCCTCGGGCCACTTGCGGATACCCGGGATCGACGATCCCTCCTCCGGTTGGGCGCCGATGATGCGCACGTCCTTGTTCTGCTCCTTCAGGTAGCGCGACACGCCCATGATGGTGCCGGTCGTCCCCATCGCGCTGACGAAGTGGGTCACCCGCCCTTCGGTATCGCGCCAGATCTCGGGACCGGTGGTTTCGTAGTGGGCGCGCGGATTATCCTGGTTGGCGAACTGGTCGAGGATGATGCCCTGGCCGTCCTTCTGCATCTGCTCGGCCATGTCGCGGGCGTACTCCATGCCGCCGCTCTTGGGCGTCAGGATGATCTGGGCGCCATAGGCCGCCATGCTCTGGCGGCGTTCGATCGAGAGGTTGTCCGGCATCAGCAGGACCAACTTGTAGCCGCGGATCGACGCGGCCATCGCCAGCGCGATCCCGGTGTTGCCACTGGTCGCCTCGATCAGCGTGTCGCCCGGCTTGATGCGTCCGCGCTCCTCGGCGCCGCGCAGCATCGACATCGCGGCGCGGTCCTTGACGGAGCCGGCCGGGTTGTTGCCTTCGAGCTTGCCGAGGATGATGTTGTTGCGCGCGGCGATCTCCGCGCCCGGCAGGCGCTGCAGGCGCACCAGGGGCGTGTTGCCGATCGTGTCTTCAATGGTCTTGTAAGCCATTCATTGCTCTCTTGCGGTGACTCAAACCGCCATTCTAATCCGAGAAGCAATACGGCGTATGAGGGCGGTCAGAAGACCGCGCCTCGGTAGCGTGAGCCGGCACGGGAAGATCTTGCGCTCGCCGACCGGGCAAGCGCTCGACGGTGGGCACAAGTGCCCACCTACGCTTCCTTATCGGCGGCGACAGCTAGGGTGGGCGGGGCCGCCGAGGCACTTGTGCCCACCGATCTGTTTACCGCAGCGGCAATGGATAGGTGGCGACCGAGACGTTGCCGTCCTTGTCCACCGCCTGCACCCCGAAGAAGTAGTTGTCCTTCGACAGGTCGATGGTGGCCTCGGTCACGTTGCCGACGTACTTGGCGCCCTGCCAGGTCGGCGAGGTCGTCTCGCGCCAGACGATGCGGTAGCCCGCCAGGTCCGGTTCGGTGTTCGGCTGCCACACCATCGTCGAATCGTTCACCAGCTTGTCGGTGCGCAGCCCCACCTGCTGGGGCGCGGCCGGTGCCAGCGCCAGCGATGCGAGCGCCGCCGCGTTCACGCGCGTGACCTTGGCGATGTAGTTGAAGTCGACGAACTCGATGAGGTCGCCATACACCTTGCCGTCTTCGGTGCGCAGGTTCTGGTGCTGGTGCGCGTAGTCCTCGTTCGGCTCGGAGAAACGCAGCGCCGCGTAGCCCTGCTCTAGGAAGGGCATGTGGTCGCCCCCGCGCAGGTAGCGGTCGTGGCGCTGGATCACGTTGACCTTGAAGTCCTTCACGTAGCGCTCGCCGTATTCCTTCGTGTAGCGCGCCAGTTGGCGGGTGATCGAATCGTTCTCGCCGCCGGTGGCCACCAGGGTGCGCACGGCCTCGCTCATTTCCTTGGTCGCGGGGATGCTCTGGGCGAACAGGCGTACCTGTTTGTCATCGACGCGGCCATCGTCGGCGCGCGAACTGCCGATGATGTCGTTGGTGAACATGCCGGCCACGTTCATGTTCTTCTGGCGCGCCTGCACGGCCCAGTGACGCGCGCCGATCAGGCCCTGCTCTTCGGCCGCGACCGCCATGAACACGAGCGTGGCATCGAACTTGTGGCGCGCCATCACGCACGCCAGTTCCATCACGGCGGCGGTACCCGATGCGTCGTCGTTCGCGCCCGGCGAGGCGCCGACCGCGTCCATCACGTCGCTGTTGCGCGAGTCGTAGTGGCCGCTGACCACATACAGGCGGTCCTTCGAGGCGGCCTGGGTACCCGGCAGGGTGGCGACCACATTCACGATCTCGGTCGGACGCGAGATGCGCTTCGATACCGGCGCCACGTGGCTGTCGAATGCCACCTGCAGCGGCGTACCCGCGCCACAGCGCTCCAGCTCGCTCTTGATCCAGCGCCGCGCCGCGCCGATGCCGGTCGTTTCCGAGGTCGTGTCCGACATCGTGTGGCGGGTGCCAAAGCTGACCAGCTTGCGCACATAGTCCTCGATGCGCTTGGGCGAGATCTCGGCCAGGATGCGCTCGATCTGCGCTTGCTGGCGGTTGATATCGGGGGCGTCGGCGGCGATGGCCGAACCGGTCGCGGTGGCGAGCAGGCCGGCGAGCAGGCTGCTGGAAATTCGGGAAATTGGCATGGATGTCCTTCGAATCGTTGCGCTTCAATCTAGCGGCGACATCTTCTCATGCCAAAGGGGTGGCGCGCAGTCAATACAGGCAAAAAAATCCTTCACGGATTCCCGGGGAACGCGGCTGGAGCCCGGCGGGTAGGCTGGCCAGGCGCGCGAAGCGCTCGTGCCGACCGATTTCGGCGACTTGCGGTTCGGGCGCCTTGCGGTCCGGGCCCTTTACGGTGGACGCACGCCCTTACGGGGCGCGCGCGCCCTTACGGTGGGCACGAATGCCTCGGCGGCCCCGCCCAACCTACATAGCCTTGGCCTGCCCGGCCTTGGCGGCCGGTCTGGTCTCGGCCTTGGCCACGCCAGCGCCCTCCAGTGCCCTGCCATTGACCAGCAGGCCCGCCTGCGACAGCTTGGCGGCCTTCTTGTCGCCCACGCCCTTGACCCGCTTCTGGAAGTCGGCCCAGTCCTTGAATTCGCCCTTGCTGCGCTCGTCGAGGATCGCCTTCGACATGCTTGGCCCCACGCCCTTGACGCCATCGAGCGCGGCCGCATCGGCCTTGTTCACATCCACCTGGGCGAAGGCGATTCCGGTCGTGGCGACCAGGGCGGCGATTGCGAGCATCAGTGTCTTGATCATGTGTTCTCTCCATGGGTTGTACGCTGGACGACGACGCCGTCCATCGCAGCAATAACGCGCAGCGGCCGCGCTGACGTTGACCCCGGCGTTTGAGGTCTTGCACGTCCAAAGAGGGAACTTTCGCGCCGGACGAGTGTCCGGCGAGGAGGCATCACTGCCGCGCGAACAACTCCTCGCGGGTGACGGTCGCTGTGCCAAGCTTGCCGACCACGATCCCGCCGGCCCGGTTGGCCGTGGCCAGGGCCTCGTCCAGCGGCGCGCCGGCGCCCAGCATCGCGGCCAGGGTGGCGATCACGGTGTCGCCCGCGCCGGACACGTCGTACACTTCGCGCGCGTCGGCATGCACATGCAGCACCTCGCGCGCCGTGTACAGGCTCATGCCCTCTTCCGACCGGGTCAGCAGCAGCGCGTCGAGGTCGAGCTCCGCGCGCAGGCGCTGGGCCTTGGCCGTGAGTTCTTCCTCGGTCTTCCAGCTGCCCACCACGCGCCGCAATTCGGACTTGTTCGGGGTGAGCAGGGTCGCGCCGGCGTAGGGCGAGAAATCGTCGCCCTTCGGATCGACCATCACCACCTTGCCGGCAGCGCGCGCGGCGCGCACCATCTCGGCCACGTTGACCAGTGCGCCCTTGTTGTAGTCCGAGAAGATGATGACGTCATAGTCCGGCAGCAATGCCTTGAACTGGGTGAGCTTGTCGCGCAGCACGGTTTCGCTCGGCGCCTCCTCGAAGTCGATGCGCACCATCTGTTGCTGGCGGCCGATCACGCGCAGCTTGATGATGGTCGAGATGGCCTCGTCGCGCTTGAGGTAGCTGTGAATGCCCGCGTCGCGCAGCAGTTGCTCGACCTGCATGCCGGCCTCGTCGGCGCCCACCACACCCAGCAGCCCGGCATGGGCGCCGAGCGCCGCCGCGTTGCGCGCGACGTTGGCGGCTCCACCCAGCCGCTCCTCGCGCCGCTCGATGCGCACCACCGGCACCGGGGCTTCGGGGGAGATGCGCGAGACGTCCCCGAACCAGTAGCGGTCGAGCATGACGTCGCCCACCACCAGCAGGCGCACCTTGTCCAGTTGAGGGGCCGCCTGTAGCAGGAAGCTGTCTGCCGCCAGCAGGCGGCTCGGGATGTCGTTGTTCATATCGGTCGAAAATGCGGCGCGTGGGCGGCCGTTCAGTTCATCACATTGAGCTCTTCCGAGCGGCGCGGCGGATAGGAATCCCAGCTGCTGCAGCCCGGGCATTGCCAGTAGAACTGGCGCGCCTTGAAGCCGCAGTGGCTGCACTGGTAGCGCGCCAGCTTCTGGGTGTAGCGCTGCACCAGGTTCTTGACCATCGACAGCTCCTCCCACACATGGGCGGGCGCGTCCATCAGGCGCGCCTCGAGCAGCTTGTCCAGCCCCAGCAGGGTCGGGTTGCGGCGCAGCTCCTCCACCACCATCTGCTTGGCCGCATCCACGCCGTCGAGTTCGATGACGGCCTTGAACACGACCTCGATCAGGTCGATCGACGAGGCCTCGGCCAGGTAGGAGCGCAGCAGGTTCACGCCCTCCTGTGGGCGGCCGACCTTGCGGTAGCCATCCATCAGGCGCGCGGCGACCAGGGCCACGTGCGGCACGCTCTGTTGCTCGACCCGGCGCCAGGACAGCAGGGCGCCCTCGATGTCACCCTTGGCCAGCAGGGCGTCGCCATACAGGATCGTGGCGCGCACGCTCTTGCGGTCGGTGTGCAGCGCCTGGTCCAGCAGCGCGAGCGCGCCACCGGTGTCCATTTGGACCAGTGCATCCTGCGCCAGTTCGCAGTAGAACTGCGCGATCTCCTTCTGGCGCGAGCCGGCGCCCGATTCCTGCAGGCCGGCGGCGGCCTCGATCGCCCGGCGCCACTCCTTCTCGCGCTGGTAGATCTCCAGCAGCGAGCGCCGCGCCTGTACCGAGTACTGGGTGTCGACCAGCTGGTTGAAGGTTTCCTCCGCCCGGTCGAGCAGGCCGGCCTTCAGGTAGTCCATGCCCAGTTCGTACTGCGCGTGCACCTTCTGCTCGAGCGGCAGGTCGGGGCGCGACAACAGGTTCTGGTGGACGCGGATCGCGCGCTCGGTCTCGCCGCGGCGGCGGAACAGGTTGCCCAGCGCGAAGTGCAGGTCGGCCGTTTCCGGGTCGAGCTTGACGATCTCGATGAAGGCGTCGATCGCCTTGTCCGGCTGGTCGTTGAGAAGGAAGTTCAAGCCCTTGAAGTAGCCGCGCGGCAGGCTGCGCGATTCGGAGACGAGCTGGTTGATGTCGACGCGGGCGGCGACCCAGCCCAGGCCGAAGAAGAATGGGATGCCAAGCAGCATCCAGATTTCGAATTCCATGCTTTTGTTATTCGCGGGATGAGCGCGCGTTAGCGGGTGATGTTGACGCTGTCGGGCTGCGGCGGCGCGTTGCCGGTGCCGGCCGCGCTCTGCAGTGCCTGGATGGTGTTCTTGTGTTGCGAGGTCTGGCGGCGCTGGCGGAACACCGTGGGCGTGAGCGCGAGGATGCCGAGGGCGGCGCCGGCCACGAAGAAGGCCAGCAGCATCAGCACCAGCGGGCCGCGCAGTTCATAACCAAGGAAGAGATGCAGGTCGACTTCCTGTGTGTTCTTCAGGGCGAAGCCGAAAAACAGGACGAACAGGATAAATCCAACGATGGTCGAGACAAGTTTCATCAGCTAGGTCCTGTTGGGTGATTCCATAAACGCGCAGTGTCGCATATTCGCCATGATATTTCAAAGCGGCCACTCCTGTATGGCCGGGACTCGCTTGCAAGCAACTTCATGCTTGGCCTGTCGTTCCCGCGAATGCGGGAACCAATGCCAACGTGGCGAAGTCACTGCAAGGTGCCGATCCGAAAAGCCCAGACCAGAAAAACCTGCGCTTCGGTATGGATTCCCGCCTTCGCGGGAATGACTGTGCAAATCTGTAACGCGGGAGCGACGGACTGTAACGCGGGAGCGGCAGGCGAAAAAAAACGGCGCCCGCGAGGACGCCGTTCTTGCCTGCTTGCCGGCAGACGACTTCAGTCTTCGATGATCGGTTGCCCGACCATCGCGTCGACCCGCTCGCGCAACTGCTTGCCCGGCTTGAAGTGCGGTACCCGTTTTTCGGGCACCATCACCTTGTCGCCGGACTTCGGGTTGCGACCGATGCGAGGCGGACGGCTGTTCAGCGCGAAGCTGCCGAAACCCCGGATCTCGATACGCTGGCCGGTCGCCAGGGCGTTGCTCATCGCATCGAGGATGGTCTTTACAGCGAACTCCGCATCCTTGGCCACCAGCTGGGAATAGCGCTCAGCCAGGCGGGCAATCAGCTCGGACTTGGTCATCTGGTCGCCTCGCGGGTGAATTAGCCCTTGTTATCGAACTTGGCTTTCAGCAGTGCGCCCAGGCTGGTGGTGCCCGATGCGGCGTTGCTGTCGGCTGCCAGCTTCTGCATGGCTTCCTGGGTCTCGGCGCTATCCTTTGCCTTGATCGACAGCTGGATGCTGCGAGCCTTGCGGTCGATGTTGATCACCAGGGCTTCGACCTTGTCGCCGACCTTCAGGTGGGTGCCAGCATCTTCAACGCGGTCACGCGAGATTTCCGAAGCGCGCAGGTAGCCTTCGACTTCGTCGGTCAGGGCGATCACGGCGCCTTTCGGCTCAACCGACTTGACGGTACCGGTGACCAGCGAGCCCTTGTCGTTCAGCGCCGCGAAGTTGTTGAACGGGTCGCCTTCCAGCTGCTTCACGCCCAGCGAGACACGCTCGCGCTCGACGTCGATCGCCAGCACGACGGCTTCCAGCTCGTCGCCCTTCTTGAAGCGGCGCACGGCTTCTTCGCCCGGCTCGGTCCACGACAGGTCCGACAGGTGCACCAGGCCGTCGATGTTGCCCGGCAGGCCGATGAACACGCCGAAGTCGGTGATCGACTTGATCGAACCCTTGACCTTGTCGCCCTTCTTGTGGGTCATGCCGAACTCGTCCCACGGATTCGGTTTGCACTGCTTCATGCCCAGCGAGATACGACGACGCTCTTCGTCGATTTCCAGGACCATGACTTCGACTTCGTCGCCCAGTTGGACAACCTTGTTCGGCGCCACGTTCTTGTTGGTCCAGTCCATCTCCGACACGTGCACCAGGCCTTCGATGCCCTGCTCGACTTCCACGAACGCACCGTAGTCGGTCAGGTTGGTGACCTTGCCGAACAGACGGGTGCCCTGCGGGTAGCGACGCGACAGACCGGTCCAAGGATCGTCGCCCAGCTGCTTGACGCCCAGCGAGACGCGGTTCTTTTCCTGATCGTACTTGAGGACCTTGGCGGTGATTTCCTGGCCAACCGACAGCACTTCCGACGGGTGACGCACGCGACGCCATGCCAGGTCGGTGATGTGCAGCAGGCCGTCGATGCCGCCCAGGTCGACGAACGCACCGTAGTCGGTGATGTTCTTGACGACGCCGGTGACGACGGTGCCTTCCTTCAGCGTTTCCATCAGCTTCGCACGCTCTTCGCCCATCGATGCTTCGATGACGGCGCGACGCGACAGCACGACGTTGTTACGCTTGCGGTCCAGCTTGATGACCTTGAATTCGAGGGTCTTGCCTTCGAACGGGGTGGTGTCCTTGACAGGACGGGTGTCGACCAGCGAGCCCGGCAGGAACGCGCGGATGCCGTTGGTCAGGACGGTCAGGCCGCCCTTGACCTTGCCGTTGACGGTGCCGGTGACGATCTCGCCCGACTCCATTGCCTTTTCCAGTGCCAGCCACGATGCCAGGCGCTTGGCCTTGTCGCGCGACAGGATGGTATCGCCGAAGCCGTTCTCCAGCGATTCGATGGCCACGGAAACGAAGTCGCCCACTTGGACTTCCAGTTCGCCCTGGTCATTCTTGAATTCGTCGATAGGGATGAAAGCTTCCGATTTCAGGCCGGCGTTGACGATCACGAAGTTGTGATCCAGACGCACGACTTCAGCCGAGATCACCTCGCCGGAGCGCATGTCCTGACGCGAGAGGGATTCCTCGAAGAGGGCGGCAAAGCTTTCCGAACCGGTAGCTTGGGTGGTTGCAGTAGACATAAAAAGTATTTACAGGTTAGCCAGCAGGCCGTCGATGGTGCGGACTGAACTGGGTCAGGTTGACACAACGCCTGCGCGGGCAGGCACCAAAACGAGCGCGGGGCGCCCGGTACTACGAACTACGAAATCTGGACTACGAAGCCTTGCACTGCGCATACCAGGCCAGCACCTGCTCGACGGCGTCGTCGGCCGTCATGCCCGAACTGTCGAGGATATGTGCGTCGTCCGCAGGCTTGAGCGGGGCGACGCTGCGGTTGGTGTCGCGCTCGTCGCGCGCCTGCAAATCCGCCAGCAGATCATCCATACTAGCAGAAAATCCTTTGTCAATCAATTGCTTATATCGACGTTGCGCCCTCGCCTCCACGCTTGCCGTCAAGAACACCTTAAGTTTCGCTCCGGGAAAGATCACGGTGCCCATGTCGCGCCCGTCGGCCACCAGGCCGGGCGCCTTGCGAAAGCCCAACTGCAGGGCGAACAGGGCCTGGCGCACGGTGGGCAGCGCCGCGATCTTCGAGGCCAGGTTGCCCACCTCCTCCGCCCTGATGGCCCCGGTCACGTTCTCGTGGGCGAGGAAGATCTCGCCACCCTCGAAGCGCGCCGGCAGGTGCTCGGCCAGCTTGGCGATGGCGTGCTCGTCGCGCAACTCGACGTCGCGGCGCAGCGCCTGCAGCGCCGTGAGGCGGTACAGGGCGCCCGAGTCGAGCAGGTGGAAGCTCAGCCGCTCGGCCACCTTGGCCGCCACCGTGCCCTTGCCGGAAGCGGTCGGGCCGTCGATCGTGATGACAGGGATATTCGAATTAGGCATTGTCGTCCTGGTAACAATTAAAACAGCTCGTCGCGCGCGATGCCGGCGAAGGCCTGGAAGTAGTCCGGGAAGGTCTTGGCCACGCATTTCGGGTCGTTGATGCGCATCGCGTTGCCACGCCGCGCCGCGCCGTCCAGCGAGGCCAGCGAGAAGCACATCGCCATCCGGTGGTCGTCGTAGGTGTCGATGGTGGCCGCGCCCAGCTCCCGCGGCGGGGTGATGCGGATGTAGTCCGGCCCCTCCTCCACGGTGGCGCCGACCTTGCGCAACTCGGTGGCCATCGCGGCCAGGCGGTCGGTCTCCTTCACGCGCCAGCTGGCGATGTTGCGCAGGGTGCTGGTGCCGTCCGCGTACAGCGCCGCCACCGCGATGGTCATCGCCGCGTCGGGGATATGGTTGAAATCGGCGTCGATCGCCTTGAGCACGCCGTTGCTGCGCGCCTCGATCCAGTTGTCGCCGCGCGTGACGATGGCGCCCATGCGTTCGAGCGCGTCGGCGAAGTGCACGTCGCCCTGGATGCTGTGCGCGCCCACGCCCTCGACCCGCACCGGGCCGCCGGCGATCGCGCCCGCCGCCAGGAAGTAGGACGCCGACGAGGCGTCGCCCTCGACGTGGATGCTGCCCGGGCTGCGGTAACGCTGGCCCGGATGCACCGTGAACGACTGCCAGCCGTGCTGCTCGACCTCGACCCCGAAGCGGCGCATCAGGTTAAGGGTGATCTCGATGTAGGGCTTGGAGATGAGTTCGCCGACGACGTCGATCGAGACCGGATGCTCCTTCGCCATCAGGGGCGCGGCCATCAGCAGCGCGGTCAGGAACTGGCTCGAGACGTTGCCGCGCACCGACATGCGGTTCGCGTGGATGTGTCCGCGGCGGATACGCAGCGGCGGGAAGCCCGGCTCGCCCGTGTACTCGATTTGGGCGCCGACCGCGTTCAGGGCATCCACCAGGTCGCCGATCGGGCGCTCGTGCATGCGCGAGACGCCATGCAGCGTGTAGTCGCCGCCGATCACGGCCAGCGCCGCCGTCAGCGGACGGATCGCGGTGCCGGCGTTGCCCATGAACAGGTCGGCCGCGTGCACCGGCAGCGCGCCGCCGTTGCCGTGCACGACCACGGTGCGCTCGTCCACCTCGTCCCAGCGGATGCCTAGCGCGCGCAGCGCGCCCAGCATCACCAGTGTGTCGTCGGAGGCGAGCAGGTCGTGGATCGTGGTCGCGCCCTCGGCCAGGGCGGCCAGCAGCAGCGTCCGGTTGGAAATGCTCTTCGAGCCGGGCAGGCGCACCGTGCCCTCCACGTGCATCACGGGTTCCAGGTCGATGTGTTGCGGGTATTGTTTTTGCTGCGTCATTTACTTTCCTGATTCCTGCCCCGGGCGCGTCTCGGCCGCCTCGATCGTCTCGATCCAGGCTTGCCGGGCGCGCTGGGCATTGGCATACACGGTTTCCAGGCCGGGGCCGTCGGCCGCGGCGAGCGTCGCGCGCAATGCGGTCAATTGTGCCAGATAGGCATCCAGTTCGGTGAGCAAGGCGTCGCGGTTGGCCAGGCTGATGTCGCGCCACATTTCCGGAGAGGAGCCGGCGATGCGCGTGAAGTCGCGAAAGCCGCTGGCGGCGTACTGGAACAGCAGCGCCGCGTGCGGCTTGGCGGCGATGTCGTCCACCAGCGCGTAGGCCAGCAGGTGCGGCAGGTGGCTGACGGCGGCGAACACGCGGTCGTGTTCCTCGGGCGACAGGACGTGGACGACCGCGCCGCACAGGCGCCAGGCGGCCGCCACGCGCTCCACGTCCGCCGCCGCGTTTTCCGCCAGCGGCGTCAGCACGCTCTTCTTGCCCCGGAACAGTTCGGGCAGGGCGGCGTCCGGGCCGTTCGACTCGCGCCCGGCGATCGGGTGCCCCGGCACGAACTGGCGGACGCGCCCGCCGAGCGCCGCGCGCGCGGCGGCGACCACGTCGCCCTTCGTGCTGCCCGCGTCGGTGATCACCGTGTCCGGCTCCAGGTGGGGCAGCAGCGACGCCAGGATCGGGCCGGTCTGGGCCACCGGGGCGGCCAGCAGCACCAGGCCGGCCCCGCGCATCGCCTCCGCGGCCGAGTCGGTGACGCTATCGACGATGCCCAGTTCGAGCGCACGCGCCATCGCCTGGGGCGAGCGGCCCATGCCGACGATCGTGCGCACCGCCCCGGCGCGCCTGAGCGCCAGCGCGAACGAGCCGCCGATCAGGCCGACGCCGACGATGACGACCTTGTCCAGCATTCAGCCGAGCGCCTTTTTCAGCGCCGCGACGAAGGTCGCGTTCTCGTGCGGCAGGCCGATCGAGATGCGCAGCCATTGCGGCAGGCCGTAGTTGCCCACCGGCCGCACGATCACGCCCTGCCTGAGCAGGGCCAGGTTCACGCGCGCGCCGGCCTGCTCGTCCTCGCCGACCTTGACCAGCACGAAGTTGCCGAACGAGGGCACGTACTCCAGGCCCAGCTCATCGAACGCCGCGACCAGCTGGCGGTAGCCTTCGGCATTGTTGCGCGCGCCCTGCTCCAGGAAGGCCTTGTCGTTCAGCGCGGCGATGGCGGCCGCCTGGGCCAGCGAATTGACGTTGAAGGGCTGGCGGATGCGGTTCATCAGGTCCGTCACTTCCGGCTGGGCGATCGCGAAGCCGACGCGCAGGCCGGCCAGGCCGTAGGCCTTGGAGAAGGTACGCGAGACGATCAGGTTCGGGTATTTGCGCACCCACTGGGCGGACTCGAACTGGTGCTCGGGCGCCAGGTATTCGTTGTAGGCCTCGTCCAGCACCACGATCACGTTGGCCGGCACCTTTTGCAGGAAGCGCTCGACCTCGGGTGCCGGGATGAAGGTGCCGGTCGGGTTGTTCGGGTTGGCCACGTACACCAGGCGGGTGTCGGCGTCGATGGCGGCGGCCATCGCGTCCAGGTCGTGGCCGTGCTCGCGCGCCGGGACCACGATCGCGCGCCCGCCCACGCCCTGGGTCGCCAGCGCATACACCGCGAACGAGTACTGCGAGTACACCACCGCCTCGCCCTTCTGGACGAAGGCGTGGGCGGCGATTTCCAGGATGTCGTTGCTGCCGTTGCCCAGGGTGATCCAGTCGGCCGGCACGTCGTAGCGGGCCGACAGCGCGGCCTTGAGCTCGAAGCCGTTGGCGTCCGGATAGCGGCCCAGTTCGGCGGCCGCCGCGGCCATCGCCTGGCGGCTCGACTCGGGGATGCCGAACGGGTTTTCATTGGAGGCGAGCTTGACGATATTCGCCTCGTCGAGGCCGAACTCGCGGGCGACTTCAGCGATGGGCTTGCCGGCCTGGTAAGGGGCGATGGCGCGAACGTAATCTGGACCGAATCGGGACATGGGTTCTCTCGAAAAGTGGGTTACAGGGCTTGCGGGTAGGACCCGAGCACCTTGAAGAATGCGGCGTTGTCTTTCAGTTCGGCGAGCGCGCGCGCCACGCTGGCGTCGCTCACGTGGCCCTCGATGTCCACATGGAAGTAGTACTCCCAGGTGCCGATGCGCGCCGGGCGCGACTCGAAACGGGTCATCGACACGCCGTGCGTCGCCAGCGGAGCGAGCAGCTTGTACACGGCGCCGGCCTTGTTCGGCACGGCCAGCACGATCGAGGTGTGGTCGCGCCCGGAAGGGCCTGCGTGCAGATGGCCGATGACGGCGAAGCGCGTGCGGTTGTGCGGATCGTCCTGGATGTGGGCCTGGACCACGCCCAGCTTGTACTGCTCGCCAGCCATCTCGCTGGCGATCGCGGCTACCGTCGGGTCCTCGCTGGCGAGGATGGCGGCCTCGGCGTTGGACGCCACGGCGCGGCGCTCGATGCCTGGATGGTGCAGGTTCAGCCACACCTGGCACTGGGCCAGGGCCTGCGAGTGAGCGCAGACGACCTTGATGCCGTCCATGGTGCCGGTCCTGGTCATCAGGCTGTGGTGCACGGGGATCGACACCTCGCCGCTGATGACGGTGGTGGTCGCCAGCATCAGGTCGAGCGTGCGGTTGATCGCGCCCTCCGACGAATTCTCGACGGGGACCACGCCGAAATCGGCGGTGCCGGCCTCCGTGGCGCGGAACACCTCGTCGATCGACACGCAAGGCAGGGTCTCGATGGCGGTGCCGAACTGCTGGAACACGGCCTGTTCGCTGAAGGTGCCGGATGGGCCGAGGTAGGCCACCGTCACGCGCTTCTCGAGCGCGCGGCAGGAGGACATGATCTCGCGGAAGATCGTTTGCACGTCGCCGTCCTTGATCGGACCGGGATTGCGTTCGGCCACGCCGCGCAGCACCTGGGCTTCGCGCTCGGGGCGGAACACCGGCGCGTTGGTTTCCGCCTTCACATGGCCGACTTCCTGCGCCAGGCGGCCGCGCTGGCTCAGCAGGTCGAGGATTTGCGCGTCGATCGCATCGATCCGTTCGCGCAGGGGTTTGAGTTTGTCTGTCATTCGTATGCTTGTTGCGTATGGCGGCCGGGCCGCGTAGGGTGGGCACTTGTGCCCACGCGTGACGTTCGCGTTATGCCGGCGCAACGCTGTGCCCACGCGTGACGTTCGCGTTATGCCGGCGTAACGCTGTGCCCACGCGTGACGTTCGCGTTATGCCTACGTAACGCTGTGCCCAGCGTGACGCACGCATGATACCGACGCTAGACGGAAAAAACCGCCTCGCTTCCCACGCGATCACCGTCCCGCGAACTCGTTCAAATAATCGACCAGGGCTTGCACCCCCTCGATCGGCATCGCGTTGTAGATCGATGCCCGCATACCGCCGACGGACTTGTGGCCCTTCAGTTGCAGCAGCCCGCGCGCCTTCGCGCCGGCCAGGAATTGTTCGTTCAGGGATTCGTCGCGCAGGTAGAACGGCACGTTCATGCGCGAACGGTATTGTGGCGCCACGCGATTCTGGTAGAAATCGTCGGCATCCAGCGCCTCGTACAGCAGGCGCGCTTTCTCGATGTTACGCTGTTCCATCGCCGCCACGCCGCCCTGGCGCTTCAGGTGGGCGAACACCAGGCCCGCGATGTAGATCGAATAGGTCGGCGGCGTGTTGTACATCGACTCGTGCTCGGCCACCGTCTGCCAGTGGAAGGCCGAGGGGCAGATCGGCAGCGCATGACCGAGCAGGTCCTCGCGCACGATCACCAGCGTCAGGCCGGCCGGACCGATGTTCTTCTGCGCCCCGGCGAAGATCACGCCGTACTTCGACACGTCGATGCGGCGCGACAGGATATGCGAGGACATGTCGGCCACGACCGGTGTGTCGCCCGCCTCTGGCGCGAAATCGTACTCGACACCGTCGATGGTTTCGTTGGTACAGACGTGCAGGTAGGCCGCGCCCTCGCTCAGCTGCCAGCTCTCGCGCGGCGGCACCGCGGTGAACCCGCCCGCCTGCCCGGAGGCCGCCACGTTGACGTTGGCGTAGCGCGCCGCTTCCTTGATCGACTTGCCCGACCAGGAGCCGGTGTGGACGAAGTCGATGGTGGCCGGCTCGCTCACGCGCCCCAGCAGGTTGAGCGGGACGATCGCGTTCTGGCCCAGTCCCCCGCCCTGCTGGAACAGGATGCGGTAGTTGTCCGGCACCGCCAGCAGTTCGCGCAGGTCGGCCTCGGCCTGGCGGTAGATCGAGATGAACTCGGGACCGCGGTGGCTCATCTCCATCACCGACATTCCGCTGCCGTGCCAGTCGAGCATTTCGGCGGCGGCCTGTTGCAACACTTCCTTGGGCAACACGGCCGGGCCGGCGGAGAAATTGTAGATGGAGGTATTCTTGCTCATTGATTTCCTGCAAATGCGTACAGTGCTTGCCCCTTGAATAAGAAAGGGCGGAGTCATTTTCGCATGAAACCGCGAAAAAAACTCCGCCCCATCAATTTACGCCCACTCCCCGCTCGCGCGGGCGGCCGGCATCACTCCGGCGCCTGCTCGACGTCGACTTCGTCCAGGTCGGTCTCGACGATGCGCTGCAGGCCCGACAGCTTGGTGCCGTCCTCGACCGCGATCAGGGTCACGCCCTGGGTCGCGCGGCCCATCTCGCGGATCTCGGCGACCCGTGTACGGATCAGCACGCCACCGGTGGTGATCAGCATGATCTCGTCGTTCGCGTCCACCAGGGTCGCGGCCACCACCTTGCCGTTGCGCTCGGTGGTCTGGATCGCGATCATGCCCTTGGTGCCGCGGCCGTGGCGGGTGTACTCCAGGATCGGGGTACGCTTGCCATAGCCGTTCTCGGTGGCGGTCAGCACCGACTGCTGCTCGGTCTCCGCCACCAGCAGGGCGATGACCTGCTGGCCCTCCTCCAGGTTCATGCCGCGCACGCCGCGCGCGGTGCGGCCCATCGGACGCACGTCGTTCTCGTCGAAGCGCACCGCCTTGCCGCCGTCCGAGAACAGCATCACGTCGTGCTCGCCGTCGGTCAGCGCCGCGCCGATCAGGAAGTCGCCCTCGTCCAGGTCGACCGCGATGATGCCGGCCTTGCGCGGGTTCGAGAAGTCCTTCAGCGGGGTCTTCTTGACCGTGCCCAGGCTGGTGGCCATGAACACGTAATGGTCTTCGGGGAAGGTGCGGTTCTCGCCCGACAGCGGCAGCACCACGGTGATCTTCTCGTTCTCCTGCAGCGGGAACATGTTGACGATCGGCTTGCCGCGCGAATTGCGCGAGCCTTGCGGCACTTCCCAGACCTTCAGCCAGTACATCCGACCGCGGTTGCTGAAGCACAGGATGTAGTCGTGGGTGTTGGCGATGAACAACTGGTCGATCCAGTCGTCTTCCTTGGTCGCCATGGCCTGCTTGCCGCGTCCGCCACGCTTCTGGGCGCGGTACTCGGACACCGGCTGCGCCTTCATGTAGCCGGCGTGCGACAGGGTCACCACCATGTCCTGCGGGGTGATCAGGTCTTCGGTCTCCAGGTCGCTGGCGTTATGCTCGATGGCCGAGCGGCGCGCGTCCTTGCCGTTCTCGGTGTACTCGCTCTTGATCGCCAGCATTTCGTCGCTGATGATCGTGGTCACGCGCTCCGGACGGGCGAGGATGTCGAGCAGGTCGGCGATGTGGGCCATCACATCCTTGTACTCGTTGACGATCTTGTCCTGCTCCAGGCCGGTCAGGCGCTGCAGGCGCATCTGCAGGATTTCCTGGGCCTGCTCGTCGGACAGCTTGTACAGGCCGTCCTGCTGCATGCCGTAGTGCTTTGGCAGGTGCTCCGGACGGAAGGCTTCGATGCCGCCCGCCGCGCCGGTCTCGGTACGGTTGAGCATTTCGCGCACCAGCGACGAATCCCAGGCGCGCGCCATCAGTTCGGTCTTGGCCACCGGCGGGGTCGGGGCGGCCTTGATGATCGCGATGAAATCGTCGATGTTGGCCAGCGCCACCGCCAGGCCCTCGAGCATGTGGCCACGCTCGCGCGCCTTGCGCAGCTCGAACACGGTGCGCCGGGTCACCACCTCGCGGCGGTGCGACAGGAAGCACTCGAGCATCTGCTTGAGGTTGAGCAGCTTGGGCTGGCCGTTGACCAGCGCCACCATGTTCATGCCGAAGGTGTCTTGCAGCTGGGTCTGCTTGTACAGGTTGTTCAGCACCACTTCCGGCACTTCGCCGCGCTTGAGCTCGATGACCACGCGCATGCCCGACTTGTCGGACTCGTCGCGGATGTCGGAGATGCCTTCCAGCTTCTTGTCGCGCACGTTCTCGGCGATCCGCTCGAGCAGCGACTTCTTGTTCACCTGGTAGGGCAGCTCGTCGATGATGATCGCGATGCGCCCGCCGTCCTTGCCGTATTCCTCGAAGTGGGTCTTGGCGCGCATCACCACGCGGCCGCGGCCGGTGCGGTAGCCGTCGCGCACGCCCGAGACGCCGTAGATGATGCCGGCGGTCGGGAAGTCCGGGGCCGGGATCAGTTCGATCAACTCGTCGATCGTGCACTCCGGGTGCTTGAGCACGTGCAGCGCGCCGTTGATCACTTCCGACAGGTTGTGCGGCGGAATGTTGGTCGCCATGCCGACCGCGATGCCGGAGGAGCCGTTGATCAGCAGGTTGGGAATCCTGGTCGGCAGGACCGTCGGTTCCTTTTCCTTGCCGTCGTAGTTGGGCTGGTAATCGACCGTGTCCTTGTCGATGTCGGCCAGCAGTTCGCTCGAGATGCGGTCCAGGCGGCACTCGGTGTAGCGCATCGCCGCGGCGCTGTCGCCGTCGATCGAGCCGAAGTTGCCCTGGCCGTCGACCAGCGTGTAGCGCAGCGAGAAGTCCTGCGCCATGCGCACCAGCGTGTCGTAGATCGAGGCGTCGCCGTGCGGGTGGTACTTACCCATCGTGTCGCCGACCACGCGCGCGCACTTCACATACGGACGGTTGTGTACGTAGTTACTTTCGTGCATCGAGTACAACACGCGGCGGTGAACCGGTTTCAGGCCGTCGCGCACATCCGGGAGAGCACGGCCCACGATCACGCTCATGGCGTAATCGAGGTAGCTCTTGCGCATTTCTTCTTCTAGGGAAATGGGGACTGTTTCTTTTGCGAATTGATCCATTGGGCGGGTCGACTGCTTTCAGGCTGTGGTTGTAAGTTACAAGCGGACGATTTTACCACGCGCTCTATAGCAGCAGAACAATTCGGCCGCAAGGCCTGCGTGCGGGATGGAAGCGGGGCGGCGGCCCCGGTATTGTCGGGTACAAATATGACGCCTTGATTTAATGTTGCGTCGAAACAACGAGCCTTGGGTGCATGTTCAGGTTTGAAATACGGCAGGTCGTACCGCTGTGGCGTATGTGGCAAAATGGCCGGGAAGTTAATTGCTTGTTTCACAATGCGAAACTGACGCCGCAGGCAAGATGTTAATATCTTGGCAGCTACGGGCTCCTCGTTTCGCGACGGAATTTACCGAAAGGAAGAAAAAATATGAAGAAATTGGCATCCCTCATGCTTGCGGCCGCGGCGACGATGGCGGGCAGCGCATTCGCTCAGAGCGCCCCGCCCTACGCTCCCCTGACCACCGACATCCAGGCTGCGAAGCCACACAGCGGATACGTCGTGGACAGCCGCGGCCTGATCGTGCGCGATCCTTTCGGCCTGTGCTGGCGTACCGGCTACTGGACCCCGGCCGATGCGGTGCCGGGCTGCGACGCGCCGATCTGCGTGCCGCCGGAAAAACTCGAAGGCGGCAAGTGCGTGGCCCCGCCGCCACCGCCGCCGGTTGTCGTGGCCGTGCCGACCCCGGCCCCGGCCCCCGCCCCGGCCCCGGTGCCGACCTCGGAAAAGGTCAGCTACTCGGCTGACGCCTTCTTCGACTTCGACAAGGCGGTGCTCAAGCCGGCCGGCAAGGAAAAGCTGGACGAACTGGTCTCGAAGCTGTCGGACATGAACCTGGAAGTCATCATCGCCGTCGGCCACACCGACTGGATCGGCACCGACGCCTACAACCAGAAGCTGTCGATGCGCCGCGCCGAAGCCGTCAAGTCCTACCTGAAGGAAAAGGGCGTCGAAGAAAGCCGCATCTACACCGAAGGCAAGGGCGAGTCCCAGCCGCAGGCAACCAACAAGACCGCCGAAGGCCGCGCCCTGAACCGCCGCGTGGAAATCGAAGTCGTCGGCACCCGCACCGTCAACCGCTAAGCGCTTGCAGCGTGCACAACCCCGCCACGGCGGGGTTTTTTTTCGTTTTTCGACAGAAAAGCGGCGCGCCGCTCCCGCGAGGGCAGCGCCGCGTCGTGGTTTCCCGCTATTATTCCGACCTATGACTACGAATTCCGACCCGCTTGAAATCCAGAAATTCAGTGAACTCGCCCACCGCTGGTGGGACCCGACCTCCGAATTTCGTCCTTTGCATGAGATCAATCCGCTGCGCCTGGAGTGGATCAACGCGCGCGCTCCGCTCGCCGGCAAGACCGTGATCGACATCGGCTGCGGTGGCGGCGTGCTGTCCGAGGCGATGGCGCGCAAGGGCGCGAAGGTGACCGGCATCGACCTGTCCAAGAAGGCGCTCAAGGTCGCCGACCTGCACAGCCTGGAATCCGGCGTCGAGGTGCGCTACAAGCACATCGCCGCCGAGGACATGGCGGCCCAGGAACCGGGCCAGTTCGACGTCGTCACCTGCATGGAGATGCTGGAGCACGTGCCCGATCCGGCCTCGATCGTGCAGGCGGCCGCCACCCTGGTCAAGCCGGGTGGGCATGTGTTCTTCTCGACCCTGAACCGCAACCTCAAGTCCTACCTGTTCGCGGTGATCGGCGCCGAGTACGTGCTGCGCATGCTGCCGCGTGGCACGCACGACTACGGCAAGTTCATCACCCCGGCGGAACTGTCGCAATATGTGCGCATGGCGGGGCTGCAGGTGGACGGGCTGAAGGGCTTGACCTACAATCCGCTGACCAAGATCTACTCCCTCAACAGTGACACCGATGTGAACTACATGGTGGCCTGCAGCAAACCTCTCTGATTCGCCCGATGACCTTCCCCACTGCCCTGCCGGCCCCGCGCGCCGTCCTGTTCGACCTTGACGGCACGCTGGCCGACACCGCTCCCGACCTGGCCGCGGCGGTCAACTGGCTGCGCACCGAGCGCGGCCTCGAACCGACGCCCTACGAGGTACTCCGTCCCACCGCCTCGGCCGGTGCCCGCGGGATGATCGGCGCCGCCTTCGGGCTGGCGCCGGGCGACGACGGCTACGAGGATCTGCGCCTGGCCTGGTTCGACCGCTACCAGGTCGCCATGTCGGAGCACACCACCCTGTTCGAGGGCGTGGTCGAGCTGCTGGAAGGCATCACCGAAGCGGGCATGGCCTGGGGCATCGTGACCAACAAGCCGGCGCGCTTCACCGATCCGCTGGTGCCGTTGATCGGCCTGACCCACGCGGGCTGCATCGTCAGCGGCGACACCACAGGCTTCGCCAAGCCGCACCCGGCGCCCCTGCTGGAAGCGGCGCGCCGCCTCGGCATCGACCCGGCACACTGCTGGTATGTCGGCGACGACCTGCGCGACATCGAGGCCGGCCGCGCGGCCGGGATGGTGACGGTGGCGTGCGCCTGGGGCTATTGCGGGGCGATCGATCCGGTCAACTGGGGTGCGGATTACCTGCTGGAGACCCCGGCGGACCTGCTGGACACCCTGCGCCAGCTGGCCGAGGCCGCGCGCCAGGCCGCGCACGTCGAATAGTTGCGCTTACACAAACTTACGATTGATACAGCCGCATGGCTATCCGCCGACGATAGCCGCCATTAATCTACTCCTGCACGACAACCCAACGTCATATGGAGCAGAACATGGACACCCGCACCAGCACCCCACGCATCCACCCGCTGATGGCCGCCGCAGCCGCTTCGGTCATCATCGTCAGCCTGACCGGCGCAGCGGCGATCACGGGGCTGCTGCCCACCACGCGCAGCGCGCCCGAGACGCAGATGGCGCAACTGGCCGCCGCCGCGCCGCTGGTCGTCTCGCAACTCCAGCCGGGCCAGATGGCCGCGGTTGCGGTTCCCGGCCAGCCTGGCGCACAGATGCTGGTGCCGGTGGCGGCTGCCGCACCCGCGCCAGTCGCGGCACCGGTCGCCGCCCCAGCCCCCGCTCCGGTGGCAGCGCCCGAACCGGCGCCGGCACCGAAGCGTGAGAAGCCCGCGCCGAAGCGCGTGGTCGAGAAGAAGACCGAGGTGCACCACCACCATCACCACCCTGCCCCGCAGGTGGCGCAACAGGATGCGCCGGCCTACTATCCGCCGGCCCATGCCGAACCGCTCCCGGCTCCGGCTCCGGCCCATGCCCCTGCCCCGGTGGCGCCCAACTACGTCGGCATCGGCACCGGCGCGGTCATCGGCGGCCTGATCGGCAACCAGATCGGCGGCGGCAACGGCAAGAAGCTGGCGACGGTCGCCGGCATGATCGGTGGCGGGCTGATCGGTAACCAGATCGCCAACCGCGAACGCGAGTAAGGCCGGCGGCCGCGGCGCCTGGCCGCCGCGGCTGAGAAGAGACGGACGGCGGCCTACGCCCAGTCGTTCCCGCGAAGGCCTCGGCGGCCCCGCGGGAACCCATGCAAGTACTCCTGAGTTACCTGTCTTGGTAGTGCGATGTCAGCATGGATTCCCGCCTTCGCGGGAATGACGACCGATGACTTGACAGGCTTCGACAGTCCATGCCGAGACCCGGCACGGCACTGCGAATTGCGGTACAATGATGGTTCTTTCGCTGGGGGCGACCTGGTTTCGACGTGGGTTGCAAAGCAGCGCAGGGCATACCGAGGGCTGGTTACCTCGTAAATACACCCAGAAATCAATAACTGCAAACGATAACTCGTACGCACTCGCAGCTTAATTGCTGCTAGCTCTACACCACCTCGCCCCTGGGGTGTGCCGCAAGGCAAGTAGAGTCATTTACAGGGGCTCGCGCTAGGCCGGGTTACTTGGTCGAGCGTTAAATAATAGGTAACTCGCCTGTTCAAAGGGTGCACGTCCCCGTTGCTCAGGTTAAATTAATTGACAGTGCTAAGTATGTAGAACTGCCTGTAGAGTGCTTGCGGACGCGGGTTCGATTCCCGCCGCCTCCACCACTATTCAAAAGAACCAACCGGTCCGGTTGGTTTTTTTTCGCCCTGCGGTTTGCTCCCCGCCTCGGGCCCGTGCGCCATATCAGTCAGCCTTGATGACACCGCTATCCGCCTTAAAGCCAGCCTTATGGCGTGACGGCAGCAGCGAACTGCTGCAGGCGCAACCCCTCGGCGCGGGCTTCGGCCAGCAACTGGTGCCAGTCGTCGGGCGGATGACCGCTTTCGAGCATCTTGCGAAACACCCGGCAAGCGTCGTCGCTGCTCTCATAAGCGCGCTTGGTGTCCTCCTCGTTGACCCACGCGAACACAATCACTTTGCTCGACGCATGGTAGCGGAAGAACAATCGGTACTGCTGGAAGAACTTCGCCCGGAACCAGTGCTTGTGATCATCGCCAAGGGTGCCGCCTTGGCGGCACTCGGGTCGGGCCGGATCTTGCGGGACGACATCGAAGGCCAACTCCGTGATGGCCGCCAATCGTTTGCTGGCGTTCTTCTTCGTATACCCGACGGGGTCCTTTTGCTTCGGGACGGCGTGCCAGGGCGATGTTGGCGAACCAGGCGAAGCGTGGCGGAACTGGCACGTAGAAGCAACAGCCGCCTGAGTACAGAGTTTATCTGTCGGCAAGATTTACACTGGTTAATTTCCCATTGCCATTACTTCCGCTAAGTCTATGATTTATGTAGGAATTATCCTTCAGGCACGGCAATTGCTTTACCGGACTCCGCTTGTACACTAACTAGGGAGTTCTTCATGCGTAAGTTTGTATCCGGTCTGGTTCTGGTTGGCGGCATGGCCCTGTCGGCCACCTCGGGCGCCTCGGTCATCGACGGCAAGATCCACAACATCGACGGTGACATGGACGGTCTGGCGGACGACCTGAAGGTCGCCCGCGTCATGTTCACCGTCTCGGCGGGAACGCGCGTCTTTTTCGATTCCCTGGTGCGCGAGACGGGTGGCATCGACCTGAACGGCGACGGTGTCATCACCGGCTTCGACAACTTCATGGCCCTGTTCAAGGGGACCGATTTCCTGACCTCGAACGACGACTCCGGCACGACCTATTCGGATGGTTCGCGCCATGTGTATGATTCGACGCTCACCTACACCTTCGCCGAAGCCGGCACCTACATGATCAGCCTCGGTCAACTCGGCTATAGCCCGACCGACGCGCTGCGCGGTTACAAGGCGAACGATATTTACGAACCGTACGACGGCAACCAGAACTGGGGCGCATGGCGGCTGACGATGACCGCAACCGGCGGGACGCTTTCGGACGTTGCAGAAGAAGGCGCGGTGCCTGAACCGGCTTCGCTCCTGCTGCTTGGGGGTGGGTTGCTTGGGCTGGCCACTTCGCGGCGGAAGACGACGCAGCGAATCTGAACGCAGGTCCGCTTTTCGTTGGCGGGGTCGACGCGTGCGGCAGCGGTGGCCCGGCATGGCCCCCGCTTTCGCGGGGGCGACGGCTACGGCGCTGGCTTGGCTTCTCAGGAACTCGGTCCCGAGTCCGCCATCGCCGCCGTTACCGACAGCTCCTTGAGCAATGCCTCGTTGAAGGCGGGGATGTCGTCCGGCTTCCGGCTCGTGATGAGCTTGCCGTCCACCACCACCTCCTCGTCGGTCCACTCCGCCCCGGCGTTGCGCAGGTCGTTCTTCAGCGTCGGCCAGCTCGTCATGTGCTTCGATTCCGCCACCCCGGCATCGATCAGGGTCCAGGGACCGTGACAGATCGCCGCGATCGGCTTGCCTTCCTCGCCGAAGCTACGGATGAAATCGATCGACTCCTTGCTCAGGCGTAGTTGATCCGGATTCGCCACCCCGCCCGGCAGCAGCAGGGCGTCGAAGTCGACGGGGCGTGCGTCCTCCACCGCCATCTCGACCTTGAAGCGGTCGCCCGGTTCCAGGTGCTTGAAGCCCTGTATCTCCTCGCCGACCGCCTTGGGCGAGACCAGCGTCACTTCGGCCCCATGCTGTTCCAGGAAGCTGCGCGGCCCGGTGTACTCGACCTGTTCGACGCCATCGGTCATCAGCACCGCGATGCGCCGGCCCTGCAGCGCTTGCCCACTCATCTGTTCCATACAACCTCCTTGGTCTGAACGCCCTCTCCCGGTCGATTCTAGTGGGGTCGTGGAGGTCTTGTCGCGCGAATGGAAAGCTGCGCGGCGACAAGAAATGCGGCAGCCGCAGGATACCGGTCTCGATCTAGTCGAGGCCCAGCGCGTGCAGGCGCGCGCGCAGGCGCCGCACCTCGTCGGACAGGTCGACCACCAAGGCCGCCAGCGCCGCGTCGGCCTCGAAATGACTTTCCAGCTCGCGCAGGCGGCGCGCGCGTGCCAGGTCGGCGCTGCGGAACTGCCAACTCGTCACCTGCACGGCGGTGGCATCGCCCAGCAGTCCCGCCTGCACATGGCGCACCACCCAGTCCGGCTCCACGCCGCACGCCCGCGCCAACTCGTCGAGGCTGAGCGCAACCTCGTCGAGCAGAACGCCGGTCAGGGATTCGTTTCCTTGCATCGTAGGAACTCCTATGTCACTCCTATGTACCACGGGGATTGAAGGCGAGCTCACGCGCCATCTGCTGGTACAGTTCACGCGCCCGCTCGCTGTTGGCCGGCGGTAGCACCACGTCGAGGATCAGGTACAGGTCGCCGGGCGTCGCCGCCGGCAGCCCCCGCCCCTTCAGGCGCAGCTTGCGCCCGGACTGCGAGCCGGCCGGCACCGCGACCTCGACCGTACCGGAAGGCGTGGGCACGGAAACGTCCGCCCCGAGCGCCGCCTCCCAGGGCGTCACCGGCACGTTCTGGTAGACGTCCGCGCCTTCGACGCGGTAACGGCGGTCGGGCGCCAGCCGGATCTCAAGGTACAGGTCGCCCGGCGCGCCGCCGCCGATCCCCGGCTGCCCCTGCCCCGCCAGGCGCAGTTGCTGGCCCGGCGTCACGCCCTTGGGAATGTTCACGCTCAGCGTCTTTTCCTGCATCGACACCTGGCCCTGCACGCCCTGGCGCGGCACGCGCATGGCCACGCTGCGCGTGGTGCCGGTGTAGGCATCGCGCAGCGTGATGTCGATGCTGGCGTGGATGTCCTCGCCGCGCATCTGGAAGCCGCCGCGCCTGCCCTGCCGGCCGCGCCCCACGTGCGCGAACAGGTCGGAAAAGAAGTCGTCGGCGCCGCCGGAAAAGTCGTACTGCTCGCCCCAGTCCGGCGGTGGACGGAACTGCTCGCCCGCCCGGTGCCCACGCCCGAGCTCGTCGTAGGCCGCGCGCTTTTCCGCGTCGCCCAGCACACCGTAGGCCTCGTTGATCTCCTTGGTCATCGCGTCGGCGTCGGCATGCTTGCTCAGGTCCGGGTGGTACTTGCGCACCAGCTTGCGATAGGCCTGCTTGATGTCGTCCGCCGTCGCATTCCTGTCAACGCCCAGGGTCGCGTAGTAGTCCTTGTATTCCACGAGTGCTCCCGCTTCGGTTTCCTGTCATCGTAACGCGCGCCGCGTGCGTCCACGCGCACGACTCGTCATCCGCCTGCTCGACAGCCGCGGTGACAGGTGGGCCGCGCAAGGCGCGTTTGCCCGCAGCGCTGGTGGGCTCGAGAGCCCACCCTACCACTGCCCATTGGGCGTGCTGGGGGGCACAGGTGCCCCGGCGGCCCGCCCGCCCCGCCCCTTGTTGCAAACGCACCCGGAAAGCTGATGTTTTATATACTTTTTATAACAACTCCAGCGAGAGTGGTGCTACATTTTCCATGCTGACCATCTATCGATAACGGAGATGACGACATGAGCAAATGGGTAAAGCGCACCAGCTTCGCACTGGCCTTCCTGGCGCTGGCCGGCGTCGTCACTTCCGTCGTCGGCAAGGCCATGGGTGAACGCAAGATGGCCCGCCATGTCGCCGTCAACGCGCCGCCGGTGGCGGTGCCGACCAGTCTCGACGCGATCGCCCACGGCCGCTACCTCTACAACACCCGCGGCTGTGCCGAATGCCATGGCGCCAACGGCGCCGGCAAGACCGTCATCAAGGAAGGCGGCATGCTGGTCGTCGCGCCCAACATCACGGCCGGCGCCAACGGCGTCACCGGCGGCTACCAGGTGGTGGACTGGGTGCGCGCCGTGCGGCATGGGGTCAAGCCCAACGGCAACCCCGTCATGATGATGCCGAGCGAAGATTACAACCGCCTGACCGACGATGACATGGGGGCGCTGGTGGCCTACCTCCAGCGTATGCCGCCCGTCTCCGGCCGGCGCGCACTGATCGATGTGCCGGTCCCGGTAAAGGTCTTCTATGCGTTCGGCGTGATCCAGGACGCGGCCGAGAAGATCGATCACGCATTGCCACCAGCCAAGCCCGTCATGGTTGGCATCACTCCCGAGTATGGCGCCTACGTCGCCAACAGCTGCATCGGTTGCCACGGGACCCAGCTCAGCGGCGGGAAGATCCCGGGCGGCGCCCCGACCTGGCCGGCCGCGTCAAACTTGACGCCTGGCAAGGGCAGCGCCATGACCCGCTACACCACGCCGGAACAGTTCATCGCCATGCTGCGCACCGGCAACCGGCCCGACGGCTCGCGGATCAACCCGGCCATGCCGTTCGGCTCGCTGGGCCAGATGCACGAAGTCGACCTGCGCGCCCTGTACGCCTATCTCAAGACCGTGCCGCCGCGCGACGCCGGCCAGCGCTAGCCCAGGGGGCGGCCGCAGCCATCGGGAGCATCGGGGCAATTCTCCCGGACTTGGCAATTTGTCAGTAGAATCAGCGGTTTCCTTTCCGCAGCGCCCTATGTCGTCCATCGCCAAGCCCGTCCCTTCAACGAACACCGTCCGCACGGAAGTCGCCACGCTCTGGCGCCTGGCCTGGCCGATGCTCATCGGCCAGCTGGCGACCGTGGGCATGGGGGTGGCCGACGTCGCCATGACCGGCCACGTGAGCGCGCAGGAACTGGCCGTGGTGTCGCTCGGCACCGCCGTGTGGTCGATCCTGCTCGTGACGGTGATGGGCACGATGATGGCGATTAACACCGTGGTGGCGCACGAGATGGGCGCGGCGCGGCTGGACAAGATCCCGCACTCGGTTCGCCAGGCCCTGTGGAAAGGCCTGGCCGTCGGCGTGGTGGCCGCCCTGCTCGCCAACCTGTGCACCGTGCTGTTCGACCACATCGGGCTCGAACCCATCGTGGCGCAACGCTCCAAGCTGTTCCTGCATGTGATCAGCGTCGGCATGCCGGCCTTCGCCTGCTTCCGCGCCCTGTACGGCTACACGACGAGCATCAACCAGACCAAGCCGATCATGGTGATCGCCATCCTCGGCCTGCTGTTCAACATCGCGGTCAACTGGCTGCTCGTGTTCGGCAAGCTCGGCTTTCCCAAGATGGGCGCGATCGGCTGCGCGGTCTCCACCGCGGCCGGCATGTGGCTGATGCTCGCCGCGATGGTCGCCTGGATCCGCGTGGCGCCCGCTTACCGCACGACTTATCCGTTCACCCACTGGGAAGGGCCGTGCTGGAAGGAGATCGGTGCCATGCTGCGCCTGGGCCTGCCGATCGGCGTGACCTACTTCGCCGAGGTGAGCGCCTTCGGCCTGGTCAGCCTGCTGGTGGCGCGCTTCGGCGTGGTCCAGGTCTCGGCGCACCAGGTCGCGATCAACTTCTCCTCGTTCGTGTTCATGGTGCCACTGAGCTTCGGCATCGCCCTGCTGACGCGCGTCGGGCAGGCGATGGGCGAGGGTCAAGCCGAACGGGCACGATTCGTCGCATGGGTCGGGGTCGGCATGTCGGTTGCCTTCGGCGCGGTCTCGGCCGCCGGCATCGCACTGTTCCGGTGGGAGATCGCACGCCTGTACACCTCCGATCCGGCGGTACAGGCCTTGTGCGCGCACCTGCTGCTGTTCGCGGCGCTGTTCCAATTGTCGGACGCGGCCCAGGTGGCGGCCTCGTCCGCGATTCGCGGCTACCAGGTCACCCGGCCGCCGATGCTGATCCAGCTGGTGGCGTTCTGGGTCTTCTCCCTGCCGGTGGGCTACGCGCTGGGCGTCGCGCCCGACTGGTTCGGCATCGGGCCCGAGGTGCCGATGGGTGCCACCGGCTTCTGGATCGGGCTGACGCTGGGACTGACGATCGCGGCCGTATTGCTGAGCTGGTCGCTCCAGCGGCTGTCGCGCCAGCGTATCCTCGCGGCACCGCTTTGAGGGGCATATTTACAGCTTTTTGGCCCCGACTCTGGTATTGTCTCGCGGTCGTTTCAGCAGATTAAATTTTATAAGAGACATTTCATGCGCCCTCTCCTGCTACTCCTGGCCGCCCTCGCGGCCGCTCCCGCTTCGGCCGAGCGCCTGACGCTCGACCGCATCCACGGCGAACCGTCCCTGGCCGGCCCCGGTGTGCGCAACCTGCGCGTGTCGCCGGACGGCGAGCGGGTCACCTTCCTGCGCGGCCGTGCGGACAACCAGTTCCAGCTCGACCTGTGGGAATACAACATGAAGGACAAGACCACGCAGCGCCTGGTCGACTCCAAGAAGCTGGTGCCGAACGAGAACCTGTCGCTCGAGGAGAAGGCGCGCCGCGAGCGGGCGCGCACCGCCAGCCTGTCGGGCATCCTGAACTACAACTGGGCGCCGAGCGGCAAGCAACTGCTGGTGCCGATCGCGGGCGACCTGTACCTGGTGGACGTGGCCAAGCCGGAAGCGGCGCGCAAGGTCGCCTCGGGCAATGTGACCGATCCGAAGATCTCGCCCAAGGGCCGTTACGTCTCCTTCGTGCGCGACCAGAACCTGTACGTGATCGACCTGTCCACCGGCGCCGAGCGCCAGCTGACCACCGACGGCAAGGGCACCGTGCACAACGGCGAGGCCGAGTTCGTGGCGCAGGAAGAGATGAACCAGCGCACCGGCTACTACTGGTCGCCGGACGACTCGTACATCGCCTACCGCCGCTACGACGAGGCGCCTGTGCCGGTGGCGCGCCGCTTCGAGATCTTCGCCGACCGCACCGAGGTCATCGACCAGCACTACCCGGCGGCGGGCGACCCGAACGTCCTGATCGACCTGATGATCGTCTCGCCGGTCACCGGCGTGCAGCGCAAGATCGACCTGGGCCCGAACAAGGACATCTACCTGGTGCGCGCCGACTTCAGCGCCGACTCCAAGACCCTGCTCTACCAGATCCAGTCGCGCGACCAGAAGCGCCTGGACCTGGTGGCGGTGGACGTGCCGACCCTGGCCCAGCGCCCGGTGCTGACCGAAACCTCGAAGACCTGGGTCGAGATCCACAACGACCTGCGCTTCCTGAAAAAACGCAACGCCTTCATCTGGGCCTCCGAACGCACGGGCCGCAATCACCTGTACCTGTACGACATGAGCGGCAAGCTGCTGCACCCGATCTCGCAGGGCGAGTGGGGTGTGGACAATGTCCTGGCGGTCGATGAGAACGCGGGCAAGGTGTACGTGTCGTCGAACCGCGACGCGGTGACCGACAAGCAGACCTACGCGCTCGCGCTCGACGGCAGCACGGCTGCCAAGCCGACCCGCATCACCCAGGGCGACGGCTGGCACGAGTCCACCTTCGCAGGCAACGGCAAGATCTTCGTGGACACCTACTCGAACCCGAACACCCCGCCGCAGGTGTCGATCCGCCGCGCGGATGGCAGCATGGTCGAGTGGCTCGAGCGCAACGAACTGAACGCGAACCACCCTTACGCCAAGTACCTGCCGGACCACCTGCCGACCGAGTACGGCACGCTGAAGGCGAACGACGGCCAGACGCTGTACTACTCGCTCATCAAGCCGGCCAACTTCGACCCGGCCAAGCGCTATCCGGTGTTCCTGTTCACCTACGGCGGCCCGCACTCCCAGCGCGTGACGCGCACCTGGGGCAACTACTTCGACCAGTACATGGCGCAGCAGGGCTTCGTGGTGTTCCGTCTGGACAACCGCGGTTCGGGCCGCCGCGAGCGCGCCTTCACCGACGTGATCTACAACAAGCTGGGCAAGCACGAGGTCGAAGACCAGTTGACCGGCATCGACTGGCTGACCAAGCAAAGCTTCGTCGATCCCAAGCGCGTGGGCGTGTTCGGCTGGAGCTATGGCGGCTACATGACGCTGCGCCTGCTGTCCGATGCCTCGGACAAGATCGCGATGGGCGTCTCGGTGGCGCCGGTGACCGACTGGGCGCTGTACGACACCCACTACACCGAGCAGTTCATGGGCGCCACGCCCAAGTCGGACCCCGAGGCGTACAAGCAGGCCGGCGTGTTCGCCCACCTGGACGGGCTGAAGTCGCCGCTGCTGCTGATCCACGGCATGGCGGACGACAACGTGCTCTTCAGCAACAGCACCCGCCTGATCGACGACCTGGTCAAGCGTAACGTGCAGTTCGAGCTGATGACCTACCCGGGCGCCAAGCACGGCATTTCCGGCCGCAGCAACCAGCGCCACGTGTTCGGCCTGATCGAGGCCTTCTTCAAGAAGAACCTGGGCGGCGTCGCGCCGGCGAACTAAGCGCCGAGACCTCGCCCCAAGCAGCCGCGCGCGCAAGCCCGCGGCTGTTTGTTTATGGCGCTGCCAGCGTTGTCGTGTGGCGCCGTTCGCCGGGTCGTAGGGTGGGCACTTGTGCCCACCATGGCCGCCGCATCGCGCAGCACGGTGCGGTGGGCCCGAGAGCCTCGGCGGCTGCAGCGAACTATCCCGGCGCGGCCGCCGCACTCGGGCGACGGGCAAGTGGGCAAGGTGCTAACCTCGCCTATACCAAGTTCCTGCGAGTAAAGGTGATGAGCGCAGACGAGAATTCGCCCAAGCAGCCCCAGCGCCGCCTCGCGCGGCGTGTCGCCCTGGTCAACGGCATCGCCGTGCTGTTCCTGCTGGCCCTGGCGGCGGTGTGGTTCGCGGCGGACGCCCTCCTGCTGATCTTCGCCTGCACGCTGGTCGCGATCCTGCTCTACGAACTGAGCGATATCCTGCACCGCCACGCGCACATCCATCGAAGGATCGCATTGGTCATCGTGGTGGTGTCGCTGCTCCTGCTGGTCGGCCTGGGCGGCTGGGCGCTCGCGCCGGAGGTGGCCGACCAGGCAAGCCGCCTGGCCCAGGAGATCCCCGCGGCGGTGGAACGGGTGCGGCAGTTCGTCGCCGAGCAACCGATGCTGCGCCGCGTGGCGGGCGAACTCCCGCCGCCGGAGGAGTTGTTCAGCCAATTGAGCGGCATGCTGCCGCGCGCCGGCCTGCTCTTCGGCGGCCTGCTCGGGGCGATCGGCAACGCCGTCATCATCCTGTTCGTCGGCATCTACTTCGCCGCCACGCCAGGTCGCTACCTCGACGGCTTCATCAAGCTCATTCCGCAGGCACAGCGTCCGAGGGCGCGGGAGGTCCTGAACCGGGTCGACGACAATCTGTCGGACTGGCTCGTCGGCAAGGCCTTGTCCATGCTAATCGTCGCCATCACGACCTCGGTAGGCCTGCACCTGCTCGGCGTGCCCTTGGCCCTGATCCTGGGCATCATCGCCGGCCTGCTCGACTTCATCCCCTATCTCGGTCCGGTCATCGCGGGCGTCCCCGCGGTGCTGCTCGCGTTTACCATCAGCCCCGAACTGGCGCTCTACACGATACTGCTGTTCATCGGCATCCAGACGCTGCAGGGCTACGGCCTGCAGCCCCTGGTCGAGGGCGAGGCGGCGAGCCTGGCGCCCGCCCTCGTGATCGTGATGCAACTGATCTTCGGCAGCCTGTTCGGCTTCGCCGGAGTGGCCCTGGCCACGCCGCTCACGGCCGCGCTGGCCGTCGTGATCGACATGCTGTACGTGCAGGACGTGCTGGGTGACACGCCGGCGCTTCCGAGCGAGGACGATAAAAAAAGCCGCGGCTTGCGCGGCTTGTTTCATCGCTGAGCAGCGGCCTCAGCGGTTGCCCTTGACGATGTCCTTGGCGTCGCCGACCTTCTCCTGCGCCTTGCCTTCGCGCTGGTTGGAACGGCCGTTGATCTCCTGCTGGCGGTTGCCGACAGCGTCGCCGACTTTTTCCTGCACCTTGCCGCCGATGTCCTTGGCCTTGCCCTTGACTTGGTCCTTGTTCATTTTGGGTTCCTCCCCTTTTCACATGGAATGAGTCTCAACCTTAGGCTCAGTTGCCTCAAATCTCTGTTCGCTGGCTAACAGAATGCTTGCGCCAGAGACTGGCGAGCCAGGGCTGTTGCGCCCGCGGCAGGCCCTCGGGACGGTAGTAATGGTGCAGGGGCAGGAAGCCGGCGGCCACAAGGTGGCGCTCCCAGGTCGGGTAATCGTAGTAGCTGCCGTAGCGCGGGCCGTTCCAGCCTTCCTCGTTGTTGCCGCGGGGATTCGAGCTGAACAGCACGCCACCGGGCCTGAGCGTGGCGAACAGGGCATCGAGCACCCCGGGCAGCGCGGCACTGGGCACATGGAACAGGGAGGCGTTGGCGAACACCCCGTCGAACCGCTCCGCAGGCAGCGCCAGGTGGAGGAAATCCTGGTGCCACACTTCGCAGCCGCTGTAGGCCCGCGCCATCGCGGCGAACTCCTCGCTGCCGTCCAGCCCGACCGCATGGTGGCCGAGCGCCGAGAAGGCCTTGAGGTCGCGCCCGGGGCCGCAGCCAAAGTCGAGGATCGTGTAGGGTGGGTCCGCCTGGATCGCGTCGAGCAAGGCGGCGATGTTCTGTGTGACGTCGTGGTCGATGGTGCCGGTGAAAAACGCCTGCGCGTTCCGGTTGTAGTGTTCGAGGGTACGGCGGGAGATGTCGTCCAGGCTGTCGGTCATGGCGCGGTCGGTGGCGGGCGCGGCATGGACGATCCACGCCGCGCTGGCGGTGATGCACGGGGCGCACCACCGCCAAGGTCAACGCCAGCTTACCAGACCCGCACGCGCTGCGCAGGCGGCAGGTACAGCCCCTGGCCGGGCTTGACGTCGAAGGCCTCGTACCACGGGTCCAGGTTGCGCACGGTGTAGGTGCGGTACTGGGCCGGGGAGTGGCTGCCGGTCTGCACGGCGCGGCGCATGGTGGCCTCGCGCATCTTGGTGCGCCAGCTGCGGGCGAAGCCGGTGAAGAACTCGCGGTCCGCCTCGACACCGGCGGCCTTGCCGGCCGGCGAGGCCTTGAAGGCGTCGTAGGCCGCCGCCAGGCCGGCCAGGTCGGACAGGTTCTCGCTGAGCGTGAGCTGCCCGTTCAGGGCCAGGTCGGGGAACGGCTTGTAGGCCGAGTACTGCTCCGCCAGCTTTTGCGAGGCGGCCTTGAAGTGCGCCAGGTCTTCCTTGGTCCACCAGTCGCGCAGCCTGCCCTCGGAATCGAACTGCGCGCCCAGGTCGTCGAAACTGTGGCTGATCTCATGCCCGATGACCGCGCCGATCGCGCCGTAGTTGACCGCTTCGGACGCCTTCGGGTCGAAGAACGGCGGCTGCAGGATCGCGGCCGGGAAGTTCAGCGCGTTCTGCAGCGGCAGGTTGAGCGCGTTGACCAGTTGCGCCGGCATCGACCATGCGGTCTTGCTCGGCTTCTGGGTCAGCTTGGCCAGTTGCAGGTCGTAATGGTACTCCTCGGCCCGCGCCGCGTTGCCCAGCGCGTCGTTGGGCGACACGGTCAGGCCGGCGTACGAGGTCCAGCGCTCCGGGTAGCCAATCCCCACATACATCGTCTTGACCTTCTCCTTGGCATGGGCGCGCGTCGCGGGGTCCATCCAGTCGAGCTTGTCGATACGGCGCGAGAACGCGTCCTTGATGTTGTCCACCATCTTCTGGATGCGCGCCTTGTTCTCCGCGGGGAAATAACGGTCCACGTAGAGCTTGCCGACCGCATCTTCCAGTCCCGTGTTGACGGCCGCCAGCCCGCGCTTCCAGCGCGCCGATTGCTCCGGCGTGCCGGACAGGGCCTTGCCGTAGAACGCAAAGCGCTGGTCGCCGAAGGCCTTGGGCAGCGTGCCGGCGAAATGATTGAGCTTGCGGAAGGCCAGGTAGTCCTTCCAGGTCTCGATCGGCGTGTCGCCGCCGATCAGGGCCGCCGCGCCGCTCACCGCACCCGGATGATAGACGTGGAAACGCTCCTGGCCGCCCACGCGGGCCGCGCCCAGGAAGGCCTTCCAGTCGATGCCGGGCGCCTTCTCGGCGAAATCCTTCATGGTCCAGATGTTGTTGGCCTTCTGGATGTCCGCCGTTTCCTCGCGGGTGGCGTGGGTGCGCGCTATCGCGGTTTCCAGCGCCATCACGCGCTCGGCGCGCGCCTCGGGCTCGCTGTAGCCGGCCAGCCTGAGCATGGCGGCGATGTGGTCCTGGTACTGCTGGCGCAGCTTCTGCATGCGCGCGCTGTCGTCGAGGTAGTAGGCGCGGTCCGGCATGCCCAGGCCGCCCTGCAGCAGGTAGACGTAGTTGCGGCTCGAATCGGCCAGGCCCTGGTTGATCCACACCCCGAACAGGTTCTCGGTGTGGTAATCGGTCATGTTCAGTGGATCCACGTCTGCGCGCAGGGACTGGCCCAGAGCGCGCACCAGGCCGGCGCGGTCCTTGATCGCATCGATTTTCGCCAGCATCGGCTTGATCGGTGCCAGTCCCTGGCGCTCGATGGCGGCTTCGTCCATGTAGGCGCGGTAGAAGTCGGCGACCTTGCGCGGTTCGCCCTTGAGCGACTTGTCGGCCATGAGCTGTTCGATCAGCTTGACCATGCGTTCGTTGTTCGCCTCGGCCAGCGCGCCCATCGAGCTCCACGCCCCCTTGTCGGCCGGGATCTCGGTGTTGGCCAGCCACTCGCTGTTGGCCCAGCCAAAGAAGTCGTCGCCCGGCTGCACCGCCGCGCTCGTGGCCTTCGGGTGGTCATGCCTGTCCTGCCCCGCCGCGTGGGCGGGCGAGATGGCGAGGGAGGCGCCGCACAGCGCCAGGGCGACTGCGGTCTTGATCGGTGTCCAGCTGGTTTTCATGTTGTCCCTTCTGTTTAATGAATCGATACGTTCACTTCAATGCGGCGCGTACCTGCGGCAGCAGGCGCTCCTTCTGTGCGGCGCGGATGCGGATGCCGTTGCCGATGCGCTGCGCTTCGACCAGGGCGTCCTGGCCGAAGTTCTTGCGCACATAGGCTTCCATCATGTCCGCATGCGCCGGGTTCGACGACGAGGCGACGACACTGGCCAGGGTGCGATTGCTCGCCACCGCGTCCAGGTTCTTCATCAACTCGTCGCGGTTCGCGACGGCGAAGGCCCATGCCTTCTCCACGTGCTCGTTGGCCACCGCGCCGATGATGTGCGCGGCCAGGTCGGGCGGGGCCTGCGGCGACAGCGCGGCGCGCAGGGTGCGCTCGGCCAGTGCGGGGTCGAGCGCACCGGCGATGGCCCGTCCCAGGCGGTTGCGTTCCTCGCTGCTGCGCGCCTGCGCGGCGCGCCGTGCCAGCGCCTCGTAGGTGGCGCTGTCCGCGTGGCGGCCCGCGATGCCTGTGACGAAATCGAGCATCGACGGCGGCACGGAGGCAGGATCGTCCAGGTAGCGGGCGAGGCGCTGGCGCGCCTGGGCGATCGCTTCCGGATCGCCGGCGCGCGCGCGGGCGCCGGCCAGCAGCGCCCGCAACTGGGCGTCCTCGGCGCTTTCGTTCGTTTTTTCGTCCCATCCCAGGCGCGCGAACTTCGCCCCGGTGAAATCGATGATGAAGCGCCGGATCAAGGCCTGCTCCGGCTCGCCGCGCGCCAGCCCATCGAGCATGCGCAGCTTGGCGAGGATCGACTCCCACACCGCCAGGCGCGGCTCGTCGCCATAGCGCGATGCCAGCTCGAGGTAGGCCTGCAGCTCCATCTTCCCGGCCGACACCAGGCTCCAGCCGTCGGTCAGCAGTTTCAGCCGGGTGGTATCCGGCAGGCGCCGCACCTGCCGCGCGAGCGCTTCGAAGCTGGCCGGGTCGTACTGCACGCGGAAGTAACCGACGCTGTGCGGATCGACCACCAGCGTGCCATCGCAGCTACCGTGCCTGAAGCTCATCGTCGGCCCGTCGAGCAGCACGTACCAGGCCTTGCCCTCGACGGTGCCGACCTGCAGCGGCACGTTCCACAAGCGCTTCCGCGCGGGCGGTTCGTCCAGCCGGAACTGCTCCTGGGACAGCGTCACCTTGCGCCGGCCGTTCTCGCACGACTGGCTCACGCTGATCAAGGGATAGCCCGGCTGCAGCGTCCAGTCCGACGCGAGCCGGGCGACCGGCTTGCCCGATGCTTTCTCGAGCGCGCGCCACAGGTCGCCCGAGGTGGTATTCGAATACTGGTGCCAGGCCATGTAGGCGCGCATGCCCTTGCGGAAGGCGTCCTCGCCCAGGTAGGCCTCGAGCATGCGCAGGAAGGCCTGGCCTTTTTCGTAGGTGATCGCGTCGAAGGCCGCGGCGGCCTGTTCTTCGGTTTCGACCGGGGTCTGGATCGGATGGGTGGTCTTGCGCGCGTCGAGGTCGAGCACGTATTCGCGCGCGGCCAGGCCGGCCAGGTAGGGTCGCCATTCGGGGTGGAAGTGATGCGTGGCCTTGGTCGCCATCCAGGACGCGAACCCCTCGTTGAGCCAGAGGCTGTCCCACCATGCCATGGTGACGAGGTTGCCGAACCATTGGTGCGCCAGCTCGTGGGCGTTGACGTTGAAGCTCAGCTTCTTCACGCTTTCCGGGCTGGTCCTGGGGTCGTACAGCAGGGCCGCGTCGTTGTAGAGCACGGCGCCCCAGTTTTCCATCGCGCCGTTGATGCCGCCCGGAATGGCGATCTGGTCGATCTTGGGCAGGGGATAAGGCTGGCCGAAGTACTCGTTGAAGTAGTGCAGCAGGTCCTTGCTGGCGGCGAGCGGGAACCTCGCCGAGTCCAGCTTGCCTTCGGTCGTGACGATGCCGATCTCGACGCCGTCCTGCTTGCCGGACAGGCGCTCGAATTCACCCGCCATCAGGGCCACGAGGTAACTGGGCATGGGCGGCGTGACGCCGAAGACGATGCGCCGCTTGCCACCCTCCATCGCCGCCTGCCGCTCGACCGGCATGTTGGAATAGGCCTTGAAGTGGGCCGGCACGTCGACGCTGAGCCGGAAGCGGGCGCGGAAGGCCGGCTCGTCCCACAGCGGCAGCAGGCGGCGCGCGTCGGCCGGCTCCATCGTGGTGGCGATCAGCTTCTTGCCGGCGCCGTCCACCTGGTAGTTGACATGGAACAATCCCCGGCCCTCGCGGTTGATCTTGCCGCGGAACGCCAGTGCCAACTGGTACGTGCCGGGAGCCAGGGGCTGGTCCAGTTGGAAGGTGAGCGTCTGGCGTTGCGCATCGATCCGGGGTACGAGGGGCACGCGGCCGATACCCTTGCCCGACAGGCTGGCCGCATCGATCTCCATGTTGGCCGCGTTGAGCATGATGGTGGCGGTCGGCCGCAGCACCTCGATCTCGACGGTTTCCGATCCACTGAAACTGTTGGCTTCGACATCCGGCACGATATGGGCGGAATACAGCAGCGGAATCACGTCCTTGGGCAGCTTGCCGGGAGTGTCGGCGAAGGAAAACGGTGCCTCGGCCAGCGCCGGAACCGCCGCCAGTGCGAAGGCGACGGCGGCGAATGCGCGCCTGGCTTGCGTCTGTCTCATCTGCTCCACCTTTCTTTTTGTTGGCGCCCTCGCGGGGCGCTTCTCTCCAGCGCGCACTCTACCCGTACCGGTCACTGACTGCCCGGCAATTGCGACGGACTGCGTAGAACGGGGCTGGGCTGCACGATTCGCGGAACGGCGCAGGCCGCGCACGCGGCATGATCGCACACCTGGCCCGGCATTTGATGCCAAACAAGCAATGACTGGATCTCTAAAGAAATTTTTCCGTTTTTTCGGGTCCGAGCCCTAAAGTTCCCATCCGGGCCACCGTTAATGAAGGACAACCGGCAATCCGGCCGGGTTTTCTTGCAGGTGGGCACATGACCTCCAACGAAGTCCTCTCGATGTACGAAAATATTGCTGGCCTGACGGGCAGCATGGCGCTTGCGGCGCGCGCCGGCGACTGGAAGGGCTTCGAGCGGTTGCAGGCGCAATGTGCGAACCAGGTCGACGCCGGCATCGGCGGCATCCCCGCCCTGGACGGCATCATGCGCCAGCGCAAGATCGACCTGCTCAAGCAGATCCTCGCGAACGACCGTGCGATCCGCACCGTGACCGAACCGTGGATGGGCCAACTCGACCGGGTGATGCGCGCCCACTGAGGTGGCCGGCATACGCGAACGGGGCGCCTGCGGGCGCCCTTTGCTTTTGCCGCGTCCATCGCCGGAACGATGAGTCGGCCAAGCTATCGCCAGGCGGAGCGGGTAGGCGGCGAAAAGGAACGGACAACAAAAAAGCGCCCGGCGGGCGCTCTGGAGGCGGCGACGGCAGGGCCGCACCACTGGTATTCTGGAGAGCGAACACCAGGTATCTCCTGGCGTCGCCTCTTGCCGGTTGCATCCGGCGTTCGCTGCACACTGCAGGCAGACGAACAGCTTCCGGTTACAGGCGTTTCCTCAACGATCATCTGCTTTCCGCGCCACGCTATCGGTGGTGGCTGCGCCAGATCCTGTGCCGTTTTTTGCGATCTTGCTGATCACGGAACCCAGTATAACGCAAAAACCGGACTTGTGTAGACGAGTTCGTGCGCGCCTATTCCAGCGTCGGCTCCGCCTGCCGCGCCTGGCGCGAGGAAGCCGCGATCAGCCGCTCCTTGACGCCCGCGACGAAGCCCTGCCCGCCACCCCGCCCGACCCGGCGGCGCCAGGCCAGCAGGCCGCCCGCCGGCAGCAGCAGCCCGGCACCCGCGCCGGCGATCCACCCCCAGGGCAAGGATTCATCCGGTTCCGGCACCGGCTCGGGCCTGCTCTTTGGCTTGCGCGGAGGCAAGCCATTGCTGTCGCGCTCCGGGACTGCCGCCACACTCGCCGGCTGTGGCGCCCCCATCGCCGCCTGCAGCGACTGCACCTTGCCTTCGAGCTGGCCG